>Ga0265336_10000036_pt1 | contig 154609 bp, 135 predicted proteins | sample 42119metaG_FD_193583 | JGI IMG/M metagenome (GOLD analysis project Ga0265336, IMG submission 193583) | Rhizosphere microbial communities from Carex aquatilis grown in University of Washington, Seatle, WA, United States - 4-21-19 metaG | ecosystem: Host-associated > Plants > Roots >... | reverse complement strand
CCTTGGGAATCGTCGGCAACGCGGCCGTCTTAGCGGCGATCGCCGCATTCTTCGTCTTCGTCTTGCTTGGCATACATGTTCCTGGTCGTCATGTTATGCCCCGCACACAAAATTCCTGACAGGCTCGTCCTCAAGGCTGATGATTGACCACGACCGTTCGGACCAGCGGCGTGCATGATGAGCTCGCTGAAAGTCCTCGTCCCAACCCCATTTGGCCTTGATATGGGGGCCCATCGCGTCGCGCTTTGCCTCGAAGGAAAAGTCGAATTCGTCAGGGCGTGCGGTTCGAATATAGGGTGTCATGCAGACCTACGCATCGCAGATGAGCAGTGGCTTCTTGAGAGCGGCCTATGCCCAGAGGCCGCTTCTGGCCGAACAGCGACATTGTGCGGTGATCAGCATGAAGGAATCAACGGCTCCCTCGGACGAGCGCGAACCTGCGTTTGTCGCACAAACGTGGCAATCGCATCTGCCGCCGCTTCTGGCGCAACCTGAAGCAGGAAGTGCGGCGCGTCCAAGCACTCAACATTCGCGGCAGGTACGATTTGGACGATGTGCTTTGCTGCGGCCGCAGGCACCACACGGTCTTCGTTTGCTCGAAGGTACAGCAGCGGAACCTTGACTGACTGGAGCTTCTCCGAGACGTCTACATCCATGACTGCCAAAACTCTCGCCCGGAACGCGTCGGCCGATAGCCTTGTCGATTCCGACCCGAATGTGCGAAGGGAAACAGGCCCTCTCGCCCTCGGCTCTCTTCTTGATCGCAGCAGGTCACTCCGATGCCGACATCTTCATTCGTCCAGACAAGAAGCAAACGACAAGTCCTTACAATCGCAAGCTGAGCGGAACTCACTACCAGCTTGAACCGAAGTTCAAGATGCCGATCGTGTCGTTCCAGGGGGCGCTGAACAATATGGCTCGCGCTGCGATTGTTCAGCAAATTGCAACTGCGAAATCAAAGGTCTGAGCGTCGCACCCACGAAGCAACTTATGCCCCAAATCAGCATTTCGACCCTCCAGTACGCCATCTCCGCATTGGCCGGAGACATCAAGGAACTGCAGGAGTTGATTGACAGCGGCGACACCGTGCCCGAGGACTTCCAGCGAATGGAAGACCTCGAGCGCGCCGCCTCTGAGCTTGAAGAACAGTACGATGAGGCGGCCAAGACGGTTCTGAACCTCACTCCGTACAACGAATTGGTCGGAGACTTGCCTCGTTCGTAGAAACTTCAAACGACCGGGGCAAGAGATGGCGAGTGCGTCATCGTGCCGGCCAGATCGTCAAGAACAGTTACTGCACCCCGGCTGGGGGCCCGCGGTGGGCGCCTCCAAAGCAGACCAATGTAACCGTCCGGACCTGGCCGACAACGGGCGATCGGGTGGCTGCCAACCTCGTTCGCCAAATGTAAGACAGCTCAGCTGCTAAGGCTGGCAGCGCGGAACCAGGAACCCCGGACGTCTTGACAACAGTTGCCAAAGGGCTCACGATTCCGGCATGAGCACCGGCACCATGAACATCGCCCTCCCTGACGCCCTGCGGGCCTTCGTCGCCCAGCGGGTCGAGTCCGGCGAGTACGGCAACACCAGTGAGTACGTGCGTGAACTGATTCGAAAGGACCAGCGCGAGCAACGAGTCCAGCGACTGCGCGCCTTGGTCGAGGACGGCCTGGCCAGCGGCTCGGCAACGGGGGACACGCGCGACAACTGGGCTGAACTGAACGCGATCGCCGACGGCCGAGGCAAGTGAAGCCGGCACGTTTGACGCCGGCGGCCAAGCAAGACCGCCGCGACGAGGTCTTGTACTACCGCACCGAAGCCGGGGTGCGGGTCGCGAAGAAGCTGGTCGACGCCATGAAGAAGGTGCTGCATGCGCTCGAGCAGCAGCCTGGGACGGGCTCACCGGCCATCGGCCTGGAACTCGACATCGATGGGCTGCGCGCCTGGCGCCTTGACGGCTTCCCGCTTTCGCTCTGGTACTTCGAGCGCGCAGATCACGTGCTCGTCGTCCGCCTTGTTGGGCAGCGACAAGACCCCGACTACCTCGCAGTCGTGGACGACTGAGCCCGACCATTGACTTCGCGCTCTGCCGCTGGCTTGGTGGGCATCCCGAAACCCGACCTTCGCGAACGGCAGCTGCTGCCGACATGCGTCGTTAGGGACTGCAGCCCGGCGATTGGACGGCTAGTATCGGGCCGGTCGGCCCGCATGCGCGTTGCGGTCTGGCATCTTCGTTGCGCCGTCACAGTCTGCCCTCCCATTCCGTAGTCAGAGAGTCGCCCGCGTTGCCTACCTGGACAAGACCTCGGGCCGTTGAGATGTTTCGCCGCTGGCGTCCTTGGCCTTCATGGAAAGCTGTTGCCTATGACCTACATTTACTCGAGCAACGAATTCGGCGATCCACGCCCCAACTTCATCGTCGCGGGTCGAAACAATGTGGTTCACCACACAATGAAGCTCGATCATCGCATTCCCTGGAATGTGCTGAAGGGCGCGTTGAACAGGGTGCTTGCGAAAAAGGTGGACGACCAGTTGGTGAACGTCCTGATGAAGCTGAGCCCGTCCCGCGACAGCAAGCTGCTCAAGGCATTCAGCACCGCGGTCAAGGAGTCGGCTCCCGGTCGCCTGCCTCCCACGCACCAGATCGTCACCCTGGAACTGGTCGAGCAAGAGATCTTTTCCTTGCCCATCAATCTGGCACTCGGACTCAACAATCGCGCTGACGACCCGGGAGGTGACAATCTCGACTTCACCCCTGACGATGTCGACTACGCCGGCGCGATCAGCGCCACCGCCGCGGGCCGGTTGCATGCACTGCGCGAGCGGCTATTCGGACAGCTTTCGGTTGAAAAGCCAAACCTCGATTCCATATCGACAACGGTGGATGCGATGATCGACGAGGCCGGGGGGCGCGGTGCACTGGATTCAGGCACGGCGGCCAATGTGGACAATTGGCACCCCGGCCCCACCGCACCCGGTCTGGCGGTCCCGGCCCGGACCCAGCCGCCCTACAGATACTGGGTCAAGCCGACGGCGGCGCCACTCAGCGCGGTCGAAATTCTCACCGTGATCGAGCAGGTGACGGCTCGAGCCAAGAAAGCGGGTCGTTGAACTCGGTCGGATGACGAGGCCAGCCTACTCGACACCGGCTGCTCGCGACCGGCAGCTACTGGCCGGCATGCATCCCTGGGGCCAGCAACCTGGCGGGGTGACGCGCTGTCGGCAATCGGCCGACCGCGTCGCGCAGCATACCTGCCCGTCGACGCCGGCGACCGCGCGACAGGGCCCGACCCCAAGCCGTCATCGGCTGCGACAAACTCACCGCCCGTTAGCAGACGCAGAGGAACCTTGCCGGCTAATCGACGTGCGTCAATCGGCATCCGCCGGCAGGGCCGATAGGCCATCATCTTGCAAGACTTCTACCGACTCGCAGATTACAAATTGATTGTCGAAGGTCAGAGCCATGGCTGTGCTTTGCAACGCATGAGACTCTATCGTCCTTACGCTCAAGAGCGAATCCACTGCAGTCCCGAGTGCCAGCATCGCAGCACGGGGCCCACGGGCCAGGAGTCCATATCCACCTGCCAACTTCTCTCGAAGCTCCTCGGGTGCACCGTTCAGATACGTCGCGGGGTCTCGCCATCCGCCGAACACGGATCTCAGCACGGCATGGGATAGATAGAAAACTTGCTCTGGTGATTTTGGTGCAGAGGAGAAAAACAACTGCGCTTGCGGCCCACGATGGTTGGCAAGGAGCGCGTGATCATCGAACTGGGCAATGCTTCCTACATAGCCGGCAGTGACAGTAAATTCCTTAGGGTTCACGCACTTTAGTTCGACGCGTCGCTTCCCGTCAGGCAGCACGACATTGTCGTACTCGATTGTCAGGCGCAGGTCGCCCTCCGCGTCGAACGAAACCGAGTTCACGCGAGCATCAAGATCTTCGAAATTTGTTTCGATGAGCGTCTGTAGATTCATGTTGGCTACTCACCCCATACCTGACGGTCGCGAACGTCCGCACCTGGCCGACAAGCGACCTCCAGGGGAAATGCTACGCATTAAGTAGCACTGGAGATGAATCCGTTACCCAGTCTTCCGTACACGTCGGCGACGTATGAAGTACATGGCCAGCATGCCGCCCGGCAATCCCCCAAGGGCTTGGTATACGAGGCGCCCCGAGGGTTGATTCTGTCCGCCAACGCCCAGCCACAGCAAGGCGCCGGTAAACCCGAGCGAGATGATCAACGCGATCGTCCAGTACTGCCAGGCAGGCATGAGCTGGCTCTTTGATGCTGCTTCTTCTTCCATCATTTCCTTACGTCAGTCGAGCTACTCGAACAGCCCGTCACCTAGCAGGTCGGGACAATCAGTAGCTCGGAAGCGGACGGTCGTGTGTGACCGGTTCGGGTCGGGACCGCGGGTACTGAGCCCGTGACAGGCTCCTCCGAAGCGGACCACTGTAACTGTCCGGTCCTGGCCGTTCAGAGACGTTCGCTGCCGGGCGGCCAAGGCTTGGGGTCGACCCTTGAAGGCGGCCCGTACAGGGCCGTCTCCCAGTCTTCAAACGGCGGCATCACCTCGTAGGACGGATCACACCAGCGCCGAATCGTCTGCGCCGCCCGAAATTCTGCCCACTTTGCATTGACGGGTACGCCGGCATCATCGAACTCAAGCACGTTCGCGAAGATAGCGAAAGCCTCCTCCAGCAGGCTCGGCGCCTCTCGGAGCGCATCCCAGTATTCGATGCCTTCAAGCAACGGATTGCCAACGGATCCATTGGCTACCCAAAAACCGAAGGTGCGAAGCGTTCCGGAGAACTCGTTGCTCAGCTTCTTTGGATGCGACATGCCATCTCCGTGGTGATCAGTCCATTCTTGCACCAGTCTCGGAAGCAGCCGTTCGGGAACGTCCGCGCTTGGCCGGGCCCACCGGTCATGAGCCCGCGGCAGGCTCCTCCGAAGCAGACCACCGTAACCGTCCGGTCCTGGCCGACAAGAGCCGCAGGTTAGCTTTCATGATCACAATTCCAACACTGCCCGCTATTCTCTGGAAAGTACATTGAGCCGCAGTTGGGGCATGGGGCGGATTCGCCTTCCGGGACATACGGGTTGCGTCCAAGCCTCAGGTTGTGAATTGCCGCTGCCTCTTCGTACGAGCCAACCTCCATGCGCCAGAGCATGATTTCGCAATTTGGCTGAAGCTCACCATTGGCAAACCGGGGTGGCCCTTCGCCAGCCACCAGGGCTGTCTGGCACCCATCCAAGCTGCGCCATGCCGAAAAAACACGTCTCATAGCGTCTTACTCACCCGATGTTGTGCTCCAAGTCGCCGTCTCAAAGCGCCCACTCCTGTCCGAACTCAGCCATTTCTTGCCACCGCCGCAAGACGGACTCGGCCACCGACGGTCTCAACGACACATTGGCTCTGACCAGGGATTCTGATCACCAGCGTTCCATTGACGGTCACGACCACGGCACCACCAACCGCATGGGCACGGCCTTCCGCCACGGAGATGGGCATCCCCGACGTCAGCGAGCCGCAATTGGTCATCGCATCGGCGTTGTGTTTCTCGAACGCACGTAGGTCGTCATACTGTCCCGCACCCCATGCGCACCCCATGCGCACCCTGTTGCCACTGAGAGCAGCGCGGCGATCCGAAAGGCAGACGTTGCGTTCAGAGACATGCACCAATCGTATCGCTTCGGCAGCCCCGAAACCGGTCGTCCGCGAACGTCCGCACCTGGCCGTCTGTCGCCCTTTTCGCCTCGTGCGCACAGTTCCCGCTGCCCGCTTCCGTCCGGGTAGTGCGACGCGCCGCAGCTCGGGCACGGGGCTGCCTTGGCGGATGGCACGTATGGCTCCCAGCCAAGTCCGACGTTTCGGATGGCCGCAGCCTCTTCCCACGTGCCGGCAGCGAAACCGCTGGGCTGTGATTGCCGGTAAGCTGCGCGGGCCCACCCTGACGTACGAGTTCACCCTTGCCCTCCAGTCTCCACCTCTTCGATCCCGAGCGCCATGACCTGCCACTGCCCGAGAGCTTTGCGGCGCTGGAGGCCATGCGCGAGTCGCTGCACGCGCGGGCCGCCGGAAAGAACCTGCGCTTCATCGAGTTCGCACTGCGGTTTGAGGCCCGCTTCAGGGGCACGCTGGCGGCTCGCGCCACGCCGCTGCAGCAGGCCGCCGCCTGCCGGCGCGCTGCATGGCAGTTTGACCTCCCGGCAGTGGACGAGCTGCCTGCCTATCAGGCGGCGGTAGAGATTGCTGGTGCGTTGGGGCTGGTAGCCTATGACGCGGCGCTGGGGCTGGGATTCCTGCCAGACGGGCGAGTGGTGCCGGCCGAGTTCGCACTGCCCGCTGGACCTACCCCCCCCGGCGACGATCCGGCCGCCGACAAGCGGCCCTGGGGGGCGCGCCCGCCGGACGCGTTGCGCGGCGAGAGCGAAGTGCGCGAAGTGTTGACCCCTGCACTGGCTCGCACATTGGCAGGCAGCGGCTTTGTGCTGGAACCTGCGCCACCCGACAAGCCCGGCGCGCCGATCGTGCTCAGCCGACAGCTCGGCCCAGTGCGCCAGGCGCTTTCCGTAAGATTGATGCGCTATGAAGAATTGGGCCTGACGCTGCGCGTGTGGCACGAGGCCTGCACCGCCGTGCTGGCGCAGGCCCTGGGCCCGGCACCGCATCGAGGCTGCGCCTTCGAGCTGGGGCTGCAGTTCTTCGAGCCAGGGCCGGACTCGCAGCACCGCTGGAGGCTCGACCGCTTGTCGCAGTTGCCCGCCGTGTTGGCCCTGGTGTGCGGCCGCGTACTGCCCTTGGCCGCGTTATGCCGCGACCTGCACGGGCTCGACCAACTGCTCAACGACGCCAGCGCCGAGAGCGTGCGCACCCCTTACTGCGACGCCTACACCTGGTCGGGCCGCCCCAATGGCTCCGACGGCTCGCGCAGCCTGCGTGACGAGGTCCTGCCGCTCCCGCAACGCCTCGTCATCGCCCACCTCAACGGCCATCCCTCGGCGGCCGACATCGCCCACGCGCTCAAGACCCACTGGCAGCACAGCACCCACTGGGACGCGCCTCGCGAACGCGAGGCCCTGGCAGCCGTGCGCGCCGTGTTGGCTCACACCCCGCCCCTGGTCAACTGGCCCGACATGACTGCCTGGCGTGCCGCGCTGCGCCCCATTCCCGCTTCATTGCGATCCCACACCGCCGACCCGCGGGGCCGGCGCTGCCACCACTTCGAAGTGACCGAAGCCCTGCATCAGGACCTGTGCAAGGACTCCGCCGCATTCTGGACCCGGTTCGCGAGGTCAGAGGGCATCACCGAGCTGACGCGCCTATGGCAAGAGAAGGCCGACACCCTGCCCGCCGAATCACGCATCCCCCCTGACGGTCTCGGCTGCCATGTGCACGCCCTCTCCGGCAAGCCTGGCGATGGTGCCATCGACGTGGTATGCCTCAGCTTCCCGCCGATCACTGGCCTCGACGAGCATCGCACCCTGGCTCTCGCCCGCCGCGGCGACATCTGGCGCATGTACCGCATGGGCTACCACCACGCGCTGGACGACGATGGCCGGATGCAGCTGCGCATCGAGTACTGGGTGCGCAACGGGAGCAGCAGCGGCCACGTCATCACCCGCGAGACACTGGATGCCGAGCTGAGCGTGGAGGGCTTCCTGGCGAGGGTGAAACAGCTTTTCGAGTGAAGCGGCGCCCGGCCGACAGACGCAGGTGGGGCACCCGCTGGGTTGGCATCGGCATTGGGCTGCCAGTCTCATTTCCAGTCATCGGACTCGGGATCTATGCTCGCCATGCAGTTGCCAGAAAGCAGTCTTCGGAGACCGACCGGTTGTGCCGACTTGAGCCGGTAGCATGGCAAGTCTCCGTCAACACGTGCCAGCAAGCCATGCAAGTCAGGAAAATTCTGCCCGAAGAGTACGAACAGGCGCGACTGCTCCTGGCGGCAAACGACTGGGGACCACGTGTTCAGGGTCGGTAGCAATCTGGGCAGCCCTGAAGCGAACGGTCGCGAGCGTCCGTTCCTGGCCGGCTAGAGACATGCGCCGCCACCTGGCGCCTACCGACTTGGTAAGCCTAACCGAGGCCGGGGAAATTCGCGGGTTTCGTGACGTAGGTGGAGTACCAGTCGAAGACGCGCTTCGCGTCCGCCCGGATCGTATCGTCAAATTCGTACGTGTCCATCATTCGGATGCCATTTGTCTCAGCAAGCACGCCAGGTTCTAGCCTCAACGTTGTCTGGCGCACGATTCGCATCGGATCCAGGCGCGTGCTGAGCAGCGGGGCCAGCACGAGATTGTGCGAGGAGACGATGACGAGCGAAGTTCCAGCAAGCCGGTGGATCACTGCGGCCGCGGCAGCAACCGACTCGAGATTGTTGGTACCGCGAAAGACCTCGTCGATCAGGAATATTGCCCCCGTGGGCTGGCTCGACACCTTCAGTAGGGTTTCTGCTCGGCGCAGTTCGGCCATGTAAAGGCTTTCGGAGCGCGCCAAGCTGTCCTCGTTCTGAATGCTGCTCCAAACAGGGAGCCGCGGCACGATCGCCTCTTCGGCATGACAGTAGCCAAACGCACGTGCCGTAAGAATGTTCAGGCCGATCGCTCGTAGGAACGTGCTTTTTCCGACCCCGTTCTCGCCGGTGATGAATGCACCCTTCCCATCCAGTTCGATGGACAGCCTTTCCGGTTGAGCGAGCAATGGGTTGTACATGCCCGTCAACCGCAGGGTGGCTGCGCCGCCGTCTCGCGCCCAGCACACCTCATCGGCTTGGAGTCGCAAAGCCTCGAGCAGGCACAGCGAAGCCTCGCATTCCGCGACCGTCTCGTGGACCTTGCAAAGTGAATCGAGGTGGCTGCGCAGCCGAGCCACTTTGCCATTGAGAGTCAGGCAGTCGTAGAGCGTGAGCAGGTTGACCGTATCAAGCAGTTGGGGGACAGACTCAAGCAGGTTCAAGGACAGCGCCGCCTGCAAGCGCTGTGTCACTGGCAGCAATCTGACGGCAGGCTCCAGCAGCGAATGTGGAAGCTTGCGGCCGACGATGGCAAACCCGCGCGCTGCGGCGAGGGTAGCCATGATCGCGAGCCGCTGGGTCTTGAACTTGGAGGCCGCCTCGGCGAGTTTGATCTGCGTGACCCCGAATATGATCAAGTAGACGATCGCCGCCGAGACGGCAAGAAACCAGGAACCAACTTGAGCGGCGGCTACCAAGCTGATCGCCAGTGCTACCGGCGCCATCCACACATGTCGTGCGAAGCTTGGCACTTGCGGCAGTGCTCCAAGGAACAGGGCTGGAACGGTGTCCGTTTCCTGGCAGCGGAGCTCGTGTCGAACCGCCTGCGTCTGCTCGAGAAGTCGGCTCGACTCAGCATTCTTCGCAGGAGCGAGAGAAGCTCGAACTTCATCAGCCACGGCCCCACCGCGACGAAGTCGTCGGTAAAGGTGCTGGCACCCGAGAAGACTCGCACGCCCACCGAGTCGCTCCAGCAGCGCCGGGACTTCGAGATCGCGCCAGGTGTTGTCGTCAACACGCGTCAGGTCATCAACCTGGCCTGCGGCGTCCAAGCTGCCGACCTCAGCCTCACTAAACCACTCGTATGGAACAGTTCTCTGTCGCCTGCGGCTGAAGGCCTGACGGAGCAGTTCAGAAACTGTTGCGAACCACCGCCTGGCGGGGGCCTTGAACGATGTGAGGCTGTTGTCTGGAAGTGGTGCCGCGTCGTCGCGGGCCTCAGCGGTCATCTGGATTCCTGCGAAGTGACGTCGACGAAGGCGGGTACTCAGTTCGGCAAAGCCGGCGTTACGCAGGATTCTAGGGTGCCAGTCTTCCCCGGTCGTCATCAGTCAGTGGACTGCCCCAGACGGGTCGCTCGCCTACAACCGCACCGGGCCGGGACCGCCGGTCATGTGCCCACGCTGGGCTCCTCCTAAGCCGACATGTGTAGCAGGCCGGTATTGGCCGACTGCGGAGATCGGAGGGGCCTGGTCACCCGCCGTCGCCCCGGCGGCGCTGCCTATCCTCTTCCAGACGCTCGGCCTCCCGAGCCATATCAGCTCGAATCTTTGCGATCCGCGCAGATTCTTCCTCGAGTCGCGCGAGCTCCTTGCCGGTGAACATCAAGTTTGCCGGCAGCGGCGCCTTGCATGACTCGCAAGCTGCGATTCGCCGGTTGAAGACCGTAAAACCACAAGCCGGGCATCTAAATCTGGATGAGTCGGTCATCGAGGTAGGGTTCCAGGCGGCGCCAAGGGATATGTTGCACCAAGCCGTACGGAACCTGATACCGGACAGTCCCGACCGACCGCGCCTGGCCGGCAACGGCTGCATGGGAGAACAGTCTGCCCGCTTCATGCGTCGCCGGCCGTTACGGCGCGCTGTAGGTACCCCACGGTGAAAGCATGATCGGCATCCAGCGCGCCACGGAGTTCGTCGGAGAAAAGCTGCTCCATCGAGCGACCCATGATCGGCAGCCGAGCACGTACCTGCCAGTTCAGGGTCATACAGCTGGTCCCGACCGTCGTCTCGACAATCGCGCCGACCCCGTGCGCGCGAACTGGCAGTCCGACAGGCGTGATTTCAAGCTCGCCAGTGACTCGGGCCGGACCGACGCGCCGCCATCGTGTTGAATGGTGCAGCAGCTGCTTGCTAGCCGCGAATGCTCGCGCCCACGTTGGCAATCGGTTCGGATCGACAGGAGCATCGCGGTCGAGTTCGACTTCAATGACCTGGGTCGAAGCGCGGAACAATCGCAGGCAGACTTCCGTCGCCCCCAGCGAGAGATACTTCTGGCGCGGATATTCGGGACGGCCGAAGGTCGCCCACAAGCGGTCCAGCCCAGCAGGGAAATCCTGGTTGATCGTGAATTCAATCATTGCACGGCGATCCATCAAACCGGCGTCAGGCCCGATCACGCCACCACAGTGCGGTCGCGCACGTGAGGTTCCAGACCGCTTGCGTAAGCAGGATCCCCACCACGACCATCGTGTCCATATTCGGCCCCGAAGCAGCTAGGGCCACTATCGGCGCAGCGGCCGCGACGAGCCCCACCATGCCCAGGCGCCGGCGCGCGCCGCTGCCTGCGAACAGGCCGGCCGACAATGCGAGCGCCCCAAGCGACTCCAGCCCCCACGACATCGTCGCGAAGGACTTTACCGCGGTTCCAGCGAACCGGATCGCCTCCAGGCCGGCCTGGGCGTCGTGATTGGGCGCCAGCCAGGCGGCAGCGATCGCTGGTGTGACGAAGCCGTCGAAGGTCGCCGCGGCCAGCATCATGAGCGCGCCGGCCACGTAAGCCAGCAAGCCGAAGCGCACCACCGGTCGCGACAGGCCAAGGCGCGCGCCGAGGCTCACCACGCCATGGGCCAACATCAGCACGAACAGGCTCTCCGCGACATGCACGCCCTGGTGGATCGGAGCGTTCGCCCCGATGGCCTCCAGCACCGCACGCGCGCCACGGACACGCACCTCGGGATCGAGGGCGACGAAGACGATTGACAGCATCGCCGCCAGCGCCATGCCGCAGGCGGCCCAGCGGTCGGGAGCTGTCGGCGAGCGCGGGTCACTCGAGATCGTGGAGGATGTCGTCGGGGCGGCACTGTATGCCGGCACCGTGGTGGTTGAGGTCATGGACGTCGTGTCTCCGTTCTTGGACAGGAACGCCATGGTGTCGACGCGTCCGCGTCCATAGGTGTCAGCGCCGTTGCGGCGTGTCGCGCATTGTTTCGTATCGTGGATCAACGCGATCCGATACGCTCGTCGTGCTGCTCGGACCGCAGTGAACCGCGACAGGCGCCGTCAACTAGCTCCACACGGCTCATGAACGCGCTCAGACCGCTCGGAAGCCGACGTATGTAACAGGCCGGCATGGGCCGGCTGCTGCCCTGCATGCGGAACGCGGTCGGAACTTGAGCCCGCCCAGCAACCCGGGATTCATCGACGCAGTCGCACCGGAGTGTTCACGCATCGGCCAGGCTTCGGCCCGAGTCGCGATTTGGGCTACCCTTCTGGCTCTATGCCCGCCCGCCCCAAGACCACTGATGCCGAGATTGTCGAAGCAGCACGTCGATTGATCGAGTCCAAGGGCCTGGACGGCTTTTCGATGGACGATGTCGCCACCGCGGTCGGCATCCGTGCGCCCTCGCTCTATGGCCGCTTCAAGGATCGCGCGGGCATCTTGCACGCGGTGGAACTCGAACTTTTTGCCGAACTGGCCGTGCTTTTCGCCAACGCCATCGTCGCGAACGATCCGCGCGTCACGCTGATGGCGCAGTCGCAGGCTGTTCGCCGCTTCGCGCAAGACGGCCCGAATTGCTATTCGACATCCGCACCACGCGCTCCGAAGAGGGCGTGGCGGCGCGCAACGCCGGCTTGGCGCCGATGATGCCATCGTTCGCCGCGCTGGTCGGCAAGGACGACGCCTTCGCGGCGGCGCGCGTACTGGTGCCGTTCCTGCATGGCTTCATCTCGATGGAACTGGCCAAGGCGTTCCAGCTGGGACCCGGCCTGGATGCCGCGTTCGAGCAATTTACGATCGGTGAGCCGGAACTTCTGTTCGGTGGCGCACCGATCGGGATGATTTGCCGGCGGCAGCTGATACTCTCCATCGACTCGGGCGCGACCGGCAAGGCAGATAGCGTGATGGCCGGCTCCAGGCGATCACCCCTACAGGAATGCAATCAATGGCCTTGGCCGAGAGGCGCACCCGGTCGCGATGCATCGGGCGATGCCGGCCAAGCTCGATCGTGACCTGTAGACGAATTGGAAGCGGCCGATCCCGGCCGACTGCTGGTGGCCGACATAAGCCCTGAGCTGGTGGCCGGTCCGGATAGCTTGTCGCGTTGGCCAGGGCGTACTGTAGTGCAGGCATCGGCCTTGCCCGCTCTTGCCCAGGCCCTCCACGTTGGTCGGCTCTGCTCATCAAGCGTGGAAGCGTCACTTGGCAATGAACTCTCAAATCGACATCTTGCGCAATCGCATCAAGTTTGCCGTCCGTCGGTGCACTGGCCGGGTCGTTGACATGGATGCGATGCTGGGTCGGCCCGAGCTTCGAGGTCCAAGGATCCGAGCGTGGCGACAAATCGGATCCGCTGGCCTCAATGCGCTCCTGGACCAGCTAGAAAGCGAGTTTCAGGAGGATGCTGAGTCGCAGGAATTCGAATCTGGGGCGCCTGTTCACAAGGTACTGAAGGGCATTCAGCTCGTTCCGCATTTGCCTCGCGCGCAGTAGCGCGCCGACGCCTTCCTGCGGAAAGCCTTGCTCGATCGGCGTTTCGTCAAGTAGCCGTTGTTCGCCAGCGGCACTTATTGGCGGGCGCCGTCCTTCGCTGCCAAGGAGTGCGGCAGGAGCCCAGGGCCGGCTTTGCTCGGGATACTTCAACGCGCCTCGACGATGCATCGGAACGGATGGCCGGCCTGGCTTGCGGCGACCCGCATGCCAGGGGCGACGGGAGTTGAGTCCCGCACGATCTGCGAAACGTCCGCTCGCATGGTCTCGACGTCGACCGCACATCCGCGCAGCACGTCCGCAGCACGCGGGTTGTCGACCAGCGCTAGCAGCAACTGCTCCAGCGAGATCGCTTCGTAGCGCAGCTTGCGCGCAGCACCGACGGCAATGTGCAGCCTGACCTCCAGGTCGTGCGCGATCAGTCCACTTGCCTTCGGGCACCCGAATCCGCTGCCCCCAAACAGCTTCTACTCGTCTGATCCTGGGCATATGCGTGCTCCACGCGGACCACGACTTCTCCAGATCCGAGCGTAGACAAAGAAGAGCCACGCTGGATCGTCTGGCTGTCGCTCCACGCCGCCTCCCGTCGTCGCGCCTCAGCCAAGCACTTGGTTGGCTCGCGATGTGGGCAAGAAAAAGGGCGCCGACTCGATCGCGCTGCTGGCCGAATGCGCCCGGCGCGTGCGCGCCGCCGGCTGGGAGCCGGTCAACATTGACGCCACGCTCGTCGCCCAGAAGCCCAAGCTGGCGAGCTACATCGACGCCGTGCGCGCGCGTCTCGCCGAGACCCTGGGCCTGCCCTCGGACTGCGTCAAGGTGAAGGCCAAGACCGCCGAGAAGATGGGGCCAGTGGGCGAGCTGAAGGCGATAGAGGCGCGGACGGGGTGCCTGCTGCAGCGGGCCGACGTCGCCTGAGCGGCACCGGATATCATCGCGCTGCCGGCCGAAAAGCGGCTCGCGAACAAGAACCGACAGGGAGATTCGAACAATGGACATCGGACGCAAGTCTTTCCTTCGCGCCTGCCTCGCCGGCGGCCTGGCCTTTTTGCTGAGTGCCTGCGGCGGCGGCGGCGGGCAGGACGGAGGCACGCCTGCAGCGCCGGTGGTCAGCGCGCCGGCCAACGTGACCGCGGGCGGCTCGGGCTACCTCGCGAGCGTGCAGGCCCAGGCGGGGCTCACCTACGCCTGGACGATCAACGGCGGCACCATCACGTCCGGAGGGCAGGGTGCCAGCGCGACCTTCAGCGCCGGATCGACCGGCGTCGTCGGCCTGAGCGTCATCGCCACCGACACGGCCGGCCACGCCTCGCCGGCCGGCACGGCGACATCGACGATCAATGCGGTGCCGGTCATCACGGGGTTCACCGTCGACACGAGCGAGATCACCGCGGGCCAGGGCACCGTGCTGCGCTGGACGACCACGGGCGCGACCACCCTGACCATCGACCACGGCGTCGGCGACGTCGGGCAATCCACCAGCAAGACGATCGCGCCGACCGCGTCGACGCAGTACACGCTCTCCGCGACCAACCCCGCCGGCACCACGGCCACCGCCACGGTGGCGGTGTCGGTGGACGCGGTGCCGGTGATCTCGTCCTTCACGGCGACGCCCGCCACCATCGCCGGCGGCGGCACGTCGATGTTGTCGGCCACGTTCGCCGGCGGGTCCGGCGTCATCACCCCGGGCAACCTGGCCATCGCCTCGGGCGGCACGGTGAGCGTCAGCCCGTCGGTCAGCCAGACCTACACGCTCACCGTGACGAACGGCGCGGGCGGCACGACCACCGCCACGGCGTCGGTCGCGCTGAGTACCGGCTTCTTCTCGGTGGGCGCTGTCATGGTTCACCCGCGCTGGTCCCACACGGCCACGCTGCTGGCCAACGGCAAGGTGCTGATCGCTGGCGGCCTCTCGTCGACGAACAGTGTCCAGAGCGACGTGCAGCAAGCCGAACTGTATGACCCGGCGACCGGGTCCTTCCAGGCGACCGGGTCCCTGCTGCACACGCGCAGCGGCCACACGGCGACGCTGCTCGACAGCGGCAGGGTGCTGATCGTCGGCGGCGCCAGCGACAACAGCAACGTCGCCGAGCTCTACGATCCGGTCACCGGGCTGTTCACTGCCACCGGAACGCCGACCGCGCCGCGCAACTTTGCATCGGCGGTGAAGCTGGGCAACGGCAAGGTCCTGATCGAGGGCAGCGACGCGCAGTCCGGCGCCGCGACGGCCGACCTCTACGATCCGGTGTCGGGCACCTTCTCGTCCGTGGCAGAGGCAAATAAGGCCGGACACGGCGGTACGGCAGTGCTGCTGGCGGACGGGCGCGTCCTCGTCCCGGAAACGGCCTACAGTTTCGACATCGCGGGCTACTCGAATGCACAGTCCGAGGCCTTCGATGCGTCCGGCGCCAGCGTCGCCCCCACCGGGGCACGCACTTTCGACTCGTACCGCTACCTGGCCGTCCGACTGGGCGACGGGCGCGTACTGGTCGCCGGTGGCTACACCGATGGCTACGGCTTCGCGACGACGAGCCTGGCCGAGATCTTCGATCCCACCACGAACTCCTACGCCCGGGAGAACTCGATGCAGTCGTCGTACGGCAGCGGCGGCGCCGTGGTGCTGCTGCCGAGCGGCAAGGCGCTGGTCGTGGCCGATGTCGACGAGCTCTACGATCCGGCCACGCACAGGTTCTCCCTGACGGGTCAGCTATCAGCGTCCGCCAGGTACTTCACGGCGACCGTGCTGGGCGACGGCAGCGTGCTGGTGGTGGGCGGCTTGGCGAGCGACAACACTGCCGTGGCGACCGCGCAGATCTACCGCTGATCGGCTGAGCGCCCCGCGCGCTGCCATGAAAGACCGGCCCGCATGCGGGCCGGTTTTCTTGCCGGTCTGGACGCCGCCCTACTTGTCGCCGCCGAGCTCGAGCATCGCCGCGCCGGTACCCGAGCCGAGCAGCCCGGCCTATCAGGAGCGCCAGGTATTGCCGAGCCTTCGACTGCCCACCGCAGCAGCGCCCTTCACCCACATCCGGAACTCCGCATGGTGGCTCGGGGCGTCGTCGTCCAACGCAACGGCCATCATCCATTGGGCGTCGGCATTCCCCGCTTCAGCGATCGGCCTCAGGATCACCAATTTTGCGCATATGAAAGATCGTTGGACCGATCTGCTCGATCGTCCTCATCCAGATTTTCGTCGGCGAGCTTCGCCTGATACTTTTCAATGAGTGCCTGGAGGGCTTCGAGAATGCAGTTGACTTCCGGCCAGTCGAGGGTTGCCTGAGTCAGGCCTTGCTCCAGCGGCCTGAGGCCTCCACAGCCTCTTCCAATTCAAGTCTAGTCACGACTGTGAATTCTGCCATTCTGGCAACGTATTCCGACAAAGGCACGTCCGTGCTTGGACGGATCGTGCAGTGCGTGATGCCCGTTCGAGAATCGGTCGTATCCTGCGTGACGGTCAGGTCCTTCGGTACGACGGTGCCAGCTCGAAGCCACCACCAGTTTCGCTCTGCGCGTGGCGCGGTGAACGTGGAGATGCCACCCGAGAGTCCTTTCACCATCGTTAGCCGGAAGGATTCTTGAATTTCGCGATGTCGCGGTCACGCACATTGTCGAAACGTGGGGGCCCGGCATTGCCACCCCGATATAGATCGATGTCCAGCCGCATCGATGCTTCGATGCGCTTGAGGTTTTTTTCGTTGTCAGGCATGGGTGGTCGCTCTGTTCATGCGGGTGACTCCGGCCCGGCAGCGGCTGCAGCGCCCCCCAAAAACACCGGAAGACGTGTCTACCCGTGCACCGGAGCCGCTGCCAACCGGAAAGCGGACATCTGTAACCGTCAGGTCATGGCCGACATGCGCCGCCGGGACGGCGGCCAGGCCCCAAGATCGTGTATCAACGGATGCCCGACTGCTGACCGAAGACTCGAGACGACGGCAACTGTCGACCCACGCAGTTGTCAACCGAAGCGCTGAGGGTCGAACGGCGCCAAGGCAACTTCCGGCGCCGCGCCCGCGAGCAGTTGCGCGACCAGTCGGCCCGTGCGCGCCGAGCCGCACAAACCGACGTGACCGTGGCCGAAGGCCAGAATGATGTCGGCGCTGGCGCGAGCCGGCCCAATGCAGGGCAGACCGTCGGGCATGCTCGGACGATGGCCGAGCCAGCGCTTGACGGAAGGCGCATCCGGTGCGACCTGCGCCATTCGCGGGAACATCGACTTCAAATGACGATGCAGAATATCGGCGCGGCGCCAGTCGGGCGCTGCCTCCAGGCCCCCGATCTCGACCTGCCCGGCCGCGCGCAGCCCGCCGTCCATCCAGTGCGCAATCAGCTTGCCGTCGGCCACCATCACCGGCGTGCGTGGGCCGACCATCGCGTCCTCGACCACCACGTGGTAGCCGCGCTCCGATTCCAGCGGTACCGGCGAGCCGGCCGCTTCCGCGAGTGCAGCTGAACGCGCGCCGGCACAGATCACCGCGGCGTCGCAGGCGATGTCACCGGCCTCGGTGCGGACTGCGCGCAGCCGACCGCCGTCCATTCGAAAACCCACTGCGCGCACTGCCACGCGTCGGGCGCCACCAGCGAACGCATGCTGCGCAAGCGCGGCCACGTACGCACCGGGATTGCGGCAGTGCCCCGCCTCCGGCACGAAGATGCCGAGCGTGTAGCGCGCGTCGAGATCCGGCTCGCGGCGACGCAGTTCGTCTTCGTCCCACTCCTCCCATCGAATACCGACGCGCCCGCGAACGCGCCAGCCCAGCGAGTCAGCGTTGAACTCCGAGCGCGAGCGGTAGGCATGCAGCAGGCCTCGCTGTTCGATCAACTGCGGCACGCCAGCCTCGGCCGCCAACCGCGCGTGCAGCATCGGCGCGTCCGCCAGCAGGGTGCGCAGCACGTTTGCCGTGCGCTGCACGCGCGCCTCCGTCCAACCCGAGGCCAGATAGCGCAGAAGCCAAGGCGTGGCGCGCGGCAGATAGCGCCAGCGCAACGCCAGCGGTCCGAGCGGATCGGCCAGCCAGCCCGGTACCTTGCGCCAGGCCCCGGGCAACGCGGGCGGCACCACCGAATGCGAGGAGAGCCACCCGGCGTTGCCGTAACTGGTGGCCTGCGGTCCGCCCGGCTCATCGGACTCCACCACTGTTACCCGCAGGCCCGCACGCAGGGCCTCTATAGCGGTGGTGCTTCCCACCGCGCCTGCGCCGATCACGACCACATGGCGACGTGTGTCAACGGCAGAGAACTGTCTTGCATTTGTCATGTCGTGAATCGTAGAGCGTTCGCTCGCAGCGTTGAGTTCCCTGGCAACCCGAAGCCTTCAAACGAGGGCCCTTCCGCCCCAAAATCCTGTCGACAAGCAAAGCGGGGCGGGGTAGGCTACCAATCATGCGGCGGCGCAGCAATTTGCCGCTCGCCCACGGTGACTCAGTCGAATGGTGGCCGGTATGAGTGAGCCTTCAGGCGTTGAGAAATTACCCGCATTGGGTGCCGACCTGACACAGTGCTCGGTGTCCGGGTTGTCGTCAGGCGCCTTCATGACTGTGCAACTTCACCTGGCGCACTCGTCGATGTTCATTGGCGCGGGCGTGGTAGCGGGCGGCCCATACCGCTGTGTCGAGTCTTTCCCCACCGCGTCCGCGATCGCCGAAGACGCGTGGGTGCAGAACGCGTTCTTCATTTGCATGAATCCGCTGATCCCCGAGGCCGGCCCAAAGGTGCCGCGGCTGCTGGAGATCGCGCAGCAAACCGCCGCCGATCGGATGATCGACCCGCTGCACCACCTCAAGAAGGCTCGCCTCTACATCTTCACCGGCAGTGAAGACAAGGTGGTCGATTCTGCGGTCGTCGAGACGACCCGGGCGTTCTACATGGGGCTCGGCGTCGAGCCGGACAACATCCTGTTCGACAACACCGTGCCAGCCGGCCACGCGCTGCTCACGACCAACCCCGAGGACAACCCGATCGCCGCCAACGAGCCGCCGTACCTGAATCGCTGGTCGAACCCGACGATGCAGAGCTGGCAGATCCTCGATCACATCTATGGCGGGCTGACGCCGCCCGACGGACCGCCGCGCGGACGGCTGATGGCGTTCGACCAGCGCCCGTTTTTCGGGGGCGATAGCCGTGCCAGCATGAGCCGGATCGGCTATGTCTACGTGCCGCTGCCGACGAAGAAGAACGTGCGGCCGCGCGTGCACGTCGCGCTGCACGGCTGCAAGCAGGGCGCGAGCTACGTCAATCTCATAAACGGACTGCCCGACAAGGCGAACAGTCCGCCCTACGGCAATCGCTACGTGACCACCACCGGCTACAACGAGATCGCCGACGCCAACGACATCGTCGTGCTCTACCCGCAGGTGGAGGGCATCGACGACGGGCGTACGCAAAACCCGGAGGGCTGCTGGGACTGGTGGGGCTACAGCAGCCCTGATGCAGCCGCGCCCGACTACTACTCGCAGCACGCGATCCAGATCCGGGCCATCCACGCCATGCTACTGAGCCTCGGCGCCACCGCTTGAGCGCCCATACGAAGACACGTCCATGCGCAACCGAAAAGCATCGATGATGGCCCCGACCCGCTCGGATCCCGATGCGCTGCCGCACGCGCTGCAGCGGCTGGCGAAGGCGTCGCTGCACGACCCCGCGCATCCGCGTCGCACGCCACTGCCGTTCGTGCCAGTGGCGCGTGCGATGGCCTCGCTGCAGTTGTTGAAGCACCAGGGCGCGAGCCGGCCCGAGCAGGCGATGACGGCCGCACTCGCACTGCCGATGGTGATGTTTCGCGAGGAGGCGGCTCGCGAAGCCACGGCGCTCGGGGCCGCCGTCTACCAGCAGTTCTTGGGCCTGTGTGCCGACTGGGTCGACGGCCTGACCGAACTGGGCCAGGATATGGGCACGCTGCGCCAGGTCAACACTGTCACGAAGTACGTCGACGAGGAGAGCAACCTCGCGCTGCGTGGCGTCGCATTGATGACCGCACAGGTGACCGCGGTCGCGAGGCTGATGGAGAACGTGCAGGTGAACGTCGCATGGCTGATCGGGCGGCACGCGACACCACCTGCCGGCTAGACCCTCGCCGAAACGCACCACACCGCGTCGTCGAGGTCGTCGGCGATCTTCGGAGTGCCGCTGCAGACGAACGTGACCCCAACCGGCGGTCGTCCTCTCAATATCCAGGCCACGAGCCAACGTGCCGGCAAGCGGTCATTCGCCAAGGACCGCTCCTGGCCGCATCCGGCCCGAATGTGTTCGGCCCGATAGTCACGCTGGCGAGCCGATCAGCTTGCGAATCGCTGGTCCTCCCAGTGGATCAGCGCATCGAAATGTCTGAACGGGCCGCCTGTCAGAATCGTCGGGACACACAGGTCAGAAATGAGCAGTTCCGCTAGTCGGTCCTTTGTGACGCGAAGATCCCGGCCGCCTCACTGCTCCCGACGCGCACCTTCATCACGAAAGAGGAACCCTGTCCTGCACTGCGCCCCGCGGCATGACGAGCGGGCGCCGCGGCACCCAGCCTCGTCAGGGAAGCGCCACCGGGCTTGCCAGGTATTTCGTCGACAAGGTCTGGAACTGCCCGCCGTCGGTCGCCGGCGTGGTCTGGTTCTCCGCACCCGCACCGAACACCACCCCCAGCCCGCCCACGGCGACCAGCTCGGACGGATGCTTCAGGAAGTAGTCCACTCGGTTGTCCCGGTAATGCCCTGCCGTGCCCCCCGGCGTTGCGGACGGCACGCCGAACGGCGTCTGCCACCACATGATGGGCAGCCCGCCGATTCCCGTGTGGAAGGAGGACGCCATCGCGAAGTTGTCCTGGAAGTTCGGGTGCGTCTGGTTCGTCTCGTCCCAGTACCAGTTGCCTTGCCCGCGGGCGCAATCGGCCTGCGCCGTCGCTGGCGTCAGCGCGGCCTGTTCGGGACAGCCGGCGTCGCGGTCAAGCGTCTGCATCACGATGAAATCGCCCTGTGCCGTGCCGAGCTGGTTCATGAACGCGATCACCGAGGCCATCGTCGGCGCGCCCCAACTTGCCGGAGGAAAGCCGATCACCGCCTGCGGTGCGTACTTGTGGGCGAGCTTGAGCAGGCAAGGCGCGTAACTTGTCAGGTTGGCCGGCAGTCCCGCGCAGGCCGCGTCCGTCGACAGTACCGCCGGAGCCCTGGTGGGATCGCCGCCGTAGGTGTTGTTGGTCACCATCTGGGCGAAGCCGAAGAAGTCAGGTTCGACGCTGAGCACGGCCGGTTTGCCGAACTGGTTCATCTGGTTGAACAAGGTGATGAGGTCGGACCAATACGTCTGCATGAAGGTCGCGTCGGCCAGGTCCGTCATGTCCGAAGTGTTGTCCGCGGAGAACTGGAACAGCGTGAACATGGGCACCGCGCCCACCGAATCGGCGGCCTGCATCTGATACTTTGCGTAGGCCCCGGAAGGCGTGTTCCAGGTGGTCCAACCGCCTCCGCTGGTGAGGCCGACCAGGTAGCGTTCGTAGAAGTCCGGCTTCAGTCCCTGCGTCTGGATCAGGGTGGTGTCCGCTCCCCCCGAGCCCAGCCCGATCAGCAGGCGGTTGGGAAGCCCCAGCCGCTTCGCGAGCGCGGCGGCCGGACCGCTTGGGGCCGGAGCCGCGGGGATCACCGGGGCCGATTGCGTCGACGCCGGACTCTCGCCGGCGGCGTTCGCGGCCGTGACCTCGTAGTAGTAGGTCGTGCCGTTGACCACCGTGGCATCGGCATAGCTGGTGCCAGTACTCGGGCCGACCTTGGTGCCTTGCGAACCCTGGCTCGTTGATCGATAGATGTTGTACGACGTCGCTCCTGCGGACGCCGTCCAGGTCACAGTCACTTGCGCATTGGCGGCCGCCACATTCACGCCTGTCGGAGGCGAAGGCACCGTGACCGGAACGGCCGGCGTCGCGCCCGGCGATTGGACTGACGCCGACCCCTCGCCAGCGGCGTTGTCCGCCGTGACCACGTAGAAATAGGCGGTGCCATTGACCACGGAGGTATCGCTGAACGCCGTCGTCGAGCTCGCCCCGACCTTCGCGCCTTGCGATCCTGGAGTCGTTGAGCGATAGACGTTGTACGACGTCGCACCCGCCACGCTGGTCCAGTTCACCGTCACCTGTCCATTGCCGGCGGTCGCATTGACGCCCGTCGGAGCTGCCGGCGTGGTGACCGGAACAGCGGGCGTCGCACCCGGCGACTGGACGGACGCCGGTCCCTCGCCAGCGGCGTTGTCCGCCGTGACCTCATAGAAATAGGCAGTGCCGTTGGCGACGGTGGTATCGCTGAACGTCGTCGTCGAGCTCGACCCGATCTTCGCGCCCTGCGATCCTTGAGTCGTGGCGCGATAGACGTTGTACGACCTGGCGCCCGCGACCGCCGTCCAGTTCACCGTGACTTGCGCGTTGCCTGCGACGACTGTCAAACCCGAGGGCGCGTCCGGCGCAGCAACAGGAATCACCGGCGTCACCCCTGTCGATTGGGCCGAGACGGGCCCCTCGCCCGCCACATCGTCGGCCGTGACCTCGTAGTAGTAGGTGACGCCATTGGCAGCGGTCGCGTCGACATACGACGTGCTCGAGCTTGCGCCCACCTTCGTGCCCTGTTGTCCCTGGCTGGTGGAGCGGTAGATGTTGTACGACGTCGCTCCGGCGACGGCGTTCCAGGTGACGGTTGCCTCGTTGTTCCCAGCTGTCACCACTATTCCCGTCGGCATCGCTGGTGCTGGGGCGGTCTCCGACGACGAGGCACCGCTACCACATGCGGCGAGCAGCGTGATGAGCAAACCCGCAATCCACAAGGAGAACAGCCTGCAGCGAAACCGGGTCATCGTCGTCCCTGCAAGAAGGTGCTGAGCTGTCAGCGCAGCTTGGATCTGCATCATCGAAGTCCTTCGGTAAACGTCGTCATTTCAGGCTGTCGCCTGCCAGCGGTCAGGTGGTCCATTCCGAGGGAGAACTTTCAGGTCACTGCGGCGCGACGGCAGGGCGAGGTCCGTCAATGCGACGATGATCGTGACCGGCGATGGCGACTCGATGACCGTGAATCCGCCTCCGGTCGGGGCGGCCGGCCCGGTTGGCGAACCACTTGCGTCGAACCCTTGTCCAGGCGTCGACCACCGGGCCCGCCGACTTCCGCGGCCACACTGCGTGGCGCGCTCATCAATGAAATATATCTGCCCGTGATGTCGAATGAACGTAACAAAACGAGCCGAACGTGCACAAATAGTTCATTGGCAAGACTATCTGGCCGGCCGCCGACCCAAGTCAACGTTCGAGCGCTACCGTTGATAGCGCTTCATGCTCATCGTCGAGGTCTCGATCTTGACGCTGGCGGGCCACAGCTGCGCGGTGAACATCAAGTAGACAGGCGCCCGGGGCCTTGTCGGCGCATCTCCGAATGCGACAGCCGGCCCCCCCTTTGCCCCACCTTGGCGCCGCTCGGCCGCGCCGGCGGTCGAGCGCATCGCCCAAGGCAAGCACGCCACATTGAAAGGCTCCCCATGAATACCCATACCCCGTACACGCTCCAGCGCTTCTTGGGCGCCTTTGCGACAGCCTGCAGCTTCCCGCTTGGGCGCGTGCGCGCGCTCGCCGCCACCCTGCTACTCGCGCTGTGCCTGCCCGCGCAGGCCGTCTATGTTGCCGCAGGTCGGGTCTACGCCGACAACGGCAGCCCGATCGAGCTCAAGGGCGTGAACTGGTTCGGATTCGAGACGTCCGACCACGCGGTGCACGGGCTGTGGGCGCGCAAGCTCGATGACATGCTCGACCAGATGCAGGCGCTGGGCTTCAATGCCGTGCGCATTCCCTTCTGCCCGGCGACGCTGCAGGGCGTCGCCGTCACCTCGGTCGACTACACGCTCAATCCCGACCTCGCAGGGCTCAACAGCCTGCAACTGTTCGACACCGTCATCGCGCGGCTCGAGAAGCGCGGCATGTACTTCCTGCTCGACCACCACCGCCCCGATTGCCAGCAAATCTCCGAACTTTGGACGTCGGGTGGCTACAGCGAGACGCAATGGATCGCCGACCTGCAGTTCGTCGCGACGCGCTACAAGGCGAATGTCCACTTCCTCGGCGTGGATCTCAAGAACGAGCCACACGGCGCGGCCACCTGGGGCAGCGGCAATGCGGCCACCGACTGGAATTCGGCCGCCGAACGTGCCGGTGCAGCCGTCCTTGTGAAGGCTCCCAACGTCCTCGTCTTCGTCGAAGGCATCACGCAAAACAACTACTGCACGAACAGCGATGCCGGCACCTGGTGGGGCGGAAACCTCGGCCCGCAGAGCTGCAAGCCGATCAACCTTCCGTCCAATCGGCTCGTGCTGTCGCCGCACGTCTACGGACCGGACGTCTACCAACAGAGCTACTTCAACACCTCGGCGTTCCCCGGCAACATGCCGGCGATCTGGGACGCCCATTTCGGCTCGCTGGCCGCGGCAGGCTACACGGTCATCGTCGGTGAGACGGGCGGCAAGTACGGCACTGGTGACCCGAAAGACAAGGCTTTCCAGGACTCACTCATCAGCTACCTCGAGGCGCGCGGAATCTACAACCTCTTCTACTGGGCGTGGAACCCGAACAGCGGCGACACCGGCGGCATCCTGCAAGACGACTGGAAGACAGTGCGTGACGACAAGATGGCGCTGCTGCGAGGCTACTGGGCCGCGGCAGGCACGACATCCACCCCGCAGATCCTCGTCAGCGCCTCGACGCTCGTCGTGCCGGAAGGCAGTTCGGCCAGCGTCGGCGTCTCCCTGGGCTCAAGGCCGTCCGGCAACGTCACCGTGAACATTGCCAAGGCAGTTGGTGGCGATGTCGACCTGACCGCAGCCACCACCGCGCTCACGTTCACGCCGACCAACTATGCGACGAAGCAATCGCTCCTGATCAGGGCGGCCGAAGACGCCGACCAGGTGGACGGCGCCGCGTCCTTCACCTTGAGCGGCGCGGGAGTCGCTTCGGCCACCTTCTCGGCCACCGAGAAGGACAACGACGCGACTGCGACAACCTGTGCCCTTGCGTTCGACACCAGCAACAGTTGGGGCAACGGCGAAGTGCTGGCGGTGACCCTGAAGAACACGGGGGCATCCCCGCTGACCAACTGGTCAATCACATGGACCGAAAGCAACGACGTCACGCTCAGCAGCACGTGGAGCGCGACGATGGCGCAGTCGGGACGCATCCTTACGGCCACGCCGGCAAGCTACAACGTGACGCTCCAGGCCGGCGGCTCAACCAACTTCGGCATGGTGCTCGCGTATTCCGGTGCCAAGGCTTTGCCCGTCGGCGCGCGGTTGGCCGGGCGCAGTTGCACCGTCAGCGTGAAATAGAAAGGCTGCTGCCGACAGACGGCCAGGCGTCTGCCGTTGGCCGAACAGAGCCGTCCGGGACCTCAGCCGACAACACCCAGCAGTCGATATCTGAGTCTGCTCGGGCATGGGGTCAGCGCAGCCAGCCGTTGATCGACAAGCCGTCCAGGTAGGCCTGCCCCTGGGCGTCCTCGGCCAGCGGCAGGGTCATCGCAGCAGGCCTATCCGGGCAGGACATGCGGGCTAGCCAGTACTTGGCAGCCACCGGACGCAGGGCAGGGTCACGCACGGCGAAGCCAAGGTACGCGGCGAGCAGCGTGTCGCAATTCGCCAGCGCGAGCGCGACATAGTCAGTGCGGCGAGCGAGCCAGTCCGGGGTGGGCTGCGTCGGGTCCACCGTCGACAGATCCGTGAGCATGCCATTGCCGCTCGGTCCCTCCTGGATGAAATTCGCGGCTGCGTCCTTGATGCCTGCCCGCGCCGCCGTCTCCAGCGATGCCATGCGCGCCTGGATCTGGTCGGAGCGGAGGTCGCCGCAAAGGACCTTCGCATCCTGGTCGGGCGCGTCGGGCGCCATGTCAGGCGCGTGCGCGCGGCGACGCGCGAGCAGGCATTGGAAGATCGCCTTGTAGGCCTGCATGGCCTGCTGCGGATCGCCGCTGCGCGACCACGCGTCGACGCGCGCTGCCAGAGTTGTTGTCATGGGCGTGCCGGACGCCACGATGGGCGCCGCCGAGGCGCTTCCCTTCGCCGCCATGAGCGGCACGACCGGCACGCGAGGCGCGGCTGCCGGGATTGTCGCGACGTCAGGTGCCGGTGGCTCGGCATGGCGCAGTACCCAGAGGCCCGCGGCGAAGAGGGTCAGCGCGGACAAGAAGAGCGCGTGGGCGCGGCGGACGAACATCGCCGCATGCTACGGGCCCGGCGGACGGGGGTCATGGGACGCTTTCCGCAAGCTGAAGTTCGTGGCCGCATATTGGTGCCGCCACAGACTTGAGCCGCCGGTGCCTGGTAGCCGACGAAGGTAGCTCCCACGAGCGCTCTGACCAGATGCGCATGCGGAGCACGCAGCCAGGTGGCCGGTTCACTTCGAACTTTTCGCGTTTCCACGTTGAGATTACCAATCCGTAGCCATTCAAGACACGTTTGTCACGCGGCAGAAGGCTTGCGGCAAGGCTCAGCGTGCTTCCGTGCAGCCGTCACCGCGGCGTCATGTGCGATTCATAACGTGCAGCGCTGTTGTCAACGCATGGAAGACCCGATGAAGCTCGCTCAGTCCGCACTCGCCCTCGCCGTCCTGGCCTCCCTGACCGCCTGCGGCGGGGACTCCAGCACCAGCACCAACAATGCGGCGCCGGCTCACGTGCTCCTGATCAGCGTCGACGGCCTCCACGAACAGGATGTTGCCCATTGCATGAGCGCGGGCACCTGCCCGACCATCGCAGCGCTCGCGAACACCGGCGTGCACTTCACGAATGCGGCTACTCCGGGCCTATCCGACTCATTCCCGGGTCTTGCTGCGCTGCTGACCGGCGGAACGCCGAAGTCGGCGGGCCTGTTCTACGACGTCTCCTACGATCGCACGCTGTTTGCCCCGAGCGACACGACCTGCACGGGGACGCGCGGCTGGAACGTCGTGTTCGACGAGACCACCGGCATCGACGGGTTCAACGGCGGCGCCCTGGTCCACCTGGACGGTGGCGGCGCGTTCAACCCGCAAGCGATCCCGCATGCCCTGGTCAACGGCGCCTGCGTGCCGGTCTATCCGCATAACTACATCAAGACCAATACCGTCTTCGAGGTCGTCAAGGCGAACCTCGCCGGCGCACGCACGGCTTGGGCGGACAAGCACGCCTGGGGTTACGACTGGGTCAACGGGCCGTCAGGCCAAGGCGTGGACGACCTGGCACGTACCGAAATCAATTCCACCGATGCGATGACCGGCACCGACTACACCGACGTCTACACCCACACCGAGGTTTTCGACAACCTGCATGTCGGCATCATCCTGAACCAGATCGATGGCAAGACGGGATCGGGGACCGAGCTGGCGACGGTGCCCACCGTCTTCGGCACCAACTTCCAGACGCTCAGCGTCGCCCAGAAGGCCACGCATGCCAAGGGCGGCGGCTACACCGACGCCGCGTTCACGCCCGGCGTCGCCGTCGCAGGTGCGATCAGCTTCGTGGACGCGTCGCTGGCGAAGATCGTGGCGGAGCTGAAGGCCAAGAACCTCTACGAATCGACACTCATCGTCCTGAGCGCAAAGCATGGCCAGTCGCCAAGCGACCTGACCCTGCTGGTGAAGAATGGGGACACGCTCACCGCCCTGATGGAAGCGAACGGCTACCTCGACGCCGGCGGCGCATTCGGACAATTCGCCACGACCTCGGGCAGCCTCAACGACGGCACCGGCTTGTCGGGAACAGGGATCATCCAGACCGACGACGTCGGTCTGATCTGGCTGCGAGACCAGACCCAGGTCGCGGCTGCGGTGGCGACGATCAACGCGAACCTGGGCTGCACCGCGCCCGGGATCTGCGCGGACGGCGCGGGCGCAAGCATCCTGTCGGGAACGGCCCTGGCGACCAGGTTCGGCGATCCGGCACTCGGCCGCACGCCCGACATCATCGTCCAGCCCAACCCGGGCGTGATCTACACCAGCAGCAAGAAGAAGGACGCGGAGCACGGTGGCAATGCGCCGGACGACAGCCACGTGGCGCTGCTCGTCTCCTACCCGTCGTGGAAGGCCGCCACCAACGCCACGGCGGTCGTCACGACCCAAGTGGCACCGACCATCCTGACGGCGCTGAAGCTGGATCCGACGCTTCTACAGTCGGTCAAGGCCGAAGGCACGGCCAGCCTGCCCGGCATTTCGTTCTGACGGCACGGCCGTTCGAGGTCGCGGCCCCTGGGGCCGCGTTCCCGATTCTGACGGCACGACGAACAGCCGGAAACGGAGTCACTCACGTGCGGCCGGCAGTGGTGGCGTGCTGCCCTGCACACGCGCTCGACGGTCAATGAGCGTTGCCTCCTTCAGCACGAGCACATGGAAAGTGCCCGCAATCGGTTCGGGCCGCGCTGCCTTGTGGCGCTGGAGGCGGCGGGCGCCTTGGCTCGCTCTTGTCCTCCACGTTGAAATACACGTGTCCCTTGCCGTCGACGACGGCGTACTCGGGCGTACCGGGGGAGGCGATCGGCGCGGCCAGCACCTTCAATGACTGCGCATCGATGGCCGTGACATCCGAGGAGCGTCCGTTGAGGGCGAAGACCCGATGGGTCGTCGGTTCGTAGACGATCGCATCCGGGTTCTGGACTGCCTTGACGGTCTGCAGCAACTTGCCGGTGGACGCATCGAGCACGCCGACCGTTCCGTTGGCGAGTGACTGGTTGTGGCCGACATGCGACTTCAGGGATGGCGGCACAGTCGCATGTGGAGCCGCCGAAGAAGATGGACGACGTGACCGTCGCCGTGACGCCGGCATCGGCAAGAGGGGAATCGTCGATTGACCGTCACAAACCGTGACAGCGCGCACGCGCATCGCATGCCAAAGTGTCAGCTCAAACATTCAGTCGCGGTGCGAAGCCCCTAGCCCGCGCAGACCGTCGTCATCCAAGCAAGCCACCCATGCAAATGAGCCCCTGTCGCCACGGCGATCACAGCAAGCGACTCGCGACCCTGCAGATGATGATGATCCTCGTTGCCGGCACGGTGACTGCCTGCGGCGGAGGCGGTGCCGCCGGCACTCCGGTGGCTCCCACACCCGCCCCCGTCCCCGCGCCGGCGCCAACGCCCGCACCGACGCCAGCGCCAACACCTGCTCCCACCCCAACGCCGACACCTGCGCCCGCTCCGGCGCCAGCGCCAGCGCCTGCGCCCACGCCGGCACCGGCACCGGCACCGGCACCGGCACCGGCACCGGCACCGGCACCCGCTCCCGCGCCAACTCCGACGATCACCTGGACGGCGCCGGCCTCGATCGACTGGGGGACCACTCTCAGCACCGCGCAGCTGAATGCGACGTCCAACGTCCCGGGGACGTTCACGTATTCACCGGCCGCAGGAACCAAACCCGAAGTGGGTGTCCAGTCGCTGTCGGTCAAGTTCACCCCGCAGGACACGCAGAAATATTCGACAACGAGCGCCGTCCGCACGCTGACCGTCAACAAGGCCTATCCGCCGGCCCGATGGGATCTTCCCGCCGCCGTGCTCCAGGGTTCGGCGCTGACGCCTGCCCAGATCACGACCGCGCCCTATGCGCTTTATGGAATCCAGGGCACCACCGCAGCGACCAGCTACATGACAGTGGATGGAAGGCCGTTGAGTTCCGCCACGACGGCCCAGGCGGGAACGGCCATCGTCCAGGCCACGTTCGTTCCCAACGACAGTGCACACTACCGCCAGGCGATCATCAGCACCGCGCTGACCGTCAGGCCCGTGGACACGATGGCAGCGGTCGACTTCGGAAACGCGAAGCAGACGATCCGGGGATTCGGCGGCGCGGCGGCCTGGTACTACGACAGGATGTCGGACGATCGGCTCAATGTCCTGTTCGGCACCAGCGTCCCCGACAGCCTCGGGCTGGACATCCTGCGGCTGCGCATCGCGCCGGCCACCTGGAACGCGTCGACGCAGACCGTCGATACCACCCAGTGGACGGCAGAACTGGTCAATGGAGCGGCGGTGCAGGCCCGTGGCGGCCTCGTCTTCGCATCGCCGTGGTCGCCGCCCGCGAGCATGAAGATCGTCAACACGGATCGCACGAATCCACTCTACAGCGGGCGCGTCGATCCGGCGATGTATGCGGACTACGCGCACTACCTGAACGCCTACATCAGGTACGCTGCCACCCAGAATGTGAACCTGTACGCAGTCTCGCTGCAGAACGAGCCGGACTGGGATCCGCAGACCTACGAGTCCTGCCTCTGGAGCGCCGAAGAAATGAGCTCCTGGGTCGGCGGGTACGGGGCGGCGGCAGTCTCGGGCACCGCGACCAAGCTCATCGCGCCGGAATCCTTCTACTTTTCGCAGGCCACCACGGACACGCTGCTTGCAGATCCGGCGGCCGCCGGCAACATCTCCATCATCGGCGGCCACCTCTACGGCGGCACGGCGAACTATCCCGGATCGGCGGAGAAGCTGGGTAAGGATGCCTGGATGACCGAACACTTCCTGGACTCCGTCAACAAGACCTCCTCGAGCGCTTCGTGGCAAACCAGCATCGATGACGCCGTCGCCATGGCCAAGGAAATCCACGACGGCCTGACGCTTTCGCAGTACAACGCCTACGTGTATTGGTGGCTCGTCAACAACAATGACTCGACGCCCACGGGCCTGATCAGCTCCGGCAACAAGCCCACCTATTTCGGAATCGGCGTGAAGCACTTCTCGTACTTCATCCGTCCCGGTTACGTGCGCTACGAGTCTACGTCGCTCCCGCAGAATGGCGTCCGCGTCTCGGCGTTCGGAACTCCTCCTGCGTCCAGCAGCGGGAAGGTCGTGATCGTGCTCGTGAACGAGAACGGCAGCAGCGTCGACCTGACGACGTCGATCAACCCCGGCGGTCGCACGCTGACCAGCCTGACGCCGTACCTCACGACCGCGACGGCCACCTTCGCGCAGCAGCCCGCGATCGGCGTGAACGCGAATGCGTTCTCCATCTCGCTGCCGGCAAAGAGCATCACGACGCTGGTGAACTGAGGGTCGGAATCACGTTCGATCTCCAACCGACTACAGCGCGGCCTTGAACGGGCCGCTTGATCAGCGTTGGGTCATTCGCCGCTTCGCTTCGATTCAGCGACAGACAATCTTGTGCCGGTTGGCCGCTGGCGGCTGTCGGCCGTCAGTACCAGAGCAAGCAGCAGCGCCTGATAGATGCCGCCAAAGCCGATTCCGCAGGCAACCTCACGTACAGCACTCCCTCGTTCTCCTGTCCGAACAAATAGGTTAGGTTGGCCAGCCCGAAAGCCGACATGTTCGTACGCCTGGTTGTGACCGACTTGAGTCGATCGCCTTGCGCCTCCCGCACGCGCGGCAAGTGCCAGATTCAGTGGCGGTAGTCTTCTTCTCGCTGGTGTCGAACAGCACCCACGACCACATCGTCGCCGACAATTTCGAGCAGGACGACGTAGCCCGCATCGCCGAACGGCACGATCAACTCGCGCGAGCGGCCGTTGCCCAGTTCCGCCTTGCGGCAGGTGTACGGCGACCAGGACAGCAGACGCTTTCCTTCGCTGATCGCGTCGAGCGCGCGCCGGGGCATCGTCCAATCCGGTATTTCGCTCGCGACCTCGCGTTCGGTGGCGAAATCCTCCGGGCGCTGGAGGTCCGCAACGGCCTCTTCAGGCAGTTTGACGGTGTAGACGGTCGTCACTTGCCTGCGCGCTGGGTCGTTCGACGTTTCGCGTCGTCGAGGCGTCCCTGCAAGCCGCCGACAACCTCGTCGACGCTGCGCCCACCGCCGTCTTGCTTCCAACGCGCGATCGGCGCCGAACCGGGATGTCACCTCAGGTGGGCCTGGGGATGCCCGCATGGCGACTATCTGACTGGGAAGAGTGCCTGCGAAGCCCGCCGATGCTGGTTCGCGAAGCGACCGCGCAATGAAAGTGCCGCCGTCGACAGCGGCTCGCTCCGCGACTCGACAGCACGGGGAAATGGCAAGAGCCTGTCGAGCCGCCGGAACAGGCAAACGGATCGCTCCGTCAGGCAGGGGCTGTCAATGCTTTGTCACTGCGGACGGTGACATTCACTCGGCACGCTCTCACAGCGTGCTGTCGGAATCCGAACGTCCCTCCGAAAGGAATTCGCATGACAGCCAAGCGCAAGTTCGCTCTCGCCACCACGCTGGTCGCCTCCGCCGCTTCACCGGCCTGGGCCGCAGAGCCGGTCACGCCGATCCAGCACCTGATCGTCGTCGTCGGCGAGAACCATACGTTCGACAACCTGTTCGGAACGTACCGCCCCCGCAAGGGCCAGAAGATCGACAACCTGCTGAGCAGGGGCATCGTCAATGCCGACGGCACGCCGGGGCCGAATTTCGGCAAGGCGAGCCAGCGCATCGGCCTCGCGCAAGGAACCTACCAGGCCAGCACGCCGTCACAAGGCCACTACCTCGCGCTGCCGCAGCCCTACACCACCTACGGCATCGGACTGCCCCAGGGCGTGGTCGACACGCGGTTCCCGGCGGACTTGCCCAATGGGCCCTACCAGATCAGCAAGTACGTCCCCTACGCCGCCTACACCGGCGACCCGGTGCACCGCTTCTTCCAGATGTGGCAGGACGTCGACGGCGGCAAGCACGACAAGTTCGTCTGGGTCGAGGAGACCATCGGCACGGGCGGCAACGGCGCCGCGCCGCCCGCCTCGGGATTCAACCCGATGGAGGGCGCCATCTCGATGGGCTTCTACAACATGAATCCGTACACGGACGCGGCCGGTGTCGCCCATGCCGGCGACGCTTCCATCTTCAAGTCGCTGGCCGACACCTACGCGATCAGCGACAACTACCACCAGGCCATCATGGGCGGGACGGGCGCCAACTTCCAGGCCTTGGTCACCGGCGACGCCGCGTTCTATACGAATCTCGACGGAACGGCCGGCGTTCCGCCCGCCAACCAGATCGAGAACCCCGATGCCTGGCCGGGCACGAACAACTACTTCGTCCAGGACGGCTACGGCGGGGGCTCGTACGTCAACTGCGCGGATCCGCAGGCGCCCGGCGTGCGCGGCGTGATGTCCGAGCTTCGAGCGCAGCACATCGCCAAGGCGAACTGCGCGCCCAACCACTACTACCTCGTCAACAACTACTCGATGTACTGGAATCCCGACGGTACGACCAAGCCGCTCGGCCCCACCCGCTTCACCCTGCCGCCGCAGTCGATCCCGACGATCGCCGACAGGCTGTTCGAGAACGACGTTTCGTGGAAATACTATTCCGCGGACCGCGGCGACGATCCCACCCGCTTCGCGACGGCGGTCGACGGCGTGCCGCTGCTGTTCCACTCGTATTGCGGCATCTGCGATCCGCTCACCGGCTACATCGCGACCATGACGACGGCGCAGGCCCGGCAGTTGCAGAGCTACGGCGCGTTCCTGGACGACGTCCATGCCGACACCCTGCCCGCCGTGTCCTTCGTCCGTCCCTTCGAGGCGCTCGCAGGCCATCCCGCCGACTCGACGGGGAACCTCTACGAGTTGTTCCTGCAGGACCTGATCCACCAGGTCCGGTCGAATCCCAAGCTGTGGAAGCACACGGCCATCCTGATCACCACGGATGAAGGCGGCGGCTACTACGACTCCGGCTACATCCAGGCGGTCGACTTCTTCGGCGACGGCACGCGGATTCCGCTCATCGCGGTGTCCCCGTATGCCAGGAAGGGGCACGTCGACCACGTCTACGCCGACCACGCGTCCGTGCTCAAGTTCATCGAGGCCAACTGGCGCCTGCCCGCGGTGTCGCCGCGCAGTCGCGACAACCTGCCCAATCCGGTCGCCCGGGAGGACGACCCGTACCGCCCACGGAATGCGCCCGCCATCAGCGACCTGATGAGCCTGTTCGACTTCCCGCACGACGACCGATAGCCGTTCGAGGCGCCCGTGGGATCGGGTCCGACGTGACGGTCGGACCCGACCCCGCTTCCGCTGCCGGCTCCGGCTGCTCGACCCGGGTCGACCGCATTCGGACTACGGCACGACCTTCCGGCTTCATGGCCCGGTAACGGTCGAGGCGCACTGTGGGCTGCTCGTTCATCCCGATGTGCCGCACGTCGGAATCCATCGCACACCATCGACTTCCGGGACCTGAATCATGACCAGATCGACGCTCCGATTGAAAGCACTCACCGCCCTTCTGGTGGCCGTCGCGGGCAACGCGTCCGCCGCCACGTACACCGACGTTCCTGGTGGCGCGAACAACGGCTTGCCGTTCGCCTCCTTCGGCAACGCGGCGAACCCGAGCGGCGATTCGCCCGCCGTCGGCGAAGTCTTCTCCCTGTCGGCGGACGCCCTGCTGTCGTCCTTCAGCTTCTACGCGCTCGGCGACCAGTCCGCGTCGCTGCAGTTGAACGTCGCGCAGTGGAACCCCGCCACGAATGCCCAGAACCAGGCGGTCAACCTGGTTGGCGACACGCTGGCGACCGGCACGGCGGTAGAGACCTTCAATTCCACGGCCGGCATCACTACCCTCGAATTCGACAACCTGGCGCTGAGCCTGAAGTCGGGCACCAAGTACGTCGCCTACCTGACCAGCAGCGACCCGACGGTGACCGGCATCCAGCTGTCGCGCACGCAGACGACGGCCGATGTCTCGGGATTCGGCATCGGCAACGCCTACCTCAGCACTGTCCCGGGCACCGGCTGGCAACTCCCGTTCAACGGGAACGGCTTCCTCAGCCTGCAATACACCGCAGTCGTCGCGGCGGTGCCGGAACCCGAGGCCTACGGCTTGCTGCTCGCCGGCTTCGGCCTGCTTGCCGCGGTCAAGCGCCGCAAGGCCAACCAGCCTCGATAGTTTCGCGACGCGTGACGATCCCGGGCGCGCAGCCGGGCGGAGCGCGAGGCAGCCGTCGTTCGAGCTCATCGACCGTGCAACGGGACGGTCGATTCACGGACGGGGCGTCGACCGAAGGACACCAGAAGGCTTGCGTGACGTTCGCGTGTCCACCGGGCGGCCGTTCAGACTCCTGTCATGTACGCCGGCGGAACGACGCGCACACTCGTGGCCGACAGGTCGCCCTCGCCCCGACTCGCAGGTCTTCGTCCGGTCACGGGCTGGCCGGATACTCGCGCCGACCGGCATCGGGCACCCTCTCTCCCAGGGCGCCGGCCGCGTGAGGAGATGCCATGCCGACCCCTGTGCCGCCCGCCCCGACGAACCTGCGGGTCGTCGTATTCCTCCAGGAGAACAAGACCACCGACTTCTACTTCCCGTCGCTGGCCGCCTGGGGTGCCAACGTGCTCGACGCGGGCCCGCTGCTGGGCTCGCCACCCGACCATGACCAGCCGCATGACAGGTCGGCCTGGGTGCACTTCAGGATGGGGGACTACCCGGCGCTGGCCGCACGCCTGGACAACGACAAGGTCATTCCCTACTACTCGTGGCTGGCCAAGACGTTCACCTTCTGCGACCACCACTTCGGCCTGGGCACGAACTCCACGCCCGGCCACCTGCTGGCGGTCGGCGGCCAGACGCCGACGTTGAAGAACCCGCCGTTCGGGCCGGGCGGGCCCCGGTGGGATATCCCGAGCATCTTCATGCACGTGCAGCGGGCAGGCCTCTCGTGGGCGGCCTTCCCGGACGTCAACAACTATCCGCTGCAGTACTACGCCGAGCTGAACACGCCGGATGCGCAAGCGCACATTCATCCGACGAGCAGCGACTTCATCACGCTGGCCAAGGCGGGCCAGTTGCCGCGGCTGTCCTACGTGTGGGCGCCCGACGGCGCCAGCGAGCATCCGCCGTCGGGCAAGTCCGATCCGCAATACGTCGCCAGGGGTCAGCACGCGGTGTGGTCGCGCGTCGATGCGGTCGTGCAGGGCGGCGGCTGGGCCGATACCGTCTTCATTCTCACGTGGGACGACTGGGGCGGCTATGCCGACCATGTGGTGACGCCGGACATCGAGCGCGTGCCCGATGCCTTGCACCCGGGTGGCTTCCAGGCGATCGGCGGTTCGCGCATTCCGCTGCTGATGTTCGGCGGCGGCGTACGACAGGGCATCGACAGCCATTGGCATTCGCATGCCAGCATCCCCAGGACCATCATCGACCTGTTGGGGCTGCCCGCCTTCGGCGTGCCGCGCGTGGACCAGGCGCCGTCACTCGCAGGCAACTTCAGCAGCGCGCTTCGGCGCCCCGCACCGCCGGCGCTCGGCAGTACCGTCACGCAGCCCGCGCCGCCCTCGCCCCGGCCCAAGCCAGCGCCACCGCCGCCCTGGCCCGGGCAGCTGGGACAGGCCATGCCCGACCTCGTGGCCAACGGCGGCAAGACGCTGCCGGCGCCGAGCGACGGCGTGGTCCATGCCAAACCGCCTGCACCACCCAAGGCCTGATCGCGCGGCCGTGGAACCCTCGCCGTCCCCGCATCGGCCGCACCCCGTCGCGCCACCGACAGCCCGGCGCAAGGCCAGGCTCGCCGTCCGCGCGATCGCACTCCTTGAGCCCGGACAAGGTTCCGCCGCTTCCCGGTGCTAGTCTCGATCTCGTCAATCGAACACAGGAGCCATGGATGGCGATGCAAGTCGGGACGGCCGACCGGGGGCGCATCGTCGCGCACCTGGCCGATCAAGCGCAGCGGCCGATCGCCGAGATCGCGCTGCTCTACGAGCAGGAACTGGCCGAACTCGCCGCCACCGCGCGGGTGACGAGCTACCTGCACATCTTCGCGGTGCGCAACGTGCAGGCGTCGTTGCAGGCGCGATCCCGCCAGGATCACTGACACGCGCCACGCGGCCGATGCGCTTCCTGTTTCGCGCCTCTGCCTGCGCCATCGGGTGTCATCAAACTGTCATCTGAAACCCGCAGTCTGGAGATTGCCGACGTCCGGCACGCCTCCACGCGCCTCGTCGCCATCGCCATGCCCCAGCCCCCCTTGCGCAAAGCACGAATGGACGCCGCCCTGGCCGCGACCTCGGAGCGGTTCGATGCCACGTTGCCCCCCGGCGAGTGGTTCGTCGAACAGCACACGCACGTGGTGAAGGTGTTCAGCGACCCGCTGGGGGCCATGCACGTCGCCGACCTGGCCGTCGTCGATTTCCTCGACGGCCTGGCCCGGCGCGAGATCGTGTTCGTCTCCTGGGGCTGAATCAGGCGCGGGGCAGCAGCAGGCAGCGCACCCAGCGGCGCGTGGGTGTCGCGGACTGATAGGCGAGGATGAAGTCTTCCGCCGAGGAATGCTCGTCCTCGAAACGAAAGCCGCTCAGCCAGCCCGTGGTGGCGGCCTCGCGCGTCCACACGCGCAGGACCCCGCCGCGAAAGCGCGGCACGGTCTCGTCTTCCCCCAGCAGCAATTGCAGTTCGTAAGCCGTGCTGGAAGGCGCCTCGTCGGCGGCGCTGAGCACCTGCAGGCCGCCGTCACTGAGGTTCATCACCAGGCCGGCGATCGCGTCGACGGCATCGGCGGGCTTGAAGATCCAGACCGGAATCTGCTCTCGCCGATCCGGCACCAGGAAGAACTCGACGCGGCGGTGACTGCGGTGATCTACGGAAGTGGACGGCACGGTGGGCCCCCCTTTCCTGCAAATGCAACGGGGTCGTCGATCACGTTACCGGCGATCGATGACGCTGTCGCGAAGCGCCGAGGAACCCGCTCGGCGGCGGGGAGCGCGGATGCGGTCGCCGGGCTTCAATCGCCCTTGGGGCGGCCGGTCTTCAGCGTCGGGACGCTGCCGACGGCCTTGAGGAAGGCGCGGTCGCCCATCGCCGCCAGCACCTGGATGCCGGCGCGCAGCAGTTCGCTCTTGCGCACGTGCTGGCCGAGCCCGAGGGCGCGGCCCTTGAGCGTGTCGAGCACCTGGTACTCGTCCTTCGGAATGGTGAAGCTGTCGCGCACCAGCTTCGGCTTGTGCGTCTTTGCGGGCTTGACGATCACCGCATCGACGACGTCGACCACCGCGGGGACGGTCTCGACGGCCACGGCCACCAGCCGATCCACCACCCTGGCGGGCTTGGGGGGGACCGGCTTCGTCTTCTTCGCGGCGGGTGCCACCTTCTTCGCCGCGGTCGTCCGGGGTGTCTTGGCGACGGGGCTCGTGGTCTTCGTGGCCGGCTTGGCGACGGGCGAACTCTGGGTCTTGGCCATGGATGATCCTGATCCGTATAAACGATATATACAGTTTATACCAACCCAGGATCGAGTCCGCAGGTGAACGCGGCCTCAGCGCGTCTGCGTCGCCGACGTCACCACCATGTTGGGCGTCGGCGTGCATTGGCCGGTGGGCAGGAACAGCGGGATCGCGGTGCAGGGCGCGCCGACGATCGCGCCCACGTCCGCGCTGCCGGCGGTGACGGTGCCGAAGACCGCGTACCCCGCGGTCAGCCCCGGGTCGAGCGCGCCGCTGTTGTCGACCAGGTTGATGAAGAACTGCGAGGTCGCGGAGTTCACGTCGCTGGTCCGCGCCATCGCGATCGTCCACTGCGTATTGCTCAGGCCCTTGCCGACCTCGAGCGAGATAGGGGCGCTCGTCGGCTTCAGGACCTGCGTGTTCGCGTCCAGCGGCGCGGTGTAGCCGCCGCCCTGCACGACGAAGCCCGGCGCGACGCGGTGGAACACCGTGCCGACGTAGAAGCCGCTGTCGACATAGCCGAGGAAGTTGTTGACGGTGATGGGCGCCCTGTCCGGCGCCAGCGTCACCACGACCGAGCCTGTCACGCCGGCGCCGTTGCCGAACGCCAGCGTCACCTGCGGGGCAGGCACGGTGAACGCGGTCGTGGACAGGGTGGTGTTGCCGGTGCTGCGCTTGACGACGAACTGGCCCGCGCCCAGGGCCGACACGGTGCACTGGTACTGGGCGCTGGTCGGGCCCGACGATGCGACGACGATCGTGACACCATCGCAGCCGGTGGCCGAGACCGCGATGCCCTGGTCCAGGTTCGTGCCGGTCAACGTCAGGAACAGCGTCTTGCCGTACATCGGCGTGCCGGCGCTGGCGGCCGTCACCGTGGGCGTGTCGCCCGATCCCTGGGACGGGCTGGCACCGCCGCCGCCGCAGCCTGCCAGCAGCGCGGCCGAGGCCAGGGGAAGAAGCGCCGCGCGCAGGCCGGCGAATTGCATGTTCGTCATGGGAAGGAATACCGATCCGGAAAGAGGGTTCGTTGCAGGGCGGGCGGTCGCCCGCGGCACCGCCGAAACCGCCGATGGTCGTCGGCGGCGGTGACGCAACCCTACGGGCCCGGGACCGGCGCCATGGTTCGAACGGCTCATGTCATGTCATCGTTCCGCCATTCACCACTGGGTCATACGGCGCTCCTACGATCACGCCATCCGGACTCTCCAGACCTCCTTCCATGGCACCGATTCGTGCGGGGCGCGACCTGCGCACCGGCCCGCGACACGCGGGCTTCACCCTGCTGGAACTGCTCGTTGTCATGGTCATCATCGGCCTGCTGGCCGGCTATGTCGGTCCCAAGCTGTTCGGCCAGATCGGCAAGTCCGAGGTGAAGGTGACCCGCGCGCAGATCGACGGTTTCGCCAAGTCCCTGGACCAGTACCGCATCGACACCGGGCACTACCCGTCCACCGAGCAGGGCCTGACCGCACTGGTCGCCCAGCCCACGGGCGAGACGAAGTGGGCCGGCCCCTATCTCGCCAAGGGCGTGCCCAGGGATCCCTGGGGCAACGACTACCGCTACATCAGCCCGGGCGAGCACGGCGACTACGACCTGCTGTCCTGGGGCCGCGACGGCCGCCCCGGCGGCGCCGGCGAGGACGCCGACATCGTCAACTGGTGAGTGCCGCGGCGCCGCCCTGCCCATGCCCGACTTCGTCGTCCACTACATCGACCCGCAGCGCGGCGCGACGAGCGCGCGCGTGAACGCGCCCGACGCCCAGTCGGCCGTCGGCGCCGCACGCGTCCCGCCGCGCCAGGTGCTGTCGGTGGAGACGCGCGCTGCGATCGAATCCGGCACGTCGGACGCGCCGTCACGCAAGCGCTTCCCGCTCCGCCTGTTCAGCCAGGAGCTGGCCGTATTGCTCGGCGCGGGCATCCCGCTGCTGGAAGGCCTGGAGACCCTGCGCGAGAAGGAATCGTCGGGCCAGGTCGCGCGTGCGCTGGACGGTGTGATCGCGGCGCTGCGCGGCGGACAGCCGCTGTCGGCGGCGCTGCGCGCCCAGCCGGACTGCTTCGACACCCTCTACGTGGCCGTCGTGCAATCGAGCGAGCGCACGGGCCAGCTCGAGCAGGCCTTGCGCGAGCACGCCGCCTACCTGGCCTGGGTCGACGCGCTGCGCAGCAAGCTCGTCAGCGCGAGCGTCTATCCGCTGACGCTGATCGTCGCCGGCGTGGCAGTCATCGTGTTCCTGCTCCTGTTCGTGGTGCCGCGCTTCGCCGGCATCCTCGAAGGCGTCGGCGGCGAGCTGCCGCCCACCTCGCGGCTCCTCGTCGCCATCGGCCGCGTCGGCGGCGGCCATCCGCTGGCCACTGCGCTGGGCGCGCTGGCGCTGCTGGCCGCACCCGTGCTCGTGTGGCGCAACGCCCGCGTACGCGCGTGGACCACGGCGCGCCTGTGGGCGCTGCCGCTGCTGGGCCCGAAGCTGCACGTGCTGGCGCTGGCGCAGTTCTACCGCACCGCGAGCATGCTCCTGGGCGCCGGGGTGCCGGCCACGGCCGCGCTGCGCACGGCACGCGACGTGATCTCGCTGCGGCTGCGCGGCGCCCTGGACCAGGCCATCGCCGGGATCGGGCGCGGCGAGCGCCTGTCCGCCGCGTTGCAGCAGGCCGGGCTGACCACGCCGGTGTCGCTGCGCATGGTGCGCGTGGGCGAGCGCAGCGGCAGCCTGGGCCCCATGCTGCGCCAGGCCGCGGAGTTCCACGACGAGGAGCTCGCGCGCCTGACCGAGCTGGTCACCCACCTCGTCAACCCGCTGCTGATGCTGGTGATGGGCGTGATCATCGGCGGCATCGTCGTGCTGATGTACATGCCGATCTTCCAGCTGGTGGAGCAGGTGCAGTGAGCGCGGTGCCCAGCGAACTGATCGCGCCGCCGGATCCGACGGTCTCGTCCGATCCGGGCCACTGGCTGCCCGCGCACGACGGCCCCTGGTCGCTGGACTTCGAGCGCTGGCCGCAGGCCGAGGCGCAGCGCTGGCGCGCCCTGCTCGCGGTGTCGGCCAGCGGCCTGCACGCCCTGCTGTGCGACCGCGGGATCGACACGATGCTGGTCGAACGCGTCGAGGCGCGCGTGCGGCGCAGCGTGCGCTGGATCGCCTGCGACGCGGCGGCCGTCGACGCCTGGCTGGACTCCGGCGCCGCGGGCTTTCGCGCGCTGGCCGAACTCGACGACAGCTTCGCCGACGCCGCCGACGCCAGCGCTGCGACGGAGCTGTCCGCCCTGCTACTGAGCGAGCAGGCCAGCCCGGTGGTGCGCCTGCTCGATTCGACGCTGTACGACGCCCTGCAGGACGGCGCGAGCGACGTGCACCTCGAATCGACGCTGCGCGGCCTGCGCATCCGCTATCGCATCGACGGCGTGATGCTGGACGTGCGCGAGGTCGAGGGCACGATCGTCGCCGAGCAGGTGGTCTCGCGCCTGAAGGTGATGGCCGAGCTCGACATCGGCGAGCGTCGCCTGCCGCAAGACGGCCGCTTCAAGCTGCGCATGCACGGCCGCGAGATCGACTTCCGGCTGTCCATCATGCCCACCGCGTTCGGCGAGGACGCGGTCGTGCGCGTGCTCGATCGCGCGCGCATTGCCGCCGACGGCCAGCTCACGCTCGCATCGCTCGGCTTCGACGCCGAGGCCGGCGACACGCTGCGCCGTCTCGCGCGCCAGCCCTACGGCATGCTGCTCGTGTGCGGCCCCACCGGCAGCGGCAAGACGACCACCCTGTACGCCGCCATCAGCGAGACCAACGACGGCAGCGACAAGATCGTCACCATCGAGGACCCGGTCGAATACCAGCTCGCCGGCACGGTGCAGATCCCGGTCAACGAGAAGAAGGGCCTGACCTTCGCGCGCGGCCTGCGCTCGGTGCTGCGCCACGACCCCGACCGCGTGATGGTGGGCGAGATCCGCGACGCCGAGACGGCGCAGATCGCCGTCCAGGCCGCGCTCACCGGCCACCTCGTCTTCAGCACCGTGCACGCCAACAGCGCGTTCGACGTCCTCGGCCGCTTCATGCACATGGGGCTGGACCTCTACAGCGTCGTCTCGGCGCTCAACGGCGTGATGGCGCAACGGCTGATGCGCATGAACTGCCCGCACTGCACGCGGCCCTGCATCCCGCCGCGCGAACTGCTGGCGCGGCTGGGCATCGAGGCCGCGCACGGCCATGCCTACGCGCGCGGCCACGGCTGCGCGCACTGCCGCCAGACCGGCTACAAGGGCCGCAGCGCGATGATGGAGCTGCTGACCTTCGACGACGAGCTGCGCGACCTGGTCGTCGCGCGCGCGCCGATGGGCCGCCTCAAGCAGGCCGCCCGCGAACGCGGCATGCGGCCCTTGCGCGACGTCGCCATCGAGGCCGTTCGTCGCGGCGCGACGACCTTCGAGGAGCTCGAGCGTGTCACGCTGGCCGACTAGCGCCGCGGCCCTGCGCGCACAGGTAGTCGCGACGCGCACCGGCGTCACGCGCGCGTGGGCGGGCGTGCGCGGCCGGCTGCCGCGCCACGTCGCCTACCTGCACGCGCAGGGCGTCGCTTCCTGGCTGGCCGGCGGCGGCGCCGCGGAACACGCCGACTCGTTCGCCGCCTGGTGCGCGGCACACGCCGGCGCCGACGTCCGGCTGCGTATCGCCGGCGAGTTCGTCCACGGCGTGGCGGTCGACGCGGGCCTGCAACTGCGCGACGCCCGCGCCGTGCGCCAGTACGCGCTGCAGCAGCTCACTCATTACCACGGCCCGCAGGCCGCCGCCTGGCCGCTGGCCGCCTGGGCCGACGGGGCGCAATGTGGCGCCTGCGGCCTGCACGGCGTCGACCTGGCAGCCATGTGCGTCGAGGCTGCCGCGCACGGCGTCCGCGTCCTCGCCGCCACGCCCGCGTGGTCGACCGCGCTGGCGACGGTGGCCGCGGCCGTGCCGGAACTCCGCGGCGCCGGTCGGCGTGCGCTCCTGCTGGTCGAAGGCAGCGCGGCGACCTGGCTGGTCGTCACGGACGGCCGGCTCGTGACACTGCGCCAGCGTTTCCTCGACGCCCCGCAGGCCGACGCCGTCGCGCGGCTGCTGGCCACGCTGGCGACCGAAGGCGAGCCGCTCGCCGGCCTGCCGGTGGTCGCGGGCTGGGGCCTCGCGGCGCCGGCGGCGCTGCCGGCCGACATCGCGATGGTGTTCGGTGCGCTGGACGGACCCGGCGCGATGGCCGACTGCCTGCGCGACAGCCCGGAGCAGCGGGCATGACGTCGCACTGGCCGCAACCCGATTTCCTCGCCCGGGCACCGCGGCGGCCCGCCGTCGCCTGGCTGTGGCTGGCCGCGGCGCTCGTCGTGGCCGCGTTGGTCGCCGACGACTGGATCGGTGCCCACCGCGACCTGGCCGAGCAGCAGCAGCGGCTCGCGCGGGCGCTGCAGCGCCTGCCGGCGGCCGCCGCGCGGCCGCGCCCGCCGGCCGCCGGCGCGTCGGCGGCCGATGCGGACGCGATCCGGGCGGCGCGCGCCGTCGTCGACCGCGTCGCCCACCCGTGGGACCAGATCCTCGCCAACATCGAGGCCGAGACGCCGGGCGGGCTGCAATGGCTGGCGCTCGACCACGACGCCGACGATCCCGCCGTGCGCCTGGAAGGAAACGCCGTCGACGTCGCCGCGGTGCTGCACTTCGTCGACAACCTGGCCGACCACCCGGGCTGGTCGGAGGTGGTGCTGGGCCGCCTGCGCAGCGCCGAGGGACGCGAGGCCGACGCAGCGGCGCCGGGCTGGCACTTCGAACTGCGGGCCGCCGTCGATGCGCCGCGCATCGCGCAGGCCCGCCCCACGGGGGAGCGTTGAGATGACCGCCGCGTCGATGCTGTCGCCGCAGGCCGCGCTCGCCCAGGCGCGGGCCTGGGGCTGGCCGTTCGGGGTCGGCCTCGCGGGACTCGCGCTGGCCGCCGTCGTCGCGCTGGCGCTGGTGCCGCAGATCCGCCGCGAGGCGTCGGCCGTCGCCACCGATGCGGACGGCGTGGCGCGTCGCGCGCGTCACGCGGGCGCGGATTCCGCGCAGGCCCGGCAGGCCGAATCGGCACCCGAACGCTTTCTCGCCGCGTTCCCGTCCGCCGACACGCGCCAGGCCCGCGTGGCGGCGCTGCTGGCGCTGGCCGTCCATCATGCGATGGCGGTGCGAGGCGGCGAATTCGCCCTGGGCCGCGACAAGTCCAGCGGACTCGTTCGCTACAGCGTGGCGATGCCGCTGACGGGCAGCTATGCCCAGCTGCGCGACTTCATCGAGGACGCGCTGGCGAGCGACGCGGCGCTGAGCCTGGACCGATTGCGGCTGCGGCGGGCATCCCCGGGCGCCGCCGTCGTCGAGGCCGACCTGACGTGGTCGTTCTACATGCGGCCCGCCAACGCGGCACCGCCGCAGGGCACGCGATGACCGACGCCGTCGCCACCCCGTCCGCGGCCACGCGCCGCCGCCTCGCGTTCGCGGCGGCCGCCACCGTCGCCGCCACCGTCTGGGCGGCGGTGCAGGACGATCCGGCGCCCGACGTCGCGGCGCCGATCCGGCCGTCGCCGCGCAGCGCGCCGACGGCAGAGGCCGTGGCGGCGTCCGCGGCGCTGCCCTGGCCGCGGCTGCCTGCGGCCGAATCGCGCGTGCCCTGGCGCGCGGCCCTGCCCCAGGGCCTGGCGGCGTGGGGCCCGCCGCCGCCTCCACCGCCGTCGCCTGCGCGCGCTCCGGCGGCGCCGGCCGCGCCGCAGCCGCCCCCCTTTCCGTACACGCTGATCGGCCGCATCGACGACGGCCAGCAGCGCGCGCTGCTGAGCAACAACGCCCGCAGCTTCGGCGCCAAGGCCAGCGACGTCATCGACGGCGTCTGGCGGGTCGATGCCGTCGATCCGGCCGGCGTCACCCTCACCTGGCTGCCGGGCGACATCAAGCGAACCCTGGGATTCCCTGCGTCATGAGCTCAAGCGACAAGACCTCCCCGCGTGCACGCCGCGCCGCCACGACGGCGCTGCTGGCCGCACTGTGCCTGCTGGTGGCCGCGTGCGCCTCCCCCGCGCTGCGCGACGCGGAGCAGCTCGCGCTGCAAGGCCGGCACGAGCAGGCGCTGGCCGTGCTGGACGCCGCCCGGACACGCGACCCGGCCGATCACGCGCTGCAGGTGGCGCAACAGCGCGAACGCGAGGCGACGATCTCGGTGCTGGCCAACCAGGCGGCCTCGGCCCGCGCGGGCGGCCGCACGGACGTGGCGCGCGACCTGCTCGCCCGCCTCGAGGCCATCGCCCCGGCCCATCCGCGCACCGTGGGGCTGCGCGACGAACTGCAGCGCGACGCGCGCCACCAGAAGATGCTGGCGCAGGCGGGTGACGCACTGGCGGCCGGGCGCGTCGCCGAGGCCACGTCGGTGCTGCGCGACGTGCTGGTGGAGGCGCCCGGGCTGCCGGCGGCGCGCGCGTTGCAGCAGCGCATCACCGAGCGCGCGCCCGGCGCCGCGCCCGCCGACGCGCCCGCCCTGGCCGGCAACAAGCGCATGACGCTGGAATTCCACGACGCGCCGCTGCGCAGCGTCTTCGAATCGGTCGGCCGCACGATGGGCATGAACTTCGTGTTCGACAAGGAGGTGCGCACGGACGCCCGCGTCACGGTCTTCCTGCGCGACGTCACGCTCGACGAGGCGATGCGGGTGGTGCTGGCCACGCAGCAGCTCGATCGCAAGCTGCTCAACGACACGACGATGCTGGTCTACCAGAACACGCCGCTCAAGCAGCAGGAACACCAGGACCTGGTCACGCGCAGCTTCTACCTGACCAGCGCCGACACCAAGCAGGCGATGTCGCTGATCAAGACCATGGCCAAGACGCGCGACGTCTACGTCGACGAGCGCCTGAACCTGGTCATCGTGCGCGACACGCCGGAGATCGTTCAACTGATCGAGCGCCTGATCGCCTCGATCGACATGGCCGAGCCCGAGGTCACGCTGGAGGTCGAGGTGATGGAGATCGGCACCAGCGAGCTCGACTCGCTCGGCGTGCAGTGGCCCGACGCCGTCAACTTCGGGCTGCCCAACTTCGTCGGCCAGATCACCAGCGCCGACCGCACCAGCCTGACCACCTCGGTGCTCAACCCCGCGCTGGTGGCCACGCTCAACGGCAGCGCCGGCACGACCAACCTGATCGCCAACCCCAAGCTGCGCGCCCGCAATCACGAGAAGGCCAAGGTGCAGATCGGCGAGAAGCTGCCGGTGTTCACCTCGGGCGCGGTGGCCAACGTCGGCTCGACCACCTCGGTCAGCTACGTCGAGACCGGCCTCACCCTCGAGGTCGAGCCCAGCGTGCAGCTGGACAACGACGTCGTCATCAAGGTGAGCCTGGACGTCACCAACCTGATCGGATCGGTGACCGGGCCGCAGGGCTCGATCGCCTACCGCGTGGGCACGCGCAACGCGACGACATCGCTGCGGCTGCACGATGGCGAGACGCAGATCCTCGCGGGGCTGATCAACGACGAGGACAGCAAGGCGATCCGGGGCCTGCCCGGCATCTCGCAGATGCCGCTGCTCGGGCGACTGTTCGGCGTGCACACGGACACCCGCAACAAGTCCGAGATCGTGCTGCTGATCACCCCGCGCATCGTCCGCAACCTGGGGCTGCCCGGCGCGGCCACGATGGCGGGCGCCGGCGGCAATTTCGCCAATCCGGGCGCGCCCGGCACGCGCATCCACGCCGGCGCCGCCGTGGCGATGCCCGCGGCGCGCCCGGGCCCCGCCCCGGCGCCGTCGGCAGGCGACACGGGCGGCGGCGCGGCGGGGGAGGATGCCACCGCCGTGGTCGAGGTCACGACGAGCGACCGCGGCGTGGTCGGCGGCACCGTGTCGGTGACCTTGCGCAACCACTCGTCGGCCGCCGTCCGCGGCCAGTTCGGCTTCGACGCGACGCTGCTGCAGTCCGCCGGCGTCGACAAGGCCGACCCGGTGGCCTTCGACCTCGAGCCGCAGGGCCAGAAGGTCTACGTGCTGCGCGTGCTGCCGGCCGCCGCCGGCAAGACCACGCAGGTGCTGGTCGACGGCCTGAGCGCGACGGCCGGCAGCGGCGGCGCCGTTCCCGTGCGCGTCGAGGGCGAGCTCGGGCTGGAACTCGCAGGCCCGTGATGCGTCGCGCCGCCGGCTTCACGCTGATCGAGATGGTGGTGGTCGTGGCCATCGTGGGCATCCTGGCCGCGGCGGCCCAGCCCATGCTGTCGCTCGCGCTGCGGCGCCAGAAGGAGTTCGAACTCCACCGCGCGCTGCGTTCGCTGCGCGTCGCCATCGACGACTACCACCAGGCCGCGCTCGACGGCCGGGTCGCACGCACCGAAGGCGACAACGCCTATCCGCCGTCGCTCGAAGCGCTGGTCGACGGCGTGCCGGCCGCGGCGCCGACGCCGGCCTCGACGGATGCGCCGCCGAAGGAGCGCCGCATCTACTTCCTGCGCAGCCTGCCGCGCGACCCGTTCGCCGACCCGTCGTTGCCGGCCGCCAGTACCTGGGGCTTGCGCAGCTACGACAGTCCGCCCGACGCTCCCCATGCAGGACGCGACGTGTTCGACGTCCATTCGCTCGCGACGGGCACTGCACTCGACGGCCAGCCGTATCGCTCATGGTGACGCCAAGCCGCAACACCCGTCGTCCCGTCGTCACGAACCGGCGGCGCGGATTCACGCTGATCGAACTGATCGTGGTCATGGCCATCGTCGCCCTCCTCGTGTCGATCGCCGCGCCGCGCTACTTCCGCAGCGTGGATCGCGCCCGCGAGAACACGCTGCGCACGTCGCTGAACGTGATGCGCGACGCGATCGACCAGTTCGACGCCGACAAGGGCCGCTATCCCGAATCGCTGGACGAGCTGGTCGAGGGCCGCTACCTGCGCGCCGTCCCGGTCGATCCCATGACCGGCAGCACGTCGACATGGGTCGTGGTGACGCCGGTCGATCCGATGGCCAAGGGCAAGGTCTACGACATCCGCAGCGGCATGGCCGGGCGCGGCAGCGACGGCCGTCCGCTCGCCGACTGGTGAGGCCATGGCCCGCAGGCCTGCGCCCATCCGAACTCGCGTCGGCGAACGCGGCTTCACCTTCCTGTGGCTGATCTTCGTGCTGGCCGTCGTCGCCGCGGGCCTGGCCGCGATCGCCCAACCCGTGAGCCTGGCGGTGCAGCGCGATCGCGAGGCCGAACTGATGTTTCGAGGCAACGAGATCGCACGTGCGCTGGGCAGCTACGAGGCGGCGACGCCCGGCGACGACAAGCAGTTGCCGCTCGCGCTGTCCGACCTGCTCGAGGACAGGCGTGGCCCGCACACCCTGCACCACCTGCGCCAGCTCTATGCCGATCCGTTCACGGGCCTGCCCGACTGGGTGCTGGTCACGACGGAAGAGGGTCGGATCTCCGGGGTGCACAGCCGATCGGATGCCGCGGCGTTGCGCGTCGTCGACCTGCCGCGACCGCGGGGCGGCGGCCCCGTACCGGTGTCGGCGCGCCTGTTCGGCGCCGAACCGGTGGCATCGGCGCCCGCGGCAACACCGTCCGCTCCGTCGTCGTAGTCCGTTCGGCGCATGGGATGTTCAGCTACGGTGAAGAAAGTCATCAAAGCTGACTACTCTAGCCGGCTGAGAGGAGGCCCGGGATGTCGATGGAAAAGAACGATGCGCACGACGCAAGAGAGTCGCAGGAAAGTCGGCGTGTCCAGGCCATCGTGCACTCGATCGAATGCGCGGTCGACGTGCGGCGCAAGTACCAGTTCTTCGTCTGGACCCAGGGCAGCTTCCAGACGCTGCTGCCGCACAAGCTGGCGATCTGCGGCGTCTACGACCGCGGCCGCAAGGAAGTACGGCTCGAGGCCTTCAACAGCATCGTCGTCCCCGCGCCGGTGCTGGGGGCGCTGACGGATGGCCAGTCGCCGTTGATGCAGTACGTCATCAATGCCTGGATCAACAACCGCGGCCGCGCGCTGGTGGTGCGCCTGGCGACGCTGTCCGCGCGACCCGTCGCGGCGGCCGTCGAGGCGCTGCAGGCGGCCGGGTTCGAGGAGTTCCTGGTGCACGGGGTGTCGCGGCCGCAGCGGGCCATGGAGATCGAGACCTTGTTCGTCTTCGCCTCTCCGCACAGCGTCGTGAGCAAGGCGGAGGTGGACGGCATCGAGCTGATCCTGCCGCACCTGCACAGCACCTACCTGCGGGTGCAGGCCATCGAGCGCGAGATCTCGGAGACCGGCGTTCGATCGAGCACGACGGGCATCGGCTATTCGGGTGCCAGCATCAGCGAGCGCGAGGAGCAGGTGCTGGGCTGGGTGCGCGAGGGCATGAGCAACCAGGAGATCGGCGTGCAGCTGGGTATCAGCCCGTTGACGGTCAAGAACCACGTGCAGAAGATCCTTCGCAAGCTCGGCGCCACCAACCGGGCCCAGGCGGTGGCGCGGGCGATGAGCATGAACCTGCTGGTCAACGGCAGTTCGGATTCCGAGGCGTCGCGAAAGTAGGCGCCCCGGGCGGCACGCTCAGCGGCCGCCCCAAGGTCGCCGCGCTTCCCGAGCCGGCCGGACCCGCGCCGGGCCTCGCGGGATCCGGCCTGCTGGCGCTGGCACGGCGGCGCCGCGCACGCTGACGCTCACTTCGAGGCCGCGGCGGCGCGGGTCGCGCCGCCCAGCTTCACGGCATCGAGCCGGTCGCGCAGGACCTCGGCCTCGTTTTCCAGGTGCACCTGGGCAAACCCGAGCACCGGGTCGGGCAAGCCCGCCACGCCTTCGCGGCCGCGCACGCGGTCGATCAGTTGCAGGCCGAAGGCATGCATCTCGGCATTGGCCTTCTCGGCGACCGCGAGCGAGCGGGTCGCCCGCTCCAGCAGTGCCGCCAGGGTCGCGTTGGCGCGCGCGCGCTCGTCGGCCAGCCGCTGGGCCTGCGCGAGGCGCTGCGCCTGGTCGGCCAGGCGCGCCTCCAGTTCCTGGCGTGCGGCATCGTCGCGCGCCTTGGTGGCCGCGAGTTCCTCGGCCGCGTGCGCCAGGCCCGCGTTCAGGCGTGCCGCGTCCGAGCGCGACGCCGCCAGCTGGCCTTGTGCCCGCTTGGCGGCCTCGTCCAGCTTGTCGCGCTGCCCGGCGAGGTCGTCCTTTTCCCGGGCCAGCGCGGCCTGCTGCTCCTGGGCCTGCCGCAACGCGGCCTGCGTGCGCCGGAGCGCTTCCTTCTCGCGCGAACCGTGGTTGTCGTCCTGTGCCGCACACGACAGCGACAGCACGGTGCCGAGCGTCAGCGCGGCGAGGCGAAGGGCGTGTTTGGCGGATGTCATGGCATCAGAACCTCGTGTTCAGGTCGAGCTGGATCACGTCGATCTTCAGCGGCGCACTGCTCATGTCGCCGATGACCGATGTCGGTTGGCTGGGGTTGGACAGCGTGCGAAAGCCGTCGTCCAGGTTGCGCGTGGTGGTCCAGCGCAGACCCACCGAGGCGCGGCGATCGAAGGTGTAGGAACCGCCCAGGCTGAAACCCCGGTAGTTGGTGCCGCCCAGGTTCCAGGTGGTGTCGGTGAACGCGTCGATCCAGGCGTCGCGCTCGAACTGGCGGTAGGCGACGAAGGTGGTCCAGGCCCCCTTCTGCGCCAGGTCGCGCGACCCGGCCTGCAGGCGCGCCTGCACCCCGGTCGTCCGGTTGGCGAGCGTGTCGACGCTGGTCGTGCCGGCGCGGCGCGCGATGTCGGACAGGTCGAACGCGCTGTTCTTGACGAAGTCGACCGACAGCCCGACCTGCACCGGATCGAACTGCTGCAGCGTCAGGCCGGCGGTCACGTTCACCGGCCGGAACTTCGAGGCCAGGCCCCAGACCGGGGCGCCGGCGTTCGTCGGGTCGTTGATGTTGATCAGCGTGTTGCCGCGCTGGCGCGCCCCCGCCGGGTACTGGCTCTGCTCGTAGGCCACGGTGGGCGCCAGCGCGCCGGTGGGCGCGGGATCGGTCTCGCGCACGCCCTGCACGCGGTGGAAGTCGTAGACCGCCGCCGCGAGCCGGATGCTGGTCTTGTCGGTCACCGCCCAGTCGCCGCCGACCTGGCCGCCGAACAGCCACTTGCCGGGGCCGCCCACGCTGAACTGCTGCAGCGCGAAGGCGCCCAGGTTGGCGAAGGCGTAGGCGCCGGAGCCCACGTTGTGCTCGCCGCGCAGGGCCACGCCGTCCAGCGACAGGTCGTCCGGCCACAGCAGGTCCGTGCCGTAGAACGGGGTCTCCATGCGGCCGGCCGTGAGGTGGTAGTACTGGCGCGGCTCCCAGTCGATCCAGGCGCGGTCCAGGCCGATCGCGTAGCGGTTGGAGAAGCCCGACCCCGAGCCGAGCGTCGCCGAGGACGAGGTCGGGGTATTGCCCGTGCTCACCCGCATGCCGGCCGTGACGTCGTCGCCGACCGCGGCCTTGAAGCCGAAGCGCGCGCGCAGGGTCAGGCGGTCGTAGGAGTTCTGCGTGTTGACCAGGTCGGGCGCCCACGCCGGCGAGGTGGTCTGGGACTGGTAGAGGTAGGCCGCCGCGTTGCTCTTGCTGAACAGGTCGCCCTCGGCGCGGGCGCGCAGCTCGCCTTCGAACTTGAAGGTCTTGAGCCAGGGCGGGATCTGGCGCGAATCCGCCCAGTTCTCGTCGCGTGCCGTGGCGAGGATGTCGTTCTTGATGTCCTCCTTGATCTGCGCCCGCACCGTCTCGGAGATGTAGGGCACGTGCACCGTGTGCGGCGGCCGGTCGCCCCATTCGGCTCCGGAGGCGGCCGCCGGGGGCGCCGCGGCGGCGACGCTCGGTGCGCTCTTCGGCGCGGCCTGCTTGAGCAAGGCCTGCGCGCGGTCGGGGCTGATCAGCCCCTGGTCGACGAGGGCCTGGATCAGCGCCAGGGTCGTCGCACGCAGTTGCTCGAGCTCGCTGCGTTCGTCGGCATGGGCCGCCGGCAGCGCGGCCACGGCCGCGAGCGCGAGCACCGTGCGACGCAGGTGGCGCGCGAACGCGGAGGGCTTGGGCGGGTGGGTGATGTTCATGGGAAGCCCGTTCGGGATGGAAGGCTGGGATGGATTGAAAGAGGGCGTCATGCGGGTCGCACGCTGAGGCGGAAGCGCATCGGCTGGGGCAGGCCGCCGTGGCCGGGCAGGCGCAGCACGCGGGTCGTCTGCTCGAACGCCGCACGCAGCGCGGCGTCGTGCGCGGCATCGCCGGTGGGCACGAGCTCGAAGCGGCGGATCGTGCCGTCGGGGTCGATCCAGACCGAGAACGTCGCCACCACCTCGCCGTTGTCGGACGGCAGGTGCTTCTCGATCTCGTCGTGCAGCAGCTGGCGCACGGAGGTCGCGTACAGGCGCTCCTGCGCGCGGTCGGGCGTGCCGCCACCCGGCCCGCCGACCACCGGCGCGCCGCCGCTGTAGTCGTTCCTGATGCTGCCCGACTGGAAGGCGCTGGGGCCGTCGCCGGCCGGGCCTTCCATCTTGATCGGCGCCTCGGCAGTCTTGGGCACGTCCTGCTTGACGGTCTCCTGGCGCATCGCCTGCTTCGGCTCGTCCTTGGGCGGCTCGGGCTTCTTCTCCTCCCTGGGCGGCGGTGGCGGCGGAGGGGTATCGGGCAGGATCGCGATGCGCGCCGTCTGGCGCTTGGCGGCGGTCGGCGCGCCCAGCATGCCCTTGACCAGGACGACCAGGGCGACGACCGCCGCGATCGCCACGAGCGCGAGCACGACGCGCTGCAGCCGCTGCCGCGGGGTCGTCGGGTCGAGGGTGGATTCGGCGAGACCGGCCATCGCTCAGGTTCCGATCCGCGACGTGACCAGGCCCATGTTGACCTGCAGCCTGTTGCACAGGTCGATCACGGCCACCACCGGCGCGTAGCGCGCGTGCGCGTCGCCCTTGATCGCCACCGACATCTTCGGATCGGCGGCCTTGGCGCGCGTGAGCTGGGCCTCGAGTTCGGCCATGCTCACCCCCACGCCGTTGACCAGCACGGTGCCCTCGGGGGTAACCTGGACGATCTTCAGGTCGTGCTTCTCGGTGCTGGGCTTGTTGGACGGCTTGGGCATCGTCACGCTCAGGCCCTGCACCGACGCGGTCGTCATCAGGATGAACACGACGAGCAGCACGTACGCGAGATCGAGCATCGGCGTGACGTTGATGCTGTCGTAGGGCTTGACTTCGTTGCTGGCTTTCACGGGATGCTCTCGTCTATTGCGCCTGGCGCTTCGTGACCAGGCCGATCTCGTTGATGTCGAGCCGCTTGGCGACCTCCAGCACTTCCATCACCTTGTCGTACTGCGCCGCGCTGTCGGCCTTGAGCACCACCGGCAGCGCCGGATTGGCGGACTTGTATTGCGCCAGCGAGGTGCGCAGCTGCTCGAGGGTCACCGGATAGGCGTCGAGGTACATCGCCCCGTCGGCCGTGATCGTGATCGCGCGCGTCTGCGGGCGCGCGAGGTTGTTGGCCGCATCGGTGACGGGGGAGTTCACCTTCACGCCCTGCACCGAGGCGGTGGTCAGGATGATGAACACCACCAGCAGCACGTACGCGAGGTCGAGCATCGGCGTGACGTTGATCTCGTCGTAGGGCTGGTTGTCGTCCTTGATGTCGGCGGACATGGTCGCTTCCGGTTCAGCGCGCGCCGTAGGTCTCGGCCACGCGGGTGACGAACTCGTCGACGAAGATCTGCATGTCCGACGAGATGTTCTTGATGCGCGAGGCGAGGTAGTTGTAGGCGAACAGCGACGGGATGGCCACGGTCAGGCCGGCCACCGTCGCCAGCAGGGCCGAGGCGATGCCGGGGGCGATCGCGTTGACGTTGACGTCGCCCGCCGCGGCGATGGCCGCGAAGGTCACCATCACGCCAACCACCGTGCCCAGCAGGCCCAGGAACGGGCCGCCCGAGATGGCGATCGTCAGGAACACCATTTGCGCGTTCAGGCGATGCGACTCGCGCACCATGTCGGCGTCGATCGAGGCCTTGACCGCGTCGAGCGACGCGCCCGACAGGGGACGCGCCGACTCCGGCTTGTCGGTGCCGATGTCGCGCTTGACCAGTTCGCGCACGCCGGCCGCGTAGAGCCGGAACAGCGACGAGTCGGGATGGTCCGCGTCCTTTTCCAGGTGCAGCATGTCCATCGAGGCCGCCCGGAAACGCTGCAGGAAGCGGCGGTTGTCCTTGTCGGCGCGCGTCACGAACACGGTCTTGGTGACCACCACCCAGCAGGCCACCGCGAACATGATGGCCAGGATGATGATCACCGCCCAGGCGTCGGTGGTCAGGTTCTTGACCAGGATGCCGAAGTAGCCCGGGCTGCCGCCCTCCTCGGCCGCGCCGGTGTCCTTGACCGAGGCCACCAGCCTGCTCTCGGCGCCCTGCGCGCCCGCGGCCACGCGCAGCCAGTCGGCGCTGCGCGTCGTGCCGGCGATCTGGATCTCGTCGGCCAGGCCCTTGATGCCTTCACCGACCTGCAGCGCGCCGGAGAGCGCCGGCAACTGGGCGTCCGCGTGGCCCGCTTCCACCCCGTTGACGTACAGCGTCGCCTTGCCGCCGCCCACCGTCAGGGCCGCCTGCGTCCAGGCCTGCGCCGGCACGTCGCCGTCGGTCAGCACGACCTTGTCGACACGGCCCTGCAGTTTGCCGCCCTGCAGCTCGAGCGACAGCGGACCCCACTTGAGCAGCGTGCCGTTGGTGACCACCTCGGGCTTGATCCACATCGACACGGTGACGGCGCCGCCGGCATCGACCTTGACCTTGTCCGCGCCCGGCCAGACCACCGGCGTGCCGGCCAGCACGGCGCTGCCGGCCAGCAGGCCGTTGGGCTCGACCGCGATCTTCGCCGCGGTCTTCAGGCCCCCCACGACGTCCGTGCCCAGCGCGTCCTTGTCACTGAAATGGATCGCGACCAGCGTGGCGGCATCGAAGCCGCCGGTGCCGGGCGCCTCGCCGGCAGGCCGGGCGTCGCCGGCGTGGACGTAGAAGTTGTTCTTCTCGCTGCCCGGCGCCACGGTGGGCACCTGCACCCACAGCACGGCCAGCTCGTTGACGCTGTCGAAACGCTCGATGCTGAACTTCAGCGGCGTCTTGTCGTCGCCGGCGAACACGCGCAGGTCCGAGCCGTCCTCCTTGGCGGACAGGAAGTCGAAGTTGCCGGAATGCAGGCGCACCGCGACGGCCACCGCGCCGGCGGCCTCGTGCGTCTCCAGGCCCTGCGCGGACGTGTTGAGCGTGATGCGCGTGCGCTGGGGCGCCGTGTCCTTGCTGTCTGCAGCGTGGGTGGCGAAGGGAACGAGCGCGCAGCTGCAGGCTAGCGCGAGGGCACGGGCGACGGTTCGCATGGTCGAAGCCAATCCTTGGGATGTCTGGAAAGAGGGAGAACGGATCATTTCGCGGCGCCTTCGCCGAAGCCGAGGAAGTCGAGGATCAGGTTCAGGCGCTTGCGGCGCTTTCGGGCCTTCTCGTCTTCGCTGTCGTCCTGGTCGACGTGGGTGCCCGCGGCGGCGGCCGACTGGCCGGCGGCGGCCAGGCCTGCGGTCTCGCCGCCGCTCGAGGCCACCGGCGGCGCGCCCACGGCGGCGCCGCTGATGCTGAGGTTGTCGGCACCCACGAAGTGCGCCGCGCCGAGGAAGGCGTTGCCCAGCGACTTGATCCCCGCGTCGCCGGCGTTGATCTCGCCCACCGGTGCATAGAGGTCGAGCGTGCTGTCGGCGTTGAGCACCGCGATGCCGCTGCCGCTGTACGAGCCGGAGGTGTCGATCACGAAGTTGCCGTTCGGGTCGAAGCGGAACACCGGTGGCGGCGCGCCGGTGACCGTCTTGGCGCCGCGGCCCGCGTCGATGTTGCCGTACGACGACCAGATCAGCAGGTCGCCCTGGCCGACGGTGAAGACCCGCGACTGGTTGACCGAGACGTCGTCGCGCACGACCATCGAGATGTCGCCGCCGGCACCGGTGACGATGCCGGTGTCGCTGGCGGACTTGGGCGTCGTCGTCGAGGCGAGCGCGCCGACATTGACGCCACCGCGCGGCGTGAGCACGTCGATGGCGCTGTCCTGGTAGCTGCGCAGCTGGCTGGAGCCCATGTCCAGGTTGCCGGCAGCGCCCACGTCGGGGAACACCACGGCCAACGCGTCGTAGGCCTTCGCATAGGCGGTCGTGCGGTCGGCGCCGGCCAGCGCCGAGGCCTCGCGCCCGGCGGCGCGGATCGTGGCGAGCAGCACCTGGTTCGTGTAGATCGCCTGGCGCTCGGGTGCCAACGCGGCCAGTGCCGTCAACGAATCGGCCAGGCTCAGGCCGGCCTGCCCCGTCTCCTTCGCGATGAACGCCGGCAGCGTCGTCGCGCTGGTGTTGGCGTGGCCTTGCGCCGCGACCCAGGCGAGCACGTCCTGCGTTTGCTGCGCCTTGGGCACGGTCGTCGCCCATGCGGTGGCCAGCGCCGTGCCGACCACCTTGAGCTTGTCGGCGTCGGCGAGCGCGGCGAAGCTGGCCTGGGCCGCCTTCAGGTCGACGGTCGCGCCGTCGCCATTCCTGGCGTCCTCGCGACGTTGCGCGTCCGCGAGCACCGCCGCGTCGAAGGCCGCATCGCCGACCAGCGATTTCGTGTGCGCGACCTGGTCGGCGATGGATGCCGACTTGAACGCGGCCGCGGCAGCGCTGCCGATCCCGGGCGAGGCGCCGCCGGACTTGGCAGCGTCGAGCTGGGCCGCCAGGTCCGCCGCATAGGCCGCGACGCCCGTGCCGCCGAGGATCGGGAACCAGGTGGCGAAGGCGCCGGTGTAGTCGCCCTTGCCGAGCGAGACGCCCGCCAGCACGGTGATGGTCGCGCTCTCGCCCGGCAAGGCGGCATTCTCGCGATTGCCGGTAGCCCCCACGCCGCCGGAGGTGTTGAGCGCGACATTGCGTCCGGCCATCACGACGAGGTCGCCCGGACCCTGCACCTTCAGGCTGGCCGGGATGCTGGTCTTCGTGATGAGGACGTCCCTTCCGCCCTGCACCAAGGACAGCTCGTCGGCACCTTGCTGCTGCACGGCCATGTTCTGGGCGATCGCGATGTCCCGCCCGGCCAGCAGGCGGATCGGCTTGACGATGTTGACCTCGCCATCCACGGCGAGGTCGCCGGACTGCGCGACGACGCGCACCGGGTCTCGGTTGCCGTCGTCGTACGGCGTCAGGCCGATGCCGAAGGGCGAACTGGCCAGCGCGCCCGCCGTTGAACTGTCCACGAGGGTCGGGGTCGCCTGGCGCGCATCCGTGCCGCCGACGGTCACCGTGGAGACCGTCGCGTCCTTGCTCGCGAGGATGCTCAGGTCGGTGCTGGTGCCGGACACCTGCACCACGGTTCCGATCGCGACGCTGCCGGCGGGCGCGGCGAACAGGGCGACATCGGGAATGACCTTGTCGATGCCGGTCGATTGCGCGTGGTTCTGGGCGGCTGCCGTGCCGCTGTTGTCGGTCGTCGCCACGCCGAGATAGTCCAGGTCGCCGGCACCGGCGGCCATGCGCAGCGTGGCCCCGCTCGCTGCGCCGACCAGGGTCAGGCTCGAAGGCTGGGAGAACGCCTGCGCCGCGGCGCTGACGAGCCCGAAGGACGTCACGAGTCCCACCGTGGCATCGTTGCGCGCCTCCACGTCGATCTGGCTCGCGCCATGCAGCACCTGCAGGGCCGCCGGGGCGTCGGCCGTGCCGACGATGTCGCGACCGCTGCGCACCGTCAACGTGCCGGCGTCCTCGAGCACCTGGCCGTTGACGATGTCGCGCGCCGCCGTCAGGCTGAGATCGCCCCCGCCCTGCCGCTGCAGCCCGGCGGGCTGCCCCTGCGCGTCTCGCGCGATGTAGCCGCTGCTCGCGCTGGCCGCCTCGACGTTCAGCGCATCGCGGCCGGCGGCCACGGTCATGTTGCCGCCGCCGAAGGTGGCGAAGCCCTGCTGGAAGCGGTCGTAGCGTGCCCACCAGGTGGCCTGTCCGTTCGTGGTCGCATCGGCGCCGCGCCAAAGCCACTCGCTCACGTACTGCCCGTCGAAGTCGAGCGCGCCGGCGCCGGCCACGTCGCGCTGCGCGGTCACCGTCACGCTGCCGCCATTGGTCAGCGTCGGCGACTGCGCGACGGTGCCGGACCGCAGGAGGCTCTGCGCCTGCGCCGCCAGCCCCACGTAGCCCTGGCCCGTCGTGGGCGTGCCGGTGGTGTAGACCACGGCCTGGTGGTCGGTCAGCACCACGTCGCGCCCGGCTGCGATCTGGATGTTGCCGGTGGTCGTGCGCACGATCACGTCGCTGCCGTCGCCGCTGCCCAGGGTCACGTCGCCGGCATCGGCCGACGCGCGCGTGGACATCACGTTGGCCGCGCCCAGGTCGGCACCGCCGACCAGGCGGATCGTGCCGCCTTCCAGGTAGCTTCCGCCCGACTGCGCGATCACCGCGGCCGGCTTGATGACCGACGCGGCGGCGGCCGACGTGGGCGCCGTGCCGGCGGGCACGAAGCCGTCGCTGATGCTGCCCAGGACATCGAGGTTGCCGGCCGCGCGCAGGGTCAGGTTGACCGGCGCGCCCGTGGGCTGCGCGATCGCCTGGCCCAGGCTGTCGAAGGCGGTCAGGTTCCAGCCGTGGTTCGCGTCGGAACCCGTCATCACGAGGTCGGTGCCCGGATCGAGCTGGTCGACCTCGACGCCCGCCCGCAACTGGATCGGCGGCGCAGACGCGAGCAGCGCGCCGACCCGGCTGGTCACGCGCGCCGCGTTGGCGCCGTTCGTGCCCGCGAAGCCGACGTTGTCGGCGTTGACCTGGTCGATGAGCGCATCGTCAATCGTGTCCGTCTGGTACTGCTTGACGGCCTCGACCTGGAGCGCGGTCGCACCCGCGATCGCCGTGCCCGCCGCACCGGTCGTCTGCGAGATGCGGACGTCCTGGCCATCGTCGGTGCGCTGGGCGCGCAGCAGCACGCTGCCGGCCGCGCCGCCCGGTGTCGCAGCACCGACGTCGATGAGGCCGCCGTTCAGCAGGATGCGGCCGTTGCCCACCAGGTTGCCGTCGGCGTCCTGCGCGACGTTGCCGGCCATCAGCTGCACCTGGCCACCGACGTTGCCGGTGCTGTGCGAAGACAGGTTGGCGCCGGCGGCGACGGTCAGCGTGTCGCCCGCGGCCAGCACGATGCTGCCGCCGGACGTGTTGCCGGTGTCGAGCCTGCCCGCCACGGTCAGCGAGCCGGCATCGCTCTGCAGGACCAGGTGCTGCGCCGTGAAACCCGGTCCGCCAGCGGCGAGCACCTGGTCGCCGCTGCGATTGCGCAGCGTGATGGCGTCGGTGAAGTTGCCGGCGCTCGCGGCGAGCGTGCGCTGCAGCGCGTCCAGGTCCAGCGGGGTGCCGCTGTCGACCGACAGTTGCCCGCCGGCCTGGCCCGCGCGCGCGACGGCGCTCAGCACGCCGTCCAGCGAGACGCTGCCGCTGCTGGCCGCGATCGACACGCTGCCCGCCGCGCCGCCGGTCGAGCCGGCCGACACGCCGACGGTCGAGCCGGCGTCGAGGCGCACGTTGCCGGCCACGGCCTGGGCCTGAAGGTCGCCGCCCGAGGTCGAGACGACGACCCCGTCGAAGGTCTTGTCGCGGCCCGCCAGGTCGATGGCGGCGCCGGACGCCAGGTGCACGTCGCCCGTGGCCGCCGACAGGCTCAGTTGGCCCGAGGGCAGCACGATGCGGCCCGACTGCTCGATCGCCGCCCCGCTGAGTGCCACATGGGCACCACCGCCGGCCGCGGCGGTGGCGACACCGCCACTGGAGGACAAGGTCAACACACCCGCGGACGCGAGCGACGCGTCCGCCTGCGCGGTGGCTTGCAGCGCGCTGGCCGCCAGGGCGAGGTCGCCCGACGCCTGGAGCTGCGCCTGCCCCGAGACGACCAGTTCGTTCGTCGCCGACAGGGTCGTCTTCGCGGCGCCGCTGACCGAGCTGCTGCCCGGTCCGACGACGATCTGGCCGCTGCCGCCCGCGGTGCCCGTGGCCGTGACGTTCAGCTGGCCGCCGCCGGCCGTCGTCTCGGTGGTCGAGCCCGACGAGTTGAGCAGGGTGATGCCGCCGGCCGCGATGGTGGCGTTGGCGTCGGCGCCGACCAGGCGCAGTGCGCCGGTGTCTATCGTCAGCGACTGGAGGCCGCTGCCGCCGAGGACGGCATTGCCGGACAGGTCGATGCCATCGAAGCTGCGCAGCGTGAGCGACTGCGCGCCGGCGAACTGCGCGCTCAGCGTCGGCGTGATGACCAGCGTGGTGGCGGCCGGTGGCGCATCGTCCGCGCTGCCGACCGCGATCCGGCTCGCGCCCAGCGTGATGGCCGACGCGTGGAAGGCGGTGTCGCCGGCGATGACCGTCGAATGCGTGGCTTCCGCCGTGACCGCGCCGCCGGTGAGGCTGGCACCGGCATCGATGACCAGGTCGCCCGCTGCGCGCACGGCACCGGTGCGCATGGTGGTCGCGGCGGGATCCGCGCTCACGCGCAGCAGCGCGCCGTCGCCCTGCAGGGCGAGCACCTGGTCGCTCGCGCCGGTGCTGCTCGTCGCGTTCGCGACGATGCTGGCACCGGGTTTCAGTTCGACGCTGTCGCGCGCCAGCAGCACCAGGTCGGCACCCTTGAGCGCGTCGCTGCCGTTGTCCAGGGTCACGGTGCTCGCGCCGGTGGTCAACTGGCTACCGTCGGCCGAGCGGGTGCCGCCGATCACGAGCAGCGCGGCCGTGGTGGCATTGAGGTCGGCGACGCTCAGGGCGAGCGTGCCCGCCGGCGCCGCGCCGACGTCGCCGATCTGGATGTGGTCCGCGGACAGGTCCAGCTCGCCACCCACGCCGCCGGTCTTGGGCACCGTGAACAGCGTCGTGCCCTTGAGCGCGACCTGTTGCGCGGCGATGTTCAGGCGGCCCGCGTCCTGCGGCAGCTTCGGAACGGGCGTTCCTGCAGCTTGCGCCTGCGCGGCGAAATAGGTATCGGCGCTGCTGACGTTGACCTGGCTGAAGGTCTGTGCGAGCTTGGAGCTGAACAACTGGAAAGTCTGCGGCACCGCGCTGGTCGAGCCCAGGCCGGCGGTACCGATCTGGCCGCCCACCAGCACTGAGCCGTCCTGCCGCGCGATCGTCGCGCCAAGGGCCAGCGGGGCGCTGGAGGCGACCGGCTTGACCAGGAAGGCGCCGTCCAGCAGCGCGTAGCGTGCGGGCAGCAGCGCGTAGGTTCCCGCGGGCACCGGGCCCCCGGCACCGATGGTGATCTGCTTGCCAAGCGCCACGTTGGCCACCGCGCCGGTGGCGTCCTTGAGCACCGACACGTCGAAATCCTGGGGCGCGAAGCCCTTGATCGTCGGCACGAGCGCGTAGGCGCCGGCGGCAGCGCCGGCGAAGATGTCCTTGGAACCGCCGGGACCCGCGACGAACTCGGTCGCGATCAGGTTTCCGCCGCCGGTGTTGTCGATGGTCGCGCCGGCGTTGACGTCGACGACCGGTGCGGCCAGGGTCACGCTCTTGGCCGTCGGCGCGGTGACGGCGTGGTTGTCGTAGGTCCAGTTCGCGCCGTTGACGGTGCTGCCGTAGAGCACGGTCTGTCCGGCGCCCGACACCGAGATGTCGCTGCCGCTGCCGATGACGACACTGTCGCTGGCATTCAGCGTGATCTGGCCGAGCGGTGCGCGCAGCACGCCGTAGGCGGCCGCGTTGGCGGGGTCGACGGTCGTGATGTCGCTCGCGTTGACGGTGATCGAGCCGCCGGCCGACAGCGGCGCCACGCTGCTGCGGTCGCCGCCGGTCAGCAGCACGCGCTGCCCCGGCGCGTCGATCGTGAAGGCGGAGCCGGAGGTCACGCTCACCTGCGGGGCCGACAGGGCCAGGTCGGCCTGCAGCGAGAGCTTGCCCTGCTGGGCCGCGGACTGGACGCCGGCCAGCCGGATCTCGTCGGTGCCCGTGGCCGTGACGCCCTGGAAACCCTGCAGCCCCTGCATGCCGTAGAACTCCACGAGGTCGCCGTTCAGCGACAGCGCGGCCGAACCCGGCAGCGCGGTGGTGGGCGTGGGCAGGTCACTGGCCGGCGTGGCGCCGAGCAGCAGCGCGCCGCCGGCCTGCACGGCCACCGAGCGGCTCTGCGGCGACGCCGTGATCAGGGGCGCGTCCAGCGTGACGTTGCCGGCCACCTTGAGCGAGACGTCGCCGTTGAAACGGATCCGGTCCATCGAATGCAGCGTCACGTTCGCGAAGCCGTCGGCCAGGCTGGATGCCGACAACTGGGCAACGCCGTCGACGGCCGTCGCCTGGGTCACGGGGGCGTCCTGCACGACGATGGCGTAGTTGTCGACCAGGTCGACCGGACCGGATTCGCGCACGACGCGCAGGCCCGAGAGCGACAGCGAGAACGTGCCCGCCGCGCCAGCGCTGCCGCCGCCCTGCGCATGCAGCGCGCCGTTGACGACGGCGCCGCCCTCTTCCGCCGTGATCGCGATGCTGCCGCCGTTGCTGTCCAACTCACGCAGGTCCTGCGACGTGCTGCCGGCGGCATTGGTCGTGGTCACGCCCAGCACGTCGCTGGCGCCATCGGCCGCGATGACGGCGCCCTGGGCGATGTCGACCGCGCTCAGGCGCGCGTTGCTGCCCGTGACCGACAGCGACACGCTGCCGCCGTCGACGACCTGGCCCTGCGCGTACGCGCCGGTCACCGGCTGGCGAATGGACGTGCCCGACACGTCGATCGAGGCCCGCGGCCCCACCACCAGCGACCCGGCGACCGGGTTGTCCACCGCGTTGACGCCGGCGCCATCGACGATGGCCAGGGCGACCGTGCCGCCCGGGGCGGCGATGCGCCCTTCCAGGTCCAGGTTGCGGCCGGCCTTGAGCGTGACCGACGCCAGCGGGTCGGTGACGATCGCCGCGCCCGCCCCGACGACGAGGTCGCCCAGGACGGCCGCGCCGACCGGCGTGACGGCCGACAGGCTCACGCTGACCGGACTGCGCTGGGCGTCCAACAAGCGGCCCTCGGTCAGGAAGCTGGACATCCGCGTGCCGCTGGCCACGCCGCGCGCCGAGGGCGTGAGCAACCAGTTGCTCGCCTGCGGGGCGATCACGACCGAGCGCTGGATGTCCAGCTTGCTGAAGGCCTGGATGTCGTAGCGGGCGAAGGCGCCCCGGTCGAAGAATTGCGAGGACAGCTGCAGCGATCCGGTCTGCAGGCCGTCCTGCACGCCCAGGGGCAGCGGCTGGTTGCCGACGGTCACCGCATCCATGCCGTGCAGGGCGAGCGTGCCGCCGGTGACGAGCGACTGGTCGACGAGGGTCGCCCCCAGGTGCACCGCCGAGGCCGCGTCGTTCGCGCCCGCGCCGCGCTTCTGGTCGCTCTCGAGCGTGATGCTGCCGCCGGACGTCCCCGCCACGGCCCCGCTGGTCGACACCGTGGCGCCGCCGGAGACGTCGATGCGGCTGGCATCCTCGAGCACCAGGCTGCGCGCCGAACTGAGCGTCACCGTGCCGCCGGCCGTCGCCGCGACGGCGGTCGCGCCGTCGAGCGCCCGGTTGACCCAGTCGCCCGACACGTCCACGTCCGTGCCCGCCGCCAGCGTGACCGCGCCCGCGCGGGTCGTGCCGCCCAATGCCTGCGACCCGAGGTCGCGCGTGCGGGCCGTCACGGTGCCGCCTTCGGAATGGATGTCGCCCGCCAGCGTGATGCCCGCTGAGCCACCGGAGGCCAGGTCGACGGTCGCCGCGCGCGCCAGCGACAGGTCGGCGCCCTTCTCGATCGCGATGCCGCCGTCGGTGGTGACGACGAGCTTGCCCAGCCCGCTGCCGTTGATCGTCGCGGCGGAGATGCGGCTGGTCGTCGGCAGCGCGCCGTTCAGGGGATCGGCCCAGAAGCTGGCGGGCAGCGCGCCGTTGTTGGCGGTGATATCGAGGTCCCGCAGCGCCGACGTGACGAAGCGGGTGTCGCCGAACGCCACCGGCGTGATGCTGCCCGGCAGGACGTCGGCACGCAGGCCGAGGTTGACGCTGCTGCCCGCCGCCAGCGCATCGAGGCCGGCCGTCTGGCGCGCGCCGTTGGTGCTGCCCGCGGCGATGTGCCCGTCCAGGATCGTGTGCGGCGCCGACACGGTCAGCGTGCCGCCGGCTCGCCCATCCACATAGCCCGGCACGGTGATGGCCTGGGACGGCACCGCCGCGGCAACGGTGCCCCAGCGATCCTGCGTCGGCGTCGACACGCCCTGGATGGCGGTGTAGACCACGTCCTTGGGCGCGTTGTTCATCGAGTAGAGCGCACCGTTCGCGGCGACCAGCGTCGTCGGGCTCGCGGTGGCCTGGGTGTAGTTCACCTGCCCGCCCGAGACATTCAGCGTGGACGTCGCCGCCGTGACGACGGCGCCGGTGGAACTCAGGTTCAGGCTGCCGCCCGCCGCCAGCCGCTCGACGGCGTCGCGCTGGATGCCCGTCTGGTACACGCTGGTGTCGCCGAGGATGGGCACCGCGCTGCGCACGTCGAAGGTGACCTTGCTGCGGTACAGCGGGCCGTCCTTCTGCAAGGGCGCGTCCTTCAGGTCGGACTTGCCGAGCAACTGCGTGGTGACGTAGTTGCGCGCCGCGGACACGCTGGCGGTGTCGGTGCCGGAGACATCCAGCGTCACGTCGTCGCCGACGACGATGCGCGCCGCATCGTTGCCATCGAAGGCGGTGTAGTCGGCTGCGCCGTTGTCGCGGTAGTCCGGCTTGCCTTCCGCGCGGACGTTGACGATGCCGCCATGCGCGACGACGCTGGCGCCCGATTGCAGCGAGATGGTCTTGCCGGCCATCTCGACGCGCGAGGCCGTGAAGACGGAGTTGCCGTCGGAGGTGAGCACCTTGCCGTCCGCGCCGGGCGTCGTGTCGGGCGCGATCTCGACGCTGCTGCCGCTGCCCAAGGTCAGTGCACCGGACACGGTCGCGTGCTTTTCGGGGTTGTCCGGTGTACCGTCGACGGCGCCACCCCGCGCGAGCAGGAACACCGACCCATTCTGCGAGACGCTGGTGGTCGCGTTGATGCGGCCCATCTGGTTGACTGCCATGCCCACCAGCGTGGTGTTGCCGCGTGCGGTGGCGATCGTGCCGCCGACCAGGTTGCTGGCCGAGCCGGCATTGGCACCGATGCCACCCACCTCGACGAGCAGGCCGCGCACCACGGGATAGCTGGGGTTGGCCTCCGAGGCGTAGATCGTCTCGGCGGTCGGATTCTCCAGGTAGACCGACTGCCCGCCGGCGAGCGCGACCTGGCCATCGGGCGCCGAGATGGTGCCCGCGTTCTGCACGTTCTTGGCGAACAGGAACACGCGCCCGCCCGACGCCGTGGTGATGTTCGCGCCGGGATCGACCACCACGAAGTTGTTGCTGTCGGTGAACAGGCTGGGCACCGCGCCCGGGTTGAACGCGAACGTCGCCCCCACGCTGCCGATCGAGCCGGTCAGGTTGCCCAGGTAGTCGCTGTCCTTCAGGTCCAGCGTGGAGGCGATCAGCGAGCCGACGTTGACCTGCGCGTTGCGGCCGAACAGCACGCCGTTCGAGTTGATGAGGTAGATCGATCCACCGACCAGCGGTGCCTTGGTCGGATCGGGGTTGGCGTACTGCGACGTCAGGCTGCCGAAGATCTGCGACGGCGCGGTCGAGCCCGTCACGCGGTTGAGCGCGCTCGACGACTGCGTCGGGAAGTTGAAGGTCACGCTGCTGGCCGCACCGATGTCGAAGCTCTGCCAGTTGTAGATGCCGCTCGTGCTGGTCTGGTTGATGACCTGGTTCGTGCCGCCCTGGCTGTTGGAGGTGTTCACCGGCAGGCTCGCGCCGGTGCCGGAGACGCGCCAGCCCACCATGGGCCGCGGCACGACGGCGGGCGCCGGCGCGGCCGGGCGCGCGATCGCCGCCTGGGCGTAGCCGACCACCGGGAAGGCCGCGAACAGCGCCAGCACCAGCGGACGCAGGGGGAAGGACGTCGCGCGCACACCGGCGCGGCGGACGTTGACAGGGGTGCGAGGCGTCATGGGGGGCTTCCGGATCAGGAGAATGGAGCGTCAGAAGTCGACCGCGACCTTCAGGTGCGCGCGCGGGCTCCCCGATTCGGTCGCCTGCGTCGTGCGCACCGGCCAGGCCAGGTCGAACTCGCCGGCCAGGGACTTGCGCAGCCGCGCGCGCAGGCCGAAACCGGCGCCGCCGATGGACGTGTGCGGGGCCTGTCCGGTCGCCGGCTCGAACACCCAGGTGCGCGCGCCGTCGATGAACGCGAGCGCGTAGGTCTGCGACAGCAGCGACGAACGGCCCTCCGGCGCGTCGCTGCCGAGCCAGCGCGACAGGCCGGGGCCGAAGTCGGCGCTGTGCAGCTCGAGCGAGCCCAGGAAGCCGCGATCCCCGGCCGCCTCGGCTTCGTAGTAGCCGCGCACCGTCTCGGCGCCGCCGGCGGTGAACTGCTCGCCACTGGGCAGCGGACCGGTCGCCACCTGGACGTCGACGCGCAGGTTCAGGCTGGCGCCCGTGCCGCCCAGCGGGAAGGCCTGCCGCAGGCCGGTGCGCAACGACGCGAAGCTGCCGTCGCCGCCCTGGCGCGAGCAGGCGAACTGGTCGGCCGTGCCGCCCGGGCAATCGACGTTGCGCCGCAGGATGCTGCGAAATGCCGCGGTCAGCTGCAGCGAGAACTGGGTCTGGTTGCGGCCGCCCGGGTCCAGGGTGCCGTTGTAGGCGAACTGCAGCGGCAGGTAGCGCAAGGGCGTGGAGATCACGCTGTCGCCGGCGCGGGTCTCCTGCTTGATGTCCTTGAAGTCCAGGCCGTAGCTCACGCTCTGCACCGTGTCGGCCGGCCCGGCCAGGCCTTGCGCGCGGCGCAGCCCGAGCGTCGTGCCCTTGCCCAGCACGTTGACGTCGCCGATCGCGGCGACGTTGCTGTTGGAATAGATCGCGTAGCCCAGCCAGGTGCTGCCGTCGTCCTGCGGCACCGAGTAGTTCAGGCTGGCCACGCGCGATTCGGCGGTGTCCTGCGGCGCTGTCTGCAGCGTGACGGCGATGCTGTGATCGAGCTGCCACAGGTTGTCGTAGCGCGCGGTCGCCGACAGCCGCAGGGGCCTGGTCTGCGCCGCCGCGCGGTTGTTCAGTTCGACGCTGCCATACAGCGGCAGCTTGTCGTCGATCTTCAGTTCGGTCTCGATCGTGCCCGGGGCCGCGCCGGCCTTCATGATGGGCTGCACGCGGCGATCCTCGGTGCGGTTGACCAGCGCGAGCTGGCGCTGCACCTCGTTGAAGTTGGGCACCTTGCCGTCGGCCAGTTCCGGCACCTTCTCGCGGATGTAGCCTTGCGAGAAATAGCGCGATCCGCTGACCTTGAGCCGGGTCACCTTGCCTTCGAGCACGCTGAGCCGCACCAGCCCGCCTTCGACCTTCTGCTCGGGGATGTCGACGAACACGCTGAGGTAGCCGGCGGTCTGGTAGACCTTCTCGAGGGCCGCGCGGGCGTCCTCGACCGCACTCATCTGCCTGCCCTCGCCCAGGAACGGCATCACGGCGCGCTCGATCGCTTCGTCCGCGAGCACGGTGTTGCCCTCCACGTCGAACTGCAGGATGTCGAAGGTCGGTGCGGCCGCCGGGGTCGCCGGCGCCGGCTGCGCGGAGCCGGGACCGTGCAGGACGAGTGCCAGGGTGGCGACGGCGGCGGCGCGGAGGCAGCGGGAAGTCGTTCGGAGCATTCGAAGGGACGTTTTCAAGGCGCGGCGCAGGGGTACGGGCCTCGCGCGGACGGTGCGTCCGGCGAGAGCAAAGCAATTCCACAAAAGGCAGGCAGCGAGAGGCTGTGAGGCCTCCCGCTGCGGTTCGCTTGTCGATCCGGCCGTCGGCATGCCGGCGGCCGGGCGGCAAGGACGTCTTACTTGACGTAGGTCAGCGGTTGACGGCTGTCCTTGTTGCGGGCCACGCGCGAGCAGGCGGCCAGCTCGTCACCGGTCCAGGCCGTGGCGTTCGTGCCCGAGCAGTTCGCCGGAGTGGCCAGCACGCCGTTGGCGGCAGCCGCCGACACCGCGTTGATGTTCTTCGGGAGCTTGAACGCGGCGCCGAAGGCGTTCGGGAACAGCGTGGTGGCGGTCGAGGCGACCTTCTTGCTCACGTTGTAGAACGACTCGTAGACCCACTGGTACTGGCCTTCCTTGGCGGTCGCGCGGCCAGGAGCCACGTTGTCGATGCTCAGGAAGTGCGTGCCGGTGCCGGTCAGGTCGCGGTCGGCACCGACGATGCCGATCGAGTAGCCGCCGGAAGCGTTGGCCGCGGCGACGCAGGAGACGACGTTGCCCGAGCTGCTTTCTTCGGAGATGAAGAAGGCGCCCGCGGTGTTGCCGCCGCGCACGGCGCCGACGGTGTTGCCGGCGGGGGTGGCCGGCGTGATCGGGAACGCGTTGTACGGCAGGTCGAGGAACTGGACCTGGGCGGTGGCGCGCGTGCCCGAGCCGATCGCACGGCTGCAGACATTGACCTGGTTGGTGACGCCCGGCAGGAAGGTCGCCGGCGAAGTGGCCGCGTTGCGGCCGAAGATCGTCCAGCCCAGGCCGGCGGCGTCGTAGCCGCTGGCAAAGACGGAGGCGAACGCCGACTTCGGAATCGAGGCGGCGCCCGTCAGGGTCTGCAGGTCGTTGTAGAGGTTGTCGTTGCCGATCAGCGCGAACACCTGCTCGGCGACGGAGGTCACCGAACGGAAACCCGTGTTGGCCACGGTCTGGCCGGCGAAGGCCGTCGGCTTGTTCACGTTGTTGTTGAAGGCCACGGGCTCCAGGTCGGAGACACCGGCGTCCGGCACGACGTTGGCCACGTTGTTGCAGGTCTGGTCGGTGTCGTTGCAGCTGGTCAGGTCGATCAGCGCGACGGTGGTCGTCGGCGCGGCGGTGGTCGCGGAGTACAGCGGGAACACGCCTTGGGCGGAGCCACCGGCTTCGCGCTTGACGATCGCCACGTTCTGGCCGGCGAAGCTGGCGCCGAAGTCGTTGCCGGTGGCCAGGGTGCAGGAATACGCGTTGTGCGAATTGCCGTTGGTGGTGTCGCCCGAACCGGCGGCCGAACCCGCCAGGCCCTTGTACTTCGTGTAGGTGCCAGCCACGCAGTTGCCCGGCTGGTTCAGGACGCCTTCGATGACGGCCTGCAGGGCGGACGAGCCCGTGATGTACAGCTTGATCGGCGCGGCGGCCGTATCGGCGGCGTTCAGGGCGAAGGCCTGGGAAGACGCGAGGGCGCACGCGCCCAGGACGAATTGATGCAATTTCATGAGATACCTCGAGATTTTGAGAGTCGCTCGCCATCGCGCAGGCAGGCCGCGCAGGGCGAGCGTTGCCGTGCGACCGTCCGTGAACGGTCGCATCGGCTGGGGCGTGAAGGACTTAGCCGCGGTTGCGGCGACGCAGCGCCAGGAAGCTCAGCATGGCCAGGCCGGCGGCAGCCATCGGCAGGGCCGGCGCTTCCGGGACGGCGGCGACGTTGTAGCTCAGCACGTAGTTGCCGCCGACTTGCGACAGGTTCATGACGCCAGCCAGCGTCGTCTCGACAGCCGGGGCGCTGCCGCTCTGTTGACGGGCGACGAGATCGACGGCCAGGTCGGTGCCGACAGCGCCGTTGTTCTGGTACAGGACGCCGTTGAAGCTGTCCATCGACGAATTCAGGTAGTACGCCGGCGTGCCGGAGACGTTGTAGCTGTCGCCGTTGGCCAGGGTCTTGTGCGTGCCGGTCGTGTTCACGTTGTTGTAGAACGACAGCGCGATCTGGCCTTCGCCGCCTTGGACGGCGCTGCTGTCGTAGTTCGCGCCAACTTGGCCGACGAACGACGCGTCGATGGTGCTCAGGATGGCGGCGTTGTTGCCGCCGTTGTTGTCCTTGCCACCGATGACCGCGTATTGCCAGTCGGCCGAGTTGGCACCTTCGGCGGTGGTGAAGGCCGACCAGTTGGCCGAGGTCAGCGTCGCGAGGTTGGCGTTGGTCGTGTTCGCGCCAGCCAGGAACTGGTTGAAGGTCACGCCCAGGTCGAGGGTGTACGACGCGTTGGCGTCATAGACGACCAGCGCGAGTTCGCCGTTGCCCAGGGCGTCCGGATTGACGAGCGCGGCTTGCGAAGCGGCCGAGGCGACGAGGCCCAGCGCGGCGACGATGTACTTGAGTTTCATGAGTCTCTCCAAATAGAGGAAGTCTTTGTTTCAGACCGAACGGCAGCGAACCTGCCACCGGCGGGAGCAACGCGACCACCTGACGGGCCTGGCGCTGGCATCAAACCCCAGGCGGGGATGTGCTGCGGCGCTGGCTGCGGGCAGACGGGGCTGTGTGGGCCCCTTCAGAAAAGAACAATGCCGCTTTGGCAGCAGACACCGCAGTATTCGGGTGCAACGTGACATGCACGTTTTTGGCCTGCACCCGAAACACGCCGAACAGACTACGCAAGCTGGGGGGACTTACCCGAACTCACACGAGGACCCGCACGCCGCCGACCACCGCGGCGACCTGGCGCGTCTTCAGCGCATTGACCAGCGAGAGCGTCGCGCCTGCGAGCTGGGCCACGAGCTCGTTCCAGCGCGCGGCGACCGCGGGCTGCCCGGCGAACCCCAGCGGGTCGTCCCAGGCGTACCAGACCACGCGCTCGATCCCGCAGCCCAGCGCGAGCAGCAGCGTGCGAGCGATGTAGTCCTGCTGGTGCTGCGCCACGAAGCTGTCGAGCGGGGGCGTGATGGCGCTGGTCTCGGTGATCCAGATCGGCTTGCCGTCGAGGCCGTGCAGCGCCATGCAGGCACGCACGTTGGCCACCATCTGCGGGATGGCGAAGACGTTGTTGAAGCCGTCGTGCGAGTAGGCGTGGAAGGCGATGGCGTCGACCCAGTCGCGGCCGCTGCCGCCGGCGGCGTCGTCGGCCCCGAGGAAGCGGTCGAGGTAGTCGGTGCCGGACGCATCGCCGGCCAGCCAGGGGTATTCCAGCCCGGTCGGCGCCGGCGACAGCACCAGCGCCTGGGGATCGACGGCCTTGACGGCCTGGTAGACGGCCCGTGCCATCGCGGCAAGCGCCTGCGGCGTGCCGGTGAAGTAGTTGCCGCGGTCGACGCCGCCGCCGCCCGCATACTTGGGCTCGTTCCAGATCTCGAACGCGGCGATGGGCGTGCCGCGCGCCACATAGCGCGCGCACACGGCGGATGCGAACGCCCCGAGGTCGCCGGTGGCCGCCGGTTCGGCGTCGCTGCCGGGTGCGTAGTGGCCGGCCTCCGCGGGACGCGCCGATGCCCACGTGGGCGTGCCCAGGAAGTTGAAGACGACATCGCGCCCGCTCGCCGCCGCCGCGGAGACGAAGGCGTCGAGCGCGGCCCAGTCGTACAGGCCTCGGCCCGCCTTGGCGATGTCGATCCACATGCAACCCGCGAGGTCGACGTTGCGCGCCACCGCGTAGGTCGCCGTGGGCCGCTGGGCGTGGTAATGCATGCCGGCGAAGCGCGGGTGCACGACGCGCGGCGCCGCGAGCACATTGGTGCCCAGGTGCGGGGCGATGTCGGGCGAGAAGAAGTCGTCCACGGTATCGAAGACGTAGCTGTTGGCCGCCACGCTCACGCCCACCGTGTCGGCCGGCACGGACTGCGGGGTGACGATGTCGCCGGTGCGCACCACGGGAACGGTGACGGGCATGGCGTCGTCTCCGTCAGGCCAGCATCTCGACGCTGAACCACTCGAGCACCTGCTGGTCCGCGGCGCTGACCGAACGCGAGTCGTTGAGCGCACCGAAGCCGAGCGTGACGTCCTGCGTGAAGTCGATCGCCGAGGCGGTGAACGCGTTGCCGCTGGCACCGTAGCTGTAGTCGATCGGCCGAACCTGGTTGACCGCCATCGCATTCTGGTTCTGCAGCGTGATGTTGAGCAGCACGGTCGCCTGGGTCGAGAACTGGCCGCGCGAGTCGAACAGCGGCGTCGCGCTCGACGCGTAGGTGCCGACGCCGAAATACGCCCTCACCTGCGGCGTCCTGCTGCCGGCGGCGCTGCCCGGGAACGAGTACGCCGCGGTGATCCGCAGGCCCGACGACGGGCCGAGCACGTAGGCGGGAATCGTGAAGCTGTCGAGCAGCACGTCCGCGGACGCACCCACCGACGCATCCATGCGCGCGTTGCTGAACCGGTGGGCCAGCACCAGCGGATTGGAGGCCGGCACCCAGGCGCTGCCGTTGGAGATCCACAGCGAGCCGCGCGCGCCCACGTCGGGGACGAAGATCGCCTGGCCCGCGGACGTGGCCGCGGACGGACGCGCCGCCCAGCCCGTGATCGCCGTGACGGGCGCCGGCGAAGGGGACGGCGAAGGGGACGGCGACGGCGTGGGCGCCGGCGCGGCCGCGGCGCCGCTGCAGCCCTGCAGCGCGGCGATGCCGAACGGCACGCCCAGCAGCAGCTTGCGGCGCGCTCTCAGGGCCTGCGTGGGGGAATCGGGGTCGGTCAAGTCGGGTCTCTTCAGGCAGGCGGTTGCAGACATCTTCGACACCTTGTGCGACGCCATCGTGAAACTGGCGGCGCGGGCGCGCATAGGCCGAATGGCGCGCCGGTGGCCGCCCGGACGACACCGCGGCGTCAATCCGCCGGCCTAAGCTCGCCCCCATGTCGTCCGTCCGCATGCTGCGGCGCGGGCGCCGCCGATGTCGAAAGCCACGCCATGAGATCCCCGTTCCTCCGCCCGCGCGCCGCCAGCGCCTTCCTGCTTGCCTGCGCCGCCTGCTGCGCACCCGGACCGGCCCAGGCCGCGTCGGGCTGGGGCTATACCGACCTCGGGGCCCTGGACGGCAGCTTCGTCGGGCCCGCCTCGCCGGCGGAAACCGGCATCGGCATCGGGCAAGCCTTCGCCGCGAGCCTGGGCACGGCGTTCAGCTACAGCGGCAGCAACGCAACCGACATCACCACGCTGAATGGCGTTTCGGGCGGCTCGTATTTCGTCAATGCGGCCGGCCAGGTCGCCGGCCCCGCCTACGGCACGTCGGACCAGGCATTCCTCTATGCCGGCGGCAAGTTCAGCACCATCGGCTCGCTGGGCGGCACCGGCACCTACGTGACCGGGCTCAACGCGTCGGGCGAGGTGGTCGGCTACGGCAGCGCGGCCGGCAATGCGAGCACGCATGCGTTCACCTATGTCGGCGGCAAGATCACCGACCTGAAGACGCTGGGCGGCTCGTCGAGTTCGGCCATCGCCGTCAACGACGCGGGCCAGGTGGTCGGCAACTCCAACACCGCCGGCGATGCGGCGAGCCACGCCTTCCTCTACAACAAGGGCGGCAACCTCGTCGATCTCGGCACGCTGGGCGGCTCGTCGAGTTCGGCCACGGCGATCAACTCGTCGGGCATCGTCATCGGCAGTTCAACGCTCGCCGGCAACGCGGCCAAGCACGCCTTCGAGTACAGCGCCGGCAAGCTGGTCGACCTCGGCACGCTGGGCGGCACCAACAGCACGGCCATCGCGGTCAACGCGAGCGGTGCGGTCATCGGCAACGCGAGCACGGCCGGCAACGGCAGCACGCACGCGTTCCTCTTCGCGGGCGGCAAGATGACCGACCTCGGCACGCTGGGCGGCCCCAACAGCTATGCGCTGGGCATGGATTCGTTCGGCGACGTGGTCGGCCTGTCGGACACGGTCGTCAACGGGGTCACGGTGCAGCACTCGTTCCTCTACAGCAAGGGCACGATGGTGGACCTGTCCACGCTGTTTCCGGGCGTGAAGAGCTTCGTGGTGGCCGGCATCAACAACGCGATGCAGATCATCGGCGCCGCGACGACAGCCAATGGCACCGTCCGCGGGCTGGTCGTCTCCGCCGTGCCCGAAGCCGACAGCGCCGCGATGGTCCTGGCCGGCTTCGCGCTGCTGGCGTGGACGGCGCGGCGTCGCCGACGCTGAAGCGCGCCGGGCTCACCGACCCAGCAACTGGCGCGCCGCGGCGACCAGGAACAAGGTGTTGGTGGTCAGGTAGCGACGCCACAGCCGGCCCGGCTCGCTGAGCAGCCGGTAGAGCCATTCGAGCGCCAGGCGCTGCATCCATTCCGGGGCGCGCCGCACCGTGCCGGCGTGGAAGCCGAATGCCGCGCCCACGCCGATCATCACCGAGCGCACCCGGTCGCGGTGCTCGGCCATCCAGATCTCCTGCTTGGGGCAGCCGAGCGACACCCAGACGGTGCTGGCGCCGGAGTCGTTGAGCAGGCGCATCAGCGCCGCGTCCTCTTCGGCGCTGAGCGTGCGGAACGGCGGCGAATGGCTGCCGACCACGCGCAACCCCGGGAAGCTGGCCTCGATGCGTGCCTTCAGGCGCTCCAGCGTGTCCTCGGTTCCGCCGAGCAGGAAGACGGACTCGCCATAGACGGCGGCCGCGGCGAAGTAGTGCCACATCAGGTCCGGGCCGGAGACTCGCTGCTGCGACTCGACGCCCGACTTGCGCATCAGCCACGCGACCGGCGCCCCGTCGGGCACCACCATGTCGGCGCCGCGGATGGCGGCGGCGAGCCGCTCGTCGCGCTGGGCCGTGACGACCGCATGCACGTTGCAGGCGCAGACGTAGCGGCTCTCGCGGGCCGCGGCCCAGCGCAGCAGCGTCGCCACGGCGCCGCCGCGGTAGACGACGTCGATCTCGGCGCCGATCACGTCCTGGCGTTCGCGGAACTCGGTCATGGGCTCTTTCGGTTCGCTGCCGGATCGGCGATCGCCGCGCGATAGATGTCGACCAGGCGGGTGTAGTTGATGTCGGGCGCGTAGAGCGCCTCGAAGCGCGCCCGGGCCCGGACGCCCATGTCGGCCATGCGCGCCGGGTGCGCGGCGGCCCAGCGCAGCAGCTCGCCGAGTTCGCGCGCATTGCCGGGGTCGAACAGCAGGCCGGTGACGCCTGGCTCGACGAGTTCGGCCATCGCGCCCAGCCGGCTGGCGATCACCGGCAGGCCGGCACCGAACGCCTCGACCAGCGTGCGCGGAAAGTTCTCGTACCAGATGCTGGGGAGCACGAGGGCGAGCGCGCCGCGCATCTCGCCCTGAACCTGCGCCTGGGTGAGCGCGCCCAGCATCTCGACGCCGGCGCGGCCCTCCAGCGGCGCGGCATGCGGCCCCGTTCCCGCGACGCGCAGCGCGAGGCCGGGGCAGGCGGCCCAGGCCTCGGCCAGGACGTCGACGCCCTTCTCCGGCGCCAGGCGACCGACGAACAGGAAGCCCGCGCGCGCGGCCGGCGCCGGGTCGCGCGCGATGTCCGCGAAGTTCGGCTTGACGACGATGCGATGCGCGGGCAACCCCGCCTGGATGAACTTGGCGCGGCAGAACTCGTTGAGCGCGATGTAGCGCGACACCTTGTCGCGGTACGTGCCCAGTGCGCGATGCAGCACGAGCATGCCCACGACGACGGCGGTCTGCGCGCGCGAATCGCGGTAGCAGGCGTGCCGCAGCGCGGGCCAGGGCGTCCCGCCCATGCAATCCTCGCAGACCCGGCCTTCGCGCAGGAACATCGCCTGCGGACACGCCAGGCGAAAGTTGTGCAGTGTCTGCACCACCGGCACGCCGGCCTGGGCGCAGGCCCAGTAGAGCGACGGCGAGACCAGCGGCAGCGTGTTGTGCACGTGCACGACCGCGGGTCGGCAGCGGCGCAGCAGTTCGAGCACCTCGCGCTCCGTCCGGCGCGACCACAAGGTCTGCGCGGCCAGGCTCCAGCGGCCTTCGCCATCGATGTCGGCGTTGTCGCGCCGCAGTTCGACCACCTCATGGCCCTTGCGCGCCAGCAACGCGGTCTCGTCGGCGACGACGCTGTCCTCGCCGCCCGCATGGCGGTAGGCGTTGTGCACCACCAGCACGCGCTCGCGGCTCATTCGCCGCCTCCCGCATCCACCGCATGGACGACGGCCGCCGCGATGCCGGCGGCGGCGTTCGCGTACGTGTACTCGGCCACGAGTTCGAGGCCGCGACGCGACATCCGCTCCCAGTTCGCGCCGTCGTCGAGCAAGGCCGCCGCGGCCTCGGCCCAGCGGGCAACGTCCAGCGGCAGCACGCGCCCGTTCTCGTGATCGCGCACCAGGTCGTCGGCCGCGCCGGCATGCGGCGAGACGATCACCGGCACGCCGGCCGCGCAGGCCTCGTTGGCGACCACGCCCCACGGCTCGCCCGCGCTGGGAAACAGCAGCAGCCGGCTGCGCGCGTAGTGCAGCGGCAGCTCGCCCTGGCGCGCGAAGCCGCCGAAGCGTACGTCGACCCAGGTCGCCACGTCCTGGCCCGCCTGGCGCATGCGCCCTTCCAGCTCGCCCGAGCCCAGCACCAGCAGCACGACGCGCCGCGCCAGGCGCCGACCCACGGCCGCGGCGACCTCGATGGCGAACAGCGGCGACTTGCTGGCGACGAAGCGGCCGCAGAAGAGCATGTCGATGTCGCGCTCCGGCCGCATCGCGGCCGCGAACGCGGGGTTGTCGGCGCACAGGTGCGACTTGAACAGCGCCCCGTCGGCGACGCCGAAGCGACGGTACAGCGCGAACGACCCCTCGCTCGCGCCGATGAACGCCTGCGAGCGGGCATAGACGATGCGGCGCAGCCAACGGTGCAGGCCGCTCAGCGACGCTTCGGAATTCTCGGTGCCGTCGGTCATCGCGACATGGCGCACGCGATGCGCATGCGCATGCGCGTACGCGAAGGCGATCAGGTGGGTCGGGTTGAAGCCGGTGGTCACGACCACGTCGGGCGCGAACTCCCGCAGGCGCGGCCACACATCCGGGTTCGTGTGGATGAAGCGACCGGCCCAGGTGAGCATCCGCTCGCGCAGGAACACGTGCACCACCCGCAGCCGCTGCAGGTCCCAGTCGCGGTCGGGCTCGCGGCCGCTGCAGAAGAACACCTGCAGCTCGATGCCCGGCATGCCGGCCAGCAGCTCGTAGATCGGCAGGCGGTACGGTGCCGGGATGTTGGTCACGATGGCCACGCGGACGACGCGCCGCTCGCCGGCCGGCATGTCGCCACCGGCCACGAGCCGACGGGGATCGATCGCTGCGTTCATGGTGCGCACGACGTTAGCTGCGCTGCATAACCTGCGTGTGACGCCGACCCGGCGCGCGCCGGATCCGTCCTGGCGGCGAGGCGGCGGCGCGGCTGGCGGGCGTAGTGGCAGGCCATCGCCAACAGCAGGCCATGCAGGAACGTGCTCCACGACAGGATGCCTTCGGAGCGCATCGGCGCCTCGGTGACGCAACGCACCAGCATCAGCATCAACAGCATCAGCACCAGCCCGCGCGACGCCACCAGGCTGCGCAGCGCCGTCGCCAGCAACGTCGCGAGGTAGGCCAGCAGCAGGGCCAGACCGACGAGGCCGGACTCGCCGAGCGTCTGCACGACCTGGTTGTGCGCCTGGCCCACGTAGAACATCTGGAACTCGCGCTGGCGCTCCGGCCCCCAGATGCCGGCGCCGTAGCCGAACAGCACGTTCTCCCGCCAGGCCCGCAGCGTGATGTCCCAGATCTGGGTCCGGCCGGTCAGCGTCGCCACGTCGACGCGACGTTCCAGGTAGCCGGCGACGTCGAAGGCGGCTGCCGCGGCGGCCGCCAGCACCAGGACGACGACCAGGGAGACGACCGTGAGGACGCTGCGCCGGAAGTGATCGCCGGGGTCGCGGCTGTCCGGCGTGCGGGCCAGGCGCAGCGGCAGCCAGACACACACCAGCATCAGTGGGATCGTGCCCCAGGTCGTCTTGGATTGCGCCAGGACGAGCACGGCCGCGCAACACGACAGCACCAGCCAGCGCAGCATCCGCCAGCGCGACGGCGAGTACAACTCGATCAGCATGCCCAGCAACGCGATCGGGCCGAGTGCATTCGCGTGCGGCGTCAGCCCGAACAGGCGCCAGTCGATGCCCGGGATCAGGCCCGGGTCGGGCCGGTGCAGCACGAAGTCGGGCCGCAGCCAGATGCAACCCAGGCTGCCCGCCATCAAGGCCAGGATCACCAGTCGTGCTGCGCCGAGCATCGGCGCGATGCCGGCCGGCCGCTGGTAGTAGATCGCCGCCAGCAGGATCGGCAAGTACAGGCTGCGCGCGGAGAAGTCGGGCTGGTCGGAGGCCGCGGCCTGCACCAGCACCGTGCCGAGGTAGTAGGCCAGCATCGTCCACAGCAGCGGCCGCGCCGGATCGGGCGCCGTGCGCCGCCGGTCCGCGACCCAGCCGCGCGCGATCTCCACCAGGGACGCGAGGACCAGGTACAGGCTGAACCAGCGCGACGCGGCGAAGCCGCCGGCGACGTCGTCGTAGATCAGCGTGCTGCTGGCCTTGGTGTCGTCGAGCTCGCGTGTCGTGAGCGCCACCGACAGCAGCGCCCCCACGCCCACCACCACCAGGACGACGGCCAGCCGCAGCGCGGGACTGGCCGCCGCCGTCACCCGGTATTGAAGAATGCACGCGAGCGCCAGGCCCAGCGCGAAGGCGACGATGATGAACGCGGGAATCGCGTAGGCCAGCAGGGATGCCATCGCGTCGCCTCAGGCCGTTGCGGACATCGCTTGCGGTGCGTCGCCGCGCAGCACCGCGTCGACGGTCAGGCCCCAGCGCGCCTGGAACACGTCGCGCGCGTAGGGACGCACCGATTCGGCGGCGATGCGGCCCATCGCCGGCAACGCATCCCGCCCGGCCAGCACCCGTTCCAGCCAGGCCGTGACGGCGGCCTGGCTGCGCGGCAGGATCCAGCCGTTCTTCCCGTCGACCACGAATTCCTCCAGCCCGTGCACGCCCTCGCACACCATCACCGCAAGCCCGGCGGCCGCGGCCTGGGCGACGGCCAGGCCGAAGGTCTCGTAGATCGACGGGAACGCAAAGACGTCACAGGCCCACAGATACGGGCGCACGTCGCGTTGCAGGCCGACGAAGCGCAGGCGGTCCGCCACGCCGAGCTGCGCCGCCGAAGCCGCGAATTCCGCGATCTCGCCCGGCTGGCCGCCGATCACCACGATGCGCGCGCGATCGCGGTCGGTCCCCCGCAGCGCGGCCAGCGCCGCGATGAGCAAGCCCAGTCCCTTGCGCGCGAAGTCGCCGAGCGCCATGAATCCCAGGACGAGATCACCTTCGGCCAGGTCGAGCCCGGCGCGCTGTCCCGCGCGATCGAAGCCGTCAGCTCGGGCGAAGTGCTCGATCGCCACCGGATTCGCGATGACGCGCAGCCGCGCCGCGGCCGCGGGATATTCGGTCGAGATCTCCCGCGCCAATCCGTGCGAGGGGACGACGATCCAGCGCGCGCGGCGCATCGCCCGCGCTTCGCAGGCCGCGTTGAAGCGATGCACCGCCCACCGCGACAGGCGCCGCAGCCCTGTTCCCGAACCCTGGCGCCACTGGTGCTTCAGGTAGCTGCGGTGGCAGAAGTGCGCATAGCAGATGTCGGCGCCGGGCAGCTGGCCCTGGGTCGCCTGCAGGCAATCCGGCCGGCCGTTGCGCAGGCGCCAGGACAGGTAGTGCAGCGGGACGCTCAGGTGGAAGACGATGTAGCGCAGCAGCACGGGCGCGGTGGGGGCGCGCACACGGATGAATTCCACGCGGGAATCCGCGCCGCGCTCGAACCGGTCGCCGAAGACGGTGACGTCGAACCGTTCGGCCAGCCCCTGCACTTCGGCGAGCACGCAACTGCCGGCGGGACTGTCCTGCGCCACCGCCATGTCGACGATCGCGAGGCGCGGCCGCCGCACGTCGCCGCTCCTCAGCGCGCCAGCCAAGCGCCACCCCGCTTGCGGCCGAACAGCGCCACGTGGGCGGCGCCGGCATACAGGTCGGGGCCTCCTTCATCGGTGTTGGCCATCTGGACCAGGTCGCAGTGCTGGCGCACGAACGCGAGATCGTCGAAGACCGAGTACGGGTACGACAGCCCGTCCCCCTCGCTGATCCGATAGCCCTTGCCCCCGCTGCGCAGGCGGTAGGCGGTCTTCCAGAGCCCGAGCGAATCGAGCAGGCGCTTGGCCAGTCGATTGGGCCGCGAGCCCGCCGCGAAATGGTTGTCGTCCGAGATGAAGACGCCGATGCGAGCGACGCGCAGCATCTCGGCGACCATGCGCCGCGGCTCCGCGACGTGATGCAGCACGCCGAACTCGCAGACGACGTCGACGCTCGCGTCCGGCCAGGCCAGGCGGGTCGCGTCGCCGTCGACGAGGGCATCGGCGGCGAGGCCCGCGGCGTGCCCGATGGCGCGCAACTGGGCGGACGGCTCGATCCCGATCACGGACGTGCCCGGTCGATGGCGCTGCAGGTACAGCGGCGCGCGGCCGGTGCCGCTGCCCACGTCGAGCACCGACCGCACGCCATAGTGGTCGAGCAAGCCCGACAGCCAGGCCAGCGCCCGTCCGTGCTCGTCGTGCTCGCTCACGTGCAGCGCCTCGTAGCGCCCGGCGGTGGCCGCGTAGTAGTCGCGCTGCTGCGCGACCTGGTCAGGGTGCTTGTTCATGGGCGTGCTTGCCGGCGGGGCTGGAAGGAGGGCTTGAGCAGGCCCTGGGCGACGACCTTGGCGTAGGGCAGCACGAAGTGGATCGGCCAGAGCGGCCCTGCATGGCGCCGCGTGAGGGCGAGCCAGGAACGCCAGGGCAAGCCCTTGCGGGTCATCATGTCGCGCCAGCGATGCGCCAGCGTCTGCGTGGCGTCGACCCAGGTTCCGCGCGCCGGGTTGTCGCTGCAGGTGCCATGCACTCCGGCGTCGACCCACACCTGCACGCCCAGCCCGCGGGCGCGCAGCGCGTAGTCGGTGTCGCCCATCGAGTGTTCGAACACCGGGTCGACGTTGCCGACGCGCTGCGCGACGGCCGCACTGACCAGGACGATGTTGCCGGTCATCGAATCGCATTGCTGGGGCACCGGGCCCGGCTGCACGCGCTCGACGCGCATCGGCCGCCACTTCGAGGGCCGCCGCTCGCCACCGTAGGTCACCTGCCCCGTCGCGGCGTCGATGGTGCTGCCCACGAGCAGGACGTCCGCACCCGCCGTCGCGCGCACGCGGGCCCGGCTCGCCAGCAGTCGCGCCAGCGCGTCGGGCTGCAGCATCGTGTCGTCGTTGAGCCAGAGGTAGTCGTCGAAGCCCAAGCGCAGGGCGGCTTCGAAGGCGCGATGCATGCCGCGGCACCAGAACAGCGCGCCCTCGGCGGGGTCGGGCCGGATCACAGTCACCCACGGGAATTGAGCGCGCACGGCCAGCGCCGTGCCGTCCGAACTGCCGTCGTCGACCAGCACCGCGCTCACCTGCACGTGGGGCAGGCCCGTGCTGGCCGCCAGCGCCTGCAGGCAGGCGAGCGTCTTCCCGCGCCGGTTGAAGCACGTCAGGAGGGCGCACAGGCGCAACGGCGCCGCGGCGGCGGCGGGATCGGTGGCAGTGGGCAGGTTCATGGTCGACTCGCTCGTCCGGTCCGGGCTCAAGACCACCTCCACCGCAGGCCCGGGCGCGCCGGCGGCCGCGCGGCAGGGGTGGCCGCCCGCGCGACGCGTTCGCACCCGGCCACGTAGGCGATGCACAGTCCCAGGAGCACGCTTTGCAGGTAGTCGGTGCCGTAGGGCACGTAATAGGCCAGTTGCATCAGCAGCAGCGTCAGCAAGGCCTCGGCCAGGGGGTCGCCCTCCTTGCTGGCACAGCGGCGGTACAGGCCGCGGGCGGCGTACCAGGTCGCGGCGAGGAAGGCGAACAGGCCCGCGAGGCCGAGATTGAACAGCGTCTGCACGTAGTGGTTGTGCGCGAAGTAGCCGATCTTGTGCTCGCCGCCATGCACCGTGTCGCGCACGTAGCGCGTCGCGTCGGAGCCGAAGCTCTGGCCGAACACGAGCGAGCGCGGGCCGCCCGCCGCCCAGAGCTTGATCAGGCCTTGCCAGTTGTCCAGTCGTTCGCCCACCGAGCCGTCGCCGTCGACACCGCGCTCCGCGGCGCTCGCCACCTCCTGCGTCACGCTGGAGAGCTTGCTGCTGAACGCCATCGGCAGCGCCGTCACCGTGACGATCCCGGCCAGCAGCAGGACCTGCCCCAGCTTCGACCCGGTGCGCGAACGCGCGACGAACAGTCCCGCCATCACGCCCACCAGCACGGCGAGCCAGACGGAGCGATGCTGCAACGCGAGCACGCCGGCCAGCGTCAGCGGTGCGATGAAGCGCGCCACCAGCGCGCCGCGGCTGAACGACGCGAACAGCAGGCCGGCGACGAACACCTGCCCGAGCACCAGCGCCTCGTACGAGCGCACGACCCGGATCGCACCGTCGGTGTTGTAGACGCCCTCGGGCGGCAGCAGGTCCGGGATCGGCGTGTAGTAGACGATCCAGCGGTACACGCAGATGCCCAGCAGCAGGACGGACAGCCAGACCATCAGGTTCAGCAGGATCCGGAAGCGCGCCGCATCCATCGGAAAGCTCATCACGTAGCTGCCCGCCGCGATCGAATAGAAATAGGCGCGGGCCTGCACGCCGGCGCCCGACCCGAAGCTGACGATGCCGGTGCCCAGGCTGACCAGGAAGACCAGCACATACAGGCCCCAGGCCCAGTGCCAGCGCGGCGTGTCGCGCGCGCCCAGGAAGCGCAGCACGGCGATCGCGCCGATGAACACCAGCGCGAAGTCGGTGTAGTAGACGGTGAGTCCGAGCTCGATGCCGCCGACCTGCATCCACAGGGCCTCGATGGCGTACATGCCGGCGATCACGGCCATGCCCGCGCCCAGGTGGGAGTAGCAGAGCACGCCCAGCGCCGGCAGCAGCAGGCCCAGCGCCAGCGCCACGGCGTAGGGCATCGCGTTGAGCACGACGAACAGGACCGCGGTCATGGCTGCGCGCCTCCGGCGTCGGCCCGCGCGGCCTCGTATTCACGCTCGTATTGCGCGGCCACGGCGCCCACGCTGAAGCAGTCCCGGACCCGCTGTCGGCCGCGCAGCGCCATCGCGGCGACGGCCGTCGGGTCGCCGAGCAACGCCGCCATCGCGTCGGCCATCGCGTGCGGGTCGGTGACATCGACCAGCGCGCCGGCGTCGCCGACCACCCAGGGCACCGCCCCGCTGCGCCGGCCGGCCACGACGGGCAGGCCGGCGGCCATCGCCTCGGCCAGCACGGCGCCGAAGGACTCCTCCACGGCGGGATGCAGCATCAGGTCGCTGGCGGCCATGGCAGCCAGCACGTCGCCATGCGAGACGACGCCGTGGAAGACGACGCCGCCCGACTCGCCCTGGTCGCGCCACCAGCGCGCAGCGATGCCGCCCTCCTGCGTATCCTGCCCGTACAGGTGCAGTTCCGCGGCGGGCAGGCGCCGGCGCAGCAACGCGAACGCGCGCAGGCCGGCGGCCACGTTCTTGCGCGGCCCCCAGCCGTTGAACACCATCATCACGCGGGTGCGCGTCGGCTGCGAAGCCGGCGCCGCCAGCAGGCCGCTGTCGGCGATCGGGTTGGGGATCACGGCGATCGGCACCCGGCACAGCGACTGCACCTGGTCGACCATGTAGGGCGACACCGTCGTCACCCGCCGTGCCCGGCGCAGCACATGCCAGGCGATGCCGGCGCGCAGCCAGCGATAGGCGCCATGCCTGAAATCGCGTTCGAAGCGCGCCACGACCACCGGGGAGTCGTGGCACGTGACGACATGGGGGATGCCGGTGCCCAGCGCGGCCCAGGCGAACTCGTAGGTCCAGTGCGCATGGATGACGTCGGGGCGGACGGCCTCGATGGCGTCGCGCAGGCCGCGACGCTCGAAGGCGTACAGGTCCATCGCGCGGCCCGGGCGGCGCCCGTTGGGGGGCCAGGCCCGCGGCCGGCTCGGCAGGTAGTGGAGTTCGAACCCCGCGCCGCGGGCCACCGTGTGGGCGTCCGCGCGGCCGGGCAGGTCGCTCGACAGCGTGAAGGCCGAGACACGGTGGCCGCGGCGCAGCAGCTCGGCGATGATCGTCACGAGCAGGGGCGCCCCCTCGCAGCCGCCCGGCAGCTGGGACGAGCGGCCGTCCAGCAACGACAGCGCGTCGCGCGTGGCAATGGGGCCGGCGATTCCGATGTGCATGGTTCAGGCCGCCACGCGTTGGCAGGCATCGATGCGCATATCCGCGGGACTTGCGGAGTCGAACAGCTGCTCGCGGATGGCGGTCACGATATCCCGGTAGACCCGCGTCGCGTTGAGCCGCTCGCGCGCGTAGGCCACGCCCGCGGCGCCGATCGCCGCCAGTTCTGCGCGCGGCTTGCTCAGCAGGAAGTCGGCCACGTCCAGCGCCTCGGCCGGGCTATGCACGAAGTACACGCCCTGAACGCCGGGAAACAGGTGCTCGTAGCCGCGCTGGTAGTTGGTGATGTGGGGCACGCCCGAAGCGAGGCTGATCGGCAGCCGGTCGGACGAGTACATCGAGACCTCGTCGAACTGGCCCCAGTTGATCGTCAGCCACGACGAGCGGATCGTGCGTTCCTGGGCATCGAACGCGATCGGTCCCCGGCAATAGGGCTCGCCCTTCCAGCCCTGGCCCGCCCCGAACACCGCATACCGGTCGCCATAGGCGGCATGGAAGGCCCTGGACATCACCTTGCGGTTGCGGCCGCCGGGCATGTACAGGAACGGGATGCGCTTCAGGCAGGTCAGGTTGGCGATCATGATCGCGTCGTAGCGGCGGGCCAGCGGCGCCTCCCAGGGCTGGCCGAAGCGCACGTCGTCGTACGAATGCGGGGCGTGCAGCACGCGCTTGGCTCCGGCGCGGCGGACGATGTCGGCCAGGTAGCCCAGCCCGACGACGATGGCCAGGTCGGTCTCGGCGAGCACCGCCTTCATCGTGGCATCGAATGGCTTGATGAAGCGGCCGTAGGCGTCGGCCTCGTGCCACACGAATGCCGGCCCGGACGCGACGCCCTTCAGCCGCCGGATGTAGGCGCGATCGACCGGGTAGCTGCCATTCAGGTGCTGGAAGTAGATGACGTCCGGCTGGAACGCCTCGACCGCGGCGTGCAGGTCCTCGAGCGCGCGCGCATGGCTGGCGGCCTTGCCGCGCTCGACGAGGTACGAGTACGTCGCAAGGGCCGACAGGACGCCCTCGGCATGGAGCAGGCCGAACGCCTTGCGCGGTCCGACCTGGTCGCCCTCGATCGACTCGTTGGGCACGTAGAACAGGCGAAGCGGCCTCATGGCAGGGACGCCCGCGGATGGAGCGCCGCCAGCGCCCGGACCTGCCAGCGGCGCACGGTCTCGAAGCGTTGCAACGGCGCATAGTCCGGCCAGCGCAGCGCCAGCAGCAGCAGCACGCCGCCGAGCCCGGCACCGCCGGCGAGCGTCTCCAGCAGGACGCGGCCGACGAGCGGCAGGCCCGCGGCCGTGGTGGCCATCAGCATGGCGGCGACCGCGGACCAGACCGCCAGCCCGGTCGCGATGAACAGCAGCAGCAGGCGCGCGAGGCGGGCAATCGGGATCTCGAGCAGTCGGCCGAGAAGCCACAGGCCCAGCACGATGCGCAGCATCTCGGCCACGACCACGGCGGACGCGACGCCGAGCAGGCCCCAACGCGCCAGCGCCAGCACAAGCGCCAGCTTGACGAGCAGCATGGCCGATTGCAGCTTGAGCTTCGGCCCGAGCGCGGCCAGGCTGTCCAGCGTGACCCCGCAAGCCACGAACGCGAACGTCGACGGCACCGCGAACGCGATCACGCCCACCAGCGGCACGATGCCGGCCCATTTCGGCCCCAGCAGCAGCGCGACGACATCGGGCGCGCCGGCGGCGATGCCGCAGGCCAGCGCGCTGCTGAACAAGCCGATGCCGAGCAGCAGCATCTGGAAGCCGTCGGCCAGCCGCATGCGGTCGTGCTGCATGCCGGCCAACGCCGGAAACAGCACCTTGTTGACGGCGCTGACGCCGAACTCGACGGGCAGGCTCGTCAGCGTCGATGCCCGGTTGAACAGCCCGAGCTCGGACTTGCCGAAGGCGCGGCCGACGACCATCGTGTCGACGTTGCAGCCCAGGAACTCGACGAAGCCGATCAGCGAGTAGCGCGAACCGAACGACCACAGGCGCGCATAGGCGCTGCGCGGCACCGGCCACGCCAGCGGGTAGCGCAGCGCGGCGAAGCCCAGCGCCAAAACCAGCGCCTGCTGGCTCAGCGTGGCGGCCACCAGGCTCCACACGCCCAGCCCCAAAGCAGCGCACGCGACGCCGACGCCGCCGAAGCCCGCCACATAGGCGACGACCTCGATGGCGTTGACGCGCTTGAAACGGGCCTGGCGCCGCAGCAGCGCCAGCGGCAGGCTGCCCACCGGCGCAAGGACCAGCGACAGGCCCAGCACGGCGATCAGCGCCACGAGCTCCGGCGCGCGGAAGCTGGCCGCGAACACGGGCGACGCGAGCAGCATCGCGAGGTACAGCAGCACCCCCAGCCCGAGCGCCATCAGCAGGGCGGCCGTCGTGTCGCGGGCGTCCAGAACCGCGCGCTGGATCAGCGCCTGGGCGAAGCCCAGCTGCGAGAAGTAGCCCGCGAACCGCAGCGCGATGCCGGCCATGGCCATCAGGCCGAATGCCACGGGATCGAGCAGCCGCGCGAGCACCGCCATGAAGACCAGCTGGCACGCCGCGGAGACCACCGTCGCGAACGTGGACCAGCCCAGGCCCGAGAGGATCTGCTGTGCGTTCATCGGCGGCCGGCTCACGAACGGCCCAGGACGCGGGCGCGGAATTCGGGGCTGAGCCCGCCCAGCATGGCGCGCAGGAACTGGTCCTGGCGCTCGAACGCGTGCGCCTCGTCGTCGTCGATGGACGACACGCGCAGCAGCATGCCGTCCGGCACGTGGCCGGTCAGGCCGTACTTCATCAGCGCGAGCCGGTGGCCGTAGCCGAACGAGGCCACGCTGCGGCCGATCACCAGCCAGTAGCTGATCGGCTCGTTGCGGGCGCCGGACCCCGCGACCAGGCGCTTGACGGGCAAGCTGCCGTCGCCGACCTCGAGCACCGTCTCGCGCGTGTCGCGCCGCACGGCGAAGCCCTGCGCCGGATAGCAGATCTCCGGCCGGTGGATGTCCATGCCCTGGTTGCGGCGGCCACCGTAGGCCACCGACAGCATCACCCGGTACCCCTGCGCGTCGACGTAGGTGCGCGACAGCGTCTGGTCGTAGGACTCCTCGATCGTCTTGCGCACCTCCGCGGGCGGTTCGACGGGAATCACGCTGGTATCCAGCCGCCAGGCCCCGAAGGCGGTGGGAAACAGCATCTCCAGCGAGCGTGTCTCGGTCATCTCGTCGACGCCGGCGCGCGGCACCATGGCCACGGCCGCGGCGCTGGCGGCCAGGGTCGCGCCCAGGAACACGATGGCCTTGCGACGCGCGGCGTTCATGGAGCCGCCTTCTCGCGCAGCACGATGCCGATGAGCCGGTCCACCGGCACGATCAGCATCAACGCGACGCAGAACAGCAGCATGCCGGCGAAGCCGTGCAGGAACCCGCGCCCCGCGGCGTCGCCGAGGTGGTAGGTGATCAGCACGAGCACGATGACGCGCACGACGTTGGCGCAGAACGCGATCGGCACGAGCAGCGTCGACAGCGCGATGTTGTGCAGGCGGGACGGGTGGCGCACGATGCCGAGGTAGAGGATGCCGACGGCCTCGAGCGAGAACATCGACGTCAGGCCGGCGCAGGCATCGGCCACCAGGATCAGGTAGGGCCCGACGTTCAGGATCACGCCGGTACGGCTGATCGGGTAGCCGGCCGCGTACAGCAGTTCCGACGCGACATACGACACACCCGCCTTCAGCGGTCCGGTGACCGCCGAGACCAGCGGCCCGGGCAGTGGCACCATGAAGACCAGGAACGCGATCGGGAACACGGCCAGTCGCAACCCCGGCCAGCCCTTGAACAGGAGCAGCACGCCCGAGAACACCACCAATTGCGAGCCGACCTCGAAGATCCAGATCGATTGCGAGCGGCCGACCACGTAGAGCAGCAGCCCGAGCGCGAGCACCGCGCCGCCCAGGCCGGTGCGCGGCCGCGCCGGCGCCGCGGCGATGGCCTCGCGGCGCTCGTACAGCAACCAGAGGCTGGCGGCCAGCATCAGCGGGCCCTGGCTCTGGTCGCTGCTCTGCCAGATGCTGTTGGCCAGGCTCCAGTACGTGGGCAGGTACAGCAGCGCGAGGCCGGCGAACACCAGCCCCAGCACCACCCGGTCGGTGCCGGCGGGCAGCAGCGCCGAGCCGCGCGGGCGCGACGCCGGGTGGGAGGGAGCGCCGGCCAGGTCCATCTCAGTGCTCGTTGAGGACAAAGCCGAGCGACAGCGTCGCCGTGTCGCGCAGCGATTCGACGAGCTCGATCATCGAGGCCATGCAGGTCTGCCCGACGCGGGCCACCGAGACAAAGGCGCCGCTGCGCGCCGCGATCACCCCTGCATCGGCGCCGACGATGGCCGACGGCGAGTCGATGATGATGTGGTCGAACTTGCCCAGCAGCTCCTTGATCAGCAACCCGAAGGCCGGCGACTCGAGCAGCTCCAGCGGGTTCGGCGGCGCGACGCCCACCGGCAGCACGAACAGGCTGGGCAGGTCGGTGACCGGCGCCAGCACGCGGGCGGACAGGCGCCCGGCCAGGATGCTGCTGAGGCCGCGCGAGTTGTCGATGCCGAACACCTTGTGCAGGCGCGGCGAGCGCATGTCGCCGTCGATCAGCAGCGTGCGCCGGCCCAGCTGGCTGAACGCGATCGCGAGGTTGGCGGCGAAGAAGGTCTTGCCGTCGCCGCCGTCGGCGCTGACCACGGCCAGCGCGCGTCGTTGCGGATCCTGCTCGGCACGGCGGATCAGCTGGCTGCGGATGCTGCGGAAGGTCTCGGAGACGCTGGAGAACGGCGTCGTGGCCGTGACCAGTTCCGGATCGAACTGCTTGCGTCCCTCGAGCGCGTACGGGTAGTGGAACTGGCGGCTGAGGGCCCACAGCACGTCGTGGTTGTCCACCATCTTCAGTGCGATCGCGGCCTCGCCGAACAGCATGCCGTGCTCGCGCTGGTGGGCCAGGATGGCTTCGATCTGGGCGGCGTCCAGGCGCTGCGTCTCGCGGAAGATCTCGCCGATGGGCACTTCGCGGACGACCGACTCGGTCGCCTCGGGCGCGCCCGTGCCTTGCGCGTGGGCCAGTTCCGGCAGCGCCGGGCGAAGCTCCGGAACCGTGGCCGGGCGGGCCGCGGCATCCGGGCCGTCGCCCGCCAGGGCCGGGCGGGCCGCCTTGCCGCGCTCGAGCTGCCGGCGACCGAACAGGCGACCGCTGGGCTTGCGCGCCAGCGTGCCCAGCAGCGGCGTGTCCAGCGCCAGCACCACGTCGGAGGCGGAACGCACGCGGCGGTCGAACAGCTCCATCAGCATGGCCACGCCCACGGCCAGCAAGGTGCCGGCGAACAGCGACAGCAGGATGTTGAGCGTGGTGCGCGGCGACGACGGCTTGATCGGCTCCGACGCCGGATTCAGCACGTAGAGGTTGGTCTGCGTCGTCCGGCTCTCGAGCTCGGTCTGGTTGGCCCGGGCGGCGACGCCGTCGTAGGCCCGCTGGGCCGCCTCGATGTCGGCCACGAGCACCGCGATCTGGTCGCGCGCCTCCTTCAGGTGCAGCACCTTGACGCGCTGGGCATCGATCGCCGACCGCAACTGCGCGATGCGCGTGTCGTTGATCGAATTGCTGATCGCGACGCCGCCGCCGATGCGCGCGATCTCCTTGTCGATGCGCGAGCGCGTCTCCTCGATGTTGGCCTTCAGGCCGGTGATCGTCGGATTGCTCTCGCCCAGCCGCTGGCTCGCCTCCTTGAGCGTCGCCTCCTGGCGCGACAGGTCGATCTTCAGGTTGCTGATCAACTGGCTGTTGAGGACGTCCTGGATCTGGCCGGGCGACGCCTTGGCCTGCGTCTCGCGGCCCGCGGTCTCGGCGCCGAGCCCTTGCAGCACCACCATCTGGCTGGAGAGCTCGTTGAGCCGGGCGTTCTCGACGTCGAACCGGTCGTCGGTGCCGACGATGCCGGTGTCGCGCTGGTAGGCGGTGAGCCTGGCGCGGGCCTGTTCCACCTTGGCGCGCAGCTGCGCCTCGCGTTCCTCGAAGAACTTGCCGTATTGGCGCGCCGGGTCCACGCGCAACTCGAGGCTGACGTCGATGTAGGACTGCGCATAGGCGTTGGCCAGGGCCGTGGCGAACCGGGGGTCGGGCGACTTGTAGTTGATCGTGATGACGTTGGAGTCGCGGGACGGCTTCACGTCGAGGCTCTTGCGCAGCAGGTCGGCCACCCACGTCTCGTAGTTGCCCTCGCCGTCGGTGGCCGAGCGCCACTGTTCGCGCATCTTCGGCGAGTCGTTGAGCTTGAGCATGCGCACGACCTGCTGCGAGACGCGGTCGCTCTGGATCATGTCGACCTGGGTCGCCATGTAGGCCGGCGCGCTGAGCCCGGGGTAGATGATGCCGGCGATCGGATCGGGTGACTTGACGTCGACCAGCACCGCGACCGTCGACGTGAAGCTCCGAGGCCAGAGGGCGTTGACCACCGCGGTGATCGCGACCACGAGGCCCAGCACGATCGCCATGACCTTCCAGCGGGCGCGAAGGATCGAGAGAAACTGGACGAGGGTCATGAATGTCGAGCCATGGTTGACGCAGGCGACGCCGGACGAGGGTCCGGCGCTCGGGAACAGCGGAGGGCTGGCGCGGGGCTACCTGAGGTTGACGGCGGCGCTCGCGGGCGCCGCCGTGGCGACCGCCGACGTCGCCGCCGCCGGGGCGCTGGCGGCGAGGCCGGCGTATTTGCCGAAGTAGGCGACCTTGGCACCCGCCTTCAGCGAGGCCAGCTCCTTCTGCACCGCCTGCCGCTTGTTCTGCGTGCTCAGGTAGGCGGCGATCGCCGGGCGCGCCGTGTCCAGGGCAGCGGGGCTGTCCTGCGCGCCGAGCAGCAGCAGGATGCGCAGGCCGCCCTCGTTGGACACGATGACGCCCTGGCCGACCTTCAGCTGCGCGACGCGCTTGAGCAGCGCCTGGGGCACGTTCTCCGCGGCCAGCGTCGACTGCGTCGAGCGCACCGGAACCTGGTGCGACTTGAGGTACTCGGCGATCTCCGAGGCCGACTTCAACTGCGTGAGCTGGCCCTCGATCTCCTTGGCCTTGGCCGGCGCCACGTCGATGGCCAGTTCCTGGAACGTGTAGACCCGACGCTGGCTGAACAGCGCGGGGTTGTCGTCGAAATAGGCCTGGATGTCCTTGTCCGTGGGCTTGCTGGCGCCCTCCGCGATGCGGGCGACGTAGGCATTGACGATCGCCTCTCGCTTGAGCGCCTCGATGTTCTGCATCACGCGTTCGTCGCGGTCGAGCTTCAGGTCGTGGGCCTTCTGCAGCACGATGGCCTGCTCGACGAGCCCGGACACGGCCTTGCGGCTGGCGCTCTCGACCTGCTCGGGGCGGAGGTTGGCCTGGCGTTCCAGCGCATGGTTGACCTGCGTCTCGGTGATCTCGTCGCTGCCCACCGAGGCCACCACCTGCGAGCCGCCGGAGGACGAGTGGCCGCACGCTGCCAGGGCCGCCAGGCAGGCCACCAGCAGCGTGCCGAGAGCCCTGCGGGGCCTTGCGTCGTCGAAGGCGATGCTCATCTCTGAAATCCTCCCGGCGCGGGCGCCGTCCGTCTTTTGCGTGCAATGAAAGCCAGCGCGGATTGCTGCCATGGCACGCCGCGTGGTCCGGGTGGATCACCACCCTCGAAGGCTTCGCAGTCTAGGTAGCCGTTGTGACAATTCAATGGGGCGCCCGGGCGCCGCGACGGACGCGCCGAGCCGGCGGCGTGGCCGCTGCCGATCGCCGCGGCGGCGGGTGCGCAGGCGCCACGCGCCGTTCGGATCCCCTGCGCAGCGGGGACGGGGATAGTCCGATCGGACTAGTGGCGATCTTCGCGAGTCCCCTGGTCTCATCGGACTATCGAACCGGGCCCGCGAGCGGGAACGGCAGGTCACATGCCATCGATATCGTTCGCTCACCAAATCGGGGGATGTCCGCAGCGACGTGCACGCAGCGATCCGCGTCGACCCCACCGATCCACGAGGAGCCCCACCCCATGCTTTCGCTCAATGACGCCCCTCTCCTGTCGACGGCCGGAGACATCCGGTTCGATGTCGTCGTGGCCGACGCGCTCAAGCGGCAGGTCAAGGCCTCGCGCGGCTGGTCGCGCCAGCTGCGCCAGGGCCTGGGCCTGCGGGGTCCGGCGCATGCCTTGCTGGTCGACACGAACGGTGCCTGGGCCTGGACGCCGGCCAACCGCTATGCGGCGGCGACGCGCCACGGCGGGGTGCGCGAGTGGATGCGCGCGCATCCGGGCGCCGACGTCCGGCTGTGGGTCTCGAGCGAGCTGACGCAGGGCCTCGAAGACGTCGCGGCGCTGCCGTCGCGCGACGACGCCGGCCTGCGCTCGCAGGCGCGCCAGGCGCTCGTCGAACGCCATGGCGACGCGGCCGCCGCCTGGCCGCTGGCGACGTGGCAGAACGACGTCGCACGCGGCGTGGTCGCGCTCGCAGGCGTCGACCTGGACGCCCTGCGACGCCACGGCGCACAGAACGACGTTCGCATCCGCTCGGTCGAGCCGTGGTGGCACCACGCGTTCCTCGAGGCCAAGTGCTGCGTGCCCTTGCTGGCACGCGCGCCGCATGCCAGCGTGTGCGTCGTCGAGGGACGCGCGGTGGCATGGATCGCGCTGTCGAAGGGCGTGATGGGGCAAGTGCGCCGCTGTGTCCTCGACGTCGCGAACGTCGCGTCGCTGCGCGACGCGATGGCACGCCTGAAGGCGGAGCGGCCGCAAGACGACGCGCCCACCGTGGTGCTGGGACAGGGGCTGGCCGACGGCGACGACACCCGGGGCCTTTCAGCGCTGGTGCTGGGACGGCTCGACGGCGACCAGCCGCCGCAATGGCTGCGCCCCTGCACGCACAGCGAAGTGCATTGAATTGACGATGGCGCGGGCGGCGGGCAGGCCGCGGCGCTCGGCCGGGGCTTGCGGCCCGGCCCTCGCGATGGCGGATGACGGGCGCTCGGGAAGAGCGCCGCAAACCGGGGTCAATTCCCCGGCGGATCGACTCAAGTTCCCGGCGAAACGCACGAGAACATGGCGGGCTCGCGCGACGCGCGAGCCTGCCGATTCCGCCAGGCTTGTCGTGCGGCGATCCAGTCGTCCGCGTCGATGCCGATTTCCTTCCAGCCAGCGCCGTCCCGGTCCGCTGCAGCGCTCGTGCTCCTGTGCTCGATGCTCGTCGCATGCGGCGGTGGCGGCGGCAGCGCGCCCGACACGACGGCGGCCGCCGCCGGCGGCAGCGCCAGCACCCCGGTCGCACCTGCTCCCGCGAGCGCTGCATCCCCTGCAACGACGTCGACCATCCAGGGCGACACCATCGCCGACGCGGTGGGCACCATGCGCGCACTGAGCGTCACCGCCCTGCTGTCGCTGGGCATCCCGGTGACGCCCGACCCGGCGCCGGCGCTGACCCAGGCGCCGGCCCACGTGTACTACGTCGACAGCGTGAACGGCGTCGACACCAACGACGGCCGTGCGGCCACGACGGCCACCGGCAGCGGCCCCTGGCGCACGCTGGCGCGCGTGGCGCAGGCCAGCCTGGTGGCCGGCGACCGCATCGAACTGGCGTGCGGCAGCGCCTGGCACGAAACCCTGAGCCTGTCTTCGGACGGCGCCGCCGGGGCGCCGATCGTCGTGGCGCAGCCCGCCGCCGGATGCGCCAGCCCGCCGCGCATCGACGGCAGCGTGCCGATCGCGGCGTCCGCCTGGAGCCTGTACAAGGGCAGCATCTACAGGGCGGCACTGGACACGACGCCGGTGCAGCTGTTCGCATCGAGTGGACCGTTCACCGTGGCGCATTTCCCGAATGGCGCCGACGTCGCCGCCGACCCCGGCTCGCCCTACCTCGCGCTGGCCGCCGACAGCAGCGGCGCGGTGCTGACGACCGGCCCCGACTTCACGCTGCCCGCCGGCGCCACCATCGATTCGACCACGCGCGTGCATGTGCGCACCAACGCGTGGCTGCTGGAAGAGTCCGCGGTCGCGGCCTTCGACGGCAGCCATCTCACGCTCGCCAAGGCACCCGCCTACACCGTGCGCAGCGGCTGGGGCTACTTCCTGACCGGGCAGCTGTGGATGCTGCGCGGCGCCGGTCAGTGGTGGTACGACCCCGTCGCGCGGCAGGTCTACGCCTGGATGCCGGACTCGGCGGCGCCGACGACCGTCGTCGGCGCCAGCACGCTGCCGGTGGGCATCGACCTGAAGGGACGTCGCCACGTCGTGGTGGACGGCGTGGTCGTCCAAGGGATCGGCCTGGGCGTGGACGCGCGCTCGACCAGCGACGTCGCGCTGCGCAACATGCGCGTCGAGGACACGGCCGACGTCGGCATCGACGTGGCCGGCAGCGACCACGACGTGGTCGAGAGCGGCAGCATCGCCCGCACCGGCGCGGACGCGGTGACCGGCTGGGGCGGCGCGATGGATCCGCTGATTGCCGACGCGACGGCGCTGACCGCGCGCAACAACGTCATCCGCGACAGCGGCGTGCGGCTCGACGGCGACGTGGTGACCAGCGTCCCGCGCCGCTCGCTCGCCGCGCTGTTCATCGGCAGCAACTCGACGGCAACCGGCAACATCATCGTCAACGCCGGCTATGTCGGCATCATGACCCAGGCCGGCGCGACGGTGGCGGACAACTTCATCTACGGCGCCTGCAGCGTGCTGGACGATTGCGGGGGCATCTACACCGGACGCGCCGACAACGGCTCCCGGATCACCGGCAACACCGTGGTGCATGCGCGCGGCGCCCTGCAAGGCCAGCCCGTCGGCGCGCGCGGCACGTCGGCCCAGGGGATCTACATCGACGACCTCGGCTCGGACGTCCTGATCCAGTCGAACACGGTCATCGACGCCGACTTCGGGATCCAGTTGCACAACACCGTGCGCAACACGCTGGCGTCGAACCGCCTGTTCGCCAACCGGCGCGGCCAGATCTGGATGCAGGAGGACTCCAACACCCTCGATCCCACCGGCGACATGAAGGGCAACGTCGTCAGCGGCAACCTGATCGCCCCGGTGGCGCCCAACGCGGTCGGCCTGCTGCTGAGCACGACCTACGCGAACACCGCCGCGTTCGGCAGCTTCGCGGCCGACCGGTTCTACGACAGGATCTCGTCGACTGTCGCCCTCAACGGCACGGCGGCAGGCAGCCGCGGCCTGGCCTTCGGCGCCTGGAGCGGAACCACCGGCTACGGGTCCCGCCAGGCCGTGGACGTGCAGGGCAGCGCGGTCAGCAACGACGGTTTCGCCGCCTACGCCACGACCGGCGCGAACATCGTGCCCAACGGCGCGCTGCAGGCCGACAGCACGGGCTGGAGCACCTGGAACGAGACGGCGCCGTCGGGCGAGATGACGCGCACCGCGTGCGCGGCCGGCGCCTGCCTGCAGTACGTCGCCGGCGGCTCGTCGGGCATCCTGTCGTCGCCCGGCTTCGCGCTGCAGCAGGGCGCCTGGTACCGCCTCACGGTCGACACGTCGACGCAGACGGACGGCCAGGTCGTGCCGCTGGTGGTGCGGCGCGGGTCGGGCGACTACGCCTCGCTCGGCGACCGCGACCTGGCCTTCGTCGGCAATCGCGCGTGGAGCCGGCACAGCGTCGTGTTCCAGGCGACTCAGACGATCGCCGGCACGGGGGCGCGCGTCGACTTCGACCGCGTCGTCGCCGGACAATCGCTCGCCATCGCCCGGCTCGAGATCGTGCAGGTCGTGCCCGACGCAAATGCGCAGACCTCGAGCGTGGTCGTCAATGCCGCGGCGACGCCGCTCAGCGCGGCGTGCCCATTCACCGGCGCACACTCGAGCGCGTGCGCGCAGGCCTACGACCTCGCCACCCGGCAGCCGGTCGGCTGGCCGCTGTCGGTGCCCGCGCGCTCGGCCGTGATCGTGTACGTGCAGAGCCCGGCGCTGGTCGACGGCGACGGCGACGGCATTCCCGACAGCCAGGATGCCTGCCCGGGCACCGCCGCCGGCAGCCCCGTCGATGCCTCGGGCTGCCCGCTGACCCTGCGGTGACGCGACGCCGCCCGGCGGCCTTGGACTAGGGGGGATGAAGCGCTCACATCGGCAGTCGGCCCATGTCGAGTCACGATAGGGTCACCGGTATCTCCGACAGTCGTCTTTCCCGCGCTGGCCCCACGAGGGCCGCGCGCCTCGAACGACACCCGGAGAGAGACCGATGAACAAGCAACTCATGGCGGTGGCGATCGCCGCTGCCGCCGCGCTCGCGGCCCCCGCCCATGCGACCACGGTCGCGCTCGCCGCCGACGGCAGCTGGAGCGGATTCGACGTCGACAACACGATCGCCGCCGACTTCGGCAACGGCTGGATCGACAACACGGACGGTTCGGCGCTGAACTTCACGTTCACCGTCGGCGCGGGCCAGGTCGGCACGCTGACCGTCGTCGACACCGTCTTCGCCGGCGACACGTTCACCATCACCAACTTCGGCGGCGCGCTGGGCACGACTTCGAGCGTCGCCATCGGCACCACCGACGGCGCGATCGAGTACGACTTCGCCGCCGCACTCGCCAACCCGGCCTACAGCCATGGCGTGTTCAGCCTGCAGGCCGGCACCTACAGCATCAGCGGCGCGTTGCTGCAGTCGGTGCAGTACCCCGCCGGCGGCGACGTCGACGCCACCAGCGGCGGCGTCAGCCTGACCGTGGCCGCCGTGCCCGAGCCCTCGGGCCTCGCGCTGATGCTGGGCGGCTTCGCCGCCGTCGCGCTGCTGGCGCGTCGCCGCCGGTCCGTCCACTCGATCTGAGGAACGCGCATCATGAGAAACCCCCTGCTCTCGCTGGCCCGCACCCTGCTCGTCTCGAGCCTCGCCGCTGCCTTCGCCGGCTGCGCGCTGGCCCAGACGGCCGCGCCGATCACCGTCAAGATCATCGGCTTCAACGACTTCCACGGCAACCTCCAGTCGCCCGGCACGTTCGGCCAGAACACCATCGTCCCGACGGCGCAGCGTCCTGCGGTCGGTGGTGCCGACTACATCGCCGCCTACGTCGCCCGCCTGAAGGCGCAGAACCCGCTCAACGCCGTCGTCGGCGGCGGCGACTTCATCGGCGCCTCGCCGCTGATCTCGGCGCTGTTCTTCGACGAACCCGCGGTCGAGGTGCTGAACCACGTCGGCGTCGACTTCACCTCGGTGGGCAACCACGAGTTCGACAAGGGCTCGGCCGAACTGAAGCGCCTGCAGAACGGCGGTTGCAAGATCACCGCCGGCCAGCCCGATCCCAACAGCTGCAAGGGCCTCGGCTCCAGCGCACCGGGCACCTTCGACGGCGCGCACTTCAAGTGGCTGTCGGCCAACGTCATCGAGACAGCCACCGGCCGCACGCTGCTGCCGCCGTACGGCATCAAGTCGTTCAACGGGGTCAAGGTGGCGTTCATCGGCATGACGCTCAAGGGCACGCCCGGCATCGTCACGCCCACCGGCGTGGCCGGCCTGCAGTTCCAGGACGAGGCCGACACCGTCAACGCGCTGGTGCCGCGCCTGCGCGCGCAGGGCATCGAGGCCATCGTCGTTCTGGTGCACCAGGGCGGCTTCCAGTCCAGCCCGAACGTGGGCGACATCAACGGGTGCGACGGCAACCTGAAGAACGCCGACGGCAGCGCCTCCGACATCGAGAACATCGTCAACCGCCTCGACGACGCCGTCGACCTGGTGATCAGCGCCCACACGCACGCCGCCTACAACTGCTCGGCCAACACCGTCGACGTCAGGAAAGTGAGTGGCGCCGCCGTCTCGACGCCGCGCCCCACCGGCCTTCCCAACAAGATCGGCCGCCTGATCCCGGTGACCAGCGCCAGCGCGTTCGGCCGCATCGTGACCGACATCGACGTCACGCTCGACCCGAAGACGCACAACGTGACGGCCGTCTCGCCCACCAACCGGCTGGTCGACCGCACCGATGCCGCAATCAACCAGGCGATCGCCGCCGATCCGACCGTGCGCAACATCGTGGCCGGCTACAACGCCCTCGTCTCGCCGCTGGCCAGCGCGGTGGTGGGGACGATCACCACCGGCCTGCCCGCCACGGCCAACACCGCCGGCGAGGAGCCCGCAGGCGACCTGATCGCCGACGGCCAGCTGGCGGCCACGCAGTCCGCCGCGCTCGGCGGCGCGCAGATCGCCTTCATGAACGCCGGCGGCGTGCGCTCGCCCGGCTTCGTCTCGGCCTCGGCCACCTACCCGTACGCGCTGACCTACGGCGACGCGTTCACGGTGCAGCCGTTCGGCAACAGCCTGGTCACGCTGACGCTCACCGCGGTGCAGTTGAAGGCGCTGCTCGAGCAGCAGTTCAACGGCTGCGCCGGCCAGACGGCCAACCGGGTGATGCAGGTGTCCAACGGCCTGAAGTACACCTGGAGCGCCAGCGCACCGGCGTGCTCGAAGGTCGTCGACGTCACCTTCACGCCGACCGACGTCACCGTGACGCCGCCGGTGGCCACCGGCGCGCCGGAGATCGTCGTCGCCGGCGGCGTCGTGCAGAACCCGGGCAAGACCTACCGCGTCACCGTGAACAACTTCATGGCGACGGGCGGCGACGGCTTCACCACCCTGCTGGGCGGCACCAGCGTGCTCGGTGGCGCGCAGGACATCGACGCGCTCGTGGCCTACCTGGCCGGCTACAAGTCGCCTGCCGCGGCCTACGATCCGGGCCAGCCGGCGCTCGGCATCCCGCGCGTCACGCTGCTGCCGTGAGCACGGCCCGCGCGATCCGGCGCGCGGGGGCCGCCTTGCTCGGCGCGTGGGCCTGCGCCTCGTCGCAGGCCCACGACGACGAGGCCGCCGCGGCCGCACGCCTGCCCCGGCGCATCGCCCTGCTGGCCCGCGCGCAGGGCGAACTCGAGCGCGGCGACGCGGCCCAGGCACTCGACGACTTCGAGCGCGCGGCGATGATGCTGCACGCCGCCGACGCGGAGCTTGGCCTGATCCGCGCCGCGATGCAGGATGGCCAGTACCGCCGCGCCCTCGCGTTCTGCGCCCACACCGCCGGCGAGCACACCGACGCGGCCGACGGCGCGGCGCTCTATGCCTGGCTGCTGCGCATCGGCGGTCAGGACGAGTTGGCCGCGCGTACGCTCGCGGAAGCTCGTGCACGCATGCCGGGCGACCCGGTGGCCGCCGCCGTGTCCACTGCGTTCACCGAGCACCCGGCCGTCGCGACGGGCGTGCTCCTGCAGGCTTCGCACCGGATGGCCCCTTGGCCGGTGACGGGGGATGCACAGGCGAGCCCGCCCGCGTCGGCTCGCCTCGCCGGCAATGGCACGCTCCTCGACGACGGCGCCACCGCCCTCGTGCCGCTGGCCGGCCTGAAAGCTGGTGCGGGAGCGCTGGTGTGGGTGCGCAACGGCCTTGGCCAGGCCACGGAGGCCACCGTCGATCCCGCCCCGCCTGCGCTCGCCGCGCACGGCCTGGCACGCCTGCGGCTGCGCACCGCCCTGTCGGCCGGGACGCCTCGAGAAAGCGCCGCTCGCACGCCCTACGCCGGCAGTCCTGGCTATGCGCTCGCCTACGGCCCGGCCCCCGGACCCGCATGGCCGGCGCTCACCCAGGGCTTCCTGGGCAGCGCGAAGGGCGATGCGGGAGAGCGTCGGCTGGGCTTCGGATCGGCACCGGGCGCACCAGTGTTCGACGCCACGGGGGCGCTGATAGGCGTCGTGCTGGACGCGGGCGACGCGCCGTCGACCTGGTTGCCCGCATCGACCTGGGCGCCGCCCTCCGCACCGGCGTCACCGCCCGCAGCTGCCGCGCAGGCACCGCGCGCGCTGGCGCTCGCGGCGCCGGGCGACATCTATGAGGTCGGGCTGCGGCGAGCCTTGCAGGTGCTGGTCGACCGCGGGCCTTGAGCCTGCGCGTTCAGGCTGGATGCGCCGCCGGAGTCCCGCACCTCACCGTCAGGTGGCTGCGAATATTGCTCGGCCTGCTGCGGGACGGCCTGGGATGACCGAATGGTGCCGACTATCCGAATCGAACGGATGACCTCCCGCTTACAAGGCGGATGCTCTACCAACTGAGCTAAGTCGGCGTGCGGAGCGCGCGCGGCACCCCGGCAGGACTTTACTTGATGCGCTTGAGCGCCGGGCGTGGGCTGGTGGGCGCGGGCGTGGGGGTGTCCGGCGGGTCGGTGTCGTCGTCGGCCGGGGTCTCGGGGCTGCCTTCGTCGGACTGGGCGCTGGACGGGGCCAGGCGCAGGCCGCGCGGGGCGCCGTCGGCGACCGGGGCCGTCGAGTGGGTCACCGGGCCGGTGTTGTCGCCGATGGCGGCGGTCTCGCCGTCGCCGGTGGGCATCGGGAAGGCCATGCCCTGGCCGTTCTCGCGGGCGTAGATCGCCACGACATGGTCGACGGGGACGAGGATGTCGCGCGCCATGCCGCCGAAGCGGGCGCGGAACTCGATGAAGTCGTTGCCCAGCTTCAGGCCGCTGGTGGCCTCGAAGCCGACGTTGAGCACGATCTCGTTGTTCTTCACGTACTCCATCGGCACCTGCACCGAGCGGTCGACGTGGACGGCCAGGTAGGGCGTGAAGCCGTTGTCGGTGCACCAGTCGTGCAGCGCACGGATCAGGTAAGGCCGCGTGGAGCTGCCGGGAATCTCGGTGGTGCTGACCTGGGTCATGAACGACGAATGGGAAACGGAGCAGGGGACAGGCAACGGGCATGCCGGCCCTGGCCGAAGGCCAGGCGCCGGCAGCCGGACATCACTTGCGCATGACCTTTTCCGAGGGCGTCAGCGCCTCGATGTAGGCCGGACGCGAGAAGATGCGCTCCGCGTACTTGAGCAGCGGCGCGGCGTTCTTGGACAGCTCGATGCCGTAGTAGTCGATGCGCCACAGCAGCGGGGCGATCGCGACGTCGAGCATCGAGAAGTCGTCGCCGAGCATGTACTTGTTCTTCAGGAAGATCGGCGCGAGCTGGGTCAGGCGGTCGCGGATCTGCGCGCGGGCCTTCTCGAGCTGCTTGTCGTTGGCCTTGACGCCGCCGCGGCCTTCCAGGATGTTGACGTTCGAGAACAGTTCCTTCTCGAAGTTGAACAGGAACAGGCGCACCCGGGCGCGCGCGACCGGATCGCCCGGCATCAGCTGCGGATGCGGGAAGCGCTCGTCGATGTACTCGTTGATGATGTGCGATTCGTACAGGATGAGGTCACGTTCGACGAGGATGGGCACCTCGTTGTACGGATTCATCAGCGCGATGTCTTCCGGCTTGGCGAAGAGATCGACGTCGCGGATCTCGAAGTCCATTCCTTTTTCGAACAGCACGAAGCGGCAGCGGTGCGAGTACGGGTCGGTGGTTCCTGAATACAGCACCATCATGGCGGGGGGCTCCCTCGAAAAATCAAGTCGTCAAAAAACAGTCGACCGGCAAGCCGGTCGGAAGAACCTCAAGGGCCGTCGCGAAAGACGCTATTTCACGTCTTTCCAGTACGACGCATTCAGCCGCCAGCAGATCACCCAGAACACCGACAGGAAGATGAGCACCCAGACACCCAGCTTCACACGGAAATTCTGCACCGGTTCGCTCATCCATTGCAGGTAGGCAACGAGATCCGCGACGTCGGCGTTGTAATCGGCTGTGCTCCGCGTGCCCGGGGTCTCCATCTTGAGACCCTTGAACACGTGCTCGACCTGACCGCCCTCTCCCTTTTCGTCCTCAAAGACCGCGCGCTGGGTGCCCTGGAGCTCCCACAGCACGTGCGGCATGCCGACGTTCGGGAAAACGCGATTATTCCATCCCGTGGGCCTCGTCTCGTCCCGGTAGAAGGATCGGAGGTACGTATAGACGTAGTCTGCCCCGGATCCCTTGGCACCGGAGCGAGAGCGGGTGATCACCGACAGGTCGGGCGGAACGATCCCGAAAAAGGCCTTGGCATCCTTGGGATCCAGGGAGGTCTTCATCAGGTCGCCCACCTTGTCGCCGGCGAACAGAAGGTTGGATTTTATCTGATCGTCGGAAAGGCCGATGTCGTGCAGGCGGTTGTAGCGCATGTACGCCGCCTGGTGGCAGTTCAGGCAGTAGTTGACGAACAGCTGGGCGCCATGCTGCAGGGCGGCCGGGTCGGTCAGGCGCTCGGTGGGGAACTTGTCCCACGCCGGGCCGCCTTCCTGGGCGAACGCCGCGCCGCTGAACGAGAGCGCCACGAGGACGCCGGCGATGAAACGCTTCATGAGGGAGATGTTTTTCATGGCGATCAATGCGCGTGGAAGACGACGCGATCCGGGACGGGCTTGAACGTGCCCATCTGGCTCCACCACGGCATCAGCAGGAAGAAGCCGAAGTACAGGACGGTGCCGACCTGCGACAGGGCGGTCTTGAGCGGATCCGGCGGTTCGATGCCGAGGTAGCCCAGGACCAGGAACACGACCACGAACACCGCGTACACGGCCTTGTGCCAGCCCGGCCGGTAGCGGATCGACTTGACCGGGCTCTGGTCCAGCCAGGGCATGAAGAACAGGATGACGACCGAGCCGCCCATCACCAGCACGCCCCAGAACTTGGCGTCGCAGCCGGCCAGCGCCGGGATGCCGGTGAATTTGAACAGGCCGATGCCGGTCAGCACCACCAGCGATGCGACGATGATCACGCCCTTGCCCAGCGCGCTGAAGCGGCCCTTCCACAGCGCCAGCAAGGCCGCGACGGCGACCAGCACGCGGAACACCACGAGCATGTCGTCGGTGGTGGCGCGCAGCATCGAGTAGAACGGCGTGAAGTACCAGACCGGCGCGATGTGCAGAGGCGTCTTCAGCGAATCGGCGGGGATGAAGTTGTTGGACTCGAGGAAGTAGCCGCCCATCTCCGGCGCGAAGAACACCACCGCGCTGAACAGGATCAGGAAGCCGGCCACGCCCACCATGTCGTGCACCGAGTAGTACGGATGGAACGGGATGCCGTCCAGCGGGATGCCGTTGGCATCCTTCTTTTCCTTGATCTCGATGCCGTCGGGATTGTTGGAGCCCACCTCGTGCAGCGCGATGACGTGCGCGACGACCAGGCCCAGCAGGATCAGCGGGATCGCGATCACGTGGAAGCTGAAGAAGCGGTTGAGCGTGGCGTCCGACACCACGTAGTCGCCGCGGATCATCAGCGACAGGTCCGGGCCGACGAACGGGATCGCCGAGAACAGGTTGACGATCACCTGCGCGCCCCAGTACGACATCTGGCCCCAGGGCAGCAGGTAGCCCATGAAGGCCTCGCCCATCAGGCACAGGAAGATGGCGCAGCCGAAGATCCAGACCAGCTCGCGCGGCTTGCGGTACGAGCCGTACAGGAAGCCGCGGAACATGTGCAGGTAGACGACGATGAAGAACGCCGAGGCCCCGGTGGAGTGCATGTAGCGCACCAGCCAGCCCCAGGGCACGTCGCGCATGATGTACTCCACCGATGCGAACGCCTGCGCGGCATCGGGCTTGTAGTGCATCACGAGGAAGATGCCGGTGACGATCTGGATCACCAGCACCAGCAGCGCGAGCGAGCCGAAGAAGTACCAGAAGTTGAAGTTCTTCGGCGCGTAGTACTCGGAAAGGTGTTCCTTCCAGAGCTTGGACGCGGGGAAGCGGTTGTCGACCCAGGTGAGCAGCTTGACACCGACCGGCGCATTGGCGGGGGCTACCTTGAATTCAGACATGCGGTCCTCTTGTTTTGATTCAGCAGCAGGCGTTGACGGCGCGTCGCGCGCGCGGATCAGGCCTTCTTGTCTTCACCGATCAGCAGCCGGGTGTCGCTCAGGAACATGTGCGGCGGCACGCGCAGGTTGTCCGGCGCGGGCTTGTTCTTGAACACGCGGCCGGCCAGGTCGAACGTGGAGCCGTGGCACGGGCACAGCCAGCCGCCCGGCCAGTCGGCGGGCAGCGAGGGCTGGGCGCCGGCGGTGAACTTGTCGCCGGGCGAGCAGCCCAGGTGGGTGCAGATGCCCACCACCACCAGCACCTCGGGCTTGATCGAGCGATGCTCGTTGCGCGCGTAGGGCGGGGTTTGTTCGTCGGGGTTGCGCTTGGAGTCGGGGTCGGCCAGTTCGGCGGTGTCCTTGGACAGCGCCGCCACCTGCTCGGGCGTGCGACGCACGATCCAGACGGGCTGGCCGCGCCACTCCACCGTCTTCTTCTCGCCGATCTTCAGGTCGGCGATGTCCACTTCCACCGCCGCGCCTGCGGCCTTGGCCCGCTCGGATGGCGCGAAGGTGCTGACGAACGGGACGGCGGTGGCACCGACCGCCACGGCGCCGGCGCCGCAGGTGATGGCGATCCAGGTGCGCTTGCTTTCATCCACACCGTCGTGCACTACAACGCTTTCACTCATGAGCATCCTCGAGCCGAAGTTCTGTTCTGGGCAACGCCTGCGAGTTTAGCGTGCACAACCGCGCCCCCGCGTGACGCGGACACCACAGGCAAACCCTCGGTCCGCCAACTCCGCCTCCCGGCTCGACGCCCGGTGTTGACGCCGTTCCTGGTGCGGTAATACTGCGCCTCGGACATTGCGTCGGACGAATTCGCGTCGCGCACGATCAATGATCTTCATCAACACCAGCCAGAAAATACAGGAGAAGACTCATGGGATTCGCAACGGAATTCAAGGAATTCGCGGTCAAGGGCAACGTCATGGATCTCGCCGTCGGCGTGATCATCGGCGGGGCGTTCGGCAAGATCGTCGACTCGGTGGTGGGCGACCTCATCATGCCGTTGATCAGCCGCGTGACGGGCGGCCTCGACTTCTCGAACTACTTCATCCCGCTGGCCGGCCAGACCGCCACCACGCTGGCCGAGGCCAAGAAGGCCGGCGCCGTGTTCGCGTACGGCAACTTCCTGACCGTCGCGCTGAACTTCGTGATCCTGGCCTTCATCATCTTCCTGATGGTCAAGCAGATCAACAAGCTCAAGCACGAGGCGCCGAAGGCGGCCCCGGCCACGCCGGAAGACGTCGTCCTGCTGCGCGAGATCCGCGACTCGCTGAAGAAGTAAGGGCATCGCCCCGGACGCCGCGCCGCGGCGTCCCGTGCCACAGGCGGCGGCTCGCGAGAGTCCGCCGCCTTCTTCATGGCGCCAGCCGCCGCGCCATCTTCGCCGCCGCCACCAGGCTGGACGGATCGGCCACCCCGCGTCCGGCGATGTCGAACGCGGTGCCGTGGTCGGGGCTGGTGCGCACGAACGGCAGGCCCAGCGTCACGTTGACGCCCTGCTCCACGCCGAGGTACTTCACCGGGATCAGGCCGTGGTCGTGCGTCATCGCGACGACGAAGTCGAACTCGCCCGGCTTGCCGGTGGCGTCGCGGGCGCGCATGAAGACCGTGTCCGGCGCGAACGGCCCGCTGGCCGCGATGCCCGCGGCGCGCGCCTGCGCGATGGCCGGAGCGATCAGGCGGATCTCCTCGTCGCCGAACAGCCCGCCCTCGCCCGCGTGCGGGTTCAGGCCGGCCACCGCGATGCGCGGCGCGGCCAGGCCGAAGCGCAGGCCGGCGGCGTGCGTGATGGCCAGGGTCTGGACGATGCCGTCGATGGACAGCGCGTCGATGGCGCGGCGCAGCGACAGGTGGATCGTCACCAGCACGACGCGCAGCTCGTCGTTGGCCAGCATCATGCGCACCGGCGGCACCGGGGCGCCGGGCGCGGCGGCCAGCGCCTGCAGCATCTCGGTGTGGCCGGGCCAGCCGACGCCGGCCGCCGCCAGCGCCTCCTTGTGGATGGGCGCTGTGACGATGGCGCGCCCCGCGCCCTGCGCCATCCACGCGACCGCCTGCTCGATGCAGCAGGCCGCGGCCGCGCCGGCGCGGGCATCGACCACGCCGAACGGCAGCGCGGCCAGGCCGTCGGCCAGGCCGGCCGGCGGGCACACCGCGAGGCAGTCGGGCGGACAGCCGGCGCGGTCGGCCGGGTGCTCGAGCGCCGCCACCGGCAGCACGAGTCCGCACGCCGCCACGGCCCGGCGCAGCACGCCGACGTCGCCCACCACCACCGCGTCGTCCAGCGCGCCGGCCGCGGCGGCGCGCACGACGATCTCGGGCCCGATGCCGGCCGGGTCGCCCATCGTGACGAGCAGCGGCCGGGCCGCGGCAGGGGGGGAATCGGAGCGGTGCGTGGGCATCGCCGGATTGTTCCACGCGCGCGGCCCGTGCCACACTCGCCGTCACCATGCCCCTGTCGCCCCGCCCCACCCCGCTCCCGCCGTCGACCGTCCCACCCCTTCGCCTGGCCCGCATCCTCGTCCTCGTGCTGTGCGCCGCCCACGCGGCGCCCGCCCCGGCCCAGCCCCTGGCCCCGACGCGCACGCCGCTCGCGCCGACGGCGGGCGATGCGAAGCGCTTCCACGCCACGCTGGAGGCGACCCGCTTTCGCGCGCTGCTGGACAGCGACTGGCAGTGGCAGATGCAGCAGTTCCCGGAGTGGGCGACGGCGGTGGGCGACCATCGCTACGACGACCGCCTGACCGACGCCTCGCCCGAGGCCGTGGCCGCGCGCGAGGAGCACGAGCGCGCGCAGTTGAAGTCGCTGAAGAAGGTCGACGTCGACGTGCTCACCGGCGAAGACCGGATCTCGTACGACTTCGCGCTGCTCGACGCCCAGCTGGCGGTCGACCGGCAGCGCTACCCGGCGCTGCGCACCCGCGTGATCTCGGCCAAGGACGGCGTGCAGCTCGAACTGCCTGCGATGATGCAGGACTTCCCGGTGCGCACCGAGGCCGACGCCCGCCACGCGCTGGCGCGCCTGCAGGCGATGCCGCGCCGCATCGCGCAGGACATGGCCTGGCTGCGCGACGGCAAGCGCCTGGGCTGGGTCACGTTCAAGGCCTCGCTGGTGCAGGTGCCCGAGCAGATCGACCGCCTGCTGGCCAAACCGCTGACCGAGCAGCCGCTGCTCGAGCCCTTCATGCACCTGCCCGCCGACATGCCCGCCGATCGCCGCACGGCCCTGCTGGACGAGGCTGCCGCGGTGCTGCAGACGCAGGTGGTGCCGGCCTTCGGCGAACTGCGCAAGGAAATCGTCGACGAACTGCTGCCGGCCAGCCCCGAGGACGGCGCGATGAGCGCATACCCGGACGGCGACGCCGTCTACAGGCTGTTCGTGCGCGAGACGACCACGCTGTCGCTCGACGCGAAGGCGGTGCACGAGATCGGCGTGGCGGAGATGGCGCGCATCCACGTGGCGATCGCCGAGACGATGAAGCAGGCCGGCTTCACGGGCACCTACGCCGAGTTCGCCGAGCAACTGGCGCACGACCCGAAGTACTACTACGCCAATGCCGACGAACTGCTGGCGGGCTACCGCGACATCGCCAAGCGCATCGACCCGCAACTCACGAAGCTGTTCCTGACGCTGCCGCGCACGCCCTACGGCATCCGGCCCATCCCCAGCTACCAGGGCGCCAACACCGTGGAGTTCTACTCCGCCGGCGCCGCCGACGCCTCGACGCCCGGCTGGTTCAACGCCAACGTGGTGGCGCTCGCCCAGCGGCCGAAATGGGACATGGTGGACCTGTTCATGCACGAAGCCGTGCCCGGCCACCACCTGCAGATCTCGCGCGCGCACGAGCTGGTGCAGCTGCCGATGTTCCGCCGCATGGCCGGCCCGAATGCCTACGTGGAAGGCTGGGCGCTCTACGCCGAGGGGCTGGGCAACGACCTGGGCCTGTACGACGATCCCTATGTCCGCTACGGCTACCTGCGCGCGCAGGCCTGGCGCGCCGGCCGGCTGGTGGTGGACACCGGCATCCACGCGCTCGGCTGGTCGCGCGCGCGGGCCATCGACTACATGGTCGACAGCGGCGGCCTCGCGCGCGAGGACGCGACCGCCGAGGTCGACCGCTACTTCGTCTGGCCCGGCCAGGCGCTGGGCTACAAGCTGGGCGAGCTCAAGCTGCGCGAGCTGCGCCAGAAGGCCCGCGACGCGCTCGGCGAGCGCTTCGACCTGCGCGCGTTCAACCAGGAGGTGCTGGACCACGGGGCGCTGCCCCTGCCCGTGCTCGAGCGCGTCATCGGCGACTGGATCCGGCGCAGCGGCAGCGCAGCGGCCACGCCGGCGGTCGCGGACGCGCGGTGATGCGCCGCCTCTGGCTGCTGTTCGCCCAGGCGGTGACCGTCGCGCTGGCGGTGGTCGTGGTGCTCGCCGCGTGGAAGCCGCAGTGGTGGGCCTCCGCGCGCGTGCGCGAGCTCGCGCGCGCCACCGCGCCGGCACCCGCGCCGCACGCGCCTGCGCTCGCGGACCCGCCCGCGCCCGCCGTGCGCCCGGCCGCTGGCAACAGCTTCGCGGCGGCGGTGCGGCGCGCCGCGCCGGCGGTGGTCTCGATCACGGCCAGCAAGACGACACTGCGCAAGGCCCCGGGCGCGCAGGCCTGGCAGCGCGACTTCTTCGGCGGCGGCCGCAACCAGACGCAGACCGGCCTCGGCTCGGGAGTGCTGGTGTCGGCCGAGGGCTACCTGCTGACCAACGCGCACGTGGTCGACGGCGCCGACGACATCGACGTGACCCTGTCCGACGGCCGCTCGGCCGGCGCCAAGGTGGTGGGCACCGACGCCGACTCCGATCTGGCGCTGCTCAAGATCTCGCTCGACAACCTGCCGGTGATCCCGTTCGGCGACATCCGGCAGCTGTCGGTGGGCGACCCGGTGCTGGCCATCGGCAACCCGTTCAACGTCGGCGAGACGGTGACCTCGGGCATCGTCAGCGCGCTCGACCGCAACCAGCTCGGACTGTCGACGATCGAGAACTTCATCCAGACCGACGCCGCCATCAACCCGGGCAACTCGGGCGGCGCGCTGGTGGACGGCGAGGGCCGGCTGGTGGGCATCAACACGGCCATCTTCTCGCGCAGCGGCGGCAGCATGGGCATCGGCTTCGCCATTCCGGTGGACATCGCGCGCGAGGTGATGGACGCGCTGATCCGCGACGGCCAGATGACCCGCGGCTGGATCGGTGTGCAGCCGCGCGACCTCACGCCCGAGTTCGCCGACAGCTTCCAGCTGCCGGTGCGCGAAGGCGTGCTGGTGACCGGCGTGCTGCGCGACGGGCCGGCCGCGCAGGCCGGGCTGAAGCCGGGTGACGTGGTGACGGCCATCGGCGGGATGAAGATCTCCAACACCGCGCAGCTGCTGCGCGCCGTCGGCGCCTTGAAGCCGCCCTCGGCCGCGGTGCTGGCGGTGCAGCGCGGCGGCGAGGCGATGACCTTGAGCGTGCCGGTGGCGCGGCGTCCGCCCGCCAGGCCGCGCGAGGGCGAACAGCCCTGAGCGTGCTCAGGGCGTGCTGGTGGAGTCGGCCGCGGCCGCCGGCTTGCGCACCGCGAGCGCCGCGGTCCACAGGCCGACCTCGTAGAGCAGGCACATCGGGATGGCCAGCGCCAGCATCGACACCATGTCAGGCGGCGTTATCACTGCGGCGATGATGAACGCGATGACGACGAAGTAGCCGCGGAACTCGCGCAGCTTGGCCACGCTGACCACGCCCATGCGCACCAGCACGACGACGACGACGGGCACCTCGAAGGTGGCGCCGAAGGCCAGGAACATGGTCAGCACGAAGCCGAGGTACTGCTCGATGTCAGGCGCCACGTTGACGCTCTTGGGCGCGAAGTTCTGGATGAAGTGGAACACCCGGCCGAACACGAAGAAGTAGCAGAACGCCACGCCGGCCAGGAACAGCAAAGTGCTCGACACCACCAGCGGCAGCACCAGCCGCTTCTCGTGGCTGTAGAGGCCCGGCGCGATGAAGGCCCACAGCTGGTACAGCACGATGGGCAGGGCGACCAGGAACGCCAGCAGCAGCGTGATCTTCAGCGGCACCAGGAACGGCGAGATCACGTTGGTGGCGATCAGGTGCGTGCCCGCCGGCATCTGGGCGACCAGCGGCCTGGCCAGCAGGTCGTACAGCGCGGCTGGGCCGGGCCAGTAGGACAGGATCGCGAAGACCACCCCTACCGCCAGCAGCGAGCGCACGATGCGGTCGCGCAGCTCGATCAGATGCGCGACGAAAGGCTGCTCGGTGCCCGCGAGCTCGTCGGGTTTGTCGGCCATCTCAGAAGATCCGGAAAGGGAGGCGCGGGGCCGCGGCGGCGATCAAATCGCGCTCCCGCCGTTGCCGCGCGGGCGAAACCGCGCCACGCGCGCGGCGCCCGACTGCGCATGCGTGCGCACGCCGTTGCGTTGCTTGTACCAGGCCGGCACCGCCGCGCGCTTGACGCGCCAGTTCTTCTTCGGCGCCTTGTAGGCCGCCTTCGGCCGCGCCCAGTGCGTGGTGGGCTCGTGCGGCGTCATCGCCGCGGCGTCGCCATAGGTGGACGCGTCGCCCTCGATGGCGGCGCGCGTCTCGTCGAATTCCTTGTGCACGGTGTCGTGCACGTCGCGCGCGGCCGTCTCGAACTGCGACTTCATCTTCTGCAGTTCCTCGAGCTCGATCGAGCGGTTGACCTCGGCCTTGACGTCCGCCACGTAGCGCTGCGCCTTGCCCAGCAGCGTGCCCACGGTGCGGGCCACGCGCGGCAGCTTCTCGGGCCCGATGACGATCAGCGCCACCGCGCCGATCAGCGCCATCTTGTCGAAGCCGAAATCGATCATGCGGCGTCAGCGGCGCTCAGGTGCGCGTCTTCGTCTCGACGTCGACCGTGTTCGGGTCGCGCGGCGCGTTGGTGGGCACCTGCGGCGGCGCGTCGGCGGTGCCCTCGCGCATGCCGTCCTTGAACCCCTTGACTGCGCCGCCGAGGTCCTTGCCCATGTTCTTCAGCTTGCCGGTACCGAAGATCAGCACGACCACCAACAACACGATCAACCAATGCCAGATGCTGAACGATCCCATAACGATTCTCCAAGGCGCAAACGCCTGCCGACCGATGCGGCAGGAACACGCGCCATTCTAGTTGACCGGTGTCGCGGGCGCGTGAAGCGCCCGGCTTTTCACCCCTTGGCCCAGGGCCGCGGGCCGCCGAAGGCGTGCAGGTGCAGGTGCGGCACCTCCTGCATGCCGTCCTGGCCGGTGTTGACCAGGATGCGGAATCCGTTGGTGACGCCGCTGTCGAGCATCAGCTTCGGGATCAGGGCCATCATGCGCCCGAGCAGCGGGCCGTCCTCCGGCGTGACTTCGGCCATCGACGCGACATGCCGCTTCGGGATCAGCAGCAGGTGCACCGGCGCCCACGGCGCGATGTCGTGGAAGACGAGGATCTCGTCGTCCTCGTACACCTTGCGCGACGGGATCTTGCCGTCGACGAGCTTGCAGAACAGGCAGTTGGGGTCGTGTGACATCGCAGGATTCCCGGCTCAGGCAGGCATCGCGCGCCGATCGTTGAAGGCGATCCAGCCGCGCAGGCAACGGTAGAGGTACCACAGGCCGATCACCACGTAGGCGATCCAGCCGGGCAGCACGAACAGCAGCCACAGCGGCAGCGCCAGCACGAACCACAGCAGGGCGAACCAGAACGTGCGCGACTGCCAGCGCCAGTGGCTGCGGTAGAAGTCGTCGGGCAGGTCGCCGAACTTCACCAGGTTGATGAGGATGGCGATCACCGAAAAGATGCCGCCGGAGAACCAGGTGATGGTGTGCAGCGCGTACAGCACGTGCGTGAGCGTACGCGGCTCATCGCCCTGGAAGGTCTGGACTTCGGTCGACATCGGTGCTCCCGGGGTTGGCGAAATGGGTCAGGCCTGGGGCTCGGCGTCGCGCTGCTGCGACTTGCGCAGCGCGAACTCCTCGAGCCCGGACAGGCCCTCGCGCCGCTCGAGCTCGCGCAGCACGTCGGCCGGCGCCAGCCCGAAATGGCTCAGGGCGATCATGGAGTGGAACCAGAGGTCGGCCACCTCGTAGACGATCTTCTGCGGATCGCCGTCCTTGCCGGCCATCACCGTCTCGGTGGCTTCCTCGCCCACCTTCTTCAGGATCGCGTCGGTGCCCTTGTCGAACAGGCGCGCCACGTAGCTCGCGGTCGGGTCGCCGCCGTTGGCGGGCTTGCGCGATTCGATCACCGCGGCGAGGCGGGCCAGGCTGTCGTTGCCGCTGGTCGATGCAGTCATTTGTAGATGGACTCCGGATCCTTGAGCACCGGCTCGACCGGCGTCCAGGCGCCGTCCACCAGCTTCTGGAAGAAGCAGCTGTGGCGGCCCGTGTGGCAGGCGATGCCGGGTTCGTGGCCGAGCTGGGTCACCTCCAGCAGCACGACGTCGTTGTCGCAGTCCAGGCGCAGCTGGTGCACCTGCTGCACGTGGCCCGACTCCTCGCCCTTGGCCCACAGCTTCTGGCGCGAACGGCTCCAGTAGACGGCGCGCTGCGTCTGCGCGGTGCGCTCAAGGGCCTCGCGATTCATCCACGCGAACATCAGCACGTCGCCGGTGCCGCGTTCCTGCGCGATCGCCGGCACGAGGCCGTCACGATCCCATTTCACTTCGTCGAGCCAGGTCATGCGGCGAGTGTAGCGAATGGGCGCGCGCGCGGCTTCGCGCGGCGCGAACCCCGCCTCCCGCGGCGCGCGCTCAGGGCCCGTACGTCGCCCCCGCGAAACCGCGCTCGGCGGCGAACCAGTCGAGCACCGGGATCGTGCCCGGCAGCACCGGCGCGCTGCGCACCGGCAGCGTCTCCCAGGCCATCTGCTGGCCCTCGCGCATCTCGAACGCGCCGCTCCAGGCGAACACCTTGCAGAAGTTCAGGCGCACCCGGGCGTGCGGGTAGTCCATCATCAGCACCTGCCAGGGCTGGGCGGCGGCGATCGTGATGCCGATCTCCTCGTGCAGCTCGCGCCGCAGCGCCTGCTCCACCGTCTCGCCGGCCTCCAGCTTCCCCCCCGGGAATTCCCAGTAGCCGGCGTAGACCTTGCCCGGCGGGCGCGAGGTCAGCAGGAAGCGGCCGTCGGCGTCGACCAGCACGCCCACCGCCACCTCGGTGACGGGGCGCTCGCCGTAGTGCGACGGCGCGTCCGCGGAGTCGACGATCTCGGTGTGCGCGCGGCGGTCGGCGTCGCTGATCTGCGGCCCCTGGCTCACGCCGCGTCTCCCGCGCCCAGCCGCCCCGCGCGATCGCGCGCGAACTGGTAGGCCACGCGGCCGGAGCGCGAGCCGCGCTCCAGCGCCCACACCAGCGCCTCGGCGCGCAGGGCGGCGACGGCGGCGTCGTCCAGCCCGAAATGGCGCAGCCACTGGCCGACGATGGCCAGGTATTCGGGCTGGCTGAACGGGTAGAAGCTGATCCACAGGCCGAAGCGCTCGGACAGCGAGATCTTCTCCTCGATGGCCTCGCCGGGGTGCAGCTCGCCATCCTCGTCGTGGGTGGCGGCCAGGTTGTCCTTCATCTGCTCGGGCAGCAGGTGGCGCCGGTTGGACGTGGCGTACACCACGACGTTGTCCGACGACGCCGAGACCGTGCCGTCCAGGATGGACTTCAGCGCCTTGTAGCCGGCCTCGCCCTCGTCGAAGCTCAGGTCGTCGCAGTAGACGATGAAGCGCTCGGGGCGGCCCTCGATCAGCGCGACGATGTCGGGCAGGTCGACAAGGTCGGTCTTGTCGACCTCGATCAGCCGCAGCCCGCGCGGCGCGAACTCGTGCAGGCAGGCCTTGATCAGCGAGCTCTTGCCGGTGCCGCGGGCGCCGGTCAGCAGCACGTTGTTGGCCGAGCGGCCGGCCACGAACTGCGCGGTGTTGGCGCGCAGGCGCTCCTTCTGCGCGTCGACCTCCTTGAGATTGTCCAGCGCGATCGGCGCCACGTGGCGCACCGGCTCGAGCACGCCCCCGTGGGTGCTCGCGCCGAACGCGCCGTGCGCGCGCCTGCGGTAGCGGAAGGCGATGGACGCCGACCAGTCGGGCTCGGCGGCGGGCGCCGGCAACAGGCCCTCCAGGCGGGCCAGGAGGCTGTCGGCGCGGCGCAGCAGGGCGTCCAGCGCGGGGCTGGCGGGATTCGGCGTGGTCATGGCGAGAGTTTAGTGATCCGGCCGGCCGGCTCCCACGCGAGCCGCGAAGGCTTGCATTCCATCAATCTTTCAAGTATTGTTGAATCATGGAAGAAGACGAGATCATCCAGTCCCTGGCCGCCCTGGCCCACCCGCTGCGCCTGCGCGTGTTCCGCGCACTGGTGGTCGTCGGCCAGGACGGCCTGACGCCCGGCGTCATGGCCGAGACCCTGGGCGCGAGCGCCACGGCGCTGTCGTTCCACCTCAAGGAGCTCGCCCATGCGGGCCTGGTCACCCAGGTGCGCGACGGCCGCAACCTGGTCTACCGGGCCGCCTACGACCGCATGGACGGCCTGATCGCCTTCCTCACCCGTAACTGCTGCGCCGGCGCCGAATGCGCCGTCGGCACCCCCGCGGCCGCTTGCGGCTGCTGACCTTCGTCGAACGGAGACCCTCATGAAACGATTCCACGTCCACGCCCACGTCGAGGACCTGCAGGCCAGCATCGCCTTCTATTCCCGCATGTTCGCCGCCGAGCCCACGCGGGTCGAGGCCGACTACGCAAAATGGATGATCGAGGACCCGCGCCTCAATTTCGCCATCTCCACGCGCGGCGGCAAGCCGGGCGTCGACCACCTGGGCATCCAGGCGGACACCGAGGACGAGCTCGTCGCGATGAAGGCGCAGGCCGAGGCCGCCGACATGACCCTGCTGGACCAGGGCGAGACGAGCTGCTGCTACGCCCGCAGCGACAAGTACTGGGTGACCGATCCGCAGGGCATCGCCTGGGAGCAGTTCCACACGCTGGGCGACATTCCCGTCTTCGGCGAGCCGGCCGTCCCGGCCGCGAAGGCGGCGTCGGCCTGCTGCGCGCCGAAGACGCCGCGCGGCACGCCGCTGGCCATCCCCGTGGTGGGCGCCCCCAAGTCGTCGTGCTGCTGAGCCCGCGGATCCCCGCCGCGCCCCCCGGGCCGGCCGCCGCGACCCGCCTGCTGGCCGAAGGCCTGGGCACCGCGCTGCTGCTGGCCGTGGTCATCGGCTCCGGCGTGATGGGGCAGCGCCTGGCGGGCGGCAACGTGGCCCTGGCGCTGCTCGCCAACACGCTCGCCACCGTCGGCGGGCTCTACGTGCTGATCGAGGTCCTCGGGCCGGTCAGCGGCGCGCATTTCAACCCGGCGGTCTCGCTGGCGCTGGCCGCGCGCGGCCGGCTGGCGTGGCCGCGGGTGCCCGGCTACGTGGCGGCCCAGCTGGCCGGGGCCCTGCTGGGCGCCTGGCTCGCGCACGCGATGTTCGACATGACCCTGCTGCAGTTCTCGACCAAGGTGCGCACCGGCACCGGCCAGTGGATCGCCGAAGGCGTCGCCACCTTCGGGCTGCTGCTGGTCATCCTGCGGGCACCGGCGCCGCGCGTGGCGGCGATGGTGGCCGCCTGGATCGGCGCGGCCTACTGGTTCACGGCGTCGACGTCGTTCGCCAACCCCGCGGCCGCCTTCGGCCGCATGTTCAGCGACAGCTTCGCGGGCATCGCGCCGGCCAGCGTGCCGGGCTTCGTGCTGGCCGAGCTGGGTGGCGCGTGCCTTGCCCTGCTCGTCGATGCCGCCCTCGGCAACCCCACCGTCCAGGAACCCTCGAATGCCTGAGATCACGATCTTCCACAACCCGGCCTGCGGCACCTCGCGCAACACGCTGGCCCTGATCCGCCACGCCGGCATCGAGCCCGTCGTCGTGGAGTACCTGCGCACGCCGCCGTCGCGCGAGCGGCTGCGCGAGATGCTGGCGGCAATGGGGGTGGGGCCGCGCGCGATCCTGCGCGAAAAGGGCACGCCCTACGAGGAACTCGACCTCGACGACCCGGCATGGACCGACGACCAGCTGGTCGACTTCATGATGGTGCACCCGTCGCTGATCAACCGCCCGATCGTCGAGACGCCGCTGGGCACCGCGCTGTGCCGGCCGTCGGAGCGCGTGCTGGAACTGCTGCCCGTCGGCCCGCTCGCGCCGTTCACCAAGGAAGACGGCGAGCTGGTGCACGACGACGGCGTGCGGCGCACGCGCTGAATCGCGCGCGGGCTGGTCAGGCCGTCAGCGTCACCCGGGCGAAGCTGCGCTTGCCCACCTGCAGCACGTAGGTGCCGGCACCCAGCTTGAGCCCCTTGTCGCTGACCACGGCAGAGTCGATGCGCACGCCACCCTGCTCGATCTTGCGATTGCCTTCGCCGTTGGACGGCACCAGGCCGGCCGCGCACAGGATCGCCGCGACGCCAAGCGGCGCGCCCGCCAGGCTCACCTCGGGGATCTCGTCGGGAATGCCGCCCTTGGAGCGGTTCTGGAAGTCGGCCTCCGCCGCGTCGGCCGCCGCTGCCGAATGGAAGCGCGCGGTGATCTCCTTGGCCAGCATCACCTTGGCGTCCTTCGGGTTGCGCCCGCCCTCGACCTCGGCGCGCAGCGCGGCGATCTCGGACTCGGCCCGGAAGCTCAGCAGCGTGAACCACTTCCACATCTGCACGTCGCTGATCGACAGGATCTTGGCGTACATGGTGTTGGCCGGCTCGGCGATGCCCACGTAGTTGTTCTTGGACTTGGACATCTTCTCGATGCCGTCCAGCCCCTCCAGCAGCGGCATGGTCAGGATGCACTGCGGCTCCTGGCCGTACTCCTGCTGCAGGTGGCGGCCCACCAGCAGGTTGAACTTCTGGTCGGTGCCGCCGAGCTCGAGGTCGCTCTTGAGCGCCACCGAGTCGTAGCCCTGCATCAGCGGGTACAGGAACTCGTGCACGCTAATGGGCGTCTGCGCGGCGAAGCGCTTGGCAAAGTCGTCGCGTTCCATCATGCGCGCCACCGTGTACCTGGCGGCCAGCTGGATCATGCCGCGCGCGCCCAGCGGGTCGCTCCACTCGCTGTTGTAGCGGATCTCGGTGCGCGCCGGGTCCAGCACCATGCTGGCCTGGGCGTAGTAGGTGTCGGCGTTGGCCTTGATCTGTTCGCGGGTGAGCGGCGGGCGGGTGTTGTTGCGTCCGGACGGGTCGCCGATCAGCGAGGTGAAGTCGCCGATCAGGAAGATGACCGTGTGCCCCAGGTCCTGGAGCTGGCGCATCTTGTTGAGCACCACGGTGTGGCCGATGTGGATGTCGGGCGCCGTCGGGTCCAGCCCCAGCTTGATGCGCAGCGGCTGGCCGGTGGCCTCGGAGCGGGCCAGCTTGCGGACCCAGTCGGCCTCGGGCAGCAGTTCCTCGCAGCCGCGCAGGCTGGTTTGCAGCGCCTCGCGAACGCGGTCGGTGACGGGATGGGCAGGAGTCGGGGTGGCGGTCATCGGCGAAGAAAGGGCGGGCGGCGGCGCGGCCCGGGCGTCCGGTGTCCCGTTCTGGGCGGGGCCGCCGGAGGCTGAAGGGCCGGATAAGGAGGTGTAAAGCTCCCTCTTTTGGGGGATCCACTTTACATCTGACTGCTATAGTCGCTCGCGCAGGGCGGCTCCCGCATACCACACAGGAACCGGCTCAGCGAGCGAAAGCTGGCGGTTTCGAACTTCGTGTCGTCTTTTGTCGACAACTTCCTCGAAATCTCGCCTGATTCTATGCGCGCACACGCAGGCACGACCTGCCCAGGGTGCGGATTCTTCAAACCGGAGCAGGGAACTGGCAATCGCCGGTCCCGGCACCACTCGCTGGAAGCTGTCGTTGGATTCCCTGAGCCAAGCCGAACAGGCGGTCGAAACCGCCGTCCAGTCCCTTTTCGGTCGCGTCGCGCGCTGGGCCCATGCCCATCCCCGCCGCCTGGCCGCGGGCACCGTCACCGTGCTGGCCGTCTTCGCCGGCACCGCCTTCGGCCTCGCGCCGATGGCGCCGGACGCGGCCGCGCTGCCCAAGCGCCTGGTCGTCGAGAGCTTCACGCCCGAGAACCTCGACGCACAGCTCGACGCCCTGGCGGCCCAGCACCTGACGCTGGCCCGCAGCGACGTCACGCGCGCCAACGACACCGCCAGCGCGCTCACGCAGCGCCTGGGCGTGTCCGATCCCGAGCTCGATGCCTTCCTGCAGGCCGACGCCACCTCGCGCAAGCTGTGGCAGGGCCGCGCCGGCAAGTTGGTGGCGGCCACCACCGACGACGGCGGCCGCCTGGCCCGGCTCGTCGCCCGCTACCCGGCCGAGCGCGACGACCAGTTCGCCACCCACTTCTCGCGCCTGACGATCACGCGCGGCGAGCACGGCTTCGCCAGCAAGGTGGAGACGGTGCCGTTCGGCAGCACCACCCGCCTGGCCACCGGCACGGTGCGCAGCTCGCTGTTCGCAGCCACCGACGACGCCAACGTGCCCGACCCGGTGGCCACGCAGATGGCCGAGATGTTCTCCACCGACATCGACTTCCACCGCGAGCTGCGCAAGGGCGACACCTTCAGCGTGGTCTACGAGGCGCTGACCGCCGACGGCGAGCCGGTGCCGTGGAACCAGGGCGCCGGTCGCGTGCTGGCCGCCGAGTTCGTCAACGCCGGCCATGCGTATTCCTCGGTCTGGTTCGCCGACGCCAGCGGCAAGGGCGCCTACTTCGACATGGACGGCCGCAGCAAGCACCGCGCGTTCCTGGCCAGCCCGATGGAGTTCTCGCGCATCACCTCCGGCTTCTCGATGCGCTTCCACCCCATCCTCAAGGAATGGAAGCGCCACGAGGGCGTCGACTACGGCGCGCCCGTGGGCACCTCGGTGCGCGTGGTGGGCGACGGCGTGGTCGAGTTCGCCGGCCAGCAGAACGGCTACGGCAACGTGATCCAGGTCCGCCATTCCGACAACCGCCTGACCGTCTACGCCCACCTGAGCCGCATCGACGTGCGGCGCGGCGAGCACGTGGACCAGGGCCAGCACATCGGCGCCGTCGGCCAGACCGGCTGGGCCACCGGCCCGCACCTGCACTTCGAATTCCGCGTCGCCGGGGTGGTCAAGGATCCGCTGACCATCGCCAAGACGGCCGAGACCCTGACGCTGGACAACGCCTCGCGACCGCGCTTTGCCGCGCTGGCCGGCGAGCTGAGGTCCGAGCTGGCGGTGGCCGAGTCGCTGGGCGTGCGCCCTGCCCGCGTAGACTGATCGCCTCGATCCCGACAACGACGCGCCGCGTTCGACCAGGAGCCGGCGCGTCCTTCGTTCCATGACCCTCTACATCGGCCTGATGAGCGGCACGTCCCTGGACGGCGTCGACGGCGTGCTGGTCGACTTCGCCGCCGGCCTGCGCCTGCTCGCCGACGCCCACGTCGCGATGCCGCCGGCGCTGCGCGCCGAGCTGCTGGCGCTCAACCGCGCCGGCGCCGACGAATTGCAGCGCGCGGCCCTGGCCGCCAACGCACTGGCGCGGCTGCAAGCCGAAGTGGTGGCTCACCTGCTGGTCAAGGCCGACATCGAGCCGGCGGCGGTCCGCGCCGTTGGCTCGCACGGCCAGACCGTGCGCCACCGGCCGGGCGAGTTCGACGGCACCGGCTTCACGCTGCAGCTGAACAACGGGGCGCTGCTGGCCGAGGCCTGCGGCATCGACGTCGTCTGCGACTTCCGCAGCCGCGACGTAGCCGCCGGCGGCCAGGGCGCGCCGCTGGTACCGGCCTTCCACCGCGCCGTGTTCGCGGGCGCGACGCCGCGGGCCATCCTCAACATCGGCGGCATCGCCAATCTCACGCTGCTGCCGCCTGCGGATGAGTCAGCGCTCGCTCACGGCATGCCGATCGGCGGCTTCGACACGGGCCCCGGCAACGCGCTGATGGACCATTGGTGCCGCCTTCACACCGACGCCCCGTACGACGACGACGGCCGCTGGGCCGCTGGCGGCCGGGTCGACGACGCGCTGCTGGCCGTGCTGCTGGCGGACGCCTACTTCGCCAGGCCGGCGCCCAAGAGCACCGGGCGCGACCTGTTCAACGCCGAGTGGCTCGCGCGTGCCCTCGCGCGCGCGCCCGCGAAACGCCCCCCCGCGGACGTGCAGGCGACCCTGCTGGAACTCACCGCCCGCAGCGCGATGGACGCCCTGAAGGCGGCCGCGCCGGCCACCCGCGAGCTCCTCGTGTGCGGTGGCGGCGCACTCAACGGCGCGCTGATGGCGCGCCTGGCGGCCCTGTGGCCAGGCCTGGCTGTGGCGGCCACCGACAGCGCCGGACTGCCGGCGATGCAGGTGGAGGCGGCCGCGTTCGCGTGGCTCGCCCGCCAGTTCTGCGAGCGCCAGCCCGGCAACCATCCGGCCGTCACCGGCGCCGCCGGCCTGCGGGTGCTGGGCGCGCTCTACCCGCACTGACCGGCCCGGAAACGACGACGGCGCCCGTGGGCGCCGTCATGGAGGAAGCGGGGATGCTCAGGCCGAGAAGCTCGAACCGCAGCCGCAGGTGCTGGTGGCGTTCGGGTTCTTGATGACGAACTGGGCGCCCTGCAGGTCTTCCTTGTAATCGATCTCGGCGCCGGCCAGGTACTGCAGGCTCATGGCGTCGATCAGCAGCGTGACGCCGTTCTTGCTCATCTGCGTGTCGTCCTCGGCCACGGCCTCGTCGAACGTGAAACCGTACTGGAAGCCGGAGCAGCCGCCGCCCTGCACGAACACGCGCAGCTTCAGCTCGGGGTTGCCTTCCTCGTCGACGAGTTCCTTGACCTTGGCGGCGGCGCTGTCGGTGAAGACCAGCGGGCCCGGCATCTCGGTGGTGGCGGGAGAGAGTTCGGCGACGGCGCTCATGGGTTTCCTTGCAAGATCGACACTGCCATCATTTGGCCACAAACCGGCGGAAATTTGGCGGCTGTGGTCATTCGCGGCGCGGCGCGTGGCGCAAAGCGCCACGAAACCGCGGCGAAACCCGGTTCTCAGCCCTCGTTGGCGGCAGCCAGCTTCAGCAGCGGGCGCTCCGCCTCGGCCTCGCCGGCGGCCACGTGCTTCATCACGCCGTCGATGGTGGCGCCCTGGTGCATCTCGAGCGCCTCGTAGTGCACGTCGCCGACGATGCGGGCCTTGGGCTGCAGTTCGAGCAGCGTGGTGGCGACGACGGGGCCCTGGACCTGGCCGTTGATGATCACGTGGCCGGCCATGACCTTGCCCTGCACCCGGGCGTTCTCGCTGATGACCAGCAGGCTGGACGGGTCGGTGGCGACGACGTCGCCCAGCACCTCGCCGTCGATGCGCAGGCCGGCGTCGAAACGCAACTCGCCGTGCACCTGCGTGCCTTCGCCGATCAGGCTGCGGATGGCCGGCTGCTTCTTGCGGTTGAACCACATGGTCGAACTCCTCGGACGAATCCTGATGCTTCCGCGGCAGGTGCCCGCGGCCCAAACGATCGTTGTTGTCGGTTCGAAGTGTCCCGCCCGCGGCCTACAGCTTGAGCGTCTGCAGGGCGCGCACGGCGCCGCCCGCGTCGGTGACCTTGACCTGGGCCGTTTTTACCACGGCCTGGGGCGGGCAATCGAGCAGTCCTTCGACCCGCGCGTACTGCTTGACCTGGAGCGGCTGGATCGAGGCGGAAGGCGCCGACGTCCAGGGCTGGCCGTCGAGCGTGCCGCTGAGGGTGAGCTCGTAGCGGCCATTGAACTGTACGGCGTTGCGCCCGCCCTGCATCACCAGCAGCTGGTAACGGACGTGACCAGGTGCGGCCAGCTCGACCTGGAAGCCGCGCACCGTCAGCCCCTCGGGCGTGCCGCCGCCCTGCGGGATCAGTTGCTGGAAGAAGCCGAGGTCGGCCTTCAGCGCGAGCTTGTCGGCCTCGCTCTGGCGCAGCTGGGCGGCCAGGCGCTCCTCGGCCGCCTTCTCGGTCTTGAGCAGGCTCTCGGCGGTGTTGGCCAGCACCTGTGCCTTGTCGCGCTCGTCCTTCAGGTCGGCCTGCTCCTCGCGCAGCCGGGCCAGCTCGGCCTTGGCGCTGCGGTCCAGGCCGGCCAGGTCCTTGCCGGTCTCGAACGCCCAGAGCGCGATCGCGGCGGAAAAGCCCAGCACCAGCGCGCCGCCGAGCCAGCGGATCGGCCACGGCAGGTGGCGGCGAACCGTGACGCGGGGCGTGGACAGGCGACGTCGAAGCAGCTTCCAGCGCATGGGACTTACCCCGGGTAAGTGATTGAAAGTCGGTGCCAGACGTGCGAAGGGCCGCTGGATGAGCGGCCCTTGGGGAGGCAGAACCTGGAACGCGACCAGCGCGTTCCGGGTAGCGCAGTTTAGCGCTTGCTGAACTGCTTGCGACGGCGGGCGCCGTGCAGGCCGACCTTCTTGCGTTCGACTTCGCGCGCATCGCGCGTGACGAACCCGGCGCGGCTCAGGTCGCCCTTGAGCGCGGTGTCGTAGTCGATCAGCGCACGGGTGATGCCGTGGCGGACGGCACCGGCCTGGCCGGACTCGCCGCCACCATGCACGTTCACCTTGATGTCGAACGTCAGTTCGTTGTTCGTGAGCATCAGCGGTTGCTTGACGACCATGATCGAGGTTTGACGGCCGAAATACTCGTCGACGGTCTTGCCGTTGACGATGATCTTGCCTTCGCCCTTCTTCATGAAGACGCGAGCCACGGACGACTTGCGGCGGCCCGTGCCGTAGTTCCAATTACCGATCATCGCGGCTCCTTAGATTTCCAGCGCTTTGGGCTGCTGAGCGGCGTGCGGGTGGGTACCACCGGCGTAGACCTTCAGCTTCTTGATCATCGCGTAGCCCAGGGGACCCTTCGGAAGCATGCCCTTGACGGCCTTCTCGATGGCGCGGCCGGGGTGCTTGGCCTGCATGTCCTTGAACTTGGTCGCGTAGATGCCGCCCGGGTAGCCGGAGTGACGGTAGTACGTCTTCTGCTCGGCCTTGTTGCCCGTGACGCGGATCTTGTCGGCGTTGACGATGACGATGAAATCACCGGTGTCGACGTGGGGCGTGTAGATGGGCTTGTGCTTGCCGCGCAGTCGGAGTGCCACTTCACTGGCAACACGTCCGAGCACCTTGTCGGTGGCGTCGATCACAAACCACTCGTGCACCACTTCGGCCGGCTTGGCGCTGAAGGTTTTCATGAGTGTGACTCTGTAGAGAGAGAACGCGGCTGTCCGAGCGCTCCGGGGCTTTCCTGGTGGTCCTCGGCGCTGCTCATGAATGGCAACCTCTCGAACCGGGGCGGACCCGACATCTTCTTGACCTGTCGCCCGGGAGGCCCGGAGTTCAGGTGCGCATCACCCCGCCGCAAAACGGGAAGCCCACGAGTATCGCACAAGCGAGGGATATTGCCTAGTCCTCGACCCGCCGGGCAGCCCGGACGGCCTCGGCCCGGACTAGACTGGGTCCCCTGGAACCGGTGCGGCGCCGACCCGAGAGCGCCGCGACGCCCGGTGGACGATCCTTTTCGGCCCGGAAATGGCATGCTGCAACGCAGCAATCCTGCCGGCAAGCGGAAAGCAATCCGTGTACAGTCCATTCGGGTTAACACTCAGGAAGTTCGTCATGGGCACCCCCGGCGACCCCTCGTTCGAGAATTCGCAAGACGGCAATGCAGACCTCGCCGGCCCGGAAACCCTTCCGGGGCCGCCGCCGCTGCGTCCGCGCGTGCTCGGCTGGGTGCCGATCCGCTCGCTGTCGGCGCGCCACCGTCCGCGCATCCTGGCCCACTTGCTGGCGCTGGACCTGGCCGACCGGTACCTGCGCTTCGGCTACGCCGCGGCCGACGACCAGATCCGCCGCTACGTCGAGCGCATCGCCTTCGATCGCGACGAGGTCTTCGGCGTATTCAATCGCCGCCTCGAGCTGATCGCCCTCGCCCACCTGGCCTACGAGCCGTCGGTGGACGCCGAGCCCGGCCGCCCCAGCGCCGCCGAATTCGGCGTCTCGGTGGCGGTGCGCGCCCGCGGCCGCGGCTACGGCGCCCGCCTGTTCGACCACGCGGTGCTGCGCGCGCGCAACCGCCACGTCGACACCATCGTCATCCACGCGCTGTCCGAGAACCTGGCGATGCTGCGCATCGTGCGCAACGCCGGCGCCACCATCGAGCGCACCGGCGCCGACGCCGAGGCCCACCTGCGCCTGCCGCCCGAGAATTTCGCCTCCATCATGGCCGGCATGGTCGAGGAACAACTCGGCGAACTGGACTACCAGTTCAAGCAGGGCGCGCGCCACATGGACACGCTGCTCGAGATCGGCGCCAGGAACGCCAACCCGTCGGGACGCTGACCCCGGCCGCGCCGCGGGCCACGTACCATGGCCCCATGACCGATTTCGCCGACCGCGCCCCGTACGCCCGCCTGACGCCGCACCAGATGCTGGACGCGCTGGCGGCCGCGGGCTTCCCCATCACCGGCGGCCTGATCCAGCTCAACTCGTACGAGAACCGCGTCGTCCAGGCCTCGCTGGAGGACGGCACGGCCGTGGTCGCCAAGTTCTACCGGCCGCGGCGCTGGAACGACGACCAGATCCTGGAAGAGCACGCCTTCGCGCGCGAACTCGAGGCGGACGACCTGCCCGTCGCGGCCCCGCTGGTGCTGGCCTCGCCCTGCGACAACCCCGCGCTGGGGCTGGTGGGCGAGCCGCCGACGCTGGGCCACTGGCAACCCGCGGTGGACCCCGACGACGACGACCGCACGCCGTCGCCCGTCTACCGATTCGGGGTCGCGCCGCGGCGCGCCGGCCGCGCGCCCGAGCTCGAGAACCCGCACACGCTGGCCTGGCTGGGCCGCCTGCTCGGTCGCCTGCACACGGTGGGCGCACGGCGTCCGTTCGTGCACCGGCGGACGCTGGACTGCGACACCTACGGCACGCAGGCTGTTCACCGCGTCGAGCGCAGTGAGTTGCTGACGCGCGCGCAGTCGGCCACCTGGCTGAGCGTCGCCGGCCAGGCCGTGGACGCCGCGCGCCGCGCGTTCGACGCCGTGGGCGCGCCGCGCGACATCCGGTTGCACGGCGACTGCCATCCGGGCAACATCCTGTGGCGCGAGGAAGGCGAGTTCGCCGGCCCGCTGTTCGTCGACCTCGACGACGCCTGCATGGGCCCGGCGGTACAGGACCTGTGGATGCTGCTGTCGGGCGATCGCGAGGCGATGCAGGGCCAGCTGTCCCACGTACTGAACGGTTATCGCGCGTTCATGGACTTCCGTTCCGCCGAGCTCGCGCTCATCGAGCCGCTGCGCGCGCTGCGCATGATCCACCACAGCGCGTGGATCGCCGACCGCTGGGACGATCCGGCCTTCCCCGCCGCGTTCCCCTGGTTCGGCACGCCGGCGTACTGGGACCAGCAGACGACCCAGCTGCGCGAGCAGCTGGAGCACATGGCGTTGCCGCCGCTGCTCGCGTACTGAAAGCGCGGCGGACGCCGCGCGCGGCCGCTCCGGAGCAGACCCGCTGCTTCCCCCCGGGGGGAGTGGCCGGCGTACTCGCCGGCCGAGGGGTCGTCAGTGCGCCAGCGGCAGGCTGGCGATCGGCACCGATAACAGGTGCGGCCCGGTGGGATTGCTGGCGAACCAGAGGCCGTCGAGCACCACGCGCCCGTAGCGCACGTGCACGCGCCCCAGGCGCTCCCACTCGTGCAGGATCTGGCTGATGCGCTGGCGCGTCACGCCCAGCAGCTGCGCCAGCTGTTCCTGCGGCAGGTGCAGGTTGATGGCCACGTCGGCGCCGTCGCGAAGGCCGTGGCCGTTGGCCAGGTGCACCAGGTGCATCGCCAGGCGCTCGTCCAGCGAGAACGCCGTCCACGACTCCAGCGCCAGGAACATCAGGCGCGAACGCCGGCACATCAGCTCGATGAAGCTTCGATACATCATGGGGTATCGCTGCAGCAGTTCCTCGAACTGCGCGGCGGACACCGCCAGCAGCGTCGAGGCGCAGTGCGCGACGGCGTCGTGCGGGCGCGGCAGGCGGTCGAACAGCGCGGTGTCGCCGAACCAGGTGCCCGGGGACAGGAACGTGAGCAGGCCCTGGCGGCCGTCGGGGCCGCTCGCGCCGAGCCGGATCGCGCCGGCAACGATGCCGTACCAGGCGTCGGCCGGCCGGTCCTTCGCGTAGACCACGTCCCCTTCGTTGAGGTGGCGCAGCGTGGCGACGTCGAGCGCCTCGTCGCGCGGCGCCGCCGGCAGGCCGCCGAACCAGGGGCTGTCGAGCATCGTCTGCCGTTGAGCGGCCGTCAGGCGTGCCATAGGGGTCTTCCCTTCGCAAAATGCAAATCGATGACAGACGTCGCGCCGCTTCGCTCAGTAGGATCATTCGCACTGAGGTTGCGGGGTTCGAACACCATGTTCGACTCGTCTGCGCCCGCTGCCTATCCGCAGTGCTACCCATGCCACGACGCCCTTCGCCCGCGCCACCGCTGCGCGGGCCCGGCATCTCGCGCCTCAGTTGAGACCATTTCGACACAGATCGAACCTGGAGGGTTCGGCTTGGAAACGTGCGTCCGCGCGTTCGAGAGCCGCCTGCACGGGGGCCGTCCCCTGGCTCCCGCCAACTCACAACTGACGGAGACAAACGCAATGAACAAGATCCTCGTGAAATGGCTCACCGTGGCCATGCTCGCCCTGTGCGCCCTGCCCTCCTGGGCAACCGGCTACGCGCAGACCAAGTACCCCATCATCCTGGTCCACGGCCTGTTCGGTTTCGACAACATCGGGCCGCTGGAATACTTCTACGGCATCCCCGGCGACCTGCGCTCCAACGGCGCCCAGGTCTACGTCGCGCAGGTGGCGGCGGCCAACAGCACCGAAGTGCGCGGAGAGCAACTGCTCACCTACGTCAAGCAGGTGCTGGCCGTGACCGGGGCGTCCAAGGTCAACCTGATCGGCCACAGCCACGGCGGCCCCACCGTGCGCTACGTCGCCTCGGTGGCGCCCAACCTGGTCGCCTCGGTCACCAGCGTGGCCGGCCCGAACCAGGGTGCGGCGCTGGCCGACGCGCTCAACGGCACGCTGCCGGCGGGCTCGCTCTCGCGCACCGTCGTCGCCAGCATCGTCAACGGCTTCGCCTCGCTGATCGGCCTGATCTCGGGCAACAACGCCTCGCAGAACTCGTCGGCCGCGCTCAACTCGCTGTCGAGTGCCGGCATGGCCAGGTTCAATGCGGCGCATCCGGAAGGCCTGCCGACGACCTCGTGCGGCCAGGGTCCGGCCGTGGCTGCCAACGGCGTGCACTACTGGTCGTGGAGCGGCGCCCAGCCCTACACGAACGCGCTGGACCCGCTCGACGCCCCGCTGGCGATCACCGCGCTGGTGTACGGCGGCGCCAAGAACGACGGCCTGGTCGGCTCGTGCAGCAGCCACCTGGGCACCGTCATCCGCGACGACTACGGCATGAACCACCTCGACGAGGTCAACCAGACGGCGGGCATCGTCAACTGGTTCGAGGTCGACCCCAAGAGCGTGTTCCGCAACCAGGCCAACCGCCTGAAGAACGCGGGGCTGTGAGATGCGGCCCCGCCAGCTTCCCCCGATGTGGGTGGCGGGCGTGGTCGGCGCGACGGCGCTGGTGGTGATCGGCCTGCAGGGGCTGCCGGCGACGACCCCGGCGGCGATCGCGCCGGCGCCAGCGGGCGAGGTGCGGCCGCCGGTCGCCACCTCGCTCGCCGGCACCACCCCTGACGGCGCCGCCACCGCCACGGCCGACGACGCGCTGGTGCTGGACCCGGCGCTGATCCGCCTCTACGACTATTACCTGACGACCGTCGGCGAACGCCCCCTGTCCGCCATCCAGGCGCAGGTGGAGCACGACCTCGACGGCCGACTGGCGCCGCACGCCGCGCGCCAGGCCAAGGACCTCTACGCGCGCTACGTGCAGTTCAAGACCGCGCTGAAGGAACAGCGTCCGGCCAAGCCGGTGGGCCGCAGCGTGGACATCCTGCGCGAAGGCCTGCGCCGGATGCTGGCGCTGCGCGCGTCCTATTTCAGCGAGGCCGAGGCGCAGGCCCTGTTCGGCCCGCAGGACGCCGAGGCCGCGGCCGCGCTCGCGCGCATGGCCATCGAGCAGGATCCCGCGCTCGACGCGCAACAGCGCCGCGATCGCCTGGCCGCGCTCGACGCGCGCCTGCCCGCGAGCGTGCGCGCGGAACGCGAGGCGCCGCTGGCCGTGGTGCGCCTGGAAGAGGCCGCTCGGCAGATCCGTGCCCAGGGCGGCAGCGAGGACGACGTCTACCGCATGCGCGCTGCCGCCACGTCGCCCGAGGCCGCGAACCGACTGGCCGACGTCGACCGCGAGGAAGCGGCATGGAAGGCGCGCATCGCCACCTACCTGGTCCAGCGCGACGCGCTGCTGTCGGCGCCCGGCGGCGACGCCGCGCGCCAGGCGGCCCAGAGCGACCTGCGCAACCGGCTGTTCACGCCGGAGGAGCAGCGGCGGCTGGCGGCCTACGAAGGCTGAGCGGCGGCGACGCGGCCGCCGCCTGGGACGGCGCGCGCGCCGCCGATGCCTCTTCCGCCGGTGCGACTGAACAGGAGCTCGATGCAGGCCCATCGCGAGCCTGTCGCCACGGCGCTGACCGCGAGCGCCGCAGGCTTCGCCGCATCGACCGCCCGCTGCCGTGCAGCGACCTATACTTTCCCCACAGCCTGCCGGCCGCACGACCGCGTGCGGCGCTTCCGTCCGTTCCCTTGCACAGCGCCTCCAACCGTGTCCGCCGACTTCCGTTCCTACACGACCATCGAAGTGGCCAAGCGCCTGGGGGTCTCGCTGCAGACCGTCCAGCGCTGGGTGGACGCCGGCCATCTGAAGGCCTGGAAGACGCTCGGCGGGCATCGCCGGATCGACGCGGCCAGCGCCGAGGCCTTGTTCAAGACCCAGTCCGGCGCGGCGGCCTCGCTGCCGGAACCGGCCGCGGCGCGCGCCGGTGCCCGCCGCGTCCTCGTCGTCGACGACGATCCCGTCGATCGCCAACTGATGACGATGCTGGTCCGGCAGGCGCTCCCGGACGCCCTGGTCGACCTCGCGACCGACGGTTTCCAGGCGCTGCTGAGCGTCGGCAGGAGCCCGCCCGACGTCCTGATCACGGACATCAACATGCCCCACCTGGACGGCGTGCAGATGATCCGCAGCCTGGTCGAAGGCCCGCTGCCGGCGCCGGCCACCATCGTGGCGGTCTCGTCGCTGTCGCCGTCCGACATGGCGTCCCGCGGCCGGCTGCTGCCGGGCGTGCACTTCCTGTCCAAGCCCGTGGACCCGCAGCGGCTGGCGCAGCTGCTGCGCCCGGTCGACGCCGGAACCGGGCCTGCCCCGGCACCCTGAACGCGCCCGCGCCGGATCGGTGGCGGGCGCATGCGTCGGCAATCCCCGACAAAAGTCGACCGCGGGAAAGGACGAAACCAAGCCAGGTGACTTCGCTTGGCCGTCCCGGTGCCGGCGCGTCGCCCGCACCCTCCGACACGCCTGCGGGCGGCGGCCCACCACGCAAACGGCTCGCGCCGACGTCTCGCCATGATTCCTGCCCTGCCCACTCTCGACGAAGCGCGCCGGATCGACGCGCTCCGGGCGCTCGCCGTTCTCGACAGCGAGCCGGAAGCCGAGTTCGATGCCCTGGTGCTGGCGGCCTCGGTCGTGTGCGGGACGCCGATCTCGCTGCTGAGCCTGGTCGACAGCGAGCGCCAGTGGTTCAAGGCCAGGGTCGGCCTGCCGGACGCCATGCAGACGCCGCGCGACATCGCCTTCTGCGCGCACGCCATCCTCGCGCCAGGCATCTTCGAGGTGCCGGACGCGCGCCGGGATCCGCGCTTCGACGACAACCCGCTCGTCACCGGCCCGACCGACGTGCGCTTCTACGCCGGGGCGCCCGTGCGCCTGAGCGACGGCAGCCCGGTCGGCACCCTGTGCGTCATCGACCATCGGCCGCGCCGGCTCAACGACGAACAACGCACGGTCCTGGCGCGCCTGGCCGATGCGGCCGCGCGCGCGCTTGAAGGCCGGGTGGCGACGCGGCGCTCGCGCGAGGTGACCGGCGACCTTGCGCAACAGCACGCGCTGCTGCGCGTGACCCTGCAGGCCATCGACGACGCGGTGATCACGACCGACGCGGCCGGCGCGGTCGTGTGGCTGAACCCGCAGGCCCAGCGCCTGACGGGCTGGCCCCCGGTGGAGGCGAAGGGCGTGGCGCTGCCGCGCGTGTTCAGCGCCGTCGCGGGCCTGGTGCGGCATTGCGCGTCCGGTGCCGACGCTGCCTGCGGCGATCCGACGCCGTCGCCCGGATTGACGCAGGCCATGCTGGTGGGCCGGACCGGCAGCGAATACGCCATCGAGCATTCCGCCTCGACCATCGTCGACGAGGCAGGCCGGGCCACGGGCAGCGTGATCGTCTTTCGCGACGTCACCGAGAAGCGGCGCCTGTCCGAGGACGCGCGCTTTCGCGCCTCGCACGACGCGCTGACGCGGCTGGGCAGCCGCACCCACTTCGACGAGCGTGTTCAACAGGCCTGGGCGGTCGCGCAGGCGCAGGCGCAGGACGACGAGCACGCGCTGATGATCATCGACCTCGATCACCTGAAGCTGATCAACGAGACCTGCGGCCACGCGGCCGGCGACCTGCTGCTGCAACAGGTGGCGGCCATCCTGCGCGAGACCATGCGCGGCACGGACGTGGTGGCGCGCGTGGGCGGCGACGAATTCGGCGTGCTGCTCGAGAACTGCCCGATGCCCGTCGCCCACCGCATCGCGCAGGCGCTGTGCGATCGCATGGAACAGTTCCGCTTCGTGCATGCCGACCGCCGCATGCGCATCGGCACCAGCATCGGCCTGGTGGCGGTGGGCAGGCGCTGGGCGAGCGCCGACGCCGCCGTGCAGGCGGCCGACGACTGCTGCTGCGCCGCGAAGGCCGCGGGCGGCAACCGCGTGCGCATGTGGATCGAGTCGGACGAGTCCATCCACGCGCGCCACAGCGAGATGAAATGCGCCGCGCAGATCGCCCAGGCGCTCGACGAGAACCGCTTCGCGCTGCACGCCCAGCGCATCGAGCCGCTGGGTCATCACCTGGGCGGGCTGCATGCCGAGGTGCTGCTGCGGATGATCGACGCCGACGGCGCCATGGTGTCGCCCGGCCTGTTCCTGCCCGCGGCCGAACGCTTCCAGATGGCCACCCGCATCGACCGCTGGGTGCTGCAGAACACCATCGCCTGGATGCGCCACGTCAGCGAGCTCGGCGCCCTGGAACGCATCAACGTCAACCTGTCGGGGCAATCGATCGGCGACCGCGAGTTCCACCGCTGGGCCACCGAACTGCTCGTCGACAGCGGCAGCCAGATCTGCCGCCGCCTCTGCCTGGAGATCACCGAGACGGCCGCCGTCACGCACATCGTCGATGCCGCTTCGTTCGTCGACCAGGTGCGCGCGCTGGGTGTGCAGGTGGCGCTGGACGACTTCGGGGCCGGCGCGTCGTCGTTCGGCTACCTGAAGACGCTGAAGGTGGACTACCTGAAGATCGACGGCCAGTTCGTGCGCGGCCTGCCCGACGACCCGCTGGATACGGCCACCGTGCGCTGCTTCGTCGACGTGGCGCGCGCGCTGGGCATCGAGACCGTGGCCGAATTCGTCGACCGCCCCGCCGCGCTGGCCTGCCTGACCGAGATGGGGGTCGACTTCGCCCAGGGCTTCCTGCTGCATCGGCCGGCACCGATCGCCGAGCTGATCGAGGAGGCTGCGACGCCGGGCGAGGCGAACCCGGACCTGCGGGCCCGGGAATCGGCCGGCGGTGGCGTCGCCGCCGCGTACTGACCGCGGTCCGCCCGCCGGCCTGGCTCAGCCGAAGCGAACCGCGTAGATCGGCGGCAGCCGCGCGGCCAGCTCGGACCAATGCTCGCCCGCGTCGTCGCTGGCCCACAGCCCGCCGGTGGTGCTGCCCATCAGCAGGCCGTTGCCGGTGCCGTCGACCGCCAGGCCGTGGCGGTAGACCAGGTCGTAGCAGTCGCGTTGCGGCAATCCACCACGCAGCGTCTCGAAGGTGGCGCCGCCATCGCGCGTGCGATTGACCGCCAGCGCGCCGCCCACCGGCACGCGGCACTGATCCTTGACGGCCGGCACGAACCACGCGGTCTGCGGGTCCCGGGGATGCGCCGCCACGGCGAAGCCGAAGGACGACAGGGGAGCGACGATCTCGTCCCAGCGCGCGCCGCCATTGGTCGAACGGAAGATGCCGTTGTGGTGCTGGCACCAGAGCACCTGGGGCGCGGCGCCGCAGCGCGCGATGGCATGCGGATCCTGGGCGTCGGGCTCGAAGGCCTGGTCGGGCGGCAGGAAGTCGGCGCGCATGCCGTGCGCGGTCTGCCGCCAGGTGGCGCCTTCGTCGTTCGTGATCCAGGCACCGGCGCAGCTGACACCCGCGAGCACGGTGCCATCCGCCAGCGCGCAGATCGAATGGATGCCGGGCAGGTCGTAGCCGCCACCGCTCCAGTCGGGACGCTCGGGCCGGTTCCACAGGGCCTCGTCGAGCCGCCAGCTGGCGCCGCCGTCGCCGGAGCGGAAGAGCGCCCCCGGCAGCGTGCCCGCAAGGGTCGTGGTGCCGCAGCGCTCGAGCGACCAGACCATCGCCACCTTCCATGCCGGCCCCGGGGCGTCGACGGGCTGCGGCGGCAGCGCGGGGGCATCGACTTCATGCCAGCTGGCGCCGGCGTCGTCCGACGCGTGCATCTTGACCCCGAAATGACCGAGGTTCAACGCGGCCAGCATCCGACCGTGCGCATCGGGCGGCAGGACCATCGACACCGGCTCGCCCACGAAGCTGGCGCGCGCGACACGCCAGGCGTCGGCGCCCCGGCGCAACTCGAACAAGCCCTTGCGGGTCGCGACCCATGCCCGATCGTCCATGGTCCGGTCTCCTCGTGGCGGCGCTTCAGCCGCCGGTCAGCGCCTGCAACACGTAGACGCGATCCGCGGGCGCGAGCGGATCGGTCAGCGCGACGCGATCGCGCACGCGCCGGCCTTCGATGAAGACGACGACGTGCTGGCGCAGGTGGCCTTGCTCGTCGAGGATGTAGGGGCGCAGCCGCGCGCTGCGGCCGAAGGCGTCCTCGAGGGCCTCGCGCAAGGTGGCCGCGCCGGTGTGGAATTCCGGCGCGTCGGTGAAACGCTGCAGCTGCGCGGTGAACGCGACGTGGGCCATCCCGACATGATGGCGCGGACGCGCCGACGGACAACCCTGGACTTTCCCGGGACCGCGGACTCAGCCGTTGCAGTCGGCCCAGCTCGTCGGTGTCTCGTACAGCCGCAGCTTGCGCAACTTCAGGTGGTTGCCGAAGCGCTCGGTGTAGAGCGGGTCGAGGATCCCGAAGGCGATCGCCACCAGGTTCTCGGCCGTGGGCACGCGATCCAGCACCACGGTCTTGTGGCCGGGAATCTGCGCGAGCAGGCTGCGGATCAGCGTATCGCCGTCGTGCACCAGGAACGCATGGTCCCACAGGTCGACGAGGTGCTCCTTGGCCAGCGACTTCACGTCGGTGAAATCCATCAGCATGCCGTGATCGCTGGACGTCGGGTCGTCGACGGGCTCGCCCTCGAGCGTGATCTCCAGGGCGTAGCGATGGCCGTGCAGGTTGCGGCACTGGCTCTTGTGCTGCGGGATGCGGTGGCCGGCGTCGAATTCGAGTCGTTTGGTGATCGTGAGCATGGGATGGGATCGAGACCTGTGGGGGCCACGAGGCGGTGAACGAGGAAAGCCCGGCCGCGGCGCTCGGCCGCTCCGGAGCAAGGCCGGGCCAGCCCCTCGGGGGCGACCGAGCGAAGCGAGGTGGGCTAACGTATCGCCAGCAGCTTGTGGGTCTGGAGGCCGAGTTTCCATTGAGGGTGCGCGAGGCAATAGTCCATCGCCAGGCGCTGGTTGGTGGCCTGCAGCAGGTTGTCCATGGGCTGCAGGTAGAAATGCGCGAAGTCGAGATCCGTGAATCGTTGCGGGTCGACGCCGTCCTGCGGAAACACCAGCTTCAGCTCGTCGCCGGACTCGATGACCAGCGCCGAATCGGCCTTGGGGCTGACGCAGATCCAGTCGAGCCCCGGCGGCGGTGCGACCGTGCCGTTGGTCTCGACCGCGATCGTGAAGCCGCGCGCGTGCAGTGCGTCCACCAGCGCGGCGTCGACCTGCAGCAGCGGCTCGCCGCCGGTGAGCACCACGAAGCGATGCGCCGGCGGTTCGCCCCAGTGCCGGGCAATCTCGTCGGCGAGAACGTCGGCGGTGCGGAACTTGCCGCCGCCGTCACCGTCGGTGCCGACGAAGTCGGTGTCGCAGAACGTGCAGACCGCGGCCGCGCGATCTTCCTCGCGACCCGTCCACAGGTTGCAGCCGGCGAACCGGCAGAACACCGCCGGCCGCCCCGCATTCGCGCCCTCGCCCTGCAGCGTGTAGAAGATCTCCTTGACGCTATACATGGGGCCCCCACGCTCGCTGGCGCTCGGGAAGCAACCGGCTGGCAGGCCGGTTGCCGTTCCGGCGGGGCCTCGCTGCGCGGGTCCTTTGCCCCCTCCACTCCCCCGAGGGGGCGCTCCGCGAGCGGCCCGGCGGAGCCGGTTCCGCCGCTCCCTTGCACTTCTTGCCCGCGAGCGAGCGCCGGCGGCGTGACAGGCGCAAGCAACGCGCCATCTAGCCAACCAGCAATCGGTTGACGCGCTGCACGTAGGCCGCCGGCTCTTCCAGCTGGCCGCCCTCGGCCAGCCAGGCCTGGTCGAACAGCAGGTGGGCGAAGTCGTCGAAGCGCGGGTCGGCCTCGAGCTTCTTGACCAGCGCGTGCTCGGGGTTGACCTCGAGGATGGGCTTGGTGTCCGGCGCGACCTGGCCCGACTGCTTGAGCAGGCGCGCCAGGTGGGCGCTCATCTCGCCCTCTTCCACCACGATGCAGGCCGCCGAATCGACCAGGCGCGAGGTGGCGCGCACGTCCTTGGCGCGATCCTTCAGGGCGGTCTTCAGGCGCTCGAGCACCGGCGCGAAGGCCGTGGCCGCGGCCTCGGCGGCCTTCTTCTCGTCCTCGTCCTGCAGCGTGCCCAGGTCGACGGCGCCCTTGGCGACGCTCTGCAGCGCGTGGCCCTCGAACTCGTGCAGGTGCGACAGCAGCCACTCGTCGACGCGGTCCACCAGCAGCAGCACCTCGATGCCCTTCTTGCGGAAGATCTCCAGCTGCGGGCTGGCCTTGGCGGCGCCCAGCGAGTCGGAGGCGATTACGTAGATGGCCTGCTGGCCTTCCTTCATGCGCGCCACGTAGTCGGCCAGCGACACGCCCTTGTCGGCGTGGGTGGACGCGAAGCGGTAGAGCTTGGCCAGGCGCTCCTTGTTCTGGTGGTCCTCGCCGATGCCTTCCTTGAGCACCGCGCCGAACTCGTCCCAGAATGCCTGGTACTTGTCCTTGTCCTCCACGCTGTCGCTGTCGGCCAGGGATTCCAGCATGGACAGCACGCGCTTGGTCGAGCCCTCGCGGATCGCCTTGACGTCGCGGCTTTCCTGCAGCAGCTCGCGCGAGACGTTGAGCGGCAGGTCGGCCGAGTCGATCACGCCCTTGACGAAGCGCAGGTACACCGGCATCAGCGCCTCGGCGTCGTCCATGATGAAGATGCGCTTGACGTAGAGCTTGACGCCGCCGCGCTTGTCGCGGTTCCACATGTCCAGCGGCGCCTTGGCCGGGATGTAGAGCAGCTGCGTGTACTCGCTGCGGCCCTCGACGCGGTTGTGCGTGTAGGCCAGCGGCGCGTCGCTGTCGTAGCTGATCTGCTTGTAGAACTCGGTGTACTCGGCATCGGTGACGTCGCTCTTGGCGCGCGCCCACAGGGCCGAGGCCTTGTTGACCGTCTCCCACTCGTCGAGCTGCCGGTATTCCGCCTTCTCGCCGTCCCACTCCTCCTTCTTCATCAGGATGGGCAGCGAGATGTGGTCGGAGTACTTCGAGATGATGGACTTGAGCTTCCACGGCCGCAGGAACTCGTCCTCGCCGTCGCGCAGGTGCAGGATGACGTCGGTGCCGCGCTCGGCGCGGGTGATCTCCTCGACCTCGAAGTCGCCGGTGCCTTCCGAGCTCCAGCGCACGCCCTGCTCCGGCGGCAGGCCGGCGCGGCGCGACTCGACCGTGATGCGGTCGGCGACGATGAAGCCCGAGTAGAAGCCGACGCCGAACTGGCCGATCAGCGCGGCGTCCTTCTTCTGGTCGCCTTCCAGCTTGGACATGAACTCCCGGGTGCCGCTCTTGGCGATCGTGCCCAGGTGCGCCACGGCCTCTTCCGCCGACAGCCCGATGCCGTTGTCGCGGATGGTCAGGGTCTTCTTCTCCGCATCGAAGAAGATGCGCACGTCGAGGTTGGGCGCGTCTTCCAGGAACTGCGGGTGGTCGATGGCCTCGAAGCGCAGCTTGTCGCAGGCGTCCGACGCGTTCGACACCAGCTCGCGCAGGAAGATCTCCTTGTTCGAGTAGAGCGAGTGCGTGACGAGGTGCAGGATCTGCTTGACCTCGGCCTGGAATGAGAGAGTTTGCTTTTCCATGAGTGATGCCCGATTCGGTCTGGGTCGAAGAAGGGGTGCGCCGGCGGCGTGCGCGCGGCGCGGGGCCGGAGACAAACGCGTATTGTCGCCGGTCGGGCAGTTGGGGGCCCGGGCACGGGTTTTCAAGCGCCGGGCGGGCGCGCCAACGGAAAACGGGGCCCGCAGGCCCCGTGTCGTGGTGCTCGACCGCGCGCCAGGGGTCGTTCACCCCGGGCGGTCGTGGCGCGCCGCTCAGGCCGCCCGGCGGCGGCGGGCGACGGTGCCCACCAGGCCCAGCCCGGCCAGCAGCAGCGCGAAGCCGGCGGGCTCGGGCACGGCGGCGACGTCGGTGTAGCCGCCGTCGAAGCGCACGCTCGCGGCCAGGCCGTCGATCGTCGTCTGGCCCATCAGCGCCAGGAAGGCGGCGTCGTGCGTGAGGTCGCCGGTGAAGCGCAGGGCGTAGTCCGGCGACGCCGCGGCAAGGTAGTCGGTCACCGTCAGGCTCTTGCCCGGCACGATGTTGCCGAGCGCGTCGAAGGTCAGCGACGAACCGCCGAGATCGATGGCCGAGGACTGGCCCAGCGCCAGCGCGGCAAAGGCCTGGCCGTTCGCGCCGCTCACGTCGACCAGTTTCAGCGTGCCGCCCTCCAGGTCCAGCTTGCTGGTCGCCGCCAGGCGGCCGCTGCCGTCGAGCACCAGCGTCGCGCCGGCATCGACCGTCGTGGTGCCGGTGTAGGTGCTCGCACCCGACAGCAGGACCGTGCCGCTGGCGACTTCCACCGAGGCGAAGTTGGCGATGCCCGACGCGTAGGCGAAGGTGTTGCTGGCGCCCGGGGCGATCGTCATCCGGTTGGCCGTGCCGGTGCCGCCGTCGATGCTGCCCAGCACGACGGCCGCGCCGCCCGTGATGGTGAAGGTCACGCTGCCGCCGCCGCCGGCGAACGCGCGGCCGCTGCTGCTGCCGTCGATCGTGCCGCCGTTGCGCACGGTGACCGGATCGACGCCGGCCTGGATCGCCGCGTCCGTCGTGCCGCCGCCCCGGATCGTGGCGCCCGCGTTGTTGTCGATCGTGGCGCTGAAGGCGCTCGCGTTGCCCTTGATGACGATGCCCGAGCTGTTGTCGCCGCGGATCAGGCCGCCGGCCTGGTTGGTGACCACCGCATTGCCGTAGAGGCCGTCGCGGGTCGTCGCGGTGAGGTCGTTGCCGGTCAGCGTGATGCCGATGCCCTTCGCGTTGGTGTTGCCGGCCGCGACCAGGCCCTCGATCGTGCCCGAGTTCATGATCGTGCCGCCGCCCACGCTCAGGCCCTCGCTGAACGCCAGGCCGTCCGCCGGCGCGCTGACCGCATTGAGCGAGCGGATCACCCCGGTGTTGATCAGGTTGACCAGTCCGTCCACGTCGACGCCGTCGCCGTCGCCGGTGACGCCATGGCCGACGATCAGGCCGCCGTTGGTGACCGAGACCACCTGCTTCGCGTTGAAGCCGTCCAGGTTGATGCCCGAGCCGTTGTCGCCCCGGATCGTGGCGCCCAGCAGGTTGGTGACCATCGCCGTGAAGGGCGTGGCGGCGTCCAGCGCGCCGCCGGTGATGCCATGGCGGCCGCCTTCGATGGTGCCGGCGTTGTTGTTGACGGTCACGCCCGAGTTGTTCTGCACGTCCACGCCGTCGCTGCTGCCGCCGGTGGCCGTGACCGAGAGGATCGTGCCCCAGTTGTTGACGACGCCGCCCGCGCCCGGGCGGACCGCGTCGGCTTCCAGCGCCTTCAGCAGGCCGGTGGCGTAGTTGTTGACGACGTTGGCGCCGCTGGCGATGTTGCTGAAGTCGACCGCCTGGGCGCCGCTGGCCGAGGCGTTCAGCGAGATCATCTGGCCCCAGTTGTTGAGCGTGACGCTGGCGGGCGACTTGGCCATCTGCACCACGTCGGCATCGGCGGCCTGCATCAGCGCCGTCGCGTTGGTGGCGCTGCCGTTGTTGATGACGAGGCCGGACACGCCGGTGTTGTCGCGCACGACGCGGCCGGTGCCGGTTTGCGTGATGGTGCCCAGGTTGGTGAGCGTGGCGTTGTTGCCGGTGACCGTGACGGCCACGGTGCCGCCGCCCACCGTCAGCTTGACGCCGCTGTTGACGGTGCCCGACTGGCCGCTGCCGCTGCCCAGCGTCTGCGCGCTCGTCGAATCGGCGGCCAGCGTGAAGTTGGCAGCCTGGGCCGGGGCCGCGGCCAGCAGTGCCAGCAGCGGCACGAGGAAGAACGGGGCGCGTGCGTGCGCGATCGTCGACGGGAAGGTCGGCATTCGAGAATCCGGTTGGGTGGGCGCCGAGGGAGGCCGGCAGGGTCTTCACGGATGCGATCGGTGGCGCAGCCATGGCGTCGCGCAGTGTCGCCAGGGCCGGTGACGACTTCATGACGTCCGGCCTGCGGCGGGGCCCCGGCGCGGCGCGCGTGCAGGGCATCAGGGCTAGCCTGCATAGGGATAGCTCCCCCCACGTTCAAGGCCGGGTTGCGTTGACAGCGCCGGGGCCGGCAGTCGAGACTTTTCGGCAGGGCAGCTTCTGCTCGGGTCCCAAGTCAAGACGAGGAGACGAGATGAGAATCAACAGGATGGCGGCTGCAGGACTCTGCGCTGCCGGTATGTTCACGGGCCTGCAGGCCCAGGCCGCACCGTTGCGGGTGGAGTCCTCCCGCGCCCAGGCACCCGCCACGGTCGCCGCCGCGTCGGCCCAGGACGTGGTCGAGTTCGGCGTCTACCTGCCGCTGCGCCACAAGGAGCAGCTCGAGTCCCTGGTGGGCAAGCTGCACGACCAGAACTCGTCGCAGTACCACCAGTGGTTGCAGCCCGCTGACTTCATGCGCCAGTTCGGCCCGCGCCCCGAGGACATCGCCGCCGTCAAGGATGCGCTCACCGCGCGCGGCCTGACCGTGGTGTCGACCAACGCGCACGGCGTGCGCGTGCGCGGCACGGCCGCGGCCGTGACGCAGGCGTTCAGTGCGCCGCTGGAGAAGGTGACGCGCCACTCGCACACGCGCTTCCAGTCCCGCCGTGGCCTGCAGATGCCGGTCGAGCTGGCCGCCATCGAGATGCGCGTCGTCGGCCTGGCGGCGCTGCCGGAGCACAAGATCCATGCCCACGTGAAGGGCCTGACCGCCCTCTCGGACACCGACAACCGCTACGGCACCACCGGCCCGTACTGGTTCACCGACCTGAAGCAGGCCTACGACTACCCGGCCTACGGCACTACCACCGACGGCAGCAACGTCAGCGTCGCCGTGCTGATGGCCGACCTGGTGTTCCCGGGCGACGTGGCCGCGTTCTTCACCCACGAGAAGTTCACGGCGATCACCGGGAAGCCGGCGCCCGGCGTGACGACGGTGCCCATCGACGGCGGCGGCGTGCAGGACGGCTACGGCTCGTTCGAGGCCAGCCTCGACGTGCAGCAGGTGCTCGGCGGCGCGCCCGGTGCCAAGGTGGACCTGGTCAGCATCCCCGACCTGTCCGACCAGAGCATCATGGACGGCTACACCTACATCGTCGACTCCAACCAGTACGACATCGTCAACTCGTCGTTCGGCGGCTGCGAGCTCGCCTACACGGCCGCGTACAACGAAGGGGTCGACTACACGTCCATCCTGCAGGCGTACCACGAGCTGTTCCTGCAGGGCAACGCGCAGGGCATCACGTTCGTGGCGAGCTCCGGCGACGAAGCCGGCCTCGAGTGCCCCAGCGTCGACTACTTCTACGGCGGCACCAACCCCACCTTCGTGCCGAGCGTGGGCACGCCGGCGGCCGACCCGGCCGTCACGGCGGTCGGCGGGGGCAACCTCGTCACCAGGAGCACCGCCGGCAGCCTGGACTCGACCTACGCGAGCGAGAGCGCGTATGCCGATCCGGAGGCGCCGTACGACGTCTACGGGCTCGGCACCAACGTCTCCGGCGGCTCCTGGGGTGCAGGCGGCGGGGTGAGCGCCGTGTTCAGGAAGCCGCCGTACCAGTTCCTGGCCAAGACCGGCTCCAGCCACTGGCGGACGGTGCCGGATGTCGGGATGCAGGTGGGCGGCTGTCCGGGCCTGGCCATCAGCTGCGGCGCCGACGACAGCGCGGCGGTGACGGCCTACGGCGTGGGCATCGGCGGCGGCTACTACGGCGTCATCGGCACGTCGGTGTCCTCGCCCGAGTTCGTCGGCGCGCTGGCGCTGTTCGAGCAGCAACTGGGCAAGCGCAACCACCGCCTGGGCAACGCGAACTACTACCTGTACGCCGCGGGGGCGCTGCAGACGCTGGCCGGGGGCGTGCGCGCGCCGGCCGCGTTCCAGTTCTACCATCGCGCCAACCCCGGCAACAACGGCGTCGTGCCCGACTCGTTCCCGAGCTATGACTACAACTACGTCTACGGCAACGGCAGCCCCGACGTGCGCAAGCTGTTCGGCATGACGCGCTACCCGGCCGCCGGCGTGCCGCAGACGCCGACCAATCCGTAATCACCCACCGGGTGCCCACCACACGGGCGTTCGCCGCGAGGCGAACGCCCTTTTTCCTGGTTCGTCGTCGATGTGCGGGGAACGCTGAGTCCAGCATGGTGGGTGCTGGGTGCTGGTCTTGCGGGGCGCGCTGGGGTGGGCACGGCGGGCCGGGGCGAGGGGACGACATTCGCTTCTTCTGATTTTGGAGTGGCGTGCCTCGGCCCATCGAGGGCCTCGACAGCCGCGGCGCCATCGCTTCCCGACGAACGACCGCATCGCGTGCCGAGGTCGCGCTTCGGTGCTGATCGGCGGCCGTCGACGACCGTGCAGCCCAAGACATCGCGTCGCGACCTGCGTCGTGGCTGGCGGGTGCTGGCGGAAAGTCCGCCCCGGCAAGCCGCCTTTTACCCGGGTGTTATTGACTCTTTAATTTCACCCGGATAGAATTAACAGCATGGACCAAGCCATGCCACTCACCTACACCGCTTTCCTGGAGGGGCGCCGCCTCACCACCGGTCCTTTGCACGAGGTCGCCGTGGCCGTGTTGCGGGCGCAGCAGGCGCAACCCGAGGGGCATCCGCTGGTCTTCAGCGATGCCAGCGGCCAGTCTGCCGACCTGGACCTGCGTGGCGGCGAGGAAGCCGTCGCGGCCCGCTACACCGTGGTTGCGCCGACCCAAGCACCCAAGGGCCGCGGTCGACCCAAGCTCGGCGTGGTCGCGCGGGAAGTGACGCTGCTGCCGGAACACTGGGGCTGGCTCGCGGCGCAACCAGGCGGCGCCTCCGTGGCCTTGCGCAAGCTCGTCCATGAAGCGCGGCGCAACGGCGGCGACCGGGACCGGACACGCCAGGCGCGCGACCGCGCGTATCACGCCATGTCCACGCTGGCCGGCAACCTCGCCGGCTTCGAGGAAGCATCGCGGGCGCTGTTCGCCGGCGACCACGAGCGGCTGGTGGCGCAGATGGCCGCATGGCCGAAAGACGTGCGGGCGTACGTGCTGCAGCTCGCCGAACCTGCACCCGGCTAAGCCGGACCTCCTTCTCTTCCTTCTTGCAACCAGCGCGCGGCACCGGGCCGCAACGCTGCGGGTACACGCACGCCCACGATCCACAGGAGCCCACATGAACGAGCCAGAAACGACAACCCGCGCCGAACCGGCGCCGACGCTGCGCACGCACCACCTTGCGCTGCTGACGCCCCACATCCTGACGCCCGCGCGTCGCCCAGAGCGTGGTGCTGCTCGGATGGAGCAACGTGCTGGTGGGCGCGATGCGCGCGAGCGGCGCGGCGCTGGTGCCAGTGCTCCTGAGCATGGCTGCGATCGTTGGCGTCGGATTGCCAGTTGCCGCAGCGCTCGAAGTGCGCTTCGGCCTGGCAGGCGTGTCCTGGGCTTGCCCTGCAGCCTTCCTGGCCATGCTCGTGCTGCACGGCCTCTACTACTGTCACAAGGAGAATGAAGATGGACGCTTCCGCCAACCAGGCGTCGCGCTCGGCGCGGCGGGCGGTCGCGCGCCAGGCGCGTGACACGTTCCCACCGATGGGCATCTATGCAGTCCGCGACCGCGCGAACGGTCACCTGCTGCTCGGCGCGAGTCGCAACGTGCACGCGGCGCTGAATCGCGCTCGCTTTGAACTGCGCATGGGCAAGCATGCAGACCGCGTGCTGCAGGCCGAGTGGAATCGCAGCGGCGTGGACGGACTCGCCTTCGAAGTGCTGGAACTCGTGAAGGAACGCGAGAATGCGGAGTTCGACTACGCGAGCGAACTGAAAGCGCTGGAGCAGATCCACCGCGAACTGCAAGGGCTGGCACCATGAGCGACGAAGCCTTGCAAGCCTGCGTGGACCGACACCTGGAGCACGCGGCCCTTGTGTTCAAGCTCGACGACGAACTCGGCACCCACCACGGCATGTCGTGGGCCGACTTCGTGCTGCTGACGGTGCTGGATGCCGCCGGCGGCTCTGCGCCCGCGACGGAGCTCGCGCTTACCTTGCGCACGCCGGCCTCGCACCTGCTGCTGCGGCTGCTGCCGCTGGAGAAGACGGGGCTGGTGGAGCGCGCCGCAGATGGCGAGGGCAAGCGCCGCGTCACGCTGCGCCCGCAGGGCCGGCGACTGCTGCACGAGGCGCGGGACACCGCCGCGGACGCCTGCGCGCCCTGATTTCGCCTCGGCGTCCGCGTATCGTGGAGCGAGCCCGACCTTGTACATGCTGGGGTATGTGTCGTTGACCATCCAACGACCGCCAGCCATGGGTCGACAGCGCGAGTTCGCGGGATCGAACAGCCGCCGCCATGTGCGGTCGCGCGGGCATGTCTGGACTTGCGCATTGACTCGGTGGAACTCGCCGACGAACGCATTGACGACTACAAGCTCGACCCTGCGCCGGCGATCAGGTCGACGAGTTCGTCGGCGCCATCACGTCTGCGGTCGGGACGGGTCAGGCGAACGCGGGATGGCTCTACGCTGTCGAACTGCCGAGCGCGCAGCCAATCCGATGGGAGGTGCCTCGAATGGCGCAATGGGTTGGCAACCTTGTCGCCCATCGATGCCGTCTCGCCCTATGGCACCAAGGTCAGGAACAAGAAGGCCGCGAACAACACGAGGTGCACGGCACCTTGCATCACAGTGGCGCGGCCGCTGCCCAAAGTAAGCGCAGCAGTGAGCAAAGTCAATGCAAGCAGGACGATCTGCATCGGCGGCAGACCCAGCGCCAGAGGGAATGGAAACCAGGGCGACAGGGCGGCCACCACCGGAATCGTCAGCCCGATGCTCGCCAGCCCCGAGCCCAGTGCCAGGTTGAGGCTGCTCTGCATGCGGTTGCCTTTCGCTGCCCGCAGTGCCGCACCGGTCTCGGGCAGCATTACGATCATGGCGATGACCACGCCCGCGGCGGCGTGTGGCAGGCCTGCCGCGGCCACGCCCGCTTCAAGCGCCGGTGCCAGGGCCTTGGCCAAACCGACCACACCCACCAGCGAGACCATCAGCAACCCCAAGCTGCTCCAGGCTACCCAAACCGGCGGTGGTGTTGCATGGCGCTCTTTGTGGTCGTTGTCCACCGGCAGAAAATAGTCGCGGTGGCGCACGGTCTGCACGAAGACGAAGACGCCATACAAGGCGAGGGATGTGACTCCGGCGAAGACCAACTGCGAACCGCTGTAGGTAGGCCCGGGAGTACTTCTGGTGAAGCTCGGCAGCACCAGCGATAGGCCGGCGAGAGCGCCCAGCGAGGCCAGTGCCGGGCTCGTCCCCTCTACCCGGTAGGCCAGCACACCGTGGCGCAGGCCACCCGCAACCAGACAGGCACCCACGATGCCGTTGGCGGCGATCATGATCGCGGCGAACACAGTGTCGCGTGCGAGAGTGTTGGCAGTTGCGCCGCCAGCCATCATCAGCGCAACGATCAGCGCGACCTCAATGATTGTCACCGCCACGGCCAGCACGAGTGTGCCGAAAGGTTCGCCCACGCGGTGTGCAACGACCTCGGCGTGATGAATCGCCGCCACCACGGCGGCAAACAAAGCCGTGGCCAGCAGCACGCCCAGCGCCAGTCCGAGCGGCCTGACCCAAGCGACACTCAGCACGAGCAGAGCCAGTAGCGGAACCGCGAGACTCCATGGCGGCGAGCCCGGTACGTGCATCCAGTTGGCGTGTCGTGCAGGGGATCTTGTGCCTGGCATGGACCATCCTGACCAATCGCAAATGCCCGCTCCCGCTGTGTCGGCCTGGCTCGACTGCGTCGCCTGCCGATTCGATGGTCGAATCGATTGGTCAACATCGCCGTCCGGTTCATCGTTGCGACAGGACGCTTCGAGTCCTGCAGCGAGTCAAACAGCCAACGTGCCAAGTGTCAGTGAAATCCGATCAGAGCCTGTCTTCCTCGGAGACCCTGGTCAGGAGCGCACACGGCACGCTGGCGAGCCCGCTGTGGCGGCACGGAGAGCGGCGCGTTGTTACCTGGAAGTCCATCCCGTAGAGCAGCGGCTCCAGCAGAGGCTGCTCCTCCGGATCCAGTCCCCAACGATCGACTGCCGCCAACAGCACGACGGACTCTCCGTCGTGGATTTCCCCGTCCGCATGGGCAACTACTGCACATAGTCTGAGCACGCGACGTTGCAGCTCGATGTCGTCAACCGCGTCGAGCAGATGCTCGATCAGCCGCGCGTCGATGATGCACTGGTCGCCGCGCTTGCTTGACAGCAACAAGTCAGCACACAAGTCATGGACCACGTCTTGCCATTGTCCGGCAGAGACGGACAGCTTGCCGATGGCATCGTGTTCTTCGAGCGCCAACAACTCGCTGGGTTGCATCCTGCCATCGGAAATCATGGTGAGTGCGAGGATGCGAGCGGCAGCTTGCGGGCTGTTGCGTGGGTAGGCCGACATGCACGTGCCATTCATGGTTCGTACCTCTTGGAAATGAAAGGTCGTGGTGTGGTGCCACGGGACGGCTGGGACAGCGCTCCGCCGAAGACTGCGAAGGCAGAGATCGTGAGGAATTGTTCGATGCTCATGGCGTCGAGAATTTCGATCTGGAGTCTTCGGCCTCGTGGGCGATCGCCTCGCAGTGCTCGATCTCCCCGCCGGCACGCCCATGTCGAACGAACGTGCGCGCCTGGTCGAGATGCCTGGATACCGCTCTGCCTGCCCGCTCGGCGGCCCGATCGATCACATCGTAGAGGTCAACGCCGATGTCGTGGATGACTGCTGCGGGGGCGTCGACCAGGTAGACATGAATGCGGCAGAACTTGTCGATCCCGCCGCGCGGTCCATTGAGGTCGCCGAGCCGCACGAGGACGCGCCTGATGCGGGCGCCATGGCGTGCAATCATCAAGCGCAGCCTCTGATTCGCGTGTTGGGACAACGCGTCGGTTGTTCGAAAGCCCAGGGTCTGGATGTCGACGTTCATGGGTTGCCTCTCGGATCAGGAAGTGTTGGGACATGACCAATCTAAGCGCCAGGAGGCAGCTCGTAAATGCGGAAGATCTACACGTATTGTTCGAGAAAACCTTCGCCTTCTTGCTGGCGAATTGACATTCTTCAGAATTTGCATTCCGCTGGACGCAATGCAGGTGAGTTGCGCCCTGCGCTCGTGCCACCATCAGGCAAGCGCAGGGCGGAGCCGACACTGGCCCAGGCGTCAGTCAAGTGTGGCGGCGCACCGTGAACGCAGGGCGTCCGGGGTGGGGAGCAACGGACTGCAGCTTCATGATCGGAACTGCCGCAGCAGGAGGCTCGACTCTGCTCGGCAAAACGATTCGCGCAAATAGAAAATAGTCAGGAACATAGATCGAGAAATCCGCATCATGGACGGAGGATCGTCAAACCCGTCGACCTTGTCCGAGCGTTCCGTGCCAATGAAGGCCGACCCAATGGCTCGGCGGCGCAACAGATCGTCACCCCGTCTCGCCAAGGCAAGACATCGGGGGGACGCAAGGCAACGCGGACGACAACTGCGCAGTGGCGATTGCACCGTCTCGCTCAAGGCAGTTCGAGAGACGTTCGTTGAGGCACGTCAGCTACCGTTGCATGTTCGGGCAGAGCGTCTCTGCTCACCTGAAGGAATCCTTGTCGGAACGTTGCCTGCGTTTCCCTTGGCGGAAATTCGGCCGCAGTTGCTTGGACCAGGTGTCGAGTTGCGTCGGGCTCCTCGATGACCGACAAAGTTGGCGCAGCTGCCCCACCCCAGCGCGCCCCGCAAGACCCAGCACCCAGCGCCCAGTGCAGCGGGCGATCGGTCAGGTGGGGATGGCCTGCGCGAGCGCGAGTGTCGCCGCGGACTGGTTCATCGTGTAGAAATGCAGCGACGGCGCGCCGCCGGCGAGCAGCCGCTCGCACAGCGCGGCCATCACCTCGAGGCCGAAGGCCTTGATCGAGGCCGTGTCGTCGCCGAACGACTGCAGGCGAAGTCGCATCCAGCGCGGGATCTCGCAGCCGGAGTTGTCGGCGAAGCGCATCAGGCCGCTGGCGTTGGTGATGGGCATGATGCCCGGCACGATGGGGACGGCGATGCCCAGCGCGCGCGCCTCGTCGACGAAGCGGAAATACGCGTCGGCATTGAAGAACATCTGCGTGATCGCCGAATCGGCGCCGGCCGCCACCTTGGACGCGAACGCCTTCAGGTCGGCCGCCGGCGAGCGCGCCTGCGGGTGCGTCTCGGGGTACGCCGCCACCTCGATGTGGAAGTGGTCGCCCGAGTGCCGGCGGATCTGCTCGATCAGGTCGGCGGCGTAGCGGAACTCGCCGAAGCCGCTGCCCGAGCCGCTGGGCAGGTCGCCGCGCAGCGCGACCAGGCGCTTCAGGCCGGCCGCCTTGAAGCCATCGAGCGTCTCTCCCACGCTCGCGCGCGTGGCGCCGATGCAGGTGAAGTGCGGCACGCCCACGAACCCTTCGTCGCGGATGGCCTGCACCACCTGCAGCGTGCCCATCTGCGTGGAGCCGCCCGCGCCGTAGGTGACCGAGCAGAACTCGGGCCGGAGCGCGTACAGCTCGGCCCGCGCCGCCGCGAGCTTGGCCATGCCCTCGGGCGTCTTCGGCGGGAAGAACTCGAGGCTGATAGGGATCTGGATCATCATTCGTCTTTCGAGAGGGCGCGCCGCTCCCGGGCCCCGTCGTCGGGGCCGGTTCGCGTGCGCCGGACCGGGATCAGTAGCGGTACGTGTCGGGCTTGTACGGGCCGGTCTTGGCCACGCCGATGTAGGCAGCCTGCTCCTCGGTCAGCTCGGTCAGCTTCGCGTTGAGCTTGGACAGCTGCAGGCGCGCCACCTTCTCGTCCAGGTGCTTGGGCAGCACGTAGACCTTGCCGACCTCGTAGGCGTCGGGGCGCGTGTACAGCTCGACCTGGGCGATCGTCTGGTTGGCGAACGACGACGACATCACGTAGCTCGGGTGGCCCGTGCCGCAGCCCAGGTTCACCAGCCGGCCCTTGGCCAGCATGATGATGCGCTTGCCGTTCGGGAAGATCACGTGGTCGACCTGCGGCTTGATCTCCTCCCACTTGCAGTGCTCGAGCGAGGCGATGTCGATCTCGTTGTCGAAGTGGCCGATGTTGCAGACGATCGCCTGCTCCTTCATCGCGTTCATGTGCTCGTACGTGATGACGTTCTTGTTGCCGGTGGCGGTGACGAAGATGTCGCCGTGCGCCGCGGCGTCGTCCATGGTCACGACGCGGTAGCCTTCCATGGCCGCCTGCAGCGCGTTGATCGGGTCGATCTCGGTCACCCAGACCTGGGCCGACAGGGCGCGCAGCGCCTGCGCCGAGCCCTTGCCCACGTCGCCGTAACCGGCCACGACGGCCACCTTGCCGGCGACCATCACGTCGGTCGCGCGCTTGATGCCGTCCACCAGCGATTCGCGGCAGCCGTACAGGTTGTCGAACTTGCTCTTGGTGACGGAGTCGTTGACGTTGATCGCGCGGAACAGCAGCGTGCCCTTGGCCGACATCTCGTTGAGGCGGTGCACGCCGGTGGTGGTCTCTTCCGTCACGCCGATGATCTGGGCGCTCTTGCGGGTGTACCAGGTCGGGTCGAGCGCCAGCTTGGCCTTGATCGCGGCGTACAGCTCGCGCTCTTCCTCGCTGCCCGGGTTGGCCAGCACCGCGATGTCCTTCTCGGCGCGCTGGCCCAGGTGCATCAGCAGGGTGGCGTCTCCGCCGTCGTCGAGGATCATGTTCGGGCCTTCGCCGTCGGTGCCCTTGGCGCCGAATTCGAAGATGCGGTGGGTGTAGTCCCAGTAGTCCTTCAGCGTCTCGCCCTTGTAGGCGAAGACGGGGGTGCCTTCGACCACCAGTGCGGCGGCCGCATGGTCCTGCGTCGAGTAGATGTTGCACGAGGCCCAGCGCACTTCGGCGCCGAGCGCCTGCAGCGTCTCGACCAGCACCGCCGTCTGGATCGTCATGTGCAGGCTGCCGGCCACGCGGGCGCCCTTGAGCGCATTGCCGTACTCGGTGCGCATGGCCATCAGGGCCGGCATCTCGCTCTCGGCGATCGCGATTTCCTTGCGGCCCCAGGCGGCCAGGCTCAGGTCGGCGACGGCGTACGCGTCGGTCGGGAGGGAGTTCAGTGCTGCGTTCATTTCCGGGATCTCCGTTGAGTGCCCGCCATGCGCGCACCACGAAGGCCGGAAAGGAGAGGCAACCCGTGCACCCTCACCCGGCCCTTCGCGGATTGCGAAGCGGGTGAGCGCGGTTGCCTTGAAAGGGTTCCGAGCCTGGGGCCCCGCGGCCGTCAGGGACGACCGGGCCTCGCAACGCTCCTCGGAATCAGAACTGATTATATCGGCCGCGGCGCGGCGCGCTCAAGACCGCGTGTCGCCCGGGGGCAGGTCGACCGGGGTCTGGCGCAGGGCGCCCACCATCGGCGGCAGGCGCGAGACCTGGTTGACGATGTCGACGATCCCGGCACAGCCGGTCTTGGCCTTCAGGCGCTTGACGTGGCTGCGCACGGTCTCGTCGCCGATCTCGAGCCTGGCGGCGATCTCCTTGACGCGCAGGCCCTCGCACAGGCCGGCCAGCACCTGCTGCTCGCGGCGCGACAGGCCCAGTTCGCGGGCATAGGCGTCCACCGACAGCGTCTCGGCGATGCGGCTGCGCGGCAGCGCGATCAGCACGGCGTGGCCGGTGTGGTTGGCCGACAGCGCGGCCGGCAGCGGCACGATGGAGAGGTCGCAGGACTTGCCTTCGGACAGCGGATCGGCCGGCGCGAACGCCAGCATGCGCCGCTTGCCGCCGTCGCGGGCACCCGCCAGCGCGTCGTCGAGCGCGCGCTGGTCGGTGGCCGAACGCCCGCTGAGCCGGCGGCCGACCAGTTGCAGGGACTTGGCGCCGGCGAGTTCGACCCGCGCGGCATGGTTGGCGTGGACGACATGGCCGTCGGCGGCCATCAGCACGAGGCCGTAGTCGACCTCGTCGAGCACGCTGGCCAGCAGCTTGGCCAGGCCGGCGCCCGGACCGTTGCGGCGCTCCGGGCCGCGGTAGGCCAGCTCGGCCTCGAGCGCCGACAGCTCGATGCGGGCGTTCGACAGCGCGATCGACGCTGCCAGCGACGCGGCCGGCGGCCCGTCGTTGGTGGGGATGGGCGCGATCATCCGGGCGCTGTCGCGGGCGCCGTGACGATTGGTCGACCGGGTGAATTCGGTACCTTCCATGCATTCCTCGCAGGTTGTGATCTGCTTCAATCCGTGCCCCCCGTAGCCGCGACGACCGTCGCGGCCTGACAAGAGCCGGCAACGTCATTTAACGTTCTTTTCGTTACCGCCGGATCGCCTGTACCGCCATGAAGTGCGGGACGCGCCAACTTCTGCACTACTTTCGCGGGCGCCTGAGCCGCACGGCCGCCGTGCCGTCGAGTCCGAGGAACGCCGCCATGGCCGCCAGCTCGGCGTCGAGGGCGCCCGCCAGCGCCGGCGCGCGCGCCCAGGACTTGTCGGCGAAGCCGACGTGCACCTCCAGTCGCGCCTTGTCCACCAGCGCCGCGTTGCCCCAGCCGACCACCTGGTCGCCGTAGAGCAGCGGCAGGGCGTAATGCCCCATCGTGCGCCGGGCCGCCGGCGTGTAGGCCTCGAACTTGTAAGCCCAGCCCCAGAGCAGCTCGAAGCGCCGGCGGTCCCAGACGACGGGGTCGAACGGCGCCAGCAGGCGGGCGCGGCCGGGGTCGACGCGCCAGCGGCCGGCGGACGGATCCTCGCCGGGCGTCCACAGCCAGGTGACGCCGTCGATGCGCGCCTGCGGCAGGTCGGTGCGCAGCTCGGCCAGCAGGGCGCGGGTCTCGCCCTTCAGGTGCGGCGCGCCGTACTGCAGCAAGTGCGCCAGGTAGCCCAGCGAGGCCGAGGGCAGCGGTGCGTACTTGTCGACGATTCGCAGCAGCAGCCGGCGCGCGCGCTCGTGGCGCGCCGCCGGGTCGTCGTCCACGGGCGCGTGGTCGACCGCCTCGTAGACGCGGGTGCCGGCGTCGCGCCGCACGACGCGCAGCAGGCCGCGATAGTGCATGCCGTCGAGCAGCGCGGTGCTGGCGTTGAGCGTGTTGGTGGCGCCCCAGCTCTGCACCCGGCCGTGGTCGAACACCTCCTGCACGTCGCGCGGGTGCGTGGGCCCGCGGGCGCGGACGAAGGCCAGCACCTCGGCCGCACGGCGCTCGGTGGCGGCGTCCCAGGCGCGCCGGGCGGTGCGCGGATGCAGCAGCGACAGCAGGCTGCGTGGCACGAAGCCGTAGTTGACCAGGCAGTCCTCCTCCACCTGCAGGCGCTGATAGCGGCGCTCGAGGTCGCCTGCCAGGTAGCCCTTAACGCGGTGGCGCAGCGTCAGGTCCTGCGCCCGCGCGGGCGCCCGGATCGGGTCGGCCTGCACGAAGCCGAGGCGCTCGATCGCCTTGGGCAGCGTGGTGGGCGGGAACAGCGACCGCGCCACGGCATAGCGGCGCAGGTGCTCGAGCGTGGGGGTTCGGCAGCGGTTCATGGAAGCGGCATTCTGCCGCCGCCCAGGCTCACGCGGCGAGCCAGTCCCCCGGGCCGTCGTCTATACAATCGCCGCCCATGTCCGCCGCCTCCCCGCTGTCGCCCGCGCCCTCCTCCGCACCGGCGGCGACCTTCGATTTCCGGCTCCTCGCCGCCGGCCTGCTCGCCGTCGCCGCGGGACTGTGGCTGCGGGCGCACCCCGCGGCCAACGAGGCGCTGTTCCACGCGGTCAACGAGCTCGGCCCGGACGCCCCGGCCTTGTGGTCGGCCCTCAGCGTGGCCGGGCTGGCCCTGGCCACCTGGATCTACCTGGGCGCGTTCGCGCAGGACGTGCCGGAACGCGTCGCGCAGCTGCTGTGGGTGATCGTCGTCGGCGGCCTGACCGCCAGCTTCATCAAGCACCACCTGCCGTCGCCGCGGCCGTTCCTGGCCCTGGGCGCCGATCACCTGCAGGTGGTGGGCGTGCCGCTGAGCGCGGGCTCCATGCCCTCGGGCCACAGCGCCATGGCCTTCGCGATGCTCGCGCTGCTGGTCGGCGAGAAGCGCCGGCTCGACGAACGCAGCGCGGTCGGCGGCCCGCTCGCCACGTCCACCGGCCTGGTGCTGGTGGCGCTGCTGGCGCTGGGCATCGCCCTGTCGCGGCTGGCCGTGGGCGCGCACTGGCCGTCCGACGCCTGCGTCGGCGCCGGCCTCGGGCTGGTGTTCGGCAGCCTGGCGCCCCACGCCTGGCCCACCCGTGCCCTCGCCCGCCTGCTCGACCGCGCCACCGGCCAGCGCCTGATGGCCGCCGGCCTGCTCGTGTCGGCCGCGTGCATCGCCGCGACGCCGGCGCTGCTGGAGGCCACCGGCCTGGCGTCGGCCCGCTGGGCACGCCAGCTGGAGACCGGCTACCCGGCAGCCGCGCCGCTGCAGGCCGTGCTGGCGCTGGTGGCGCTGGCGGGCGCGGCGCGCTGGTGGCGCGCGAGCCTGCGCGCGCCTGGGCTGGCGTGACCCGTTGACCGCCATGACCCGCACGCGCTGGATCGCCGCGGCGAGCATCGCCGCCGGCGCGGCGCTGCTGGCGGTGCTGGTCGCGTTCACGCCGTGGACGCTGCTGGCCGAGCGCGTGGCCACCGTGCCGTGGCCGGGCTGGGTCGCCGCCACGCTGGGCATGAGCGCCACCTACGCGCTGCGCGCCGGCCGGCTGCGCGCCGAGTGGCTGTGGAAGCTGCGCCCGCTGGGCCTGGGCTACCGCGAGTGCCTGCAGGTCACCCTGCTGCACAACGCCGCCATCAACATCCTGCCGATGCGCTCCGGCGAGGCGAGCTACTCGTTCCTGCTGCACCGGCGCTGGGGCGTGGGCCTGGGTGACGCCACCGCCAGCCTGCTGTGGCTGCGACTGCAGGACATGATGGTGCTGGGCGTGCTCGGCATCGCCATCCTCGTGCCGGCGCCGCTGGCGTGGCGCATCGGCTTCGCCGTGGCGGCGATCGCCGCGGCCGCCGCGCTGCTGCCGCCGCTGGTGCGGCGCATCCACGTGCACGCGCGCTGGGCGCGTGCGCGCGCGCACGCCGCGGCGCCGCGTGCGCGCAAGGCCTGGCACCTCGTGGCCAAGGTGGCCGGCGCCTTCCGCGCCGCACGCGGCGGTGCGGCCGCGTGGGGCTTCGCGATCGCCAACTGGGTGCTCAAGCTGGGCATCGTCGGCGTGCTGCTGGCCTCGCTGGCCAACCTGCCGCCGGGCGCCGGCTTCTGCGGCGCGCTCGGCGGCGAGCTGGCCGCCGTGCTGCCGCTGCAGGCGCCCGCCGGCGTGGGCACCTACGAGGCCGGCGTGGCGCTCGGCACCCAGGCCGGGCGCGGCGAGGCGAAGGCGGCGGCCGCAAACACCGACAATGCGGCGATCGGCGCCGCGTCGCGCCGGCTGATCTTCGGCGCGGCGCTGGCCGTCCACGCCCTGATGCTGGTGGTGGCCCTGGCCACGGCCCTCGCCTTTTCCCTGATCGTGCGCCCGTCGCGGGCGCCAGAAAGCAAGACATGACCGCAAGTTCCACCGGAGAGCACTACCTGCCCTCGGCGTCGCTTCCGGCCGCCGAGGTCGGCGGCGCCCATGCCGACAGCCCGGCCAGCGCCTTCGGCGTCGGCGGCGCGCTGGACGTCGACGGCGTGCCGTTCCACCGCCTGTCGGTCGTCGTGCCGATGTACAACGAGATCGAGAACGCGGCGCCGCTGATCGACGAGGTCAATGCCGCGCTGGCGAGCTATCCGTTCCCGTGGGAGCTGCTGGTCGTCGACGACGGCAGCCGCGACGGCACCGGCATGGCGCTGGAACGCCACGGCGCCGCCATCGGGCCGCACATCCGCGTGATCCGCCTGTGGCGCAACTTCCGCCAGACCGCCGCGATGCAAGCCGGCATCGACGCGGCCCGCGGCGACGTCATCGTGACCATGGACGGCGACCTGCAGAACGACCCGCGCGACATCCCCAAGCTGGTGGCGCGCCTGCTGCAGGGCGACCTCGACCTGGTGGCCGGCTGGCGCAAGGATCGCCAGGACGGCTTCTGGCTGCGCAAGTTCCCGTCGCGCATCGCCAACCACCTGATCCGCAAGTCCACCGGCCTGCAGTTCAACGACCTGGGCTGCAGCCTGAAGGCGTTCCGCGGCTCGGTGCTGCGCGAGGTGCGGCTGTACGGCGAGATGCACCGCTTCATCCCCGCCTGGCTGGCCACGGTGACGTCGCCGCAGCGCATGGACGAGGTGCCGGTCAACCACCGCGCGCGCACGGCGGGCACGTCCAAGTACGGGCTGTCGCGCACCTTCCGCGTGATCACCGACCTGCTGGCGATGCACTTCTTCCTGAACTACGGCACCCGGCCGGGCCACTTCTTCGGCGGCATCGGCCTGTTCACCGGCAGCGTGGGCGGGCTGATCCTGGCCTGGCTGGCGGTGCTGAAGTTCGTCCTCGGCCAGTCCATCGGCGGACGCCCGCTGCTGATCCTCGGGTTCTTCATGGTCATCGCCGGATTGCAACTATTGCTCGCCGGCGTGCTCGCCGAGTTGCTGATCCGCATCTACTATGACGGTCGACACGCGCAGCCCTACCATCACGGCCAGGGCACGCAGCCGTCCGACGATGCGGCGTGGCACTCGAACCGCTAGGTCGGGCCTGACCGCTCCCCCCGTGTTTCCCTGAAGTCGCGAAGCCTCACACTCTCACCGAAACCGTCGATGTCGGCCCTGCCACCGCCTCCGCCCTCGTCCCCGCCGCCGGCCCCGGCCCCGGC
>Ga0265336_10000035_pt1 | contig 158710 bp, 174 predicted proteins | sample 42119metaG_FD_193583 | JGI IMG/M metagenome (GOLD analysis project Ga0265336, IMG submission 193583) | Rhizosphere microbial communities from Carex aquatilis grown in University of Washington, Seatle, WA, United States - 4-21-19 metaG | ecosystem: Host-associated > Plants > Roots >... | reverse complement strand
CTAATTGAGATTCGATTTCGTAGATATTTAACTTTTATGTAATCAACACTTGAAAGTAGTCAAGTAACATTTATGTTTCCTTAAAAAACAAGCGCTTCGTGGGTCGACTCCATTCACACAGACACGGAAAATCACATTCAACAAGGCCGATCACTCCTAGTGCACCTACATGGGTGAAACAGAGTTCAGCCGAGATTGAAGAACTGATTGTGAAATATGCAAAGGAAGGTTTGCCTCCAAGCAAGATTGGGATAAAATTACGCGATCAACATGCAATACCAATTACAAGACAAATTGTCAAAAAATCAATCACAGAGATTTTAGAACAAAAGGGAGTCAAAACAGAAATGCCTGAAGATTTGAATAATTTGGTAAACAAGGCACTTGGTCTACAGAAACATTTGAAGGAGAATAAATCTGATAAAAGAAATGTCAGATCGCTTGAGCTCCTAGAGGCAAAGGTTCACAGATTATCTTCATATTACAAGAAGATTGGGAAGATACCCAAAACCTGGAAATATAAGGCAGTCATTGCTCAACTCGAGTAATGGCAAAGTTAGATCAAGCATTATCTTATTTTCATGATAGAGTTTCTGATTGCATCAAGACAGGAAAAAATATTTCAGTAATCACTCACCTTGATTGTGACGGAATAACTTCTGGCAGCATTGTTACAAAATCTTTGATCAGATCAGGAGCAAAATGTACCGTACGTACTGTCAATGAGTTTAGTAAAAATATTATTGAAAAGATGAAAAGTGATTCAAGACAGTTTCACATAATCACAGATCTTGGAGGTGGATTTGCAAAGGATATTGATGAGGCACTAGGAGAAGATTGGATAGTAGTTGATCATCATCAGATACCAAGCGAAGAATTTGACAATCAGAAAGTTATCAATGCTTGGAAATATGATGTGGATGGAGGAAAGGACGTTTCTGCAGGCGGTATGGCATATCTTGTTTCAAAAGCACTTCACAAGGAAAACACTGATTTAGCATGGATTGCAGTTGTTGCCGCATTAGGGGATCGTCAAGATCAAGGTGAAAAGAAATCGTTTACAGGGATAAATTTGGAAATTGCTGCTACTGCAAAGAAGAACAATCAAGTTGAAATCGATTTAGATATTTTACTTGTTGGTAGAGAAACAAGACCATTACCAGACGCACTTGCATTTACCTCACAACCTTTCATAGAGGGATTAACTTGGAATCGTGATGCATGTCTTTCACTTTTAAATTCCTCAGGAATAAAATTAAAGGACGGTAGTAGATGGCGGGTTCCTGCAGAACTAACAGAAGATGAAAAACGCACACTTCTTCAAACAATATCAAAGTACATTTCGACTAAAAATGCAAGCGACATACTAGATGAGCTTGTAGGATACACATACACATTATCTGGCGAAGACAAGAGAAGTTTCCTTCGTGATGCAAGAGAGTTTTCAACGATGCTAAACTCTTGTGGTAGGATTCGCAAGGCAGGGGTTGGAATAGCAATTTGCATGGGGGATAGAACCAAGATGCTACAAGAGGGTGAAAATATTTTGGTAGAATACAGGACATTTTTGAGAACCTACATGAATACACTTTCTAGCGAAAGATGGAGAATAACCGATAATGGTCATTACTTGATGGTAAATGGAGAAGGTCTAGTACCTGAAAATATGACAGGTGCTGTATCATCACTTCTTGGAGGATCACAGAAAAATACGGGAAAAATAATCATACTTAGAACAAACGGAGAAGAAGGAACAATAAAGTTCTCTTCACGCAAATCCACAGGCTGTAAATCTGAAGTAAATTTGGGATTATTAATGCGAGAATGCGCTGCAAGAGTATCAGGCGTGGGTGGAGGTCATGCTGCAGCTGCAGGTGCGAGAATTACAAAAGACAAATTGGATGAATTCCTGGATTACTTGGAAAAAAATGTCTCTAGAATGCAAAGTTCAAGTGTTTCTGAATAATCTTTCAGAGAAAAAGGCAGAATCCATAAGAAAATCGTTGGAGCCAGATAATGTAGATTTTCCAGAAAACCTTTCTTTTAAAATTGAAAAAGACAAAACATCTCTGATTTTCACATTTGAGGGTAAAGGAAATATACGAACATTGATTTCTACTATTGATGAAGTTCTTGAACAGACTCAAGTTATACTCAAAGTGACTAGTTGATGCTTGACCCAAAACTTCTTCGAGACAGTCCAGACAAGATCAGAAATATGTTAGAAGCAAGGGCTGTCAAATTTCCTCTTGATGAATTAATTACACTTGATAAAGATAGAAGAGAATTAATTATAAAAACTGACGAGTTTAGAAAAAAAAGAAATGAAGTATCATTAGAAATTGCAAGAAAAAAGAAAGCAAAGGAAGATGCATCAGGTCTCATAGACCAGATGCAAACAGTTTCAGACAATCTTAAAAAATTAGAAGAAGATCAGATAACAGTAGAAGAAAAATTCACAAAACTTTCTCTCACGCTACCCAACATGGTACATCAATCAGTCCCCATCGGAAAAGACGATACTGCAAACAAAGAGATAAAAAAATGGGGCAACATACCAGTTTTTGATTTCGAGGCAAAGGATCACATAGATTTGACACAGAGTTTAGATCTTGTAGATTTAGAGAGAGCTGCAAAAGTTTCAGGAGCAAGATTTTACTATCTCAAAAATCAACTTGTCAGATTAAACCAAGCATTATTACAGTTTGCACTTGATTTTCTGTCCGAGAAAAGTTACACTCCAATTCAAACACCGTTTTTGATAAACAAGGGGGCCATGGAAGGTGCCATAATTGCCCAAGATTTTGAAGATGTAATTTACAAGATTGAAGATGAAGACCTTTACCTCATAGGAACAAGTGAGCACGCAGTAGCATCAATGCATTCAGATGAGATAATTGATGGTAAAAAATTGCCCCTACGATATGCAGGAATTAGTACTTGTTTTAGAAAAGAAGCAGGAGCTCATGGCAGAGACCAGAAGGGAATATTTCGAGTACATCAATTCGAAAAGGTAGAGCAATTTGTATTTACAAGACCTGAAGATTCATGGCACGAACATGAGAAAATGCTTGAAATTGTAGAAGAATTTTATCAAAAAATAGAGATACCATATAGAATAATGCTATTATCAAGTGGAGATTTGGGTAAGGTTTCTGCCAAGACTTATGATCTAGAAGCATGGATGACAGGACAGAAAAACTACAGAGAGATAGTATCCTGTTCCAATTGTCTTGACTTTCAAGCAAGAAGGTTGAAAATAAGATTTAGAGATAGAACTGATGAACAACCACAATATCTACACTCTCTGAACAGTACCCTAGTAGCAACCACAAGAACAATGGTTGCAATAATAGAAAATTTCCAGACTAAAGATGGACATATTGCAGTTCCAAAGGCATTGCAAAAATATGTAGGCTCTAGCCTCATCTAAAATGTCGTACAACTTATATTTTGGCCTCAAAAGTTCATCATAGTTGGCACGTCAAAAGACTGCAAGAGTAAAAGACAAGTGGAGAGAAAAAAAGTGGGTTACAGTACTGCTTCCTGCATCATTTGACAAAAAACCAATTGCATACATTCCGGTTACTGATGATGATAGTGCAATAGGCAGAGTAATCGAAGTGACATTACATGATATACTAAAAGGAGATCCTTCCCAGCACCAATTCAAATTATATTTCCAGGTTCATAAAATAGATGGAGAAACTGCAACTACTATTTTCAAGAGATTTGAATATGCAAAGGAGTTTCTAAGAAGTCTTGTAAGACGAGGCTCATCATTAATTAGTTTTATCGCAGATGTAAAGACCAAAGATGGGTACATCTTCAGAATAAAGATAGTTGCGTTGACACAGAAAAAGTTGAATACTTCAAGAAAACATGCAATCAGATTAGTTGCTCAAGAGATAATGGCAAAAACCATTCCAGAGATGACAATAGATCAATTCATTCAAGCCACAGTATTTGGAAAAATAAACTCAGATATCATGGCCGCTGTCAAGAAGATAGTTCATGTGAGACATGTAGGAATTGAAAAGGCAAAGCTCATTAGAACTGCAGAGGGCGAAATTGCTCTGCTGCAAGCCTAATAGATATAATCCATCCTACCACACATATCATATAACATGGCACACCAGTTAGAAGTAGCAGTAGAAGTAATCTTACACGCTACAGAAAATAGTAAGAAAATCTTTGATCCAATCTTTGAGCTATTTCAGATAAATGAAGATGAGTTCATCATAGAAAGAACTCTTGGTCACTATGGAAATACCATATTGCTTGCCAAAACAACACTAACAAAAAAACGTGCAGATGAATTTATCAAAAAAATAGCATCCAAGATTCCAAAGACCCAGATGAAGGAGCTAATAGAAAACATAGACATGTATTTTGAAGACACTTCATTTTTTTTGAGAATAGGCAAAAATGAGATTGTGCGAAAAGAAATTAGCCTACAACAAAATAATGCAATAAAAATTAAGATAAAAATGCCAGTCTACAAAAAAGACCAAATTGCAAAAAAATACATAGAATTACTTACAGTTTGAATAAAATCTGCAAAGCCAAAGCATGATTTAATAATATTTATCAGCCTAAGAGAAAGGGGATGAGGTAATATTTTTGCCGCTCCAGTCTGAGCATCTGCTGTGAGGAAGCCGCGACGAACCGACCCACAAACCTTTTGATCTATTTTCATACGGTTCTTTTAAATAGAGTGGATCCTGTTTTTTCGCTGTGAAAACAGATTATGACATCATAGTAGCTGGAGGAGGGCTTGCAGGAATGATTGCCGCTCAATCAGCTTCGTATTATTCTAAACAAAGATTATCAATTCTAGTAATAGATAGAAATCCAGAACTTACCATAGGCAAGAAGACAATCAATGGATGGGTTTGCGGAGATGCGGTTGGAAAGAACACTGTAGACTACATGACTGAGAGGATCAAAATTGCATGGGGTAATCCTGAGATCGAACATCCAGTAAAAGGTGTGATGGCATTTTCCCCAGATAGAGAAACATCAATTCCCTTTGATGGTGATGGATATATGCTCAATAGACAACAACTTCCTCAACGTCAGCTTCGCGATGCAAAAAAAGCAGGAATCAATATACAATATTCTGTAGCACTAAGAGGTTTGTTGTATGACAATGGAACTGTTGTTGGTGTTGAAGGAACAAATCTAATTACAAACGAGCCATTCAAAAAAACTGCAAAGATAGTGGTTGATGCCACAGGAGTTACTTCTATGTTAAGAAATGGTTTGTCCATAAGTACAAAGATTGAACGAAAGATAGACCGTGATGATTTAGAATCTACTGGAAGACATATTATGAAATTTGAACAAGGTGTAGATGACAAGAAAGATTTTGATCCTGACTATTGCATCATCCATCTTGATCAAGATATAGCTCCTGGAGGATACGGGTGGGTGTTTCCAAAAGGAAAAGACAAGGCCAACATAGGATTAGGCGTACAACAAAAAGAATTGATAAAAAGAAATCACAGACTGGGTACACATGATGATGTTACAAAACTGATCAATGATTATGTAAAAATAAACAAAGCAATCAAGAATCCAAAGCTATCAGATGATTCAATGGATTCTAATAATGTAACAGGCAATTGGCAAGTTTCAGTTAGAAGACAAAACGATTGTCTAGTTGCAAATGGATACATGCTTGTTGGAGACTCGGCATGGATGCCAAAACCACTTGATGCCGGAGGAATTGGTCCTGCAATAGTTGCAGCTACCATACTAGGTAAAAATGCAGTAAATGCAATTGAGGCCAACGATGTTAGTGAAACAGGTCTTTGGCAATACAATATTGATTTCATAAATGATTATGGATACAAAACAGCAGGTCTAGAAGTTTTCAGACGACTACTTCAGACACTTACAAATGATCAGATAAACTATGGAATGAAACACTTTTTGTCAAAACTAGATGTAGAGGCAATTAGTAAGGGAGAGCACCCAGACTTTGGAACAGTTGGAAAATTAGGTATGCTGATAAGAGGAGCTCTTAATAAAAAGTTGGCAGATTCATTGAGATTCACTGCACAGCAGAACAAAACACTAACAGATCATTATTACAACTTCCCCAAAAAGCCTGACGGTTTTGAAGATTGGCAGAAGACATTGCACCATATTCTAGACGAATCATTTGCAAAGATAGAAGTCTAGATTTAGAAAACTTTTACAGTGCATTAAAACCGCTTTTTTCACAAAACAAAGGTAGGACAAGCAGCAGCATTAGACAGGATTAGTCATCAATAGAATGGGTCTTTCAAACATCAAGTCTTCTATCCTAATGCCAAAATAGAAGACATTTTTAAATTGAGGATGAGACTTGGAGCAAATGTGCTTGCAGAGTCATCATTATACATAGACTGGAATAACTCTTTTGAAGTTTTAGACAAGGCATATGCAGCTAACCTGTTTGTGCTCATAATAGGACCAAAAGGAACTGGTAAGACAACACTAGTGAGACAATTTGCTGCAAAACGAGGAATTAATCTTGAATCAATTAATTTCAGTTTAAGAACTCGTGAAAGTCACCTGGTGGGTGCAAAGACATTAGAGAATGGAGCAATCGGATTTGAACAAGGAATTTTAGTCAAGTCCATGAAAGAGGGCAACATGCTATATCTTGATGAAATAAATTCTGCAGAAGCAGATGTACTTCTTCGTCTTGATGAAGCATTAGATGACAGAAGGCAACTAGTCTTAAAAGAATCAAGTGGAGAATTGATTAATGCTGCAAAAGGATGGTTTGTTGTTGCTACAATCAACCCATTATCTCATGTAGGTACAAAAGAACTTCCGCCTCAATTGTTAAGTAGATTTCCAATAAGACTTAGACTAGATTACCCACCAGAAGAAATTGAATTCCAGATAGTCAAACAGTATTCTTCAGGATCTCATGAAAAAGATATCATGCAAGGAATAAAGTTGGCAAACATTCTACGACAGGCAGCAGCAGTTGAAGAGTTATACTATTCTCCAAGTTTGCGTGAAACAATAGCATTTGCAAAGATACTTGATTCAGGTATGAAAACAAGACAAGCTGCAGAAGTAGTGTTTGCTAATGTATACTTGCAATGGGGCAATGTAGAATTTCAAAAAGTAAATGACATCATAACATCAATGTTTGGTAGTTAATGCAATCATTACATCTACGAAATGACACATTACTTGAGATAGCTACATTTCTTGTAAGAAGATGGTCTGAAAAAGAATCTGTGACAGTTAGCATATCGGATCAAAAAGAAGTGCAGACCAAGCTGCGAGAAAACAAAGTGATGATGTTTTCACTAGAGAAATATCAGGGAACAGATTTTCAAAAATATAGACAGTTTAGAACAGCATTATGGTATGAATCTATGCGGATTAGATATTCAAATAAAATTCTCAGTAATGATCATGCTTTTGGCTTTATTCTCAATACCCTTGAGACAAGAAGAATTGAGACCATAGCAAGAACGGTTTGGCAAGGGATGGATAGTGAAATTATCTTCAGATATGGTGTTTCGTGGCTTTACAGACCATTATTGAATACGTTATACGGAAACACTAGAATTGTGGAAGGCTTTTCACAATATTTCCTACTGGGAGACATCAAAGGAGAACTTTTACCTAGTGCATTTGAAAAGGTTCAGAAAGCAAGCAAGTTAGCTATGGAGATAGTTAAAGAGGCCATTGAAAAAAAATATGAAACAAATTGGCTTGAAAAAAAGATACCAGAAATAATCAAAATTCTAGAAATTGATCCACTTTTAACTATTCCAATATCAATACCGAAAATCAGTTCTGGAATGGCACTTTCAGATCAGGAATTTGTGAAGACTTTGAACAAGATTGCAAAATATCGTGAAAATGATTTTGGTGAACTGGATCCACAAAAAATTACAGAAGGTAGAGATGTCTTTGAAGAATTCAAGGTTTTACTAGAAGAATCAAAGAGAACAGAGAACAAAGGACTAAACAGTGAAGTGATAGGAGTAAACATTCCCACTGCAACAAATGTAGATGAAACAAAAATTGTTGATACAGATCTAATAAATCACTTGAAAGCAAAATTCAAAGAATGGAAATCAGGCTGGAAAGAAGAACATGTTTTCACAGGAGATGAATTTGATGAAGAATCTCACATGGAAGGCCACAAGCCATTCCTATCAGATAGAAAAATTGCAATCAAGACCAAGATTGTGATACTTCTTGATCATTCATCCAGCATAGCAAACCAAGAGATACAGTACAAAAAAGCAACACTTGCATTGTGTGAAGTCTTGGAATATCTAAAAGTAAAATTTTCAGTATATGCATTTAACACAGAACAAAAACAAGTTATTTGTTGGTTGATAAAACCAGAAAATTTAAAATGGAATAATATTTCTGCAAAGAGACTTGTAAAAATAAAAGCAAATGGTAGTACTCCATTAGCAGAAGTTTACAATATGTTACTACCATCTCTTCGATCAAAAAAACCAGACATATTTTTAACACTAACAGATGGTGAACCATCAGATCCTGATGCAGTTCGTTCTATAATGAGAGATTTCAAATCAATCGGAATAAAGATGGTTGCAATAGGTTGTGGACCAGATACAGAAGACGCAATAATGATTGCAAACAATCTCAGAAGACTTGGTTACGAACGTACTCTTGCTGTAAGTAGACTAAGTGATATTCCAAAAAGAGTTTTGAATGTACTAGGAACTAGTTGAGATGAAATGTCTATCAGTATCACAACCTTATGCCGATTTGATAATTAGCGGTAAAAAAACAATAGAGTTGCGAACATGGAATACAAAATTTAGAGGTGAATTTCTAATTCATGCACCAATCAAAATCAAAGACAACGCATGTGAGAAATTAGGTATTGACAAGTCAAGTCTTAGAACAGGAGTAATAATAGGAAAAGCTGAAATTTATGATGTAAAATCATACGAATTCATAAAGGAGCTCAAGAATGATTATAACAAACATTTTGCAACCGAAGAATTTCTGCGTCACAAATATGGATTTCTCCTTAGAAAACCTCAGGCTCTTAGAGTTCCAATTCCATACAAAGGTAGCTTAGGGTTTTTTGAAGTTAAGATGCGTGCAGGATTACCATCAAACAATGATATCAAATCAGAATTATTTGATGAGGAATACAGATACCAATGGATAGGAAAACACTAAGTGAAATAAAGAAATTAGATTTTGATATTTGGATTTTCTTTTTTGAGTTTTTCCCAGTCTGCAAGAAAATTTTTCAGACCAATATCTGTTAAAGGATGTTTTAACATTTTTCCTAGTATATCAGGTGGTAATGTTACTACATCTGCTCCAATTTTTGCAGCTTCAACTACATGCATAGGATGCCTTACGCTTGCAACAAGAATTTGTGTACCAAATTTGTAATTCTCAAAGACTTGGTGTATCTCTTTGATAAGGTTCATGCCATCTTGTCCGTTATCATCAAGTCTTCCGATAAATGGACTCACATATTTTGCACCGGCTTTTGCTGCCAATATTGCCTGATTTACGGAAAAACAAAGTGTGACATTTACTGGAATATTCTCAGATGTCAAGATCTTGCAAGCTTTTAGACCATCAGGGGTTAGAGGACATTTTACAATCACATTGTTACCATATTTTCTAAGTCGCCTACCTTCTTCTAGCATTCCATTGGTTTCTAGGCTCAATACTTCCAAGCTAACATCACCTTTGATAATTTGAACAATTTCCTCCATAACTTTTTGAGGATCTCCTCCCTCCTTTGCCATCAGAGATGGATTTGTAGTTATTCCATCTACAAGACCCATATCGTTGTACATCTTTATTGCCGAAATATTTGCAGTATCCAGAAATATCTTCATCTGGTTTGACTCCGAATAGACTTAACTGCATTAGATATATGAATTGATGTAATACCATGTTTTTCAAGTAAGAGTGGAATCTCACCATCTCTTGCAGATTCACCAAACTGATCCTTTACCCCTATACGTTTTACAGGAACAGGATATGTTTCAGAGACTGTCTCTGCAACTGCAGAACCAAGTCCTGCCAATACATTATGTTCTTCACATGTGACTATTCCTCCAGTCTCACGTGCTGCCTTTTCTAAAATTTCAGAATCAATGGGTTTGATAGAAAACATATCAATAACTCTACATGAAATTCCTTCTTGTTTCAAAGAGTCTGCAGCTTCAAGAGCAATACTAACAGTTATTCCACATGCAACAATAGTACAATCAGATCCATCTCGCAGAACAATTCCTTTACCCATCTGAAAGTCTTGTTCTTTTGAATGAATTACAGGTGTTTTTGATCTTGCCAATCTCATGTAACATGGACCATAAACTTGTGCAAAAAGTCGAGTGAGTTTTTCTACAGCTATAGTATCAGCTGGAACAAAGACCTTAAGATTTGGAATGACTCTCATTATTGCAATGTCTTCAATCTGTTGATGAGAACCACCATCAGGGCCAACGCTAAGACCTCCATGAGATACAACCATTTTCACATTTAATCCATTTTTTCCGTTTCTTGAAGGATATGCTATTGCATTACGTATCTGATCAACACATCGACCAGGAAGAAATGCAGCATAAGTACTTGCAAATGGAATTTTACCTTCATTTGCAAGACCTGCAGCCATAGTAACCAAGTTAGCTTCAGCAATGCCAACATTGAAGAATCTATTTGGAAATTTTTTTCCAAATGGTTTTGTCTTTAATGAATCAGTGGTATCCGCTCCAACTACTACAATATTAGAATTTTCCTCACCTAGCTGTAGAAGTGTTTCACCATAAACAGTTCTCATATCAGCAAATTCTGTCATGAAAACCCTGCCTCCTGAGATATCTGTAAAAGTTCAGTCTTCTTTTTACCTACCTCGTGTAGATCTATCCATTTTTTTACAAGATCATTACCTCCAAGGCTATGAGCTTTGTTAATCAAGAGTTTTCTTCGTGCATGCATTAGCTTCTTTCTAAATTCAATAATTGTAGCGCGAACATCTTTTTGTCCTATTATTGCGCTTCCACCTACGAATACCCTAGCGCCATCCAAGAAACAGGATTCCACATTTGTCAAATCCACTCCTCCATCTGCCTCAATCAGACCCTCAAATTTTCGTTCAGACAAGAATTTTGTTATTCGTTGTGTCTTCTCATGTGTAGATTCAATATATTTTTGGCCGGATTTTCCTGGGATCACTGACATTATTATTAGCTGATCCAAATCTTGAATGAATTTCTCAGACCATTGAGGCAATTCAGTATCAGGATTAATTGCAAGTCCTACACTTACAGAATTTGAGCGCAGAATATCATGAATTTCTCCAAAACTTGATTCGTCGCAGACTTCAGCATGCACTGTAATTATGTCAGATCCTGCATCGACATAGTTCTTCACATGTTTTACGGGTTCTGTGATCATAAGATGAGTATCAAAAGGAATTGGAGTGAGTGGTCTTAGTTGTTTTATTTTTTCATGATCAAATGTTTTGTTTGGTACAAATACGCCATCCATCACATCGAGGTGAATAAAATCTGCTCTTGCAAGAGATGCTCTCTTGACTTCGTTTTCTAAATTCATCATGTCACCTGCAATTATGGAGGGAGATATCAAAAATTGACAATCTAATTCTAGATCAATTATCGGGGACATTTGGGGATTTGGTGCAACCCCATGCCATTTCGGATTATCTTCCATGTGTTCTACAGATTTGCCTTTGATGGTGCGAGATATGATAATTGATGGAGCTCCCTTTGTTTGCAATGCAGAATTTACTGCCTTGGAAATTTGTTCTATACGATGACCGTCTATTTCCAAGACATTCCATCCAAAAGATCTCCATTTATCTCCCACCTTCCATCTTGCAGCATTTTTCCACATCTCAGAAATATCATCACTGACAAGCTCCTCATCTAGCGGCATTACTCTTTCTGTATAGTCATCTTGCTGAATGAAGTTCCTATCCAAGAAAACTGTCAAATTATCCACTTTGTATTTAGGTGCAGTCATGGCAGCCTCCCAAACTTGTCCTTCATCAGATTCACCATCGCCAATTACTGTGTAGATATGATGATTTTTTCCATCAATTCTTGCAGCAAGAGCCATTCCAATAGAAAATGACAATCCCAATCCAAGTGATCCTCCACAAAACTCAACCCCTGGACACTTAAAGTCAGGATGACCTTGCAATTTACTTCCAAATTTTCTCAAAGTTTCCATTTCGGATTTAGCAAAAAATCCAGCTACTGCAAGATTAGAAAATAAACCAGGTGAGGCATGGCCTTTTGATAACACAAGTCTATCTCGATCTGCCCAAAGAGGATTTTGTGGGTCACAGTGTAAGAATTTGAAATACATGCATCCTAGTATCTCTGCCATGGAAAATGACCCTCCAGGATGACCTGAGCCAGCAGTAGTTATTCCTTTAATCACAAGTTTCCTAGCTTCTTTTACTTTTTTGAAAATATGATAATAATTTAGAGCCATGTCCATGCCAAAATTTGGATCTTAGAATTTCCACATGAATTCAAATTCATGTTTTTTAGCGCATTTGGAGTAAATAAAAAGTTATTTCACAAAACATTAATCCAAAGTCAACGTAGAAAAAATATGGATATAAGAGATCTCTTTCCTCTTGTTATTTATGATGACAAATGCTATCTTTGTTCTAAATTTGCAAGTGTAGTACATGTCTTTGCTAAAGATAAGATCTTAATTGTTGGTCACTATTCCGACATGGGAATTAAAATAAAATCAGAGATTTTTGATTATGATTATGATTCAACCAAAATGTTCTGGTTCATCACAAAAAAGACAGCATATGGCGGAAGAGCGGCAATCTTACCCCTCTTTTTCAATATTTTAACTTGCAGATCAAGAAAACATCTAGACTATGACTCATCTTCTAATTGTAGTCAAGATTGCAAAACTCCAAAAGCATTTTTCATGAGAACTGGGAGTCTATTGTCTAACAGCAAAAAAATAGCCTTAAAGTTCTAAAACTAGTATCCTCTACTGTTTCTATCAGGTGTTCCAACATTTGGATTTCGAAATCCATGCTTTTCCATCATATGGTTTAGAAACCTAATGTCATCAGAGAATTTCTCTCCGCATATACTACAGTTACTCATAGTATCAATGACTGATCGTGATCTTTTTTAGGTTTTGTAAATATATACAGCATATGACAGATAACCAGAAACTACACAAAATTACCTTTACTATAACACCTAACGCAAATGGCTATGTTATAGGATGCAATGAGATACAATCACTGTTCACAGATGTATCTTCAGTTACAGAAATAGATAGAATTGTAAAAGATCTTGTATCAGAATACATCGATAACTTTCCAGATGACGCCCAAAAGCGTGGTTTTGATAAAAATACGCCTGTAGAAACTACATGGCATGCGTCTCCCAATTCTGTTGCTTTGGATTAGTAAAAGGCGCCAGCACTACTGCTTCCCAAGGGCTCTCGCACCTTAGTAACACAGTAGCGACATTGGGTTTGACTTCCGGGTTCGGTATGGGACCGGGTCGGACCCCAACGCTGTGGCCGGCTTAGTTTCTTTGGCTTCTAATGTTATGTATTAATCTTGCTTGAGAATGTCTGGTAGAAAATATACTCTAGAACTAGTCAAACTCGTATTTTTTGGTCTAATTATATGACCTCTCTTGATAGAGATATAAATTAAGAAAAGAGGAAAGTACGTTATGACTCATCGAGTTGCAGTACTTGATAAGGAAAATTGTCAGACCAAAAAGTGTGGTCTAGAGTGTATCAAATATTGTCCAGTAAACAAGATGGGTTCAGATTGCATAGTGCTAAATGAAGAAACTGCCAAGGCTCAGATTGATGAAAATATTTGTAACGGATGTGGGATTTGTGTCAAGGTTTGTCCGTTTGATGCAATAACAATTGTCAATCTAGCAGAAGAACTAAAGACAGACAAGATTCACCAGTATGGTCAAAATTCATTCAGGCTTTACAGAATCCCTAGTTTAAAGAAAGGTCAGGTTATGGGTCTTTTAGGAAGAAATGGCATAGGAAAGAGTACTGTAGTTGGCATATTATCTGGAAATCTCAGACCAAACTTGGGAAATTACGCTACACCTCCAGAATGGAGTCAAATTTTAAAACATTTTCAAGGTACTGAACTTAAACCACATTTTGAAAAAATAGCAAATAACGAGTTAAAGGCATCCATAAAACCTCAGCAAGTATACAACTTGGCAAAAGTGTTTGATGGAAATGCAAAAGAACTTTTGGAAAAATATGATGAACGTGGAAAGGCCCGAGAATTAATACAACAACTTGGCTTGCAAAATTCTTTGGAGAATAAAATTACAGATTTGAGTGGAGGAGAATTACAAAGAATTGCAGTAGCAGTAGCAGCATCAAGAGAATCAGACTTCTATTTCTTTGATGAACCATCATCGTATAATGATGTCTTTCAGAGGATTGGAGTTGCCAGAGTAATTCAGGATCTTGCCAAGGAGGGAAAAAGTGTAATGGTAGTAGAGCACGATTTGACATTGTTAGATTATCTAAGTGATTTTATTGAGATCCTTTATGGCGAGCCTGCAGCATATGGCATAGTTGCAAACATGCTTTCCACTAAAGTTGGAATTAATGTATTCCTTGATGGCTATCTTCCAAACGAGAATGTTAGGTTTAGAGATGCTGCATTCAAGTTTGACGCATCCACATCAACAGATGAATTTGTTACAATTGAGAACATCATAAATTATCCAAGCCTAGAAAGAAAATTTGCAAATTTTTCTCTATCAATTGATGCAGGTAGAGTAAAGAAAAGTGAAGTTTTAGGAATTGTGGGTGCAAACGCATTAGGGAAAACAACCATGATGAAGATGATAGCAGGTGTTGAAAAGCCTGATGTTGGAAGTATAGAAAGCAAGGTAAAGATTGCTTACAAGCCACAATATCTAACAAATGATTTTGATATCGAAGTAATCTCTCTACTTGAGAAAGCATATGGTGGATCAATACAAGAAACCCCAGAAGAAGAAGTCATAATCAATCCTATGAAAATAAAAAAACTATACAACAAGTCTGTCAGAAATTTGTCTGGTGGAGAACTTCAAAAAGTGGCAATTGGAGCATGTCTTTTGCAAAAAGTTGATGTCTACGCACTTGATGAACCTTCTGCATTTTTAGACGTAGAAGATAGAATAGCAGTGGCAAAACTTATTCAAAGATATGTAAGATCTTATGGAAAATCTGCAATCATAGTTGATCATGATATTCAGCTCATGGATTTGATCTCTGATTCAATCGTCATATTCCACGGAACCCCCGGAAGAGAAGGTTATGCAACAACTCCAAAACCAAAGGTAGATGGCATGAATGAATTCTTGAGATCTCTTGACATGACATATAGAAGAGACGAGACCAGTATGAGACCCAGAGTAAATAAATTGGAAAGCAGACTAGACAGGGAACAAAAACAGTCCGGAAAGTTTTACTATAGAAATTGACAAAGATGCTAAAACAGGCAGTAGCTGGGATCCTCACAGAAGCGGAGGCAGAGGAACTTTATGGTGCATTTGATCAGATAGGAAATATCATAATACTAAGGGTTCCAGATTCCCTTCTGCCAAAAAGAAAAATAATTGGTGAGGTTCTCTTAGAAAAGGTAAAGACAGCAAAATCAATCTATTGTCAATCATCCCCAGTTGAAGGAGACTATAGAATAAGAAAGTTGGAGCTTCTTGCAGGAGATGACAAGACTGAAACTGAATACAAGGAACACGGTTGTAGATTCAAAGTAGATGTAGAAAAGGCCTTTTTTTCACCCAGACTTTCAACAGAACGTGAAAGAATTGCAGAGACAATCAAAGATGGAGAAACTATAATCAATATGTTTGGAGGAGTTGGAATGTTTTCCATCGTAGCTGCAAAGAAGAAAAAGTGTCACGTATACAATGTTGATATTAATCCTGATGCAGCTAGATTATGTTCTGAGAACATATTATTGAATAAACTAAAAGGAACTGTAGAATCAATAGAAGGAAATGCTGCAAAAGTTATAGAAGAAAAATTACATGATACAGGGGACAGAATTCTAATGCTACTACCAGAAAGATCAGATGAGTTTCTCGAGTCTGCCATCAAGGCTGCAAAGAAAAAGGCTGTAATACATTACTATTGTCACATTCGTGCAGAAAAAAAAGACCAAGTCTCATCGTTAGCACCACAACATTTTCTAAGTGTTGTAAATGTCAAATCTGAAATCTTGGGCTCAAAAATTGTACGACCAGTAGGTCCAAGATTTTATCAAGCAGTAGTTGATGCAGCCATATCCAAGTGATTACTTGTCATCAGTTACAAGAGATGAAGGAGACGGTCTTGAAGTTGCCATATTATACCCAATCCAAGAAATTACTCCAAGAATTCCTCCGACCGCCATGAGTACTGAGAGTTGTAATACTATAGGACTCCATTCAGAGAGCATCAACAAATATGCATAGAGAAAAAAACCTACAATTGCCAAGACAAATATCATTATTCCAATAGTTTTTTGTCTTGCCATAAGGCTAGAGTCTTTTTGTGACTTATTTATTTTAATCTAGTAAGCAAACTCAATTGCCATAAGATATGCATCCTCTCCGTCGCGATAATATGCTTTTAGTCGTTGTTTTATGATAAATCCAAGTTTTTCATAAAGTCGTACAGCATCACTGTTACTACACCTGACTTCAAGATACAGTTCATCGGATTTTTTCAGTTTTACTCCTGCAATTGCTTCCTGGACTAGACCTTCCCCGATACCTTTTCTTCTATTTTCATCTAATACCGCAACTGATACAACATGACCTTTTTTTACAAAACCAAGTTTTTTGAAATTTGAAAAACCATACTCTATTTTACACATTATGTATCCCACAAGCTTCTTTTCAACCTCAGCCACTAGAAACGCTTCAGGTAGCTCAGCAAGCAGGCTTTCATAGAAATAGTCAGAATAGTGCTCAGGTAGTGTTTTTAGATTTATCTCCATAGTTGGAATCAAGTCAGATAGATCACATCTACGAATAATGCAATTTCCAATTTCTCGTAAGGCTACCTGCATTAGTATGATCTGGAATTATTAATTATTTAACTTTAAGCAACAATAAAAGAAATAATTACAGTAAAAGACACACAGTCAAGCATATCAGGTCTTGATGAAATTCATCAAATGGTTTGTGCATATTTTATCGTAGTAATATATGAGAGCCATCAGGAATAATTGTGATCTTCTGTCTGTCACCATATGTTTTAAGAACATAATCTATTGTTTCCTTTGCACCACTAAATGGAATCATTTCAAGTTTATTTTTTGTATAAAGATATGGCAAAATTGATACTATACCTATTCCAAATTTCTTGCGCATTTCTGTCAAGAATAATAAATCTTCCATTCCATCCACATATTTAGAAGGATTTTTCAGTTTCTCCAAATTCATTCTACCTTCAACATATTGTTGAATTGCCTCAGAACCCAATCCAGTTTTACATTCTGCAAGAAGTATTACTAATCCCTCTTCTTTTATCGCACCTGAACAATTCCAGATGGATGAAAGTGATCTACTTAGTGTCTCATTACTAGTCTCTTTTCCAGTGCTAACAATTGCTACCCTATGTTTTTCTGTCTCAGATATTGTAAGAGAAGACATAGATTTTGACAATGAGAAGGTTGAGGATGGATGACCTGTGGCAATGTCAATTATTCCTGTTTGATTTGCTACAATTTCAATAGAAGATATTTCAAAGCCATCAGTGAATTTTTTTGCAACCTGCATAGTTTGTAGATCATAACCAGGAAGTGGAAGATTTCCTTCTCTTTTTTCATATGCCTCAAGCATGTTGTCTTTTCCAAATCTTCGCAATAGTTTGGTGGATATGGTATTATACCCAAACAGTCCATCAAATTCCATTTCTCCAATAAAAATCAAATTGGCATTGGAAAATTGAGATGCATCAAATTCAGATATAGAAATGGTAGGATCAGAGAAAACATTTTTTACAGAATTCAGGTTTGGCTTGTCTACTAGGAATTTTGGTTTTGGAAGTAACTTTTTTGTGCACATATCCAATAAAATTGAAATAATTTTTTGAGTTGTTTTAGAATATTCCATTATAACAAATTCTGTTGGTTTTGACAGGTCAAGAGATTCTAATTTTGACGCAATCTCTGAGTCACTCAAGTTTACACTTCCAGATTCAACCTGTTTTTCTAAATTCTCAGCTCTGACATCAAGAACAACGTCAGTAGGTCCATAGCTAAGCCAAATTTCAGGCATACCATAACGAAGGGACAGTTAAAATAAATCTACTTCGGTAAATTTTACAGTGGATTTTGTCAAAGAATTTGCAATATTTTTGCAAAAAAGCGGTGCAATCAAGTTTGGTGACTTTAAACTTTCAAGTGGGAAAGACAGTGCATACTATATCGATCTTAGACTAGTACCAAGTTTTCCACACCAATTCAGAAAGATGGTAAAAGCTGTTCAAAATTTAATATCACAAAAAATAGGGTTAGATAGTTTTGACTATATTGCATCAGTTCCAACATCAGGGCTTGTAATAGCATCAGCTTTGGCCATAGAAACGGCAAAACCTTTGATTTACATCAGACAAAAGCCAAAAGACTATGGTACTGGCAGTCTCATAGAGGGAAAAATACCGGAGGGATCAAGAGTAATCCTAGTAGATGATGTTGGAACAACTGGTCATTCATTACTTAATGCCATCAAGGCTCTAAAAGATGCCAAGATAACAGTAGAGTCAGCATTTATCATAGTCAATAGACTTGAAGGGGCACAGGAAAATTTAGGGGCTGAAAAGGTAAAATTGTATGAGATTACAGACATACTTGCAATTTCCAATATTTTGCACACTGAAAATGTTTTGGATGAACAAACTCTTGATAGAATTAAGAAACAAATGAATTCATCAAAATCAAGTTAGATTTATTTAGCTTTCGTAGATCATTAATTTTTTTTCTTCTAAAAGTGTGTGTAGATTATGCACTGATCTATAAACATCGGATTCTTTTTTTGCTCCAGTACAAACAAGTTTTCCAGATGCAAACAATAGTATGACAGTCTTTGGATCAAGCATTCTATGTATCAGACCTGGAAATTGTTCTGGTTCATACATACTTCGAGGAAGACTTCTTGCAGCTTGTTCCAAGTGTATCTTTCCACCAAGATTAGCAGAAGCAACCATATTCTGAATTACAATGACTGCATCTTTTTTTATCTTGATTCCACCTTTTCTCAATGTCTGAACAACACTACGTACTGCTTTGATTGATTGTTCTTCAGATTTTGCTCCAGTACAAACCATTTTTCCAGAACTGAAGATCAATGTTGCAGTTTTTGGTGACTTTATTCGAAAAACTAAACCTGGAAACTGATCAGGATGATACTCGACATCAGGAAATGTTTGAGTTATTACATTGAGATCAATTCGTTGATCAACTGAAGCAGAAGCCACAACATTTTCTATGCTTACAATAGGTTTTGTTTGAGGCATTTCGGTGTTTAAATACGCGCTTTATATATACTCTATAAAATTTTACGTAGACATTTTTTACATAAAATTTATCAAATTATTTTCAAAAGAGAGGCAGCTCAGACAAATGCCTTCACATCATCGTGTCAGTTATAACTCTGATTCTTCATTGCAGCCAAATGAAGATAATTTACTGCTTATTTTAAAATTAGTATAGTGTAATGAAAAATTTTATTCCCGTACTTTAGTCATCATTGATCAATTCCATATCAAAAATATCAGTAACTAAAGTAGATGCAACAAACTAGAGAAACCAAAATAGTGGGCCCAAAGGGCTTCGATCCCTTGGCTCACCGGTTATGAGCCGGTTACTCTACCAAGCTGAGTTATGGGCCCTACGAAAGAGCAAATTGACATGCGCTATAAAATAGTATAGCGATTAACAATAAGCATTGTAACAGCTGTCAAGTAAGAGATTTTGAGCAGCTACTGATTTACTAGCTATTTCTACTAGTTCATCTTCTTTTGATGCGGAAGTTTTTTCCAAGATTTTTCTCCAGAGAGCAGCATGTCGTATGTCAGCCTCTGCGTGAAGTCTGAAATATTCTATTGCATCATCATCTGAAAGACCATAGAATTTTCTCAATCCATCTATTTTTGATAAGCTAATCTTTGGTATTTCTTGTTCCAAGGCATACATTGCAGCAGCTCCACCCTCAAATGTATTCATCAAGCATGAAAGATTTGAAATGGCTTGTTTTGTATAGTCAAGGCCTGCATATTGTCTTAGTTCATTTTGTGACACACCTAAGGCGGATGCGAATTTTATCCATGGTTCTATATGTTCAGATTCCTCGTCTCTATTTGAGACAAGTGTGTTTTTGATCTCAGATGGACTTTTCTCCATCACTTGTCCTACAAACGAGGGAACTGATTTTACTAGTTGAAAATATTCTTTTGAATAACCGCTAAGAGAGTCCATTGATAACTTGCCTTCATTCCACATTACATAGAATTTGTGCTTTAACAAACTCTGATCTTCAATTATTTTGTCAATTCTTGTAATAAGAGAACTCATAGTAATTATCAAGTTCCAGCAATAAAAAAATCTTTGGAATGCCTTCAAAAGGATTTTATGGATATAAAATAGGATGCAATTTGGGCTCCAGTGGTGTAGACCGGTCAAGCATGTGGGACTTTCAATCCTACGACCCGGGTTCAAATTCTTTATGATGAAAATCCCGGCTGGAGCACCACCTTTCAAAAGCATTAATATTCTAACTGTGGTTACGGTTGCTAGTGTAAATTCTTGGATAGAAAGAATTTTGAAATAAATCCGCTCATAAAAGACTTTGAAAATTACATAAACAAGGTTGACAATGCAATTAAACAAGAATTAGATCTATACTCTGCCTCAGAATTTTTTGAACCATTACAATATTCTCTGGAAGGTGGTAAGAGAATAAGACCATTAATTCTCATCCTATCTGCAGAAAGTGTAGGAAAGTGTGATGGAAATGCATATTCTGCATCATGTGCAGTAGAGTTACTACACACCGAATCTGTAATTCATGATGATATAATTGATAATGAAATTCTAAGAAGAAGAAAGGATCCTTTTCATATAAAGTACGGATATAACACCAGCATCATAACAGGAGATTTTGTTTTAGGTTTGATTTTGAATATATCATCTCGCCTAGATAATGCAAGAATAGGAAGAGAACTTGCAATTACTGCAATGATGATGAGTGAAGGAGAAATGATTGAAACCCGATTAGAGACAAGTGAAGATGTTACTTTTGATGATTATGTCAAGGTGATGGAATACAAGACTGCTACTGCATTTGAAGCAGCTGCAAAGATTGGAGCCATATTAGGCGGAGGCACCGAGGAACAAATTTTGGCACTTGCAGAATATGGTAAAAACATGGGAATAGCATATCAAATCAGAGATGATTTACAAGATTGGAATAATGAAGACAAGTTATTCAACACATTGATCAAGAAAAGTTCGGACCCACGTATTGTATTTGACAAGATGGATGTCATGCTCAATAATTATTCCAAGAAAGCAAAGACAGCATTAAGAAAAATTAATGACGGTCCATCAAGAACAAGGTTAGAGAGTCTTCTAGACTTTACTATGCTTAGTGTATAACTGGCAATCCGCTCATAATAGGAACTGCAGATTTTGCAAATTGTATAACTGGATCTGGATAGATACCTATTCCAACTATGAAGATTATTGAGAATATCATGACTGCAATTACGGATCTTGGTTCCTTTAGTCTCTTGTTTGATTCTCCTTCTTCAAAGTACATTTTTCTAATTATCCAACCATAGTAAGCAAGCGAGAGTGCACTGTTAAGAACTCCTGCAACTGCAAGATATGGTGCCCACCATAAAGTATGACCAGCATCTATTGCAGATCCAAATAACATTAGTTTACTCCAGAATCCATTGAGTGGTGGTACACCAGCTAATGCAAGTAATGAAATCGTAAGACCAAGTGCAGTAATTGGCATTCTTTTACCAAGACCTTTTATCTTTTCAATATGAGTAACACCAAGAGTTGTAACTATTCCTGCAACAGCAATGAAGGTAGATGCTTTCATTACAGAATGATTCAAGATGTGGAACAATGAGGCCTGGATTCCAATTGGTGAGATGGGTGCCACACTAAGACCAATCAGAATGTATCCAGCTTGGCCAATACTGGAATAGGCAAGCATTCTTGTGAGGTTTCTTTGCTTGATTGCAGCCAAGTTTCCTACAGTCATGGTTACAATAGCAATTACTGCAAGTGCAAATGCCCAATGAAGATTGAGTGCTATTGCACCCATTATTATCACTCTCAGGGCTGCGGCAAAACCTGCTTTCTTTGTACCAGCTGCAAGTAATGCCGCTATTGTTGGAGGAGCACCTTCGTATGCATCAGGTAACCACATGTGGAATGGGACTAGACCTATTTTGAATCCAAAACCAGCTATGAACATACCTACAGCAAGTATTGCAAGTGGCATCATGTCAGGTCCAAGCTTTGAGAACCCAACAATCACTTGTTCAATATTTGTAGAACCTGTTAGACCATATGCGATTGAGATTCCATAGATTATGATTCCAGATGATAATGCACCAAACAAGAAATACTTGATTGCAGCTTCATTTGATGAAGGATCCTTTTTGAGATATCCAGCCAAGACATATGTTGGAATACTCATGAGTTCCCATGCTATGAATAGCATCACGAGATCAGTCGAGTATGCAATCAGTATCATTCCAACTGATGCAAGTAGAATTAATGAGTAGTATACCGCAGGATTGGCTCTCTTACGCATATAGTTAAACGAGCCAACTGTTGTCATTATTCCGACAATCAACATTGCAATTGCAAAGAATGATCCAAACTTGTCATCAACTAGAACATTTGACGAGAAAATTGCAGACTGGGTAATATGTTTTGTAATTATTTGATAAATAACAAATCCAATTGCTGCAAGTAATGCACCAAGAGTTATGGCGCCATAAACAGAGGAGCCTTTTTCTTTTCTTGCTACATTAATTACTGGAATTAATACTCCTACTGCTCCCAGTATCAAAGTTAACATGATTGGTGTTGATGTAAAGTCTATCATTTCTATCTCCTAAATTAACAACAGGAATACTACGATTAGTATACCTACTCCAAAGATGTAAAGATAAGATTGAGAAACTCCTGTCTGTGTTGCTTGCATTATTCTTGCACCACCAGCCATAGTCTTCTCTGGAACCACATTGAATCCTTCCAATACAATGTTCTCAAAGTACTTGTAGAGACCCCTGGCTACGTATAGAGGAGCCACTACAAATCCCCAATAGATCAATGCATTGAGATACCATCTGTTTAAGAAAAATTTGTGAATAGCATAAAAGAATATGTTTGAATTTACGAATTTTACTGGGTCAACAAATCTTCCAATATAGAAGACATATCCCAATCCAAATCCAATTGCAAATGCAGCTAGTGAGGCCATGAGAGCTATAGGATTAACACCTTCTAGGAAACCACCAAGTAATGGTTGTCCGCCCATTGCAACAGCATCAACATTAGACTTTATTCCAAAGGTTGAACCCAAGTAGTTAACAAATAGATCATGTATTTGGTGTTCAAATGCAAGACCCATCACACCCACTCCAATTGTCAATGCAGCAAGTATTCCATATGGAACCCACATTGAAGGGCTAGCTTCGTGTACATGATGTCCTGCTTTTTCTAATTCTTCAATATGCTTGCTTTTGTTACCAAAGAATACTAGTCCTATCATCCTAGTTGTATAGAATGCAGTTATCACTGCAGTAACTACTGCAATTGCAAATAGTGGAAGAGCCCAAGTATTACCTGACTGATAAACTGCTGCAAATATTGCATCCTTACTCCAGAAACCTGTTGTGATAAATGGAGCACCCATCAAGCCAAGACCAGCTGCCCACATAAAGACATAGGTCTTTTTCATGTATTTTCTTAAACCTCCCATATCTGTCATAAACCTGGAACCAACAATGTGCAATACAGAACCTGCAGCCATGAACAACGATGCCTTGAACATGGCATGTGAAATCAGATGGAAAAATCCAGCTGTATAACCATCAACAAATTGTTTTGAAAGACCTGCAACACCAAGAGCCATCATCATGTAACCTATCTGGGAACCAGTAGAATATGCAAGGACTTTCTTTATTTCAGGATGTACCATTCCTTGTGTGGCAAGAAGAAGTGCAGTTATTGCTCCAACCCATGCTATCACTTCAAAGAATTGATCCATGTTAATCCCAATTGCTGCTAGTGCAAAGAATAGAGGAGCCAATCTTGCTACCAAAAATACACCAGCCTTTACCATTGTTGCAGCATGAATAAGTGCTGAAACTGCAGTAGGTCCTGTCATTGCTTCAAGTAGCCATTCATTTAATGGAAATTGTGCAGATTTTCCTATTGCACCGCCAAACAACAAGACAGCAGCTGGAATCAACAAGTGTTGTGAAGCCATAGCAGTTGCCCAGCTAGTATTTGCAGTTAATTCTCTAAATCCAAAAGTACCTGCAAATGCAAAGATTAGGAACATACCAGCCAGCATCATGACATCACCAACCTTGGTCATGATGAACGCCTTCATTCCAGAGTGCGTTGGAGAATAATAGTCCATAAGACCAAGTACATGTCGTCCTTCTGTTCCAACATGATCCTTCTTCTTGTCTCTATACCAAAATCCTACCAAGGCATAAGATGCAAGGCCTACTCCTTCCCAACCAAAGAAGAGCTGCAAAAAGTTATCAGATAAAACAATAAGTTGCATAGAACCCAAGAAAAATGCCATCCAGAAGAAAAATCTAGTTAGATCCTTGTCTCCTTTCATGTATCCAGTACTATACACAAATATCAAAAATGAAATCCAAGCAACAACATTACTCATTATTACAGCAAGTGGATCAGCTAAAACTCCAGCTTTGAGTCCAATTGATGAGATCCAAGGAATTTGGTTGTGTATCTCGTGATTACTAAGAGCTGATGGAAGAAGAGTCAAGACAGAAATTGCACTTGCAAGAGCAAATGCCACTGCAACATAACCAGTTGCACGTTTAGAGGCCTTGCCAACAGCTGGTATCATCAGAGCGGCAACAAAGGGCAGTATCCAAATGGCCCACACTCTAAGGTCTCCCAATCCAGGAATAAAATCAAAAGGCAAAATAGTCATTTTCTAAACCCCCACCAATCCTTTCATGAAAGGAATTATTTGATTAAAGAATACATCTGGATATATTCCAATAACAACACTGAATCCTGCCAAGACCATCATTGGGCCTGTAACATACCAATTGGCTTCTTTTGTTTTTTCTAGATTTTCTGGAAGTTTTCCAAAGAAGATTCGTTTTATCATCCATAACACATATGCCATTGTAATTACAGTTGCAACCAAACCTAGACCAAATGTAACCATTCGTATCATTGAGCCCTGTTGAATTGCAGTTTGGAGTGCACCATAGAACATTGTCCATTCTGCCATAAATCCACTAGTTGGAGGAACACCCATGAGAGTGAGGGCTCCAATCATTGCGCAAACTGCTGTTATTGGCATCTTTCCTGCAAGACCTCCCATTTTGGTTATACTTCTAGTTCCAACTTGCAGAATTATTGCACCAACCATCATGAACAAAATCACTTTACCTAGACTGTGAGATACAAACATCATTTCAGAACCAGAAAGACCAAGTGCAGAAGCAGAACCAATTCCAAATAAAATATAGCCCATTTGACTAATACTAGAATAAGCAAATAATTTTCTAATGTCATCTTGCACCAGTGCCATTATTCCACCGTAGATCATAGTTACCAAGCCCCAAATGTTCAAGGCCAGAGCAAAATGCTCATACTGGGCAGGCATTAACATTATTATCAATCTAAAGAATCCGTACGCACCAACTCCCAACATGGCTCCAGATGATAGTGCGTTAAGTGGAGTCGGTGAAGCTTTGTAAACATGTGGCAACCACATGTGTACCACAAATGATGCCATCTTTACCGCAAGTCCAACTATGATTGCAACAGCCGCAAGTGCAAGCACATGTGGCGGTATACCATGCGTTTTGATATCTGCATAATTGAAGCTGCCAACACTGAGACCAATTGAAAGAAAACCAAGTAAAAGAATTACCGCACCAACATGAGTCCAGAAAAAGAATAACAATGCAACTCTTCGTCTTGATTCGTATCCCCAAATTGCCAACATGAAAAATGCCGGAATAAGCATGACCTCAAAGAAGACATAAAATTCTATCAGGTTGGTTGCAAGTACGGTTCCAAGCATACCCATTGCCATTACAAGGAAAAGCGCATAGTATGCTCCAATTTGATGATTAACATGACTTTTCAGAGAAGAAGACTCTACCATTTCAGTACCGCCTCCCACTAGTTGTTTTTCAGTGTTCATTCGTTCTTCAAACATTGTAGTAATTCGTGAAACCATGTATGGCTTTGAGAAAAGTGCCACTACTGTTGATATGAGATATATCATGATTGCAAATGGAGAAGCAAGACCATCAAGCAATAATCCAAATTCGCCAAATAGCTGAGTCCACTTGTAATGTTCTTCATAACCGCCTGAAAGCACAGGAGCAATAACTAGCACAGTACAATACGCCAGCAACCCAAAACTAAACAATGCCGCAGCAGTAGGTCCAGACTTGCGTCCGATATAGTATGCAACTGGAGAGAGCAATAGTGGCAATAAAAGAGCCTGTAATAGTACGAATTGCATTATCCTTTCAAACTCCTAAAGTCTGCAATGTCAATGTTTCTGTACATTCTATATGCAACAATCACAAGTGCCAATCCGACTGCAACTTCTGCTGCTGCGATTGCTATTGAAAAGAGAGCAAATGTTTGGCCTTGACTATTTGGTATGTATCTTGAAAATGCTACCAAGTTAAGATTGGCAGAATTGATAACCATCTCTATGCCAAAAAGCATACGTATTGCATTTCGCTTTACTGCAATTCCATAGATTCCAATGGCAAGCAATGCCACTGAAACTAGAATAAAATCAATCAGCGCGTTGGCCATCTATAACATCCTCCCTTCTTGCAAGTGTCATTGCCCCGATAATTGATGATGCCAAAATTAATGCCATCACTATTAATGCAGGCGAATAATATGTTAGAAAGTCTTCTCCAATTTTTTTGTAATCCACTTCAGCTGAATTTGTATCCATTGTTTTCAGCCCAGAACCAATAATTATTGTTCCTATGCCCAACATGATCACAATCATCAATGCAATACCGGCATATCTTCTGCGTTTGTCTTCAACTTTATTGAAAATAAGTTCGCGTCTTACCAACATAACTGTGAATAGTATAAGAACTGCAATTGAACCAACATAAACTGAAAGTTGGAACATTGCTACAAACGGTGCATCTAAAAGCAAAAAGAATCCAGCAACACCAGATAATGCAAGCATTAATGCGATTGAACCATATATCAAAGAGCGTATTTCAAGTGCTGCAATTGCAGAGCCAATTGTTAGAACAGAAAGAGCTAGAAATACAGCATCAACCATGTGAAGCACCCCTGTCATCGATCTTTATTTCAACATCTTGTGAAATCTTTGGCTTTATGGCAAGTTGGGCAGGGGTGTAAATTAGAGCAGATTTTGTAAAGGACGAAAGCTCATAGTCATTGGTCATGTAAAGTGCATAGAATGGACATGCATCAACACACAGACCACAGAATACGCATTTACCGTAATCTATCTGTGGCATTATGGCTTTCTTGTTATGCTTCCACGTTTCATGAACCTTGACCATGCTTATGGCCTCTGCTATCCCCTCACATGCTACCGAGCAAAGCTGACAACCAGTGCAGTGCTCATGGAATAGTATGTGTCTTCCTCTTAACCCAGCAATTCCCACTCCAGTTTCTGGATTGAATTGAAAGCCATCACCTACAAATTTTAATTTCTGTTCAGGATAACGTAACGTAAATCGTTTTACTGCAAGATGTTTTACACCAGAATTTAGTGCACGTATTATCCCAATTACATTACTCATTGCAACAATCCTCCCGGTCCCAAGACACCTGCGTATAGCAATCCGAGAGCTATAAAGATGTTAATGAATGCAAGACCAATTAGTTTGTACCAACCAGTGTGCAATATCATATCTATTCTAACTCGTGGGAAAACTCCACGCGGTAACAGAATCAAGAGTATGACTCCCACAGTCTTGATCACAAACCATAATGTACCGTTGAGCATCTCTTGATCAAAGAGTGGCAATCCAGGGAACTTGGCAGTTACAGGACCAATTGTAATTCCTTGAGTGATGATATCTTGTGGGAATGGTGGCCAAACCATTGGGCCATTCCAACCACCAAGGAATAACACTACAAACAATCCTGCAAATGCATATAATTTCAAATAAGTACCAAGTTGGATTAATCCATACATCATTCCTGAGAATTCTGTTAACCATCCTGCAACTATTTCACTTTCTGCCTCTGGAAGATCAAATGGAACTCTTTCAAGTTCTGCTAATATTGTAATGAAAAATACTATTGCACCAATTGGGAGAAAAGCTATCCACCAAAAGTGTTCTTGTGACTCTACAATGTGTGAAAGATTCAGACTTCCAGAGAGTATTACAACTCCAAGAAGTGAAAGTATCAATGGAATTTCAAAAGCAACCATTTGATGGAGTGCTCTAAGACCACCAATGAATGTCCATTTACTATTTGCTGCCCATGCAGTAAGTACAGCAATTATTGGAAAGAAACCAATGACTGCAAATACTGCTAAAAGTCCAACATTGGGGTTTGCAACCACCCATCCAGGAGCAACTGGAATAAGAGAAACAAATGCACCTGCAGCACCAACAAACAACAATGGACCAAGCCAGAATATTGGCTTGTCAGCTTTTGCAGGAATGATAATTTCTTTGCTCATTAGCTTAAATCCGTCACCCATCAGTTGTAGTATTCCTTCTATTTTTCCACAATAAAGCGGACCAACTCTGAGCTGTATTTTTGCAAGGAATTTTCTTTCAACAAATATTGTTGCAGCAGCAAGCAGAGCAGCAAATCCAAATCCTGGAAATGCCATCACTTTGAAAATAGTAGTATGCATAAAGTTCTTGACAATTGGTAAAGTACGTGATGGATCTGCCATCCAAGTCATTGCCAAATAAGGTGTCATCAGTTGGTTGTTGATTACAGGTAGTTTGATGTAGAACAATACGATAAAGACTATCGGCAATCCAACTAGACTGAAGATTAGAATAACCCAGAATATCAGATCAAATAAAGAACCGATGAATCGACTTAGTCTGAACTGCGGTGCAATAGTTGACATTTATCTATCTGCCTCCACAGGCCAATAATTAAGACCCCAGTAAACTGCAGGCATGTTGCCTAGTTTTTCTCCTTTTAACAAATATGGCATACAAATCAAATTTCTAAATGAACCGACGCTTATCTTTACTCTATAAGGTTCTGGTCTGTTGTTAGATACAATGTAATATCCAATTGCACCTCTTCCAGATTCTATTCTACGATAAACTTCATCATTACCTCCTTTCGGATTTGGTTTTAATTTTGTACGCACTGAGCCTGATTTTGGCATCTTTCTTAATGCATCTTTTATTATTCTACAGCTTTCAAACATTTCAAGGTAAGGTACTCGAGATCTTGCATACGAATCTCCTTCTTTCATAACTATTGTTTGAAAATCTAAGTTTTCATAGACATCGTATGGTTCTTTTTTTCTTACATCAAAATCAACACCAGATGCTCGGAGTACAGAACCAGTAGTACCAAGTCTGATAGCATCAGTTCTTGATAGTATTCCACTTCCCTCTGTTCTTGCCTTCAAGAGAGGATTTTGATAGAATACGGCTTCGTATTCTTTGAGTCTTTTTTCAAAATATTCAACTTGACGTAAACATCTCTCTTCAAAGTTAGATGGTAGATCATTTCGTACTCCACCAGGTACTAGATATGCATGAGTTACTCTAGCACCAGACATTGCTTCTAAAAGATCAATGAAAAGTTCTCTGTCACCTGCAGGCCACATGAACATAGTAGAGTGACCTAAGAATATTCCGTAAATAGCGAGCCAGTATAAAATATAGATACAACGATTCAGTTCTGCCGCAATGACTCGGATGTATTTTGCACGTTCTGGAACTTCAATTCCCAACAACTCTTCCACTCCAAGACAATACGGATACAAGATGTTGGAAGAATCATGTATTACTGGTCTTTCAAGATGAGGAATGTTTTGAATATAATTTCTATATTCAGCCATTTTTTCTTCTCCTCTATGCACATAACCTGGATCAGGATCACAAGAAACAATGTAATCACCGTCGACTTTGATGATTAATCTCATATGTCCAGAACCTGGATGTTGAGGACCTACGTTAAGCGTCATTATTTTGTCATCCACAGTTTCAAGATGCATTCCCGGAGGTAGTTGTGTTGTCATTTTATCTTCCCTTTATCTTGAAATCTTTTCTAAATGGTGGTATATCTGCCCAATCCTCGGGCAAAAGTAATCGTCTCATATCAGGATGACCTTCAAAGTATACGCCAAACATTTCAAAACATTCTCTTTCATGAAATTCTACACTATAAAATACATCACGCAGTGATGGAGTTCTTGTTGCATCAGAACCAGGATTTGGAATATCTTCTCTTGGAACTCGAGTAGCAAGTGCAAAAATCTGTCTTCCAAGTTTTTCATCAGTGTAAGATCCTAGATGATAAATAACTTCAATCTCACTTGAATCTGGATAGTCGACTCCTGATACAGATTCTGCATGATCATACTTTAGTTCATCTCGTATAAATTTAGCAACATCGATTATGTCTTCTCTTTTAGTAGTTACTCTAATTCTGTCAGCTCTTACATAATCCACACGTATTTTATCTCCAAATTTTGATGAAATTTTATCTGCTAGAGATTTTTCAAATACTGGAATTGGTTTTGGTTTAACAGGAACATCAGGAGACAAGTCCAATCCTTTTTCTTCATAGAATTTTTTTGCATCATCTTTAGACATTGAATCAGATTTTGTATTTTCAGAATGTTCCTCGGTAGTACCGTTAACCTCTACGTCCTTTTCAGTTCCAGAGCTCATTGTTATTTAGCCTTCGTCCGTTTTATTTTTTCTTGAAGTAACATGCATCCTTGAATTAATGTTTCAGGTCTTGGTGGACATCCAGGAACATAAACATCAACTGGAAGAATTCCATCAATTCCAGGTAGTACGTTATACGAGTCAAAGTATAATCCGCCAGTTATCGCACATGCTCCCATCGCTATGACATATTTCGGATCAGGCATTTGATCATAGACCATTCTTAATCTAGGAGCCATTTTTCTGGTAATTGTTCCCATTACAACTATGAGATCACATTGTCGGAGAGAACCAAATGCCTCAATGATACCAAATCTTTCAACATCGTATCTAGGGCTAGAGGCTGCGCCGAATTCTACACTACAACATGCAGTCTCAAGATGTACTGGCCATAATGAGTAAATTCTACCCCAGTTGATAGCCATATCAAATGGTTTTCCTACTGCTCTGATGAGAACATCACCAAGCTTTCCAACTAGGACATTAGTAGCATGAGGTGCAGCATCTTGGTTAAGTAATTCTTTTAGCATTATTCTTCCCTATCCCGAATCGTTGTGATATTTGATTTAAAAGTTACCAAATGTCTTTTCTCCCTGCTTGGTACAATGCAAAGGCAAATGCTGCAAAAATTATTGCAAGGAATCCTATTATTGGAAGAGTTGCGGACTTTGGCAAATCAAGAACACTACTTCCCCAGGCATACAAAAAGATCGATGCAACATCAAATACAACAAACATCAAGACAAATGAATAATACTGCATCATGAAATGTGTACGTCCCTCTCCTTGTGGGACTTGACCAGATTCCATAGGCAAAAACTTGACCGGATTAGGAGTACGTCTTGGTGCAATCATTCTAGAAAGAATTAGGGTTGGCCCTGTTGCAACAATTGCAAATGTGAATAACAATAAGATTGGACTGAAACTACTAGCAGCTTCTCCTACCAAAGTAGCTAACAAGCCAGTCGGAGAGTATAAAAATCTATGCACATTATACGATCATAATTTTCATTGCCAACAAATTTTTCAATAATTTTGCTGAAAATTAATAATATATTCAATTTTACATATTGATCGATTTCAATCATTTAATTTCTAAAATGATTGATATATGACAATATCAAAACACATTCCATGGTAAATGTTGGACAGAAAGCACCACCTTTTACACTAGTAGACACGGAACTAAAAATGCAAAGTCTAGATGACTTTAAAGGGAAAAAAGTAGTCTTGTCATTTTTTGTAGCCGCAAGCTCTCCTGTATGTACAAAGGAAATGTGCACTTTCAGAGACGAATGGAATCAGATATCAAAACTTGGTGCTCAAGTAATAGGGATTAGTAATGATGGTCCATTTGCAAATAAAGCATTTGCAGAATCTCAACATCTTAATTTTCCAGTACTTGGAGACTACAAGAGTCAGACAATAAGAGATTACGATATACTAATGCCTGACTTGTTGCATGTAAAGGGATATGATGCAGCAAAGAGATCTGTGTTCATAGTAGATGAAAGTGGAAACATAGTCTACAAATGGGTTTCAGATAATCCATTGATAGAACCAAACTATCAAGAGATCATAGACTTTCTCAAGAAATAAAATAAAATCTCTTTTAATTTATTTAGAATACATCGTATATCAATTACGTATTCTTTCAATTACCAAAATCTAAATATTAAGAATGACACTAGGATCAGATGACTGCTTCAAAACAAAATGATCATAGAGATAACACATCTAAACTGCAGTCACATGAATTAAAACAAGAATCTCTAAGACATGAATTTACCAATCTAACAATAAAGGCAATAATTGTAGCAATAATAGTTTGGATTAGCTTATCTATTTTTGAAATATTTGTTGCGCCAGTAATGGGATTTCAACACATACACATTCAGGTAACAAAGACGATTGTTACCATAATACTTGTGTTAGCAATCATTACTGCCATCAGACGCATTCTCAAAAGATTTTCAAATAAAATGCCAGCACAATTCTCTGCAAGCATTTCATTTTTTTCCATAATAGTAATAGCATTGATGGCAAGTATATCTTTGTTATATGAGTGGAACATAGAACCACAGGAAATTCTAGTTGGCGGAGGAGTTGCGGCAATTATTATCGGTATTGGGGTATCAACAATAGTTGGTAACATATTTTCAGGAGGATTGATGCTTACAACATTTCCAGCCAAAATTGGTGATTCAATTATGATAGTAAATGACAACATACGTGGGAAAGTTGAAGAAATTAACATGCTATATACAAAGATAATCACAGATCATGATACAGAATACATAGTCCCAAACAATGCAATAATACAAGGCAATGTACGAATCATAAAAGAAATTCCACGGAATGATCGATTACCATACAAGAAAGGAGACAAAATTGAACTGAAAAATTCATCAGATAAGTACACTGGAATTATTATCAAGATAACTCCAGAATTCACGACCATTCTAGATGGAAACAAAGAGGTTACTATTACAAATAATTCCATATTTGACGGCAAATTTGTTATAACAAAAGATAGTACCAAATAGAGTTAATCTTAGAAACACATTACTGATAAAAAATTCATAATCGTTAACAAATTTTATTCAACAATAAAACATGGAATGATTTGTCAATAATTTTAAAAATATTTATTCAATCTCTGCAAGTACATCATTTTTTGCAACTGATGAACCCTGTTTCATTTTCAGGGATTTTACAACACCGTCCTTATGAGATTTAATTGAAATTTGCATTTTCATAGATTCTAAAACACAAACTACATCTCCTTTCTTGACATTGTCTCCAGCAGTTACATTTATCGAAACAACTCTACCAGGAATTTGACTTTTTAGATTTATTTGAGAATCAGAAGCAGAATCTGCTCCAGAGTTTTTATAAACAATTTTGTCCATCTCAGGACGTTTGTTAAATGTCAGTTTTACGCCATCTACTACAAGTGTAATTCTGTTAGTGCTATTTTCAAGATATTTTGTAATGTGATAAACACTGTCTAGCATAAATTCGACCTTGTCATGGGTCATAGTTACAATTTTGAGATCGCGTTCTTTTCCTTGTATTTTTAGTACAAATTCATTGTTACCAATAGACTTTACAATTTCTCCATCCAAGTTTTGATCAGTATTTTCTAGTTTGAATTTCATATCAATGCCTGTCCACTTGTGTTTTCCATCTAATGTTGTGTTCTTTACGCGGTTTTATTTTGTTTTTTAGAAATTCTGAATGTATGAGTGTTGCAGCTAGTGCAGGTTCTGATTTTTGTAATGCTTCATTTTTCAAATCACTTTGTAACCTATCTAGTATCTTGAACCTATCAAGAAAGTCTGTTGACAAGTCACCATTAATGAATTCCTTGCTATTCAATATAGTCTTGTACAACGGTATAGCAGTTTCAACACCTTCAATATAGAAATCAGATAGTGCTAGTGACATTCTTTGTCTAGCTTCTTCAAAGTTTTGTCCCCATGTAATGAGTTTACCCATAAGTGAATCATAGTAAGGTGATACAGTACAACCCGGATAGAGATATGTGTCAACTCGTACTCCAGGACCAGATGGGATATTAACATCCCATATTTTTCCAGTGGAGGGTGCAAAGTCCAAGAATGTATCTTCTGCATTTATTCTACATTCTATGGAACAACCATTTACTTTGAGATCTTTTTGTTTGAAAGGAATTTCTTTTCCATTTGCAATATCAATCTGTAATTTGACAAGATCAAGACCTGAAACTAGCTCAGTTACGGGATGTTCAACTTGTAATCTTGCATTTATTTCTATAAAGTAAAAGGTTCCATCATCTAATCTTAGAAATTCTGCAGTTCCAGCATTAAGATAATCAACAGCAATTGCTGCATTTACTGCAAGTTCTCCTATTTGGTCACGTGTCTTTTGATCAACTACTGGAGATGGAGACATTTCGATGAGTTTTTGGTGTCTTCTTTGAATAGAGCATTCTCGTTCAAAGATATGTACTGCATTTCCATGCTTGTCACGGGCTAGCTGAAGTTCAATGTGCCTTATTTTTGGAAGGAATTTTTCAACAAATAGTGCAGATTTGCCAAATGCTGCTTTGGATTCTCCAGAAGCAATCTCAAAAGCTTCTCTTAATTCTTGTTCATTGTGTACTAGTCTAATTCCTCTACCTCCTCCGCCAAAAACCGATTTGAGTAGAACAGGATAACCAATATCATGTGCAATATTCAATGCTTTTTCAACTTCTTCTACAATTCCCGGACTTCCAGGTACGGTTGGAACTTTGGCTTTTATCATCGCATCTTTGCACTCCATTTTATCACCACAGAGTCTCATTGATTTGCCAGACGGTCCTATGAAATTGAGATTCTTTTTCTCACAAAGATCTGCAAAGTCTGCATTTTCAGAAAGAAATCCATATCCTGGATGAATTGCATCAGCACCAGAACTAATTGCAGTCTCTACTATTTTTTCCATGTTCAAATAACTCTGTGCAGGAGGTGCAGGACCTATATGATATGCTTCACTGGCCATCTTCACATGCTTTGAATTTACGTCTTCATCTGAATAAACTGCTACTGATTTTATTCCTAATGCATTACATGCCTTGATTACACGAATTGCAATTTCGCCCCTGTTTGAGATTAAAATTTTCTTTATCATATCGTTCTAGAGATTAATATTTCCATGTTTTCGTGGAACTCTTCTTTCCCGTTTATTTGCCAAAGCATCCAAAGCACGAATTAGAGCCGGTCGTGTTTCAGCAGGATCAATCACAGAGTCAATCGTACCATATGATGCAGCGACATAAGGATTAGCAAATTTTTCGGTGAAATTATCAACAAGTTGTTTTTTTAGTACAGCAGGATCTTTTGCAGAATCAAGTTCTTTTCTATTCATAATTCGTACAGCTGCTTCAGAACCAAGTACAGCTATCTGCGCAGTAGGCCATGCATAATTAACATCAGTTCCTAAATTCTTGCTTGACATTGCAATGTAGGCTCCACCGTAGGCTTTACCTATGATAAGCGTAATTTTTGGCACTGTAGCTTCACAATAAGCATACAAGAGTTTGCTCCCATGGCGGATAATTCCTGCATGCTCTTGCTGGGTTCCAGGCATGTATCCAGGCGTATCAACTAGTGTAATAATTGGAATACCATAACAATCACAGAATCTAATGAATCGAGATGCCTTGTTAGATGAATCAATATCCAGTGCTCCTGCCAATACCATTGGCTGATTTGCAACAATCCCTATTGTTTTACCATGAAGTCTTGCAAATCCAACTACAACATTTGGTGCAAATAATTCGTGTATCTCAAAGAATACATGATTATCAACAATAGAAGATATGATTTCTTTCATGTCATATGGTTGTAGAGGATTTTCTGGAATTATGTTTATGAGATTATTGTCCAGTCGATTCGGATCATCGCCAGTTTCTACAACAGGTACTTCTTCTGTACTGTTTTGAGGAATATATGACAAGAGTGTCTTAACAATATCCATACAGTGATACTCATTTTTTCCTACAAAGTGTGCAACACCACTATTTCTTCCATGTGACATTGCACCACCAAGCTCATCAAAAGATACTTCTTCTCCAAGAACTGTCTTGACAACCTCTGGACCTGTTACAAACATAGTAGAAATCTTATCAGCCATGATTACAAAGTCTGTCATTGCAGGAGAATATACAGCGCCTCCTGCTGATGGTCCTACGCTAATAGTAATTTGAGGAACTACTCCAGATGCAAGTTGGTTATGATAAAATATGCTAGCAAAACCATCAAGGCTTAATATTCCCTCTTGAATTCTTGCTCCACCCGAATCAATTATTCCAATTATAGGACATCCAACTTTGACTGCATGATCCATAATTTTTGTAATTTTTTTGGCTCCCATTTCACTTAGTGTTCCACCAAGAACTGTAAAATCATAAGCAAAAAGAAAAACTTGTTTTCCATGTATAGTTCCATATCCTGTTACCACTCCATCGCCAAAGAATTTTTTATTCTGCATGTCAAATTCATAATAATGATGAGTTGTCATGGCATCAATTTCTGTAAAGCTTCCTTCATCAAGCAATAGGTCAATTCGTTCTCTGGCGGTAAGCTTACCCTTTTCATGTTGTCCTTGAATTCTTTCTTCTCCGCCACTTTGTTCTGCTTGTCTTCTTTTATGTAAAAAATTCTTTATCTTTTCAGAGTGCATTATTCGAATTAGAGACTAATTACAACCTATATTAATTTAATCAGTTTTGACTTCTCTAATACCATCTCTGCCGCCCTTTGCGTTACGAAAAACATTCATTCCAATATGGTAATTTTCCCATAATCCTTCTATAATTTGGAGTTCTTCCCTTGCAGACTGGATGGTTTCCTTTGTAGCTTGTGGCTCTGCCTCTGTTTTTGCAACCAAATTTCTCTTTTCCACAAGAAGATCCTCTAGTCCCACCTCATAATTGGATTCACCATGGAAAGCTGGATCTAATGGAGCGATCTTTGTAGTGGGCTTTGTCATTTGTTTTTCAATCTTAGGGGTTAGATTTTAAGGTTTTACAGCATGTCTTGGGGTCAGCCAGAATAGATCTTGGTTATAGTTTAAGATTCAAAATTGGATATCGCTTTAGTACAGAAATTTGATATAATGAAAAAGCATCCTTCTCCTCACTGCATTTCTTACATATGCACATTTGAGAGACTTTGTCTAGATCACAGCTATCTGCAAATTCACAATTGGGACATCCTGCAGAGCCTCCACAAACGATGCATTTTAGTTGTTTTACTTCAGCACAAGCTTGATGCTTTACGCCCAGTCCCTTGGCCCACAGAGCTACCTCATTGACTTCAATCTTTTTATTACAAACAAGACATGTTCCGGGAAATTTCATAGGTATTGAACGCCAGCTCATTTTATCAAAACCAATTCCTTTTGGACAATCGCATTATCAGTTTCGTTTAGATCCATTTCAATAGACTTGTTTTTCATACAATAGAGAAGATATGGAAGATAAAAAGTTGAAAATGTACTACGTGATACGTGCATTTGTCTTGCAAGATTTCCAGTCAATCCCTTGATTGCCATACCATCCCATCTTATTCTATTAAGGACAGGCCATGGAAGATTAAACTTTGAATATTTGATTGTCAATCCGGGTTTGTATAATTTTAATAAAATACCATCTAGATATCGTAACAGTCGCCATTCTTGTTTTCGCATAATTTTTCCATATAACATATCAGCTTCAGACAAGACATCCAACATTTCCTTTAGAATGGTTGTAGGTAGTGAGCTTGTTATTATGCTTGAGTAAAATGCATTAATCTTTTCTCTAGGATCAATTCTCAAGGAATAAAGTATTGCCTGAGCTTCTTCAACAGATTTTGCATTAAAAAATTGATTCAAAGACTCTTCCACATCATTTGCTGCATATGACTTGTCAAGTTGAGGTTCAAATCCTCCAGACAATGCCTGAGCAGAATTTAGAATTGACCTAATATCTCCGCGTGAGTCAATTATCATTTTTATCATATTACCAATTTTTATTGATGTACCTTCACGTTTCAAAATTTCTTCAACGTACAATCTCATCAATCTAGGAGGAAGAGGTCTGAGTTTCACGGTAGTTGTAACTTTTTTTATGGCTTTCATCTTGTCAGACGAGTCAGAATTCGCTGCAAGGATTATCGGTATGGTGGACTCTTTCAATATGTCAACTAGCGCATCTACACCACCAAAGTCAGATCTTCCATGTATTCCATCTACTTCATCAACGAAGATCATTGGATTTCCAAGTACACTACGATTACCAAGAATTGGATTGAGAATTTCTTGAATCTTCTGTTTGCTCCTTACATCACTTGCATTCAGGCTAATCAGATCATAGCCAAACTGTTTTGATCCCAATACAGCCATGGTTGTTTTTCCTATACCAGGTGGACCGATTAATAGAAGAGGTTTTGTTCCTTTGATCCATTTACCAAACCATTTCACAAAGGATTCTTTTGCTTCCTCATTTCCAACCATTTCAAGCAGATTCTTTGGCCTATATTTCTCAGACCACATCATATCAAATCACTTGGGGATCTTTGATTGGAATTCATTCCATAATTTTTCTTTTGAAAGTTGATTAAACCAATACATGTTGTAATGCTCTACAGTCAGAAAGAGAAACTCTAGAAAATCCTTGTGTGAAAAATTTTCAGGCAGTAGTTCTAGAGCAAGTCGTGCTTCTCCTAGGTAAATATCACTTTTTTTCATGGTGAAATCAAATCCTTTTTGAACATCACCTGTAAGAAATGTGTAATATAGAGGCCATGAAGGAACTTTAACAAATTTATTTTTTATAGAATCCTCAATTTCATTTCCACATCCAACAGATTCTGCTGCTTTTGCCATTCCAAGATAAAATATTTCTCCAAGAGGAAATCTTGCAAGAGTCATATTCTTTCCAGCAGTTCCCATCACTGCTCTATATTTTTTATAACATTGAATCATTTCTTCTTCAGATATGCTTTTAGGATTCATTTTTAATTTAAAATCAATGTATTGACCTGTCCTTGCATCTTTGAAACCTCGTTCAAATTCTTCCAATACTTCTTTACCTCCAACAGAAATCTTGTCTCTTGCAAGTTTCAAGATGTATGGATTCATCAGCTTGTAATCATCCAAAAATTCTATATCTTCATCTTTATCCATTATTCTATCCATTGGTTCACTTAGATCAATTGCGATTATGTGACCATCAATGATATCAGTTTTTTTCTTGGCATCAGTGTCATCACCAAAGTATTGAGTTGAGGCATCATACAATGCACTAAAAACTGGAAATGTCATTTTAACAAAGTTTGAATTAAGTATTCTTGATACTCTATCTAGAAGAGTCTCGTAATTTTCTAGTCTCTTTCGTACTTCATCTATCTGTGATTTTTGGAGAATTATCTCAGCAGAACCTACTTCTTTGGCAAATTTTTCTTGAGTTTCAAATGGATTAGGGTCAGATTTTATCTCATTTAGGAGATCTTCGGCAAACCTTTTAGTAAATTTCGGAAATTCATCCTCTGCTTCCTTTTTGTATTTATCAAATAGCCGATATCCCTTGCTTTTGAACAATGCTTGTTTGACAATGTCCTTGCCGGGTTTTGTAGACAATAATGCCTCCTTGCTAAAGATGGATTCGTCTTTGCTGCTCACACAATGGCACAACTTTTTTGCTATTTATGCATTCAGCTTCTTTTTTTATTACTTAAAATAAATTAGGACTGGGAAAAGAAAAACTTGTGAAAGTAATTGATATTTTGGAAGAGGCTGCAAAGAGAGTACATGAGAATGTAAAAAACCTAGCAGGAACAAAAGAATCCGGTACAGACCATGGAATGGGAGCAGGTGGAGATATTTCTCGTAAAATTGACATTGTGGCAGAAAAAACTGTTCTTGATTACCTACGTGAGATAAATTTTGAAGGTACTGTATTTGGAGAGGAATGCGGTATTGTTGAATTTTCACCAAATCCAAAAGGCTTTATCATAATGGATGCAATCGATGGTTCAACTAATGCAGTAAGAGGTTTGCCATTCTTTTGTTGTTCATTGGCATATACACCTGAAGACAAACTAAGTTCTGTTACAGATGGAGTAGTAATGGATCTACACAATGGCGATTTGTACTCTGCATCAAAAGGCAAAGGAGCATACATGAATGGAAAAAAAATTCAGGTTCATAAAGAAAAACCAATTTACTTTGTTGTCGGTGTTGACATTTCAGGAATTTCACCAGATGCTCTACCACAATTAGCGCCAATTCTTGCAGCATCAAACCATGTCAGACATTTTGGGGCTGTCGCACTTGAGCTTGCAATATTTGCTCGTGGATTAGTTGATGTATTTGTAGACCTGCGAAGAAAATTAAGAATCACTGATGTTGCGGCAGGATATCTCATAGCATTAGAAGCTGGTGGATATGTAGTTGATGAAAATGGCATGCCGCTTGACTCAAAGTTGAGTTATGATAAGAGGATTTCATTCATAGCTGCGGCAAACGAAGAAACACTTGCTGATGTAAGGAAAAAACTAGGTTTATCATCCAAGATCTGAGATTTAATTTCTGATTTATCTTATTCCTGAGAAAAATTTATGGCGCCCTTGGCGGGATTTGAACACGCGTCGAGGCCGTGACAGGGCCCCATTCTAGACCGGGCTTTACGAGGAATGGAATTAACCACATCCCCTCTATACTACAAGGGCGTTGAAATACTGTGAAAGAAAATCTGAGTTTAAAGCTTTCTTTTCTTCAAAAAATTTTGTAAAAGACTAAATTATACACAACTATGACCCTTCGCTATGGGTTCGTAGCTCAGCCAGGTAGAGTACCGGACTTTTAATCCGGCTGTCCGGGGTCCGAATCCCCGCGAACCCGCTATTTCATATGTCTATTTTTGAGACTTGGAAAACTAATGCAAAAATATCATTTCAGACTTAATGCCTCAAAAATAGAAAAATTCTAACTAACTTAGGTTCAGTTCTGGAAACTCTGCTTGCTTGATGCCCAAGTCATGCTGGAGTGTTCTGATCTTCTTTGCATATTCAGCCATTCTGGTGTTATCACTCTGTACCTTGGCGATTTTGTATCCACGCCAAGCTTTTTTGAGTGCACCCCATGTCTGACCTGCAGTGTAGTTAGGGTTGTTTGTTTGTGGTTGTACGAATTGATACATACTAAAAGATGAGTTGTAAAAATCAGATATCAGTACATATGTTAAGTAAAATCAATATAAAAGTCAAGTTTCTCACATTAAATTCAAATATTTACTAATTTTATCAGTAAAAACTTTCAATTTTTGTGTGTTTCTGACATATTTTAGGCTTTGTTTTTTATCAAAGCATTTACTGTACTTTCTAGACTTCCAATTGCTTCTCTTACTTCATTTGTTCTCTTTCGTGTACCTGTTTCGTATGCTTGGATCTTTCTTTTCCTATCTACAATCATTCTTTTCTGTTCATGCGTACCAGAAGATCCCTGCGAGCGTCTAGTTTCAAGAGATGATTCAGGAGTTGTCGACTGGATAATTTTGTAAAGATCCTTTGAATCAATTTCGTTAGATGGAATTGTTTTCTGCACTTCGGATATGGATAATTCAGTTAGAGATTTTTTCGAATTAGATGCTATTTGTACCAGATGTCCCACTATTTTATGTGACACTCTAAATGGTATTCCTTTTCGAACCAAATGTTCTGCAATATCAAGAGAGATAGAAAATCCACCATCAATTGCTTGTCGTAGTTTTTTCTCATTTACAGTCATGGTTTTAAGAAGAGAGTTAATGACAATCAATGATGATATTATTATTTTTGAAGTTGGCCAAATTGAAACTTTGATTTGTTGAAGATCCCTATTATATCCAGATGGAAGACCCTTTAGATTTGACAATATTGCCATCTGATATCCTATCACTTGAGCAGTTTTTCCACGGATGAGCTCAAGTATATCTGGATTTTTCTTTTGTGGCATGACACTAGATGTAGAAGTGAACTTGTCTGATAATTCAAGAAAAGAAAATTCTGAAGTAGACCATATGATAAAATCTTCTGCCATTCTACTCAAATTTGTCATCATGATTGAAGAGTCACTCACATATTCTGCAACAAAATCTCGTGATGAAGTTGCATCAATTGAATTCTCAACTAGCCCCTTGAATCCAAGCATTTTTGCAGTGAATTGTCTGTCAATTGGAATGCTTGTTCCTCCAACAGGACCTGCACCAAGAGGAGATTCATTGATTCTACCATATGTACCATAGAATCTGTCAAGATCTCGAAATAGAGCATCTGCATATGCCAAAAGAACATGAGAAAACAATCCAACCTGAGCCTGTTGTAGATGAGTATATAGTGGAACAATCGTATTCTGATGTTTTTCGGCCAGTTGTATCAGCGTAGATATAGTTTCGTTTAAGCAAAAACAGACAATATTGATATCATCTCGAATCTTCATACGTATGTCGAGTGTAACTTGATCATTTCTTGAGCGTGCAGTATGCATCTTTCCACCAGCCTCTTTTCCAGCTTTTTTTATCACTAGAGATTCAATTAGCTCATGAATGTCTTCTGCCTCGGACTTTTCAGAAAAATCTTCTTTTTTGAGTTTCTCCAGAGCACCAAGAATCTTTCCTGCTTCTGTTTTTGTTATTATTTTATTATCAAAAAGCATTAGTGTATGAGCTTGGCTTCCAAGTATATCATACGATGCAATTTGAAAATCGTCTGAAATTGATGAAAGAAATTCTAATGTATTTTCATCTAGTTTTCCTTCTAATCTAGATCTGTACATCAATTTAGGAAATAGAATGGTTATATATAGCATAGACGCTTTTTTGATTTATGTCACAGGCATCTCAAGACCTGAGAAGACAAATTTTTGATGAACTAACAAAAGTAGTTGATCCAGAAATAAATGTCTCAATAATGGAACTTGAACTAGTTGATAATATTGACATCGCAGGATCCGAAGTTAAAATTGATTTGCATCTGACTAGTCCATTTTGCCCAGCAATATTTGGATTCAAGATTGCACAAGATGTACATGACAATTTGCTCAAGATAGAAGGAATCAACGATGTCAAAGTAAATGTTTCAAATCATTTCATGGCAGAAGCCATAAACAATCAAGTAAACACTAGTAAGAATCCTAAAAAGCCTTAAAAAATTATTTTCTAAATCCTAAAAGATATCCCCTGAGCAATTGTATTGCCATTGCAGGGTCTACACCTTTTGGACAGACTTGACTACAGGATCCAGCAAAGTGACATCTCCATATACCATGAGAGTCATCCACAATTTTTAATCTATCATCTTTTCCTTTATCCCGATTATCTGCTACATACCTATAGGCTTGGGCAAGCCCTTGAGGGCCAATAAATGATTCATCTGTAGCCATGGTTGGACATGCAGAGTTACACAAGCCACATTTTATGCAATAAGAGAATTGGAGAAACTTTTCAAGATCCTGTGGTGTTTGTACAAATTCTTTAGAGTCCGGCGTTACTTCAGAATCTTCTCGGATTATGAAAGGTTTCATTTTTTTATGGTTTGATATTAATTGCTTAAAATCAACTGCAAGATCCCTGATAATTGGAAAGTTGTTCATTGGTTCAACTGTGATAACATTTGAGTTCAATTCAGAAATCTTTGTGTAACATGCAAGTGCTGGTCTTCCATTGATTTTCATTCCACAGGAACCACATGATGCTTGTCTGCAGGAATATCTCACTGCTACAGAGTGATCAAAGTTTTGCTTTACATACAATATTGCCTCCAAGACTGTGGTCCATTTCTGAACTGGAATTTGAAATTCTGAAAATGACAGTTCTTGTTCAGTAGATGGATTTGATCTGGCTATTCTAAGAGTAATGGTATTTGGTTGGTTAGTTTTTGTATTTGATGACTCAGATGGTTTTGGTGCTTCTACAACTGCCATGTCTAAGAAACCCCCATTCCAGCCATCAATATAGTTCTTGAGCCATATGCAATCAATACAGCCATGGCTGCAAGGGATCCATAGTTGATCATTTTTTCATATGTTGAACCTTGTTTTAATTCCAAAAGAATTACTCGAAGACCATTAAAGCCATGCACAGAAAGTAGAATTAGTATAGCTTCGAGCATCAATGCATATGGAAGAAAATGATAGTTTGTAATTACATTTTGATATTGTAATGAATCAGAAAACTTTTGGGACATCCTCATCAGTATGTGTACAGCTACAAGTGCTACAGCTCCCAATGCTGTTCCATAATGTATTTTCATGATAATGCTTTCGCGCATCTTAATCACCAAGTAATACCGATGCACCATACATCATGGCTAGTGCTGCAAGAGCAATTGAAACCCAGATGCAAAGCCTTTGTTTGTAGTTCAGTGATGCTGCCTTGTATGGATATTCTGGTTGTCCAGGTTTTCCAACTCCTATACCGCCATGGCCAAGCATGACTCGAATTCCATTTGCAGTATGAAATACACACATGCCAATCACTAATGTGAGAAAGATATGACCTTGTGTAGTTTGTGTAAATTCTAACATCTTGTCCCAGGCTATTTTCCCGTTGACAATTGTGCTAGTTTCATAAATGTGACCTATCAAATATGCAAGTAATCCAAGTCCACTAAGTCGTTGCAACCAATATGCAACACGCTCTATCCCATATCGAGTGGGATTTACCATTCCCTTTATGCCTTCACGGTTTGACAATCGTTCTGCCACTAGTATTTCCTCTCCACTGGCTTGTATTTAGTAATAGTTACAGGATGTGTCTTGAGAACTGGTTCCTTGGTATCATAATACACAAGAGTATGATGTAAAAAGTTCTTGTCGTCTCTATCAGGATAATCAACTCTTGAATGTGCCCCTCTTGATTCCTTTCTTGCAATGGCACCCATTAGAATAACTTCAGCAACGCGGAACATTGAATCAAGTTCCATGACGTTTGTAAAGTTCGTGTTGTACTCTTTGGCTTTATCATCAACGTGTTTCCAAGTTTTTTTCTGTAGTTGTCGTACTTGTTTTAATCCCTCGACTAGATCATTTTCAGTTCTAAAGACATAAGCCTTTGAATTCATTATATCAGTTAGTTCTTGACGCACTTCGTATGGATTTACACTTCCACTTCCTCTAAAAATTCCATCGTAGATTCTTTTTTCTTCAGTAGCAATCAAATGCATTGGGAAAGGCGGTTGAGATTTTCCCTCAAGAACATATTTGGCAGCAAGTTCTCCTGTAATCTTTCCCCATACAAGACATTCTGCTGTTGAGTTTGCCCCCAATCTATTTGCGCCATGTACACTATTACATGCGACTTCTCCAGCTGCCCATATTCCTTGGATTTCTGTTGCACCATCAATGTTGGTATGAATTCCACCCATCATGTAATGACATACAGGTCTTACATCAATTGGTTCAGTGATTGGATCCACTCCAGAGAATTTTAGTGAGATTTCTCTGATTGCAGGTAATTTTCCGATAAGTACTTCTTTACCAAGGTGTGTAAGATCTAGTTTTAGACATTCTACCCCAGTTTCATTTTTGAAACCTCTGCCCTCATTAATTTCAGTCATCATTGCACGAGAAACAACATCTCTTGAAGCAAGCTCAAGTTTAGTTGGTGCATATTTTTTCATAAATCGTTCCCCATCTTTATTTATCAGATATCCACCTTCACCTCTTGCACCCTCAGTGATCAGAATTCCAGACGGCAATATTCCAGTTGGATGAAATTGAACAAACTCCATGTCTTTTAATGCCATTCCAGCACGATATGCCATGTCCAATCCATCAGGAGTTGAGGCTAATGCATATGTTGAGAAACTATAGACTCGTCCAGCTCCGCCTGTTGCAATGATTAATGCTTTTGCCTTGAATGTATAGAAATTACCACTTGAAAGTTCGATTGCTGTAATACCGCAGAAGCGTTGACCATCATGAATTACAGATGTAACAAACCATTCATTGTAAAATTCAATATTATCAAATTTTTGACAAGTATCATAGAGAGTCTGCATCTCATAAAAACCAACTTTATCCTGAGCATATGTTGCACGATTAAAGCTGTAACCTCCAAAAGCTCTTTGACCAATCCGTCCATCTTCTCTTCTTGACCACGGCATTCCCCAATGTTCTAATTGGTATACTTCAGAGGGCATTTCTTGAACAAGTCTTTCAATTACATCTTGATCGCCAAGAAAGTCACTTCCTTTTACGGTATCATACACATGAGATTCAAGAGAATCTCCTTCTTCAGGATACAAAACAGCTGCTGTTCCACCTTCTGCAGATACAGAATGTGAACGCATGACTTGAAGTTTTGAAACAACTCCAATTTTGATCGTTGAACTTACTTTTGATGCTTGAATTGCCGCCCTAAGACCGGCAAGGCCAGAACCCACTATCAAGAGATCAAGTTCTATGCTGTTGACCATTATTCGACATTCTCCTTTCCACGCTTCATAAATATGTCTTGTGAAGGACTTTTAGGATATATTACTATTATACAAGTATCAGATAGTTTTTGAACCTCTTCTACTAGAGATTTAACTTACAGAAGATTTTCAAGATATGTCACAAGTTGTTGTAAAATATTTCAATCAGAAAAAGTCATGGCTAGAAAAAATGTCAAAGATAGACTAAGCAATAAATAATTGTAGAATCACATAGAGCCACAGTTGACAAGTATTAGAAAATTATTACTAGACAAATCAAAACCTCTTGTTTTTCCTGGAGTTTATGATGCAATAACTGCAAGAATAGCTCAAAAAGCAGGCTTTGAAGCAATGTTTCAGACAGGATATGGAACATCTGCAGCACTTTTGGGTATGCCAGACTATGGTTTCATAGGATCGACTGAAACAATTGAAAATGCAAGAAGAATATGCAAATCAGTATCTGTTCCAGTCATAGTAGATGCGGACACAGGTTATGGCAATCCATTAAGCGTGTGGAAACTTGTAAATGAACTTGAATCAGTTGGGGCATCTGGTATATTTCTTGAAGACCAGAAATGGCCAAAAAGATGCGGACACATGTCAGGCAAAGAAGTAATTCCAAAAGAAGAATATGCTGAAAAACTTCGTGCCGCTGTTGATGCCAGAAAAAGTAAGGATTTCATAATTGTTGCCAGAACAGATGCACGAGCTACTGAAGGTCTTGATGCAGCAATAGAGAGAGGTCTACTTTACAAAGAGATTGGTGCAGATGCAATTTTTGTTGAAGCACCAAAATCAGTTGAAGAAATGAAAAAAATAGGTAAATCGATCAAGGCACCTCTAGTTGCAAATATGATAGAAGGCGGAGCAACTCCTGTTCTCTCATCCAAGGAATTACACAATATGGGATTCAATCTTATTTTATATCCATTATCTGTGCTTTATGCAAATACATTTGCAACATTGAAGATTCTAAAAGAATTGAAAAAAGCTGGAACGACACTAAAGTTGAAAGAATCTCTTGTAAATTTTGACGAATTCAATAACATTGTAGATCTTTCCAGATTCAAGAAAATGGAAAATAAATACTCAACAAAATAAGTGACAAAAAAGAAAAGAGTTTTTCAAGGTATTATCTTTAAGAGTTCGTTCTCTTTACTTCTATTTCTATAGTAGAAACATTCCTAGAGCGTCCATCTTGTGATTGCATTTGTTCTGAACCTATCTTGATGTTTCCCACGGCATAGCCAGCATTTTCTGTTTTTCTTGCAATGATTTGAGCAACGTCTACGGCATGGCCGATACTAAGTCCTCTTGCCTTGATTGATATTTTTGGTTGGTTTGCCAACTGTATGAGCGCAGAAGTAACATACGACATAAGTGGCTTTTTTCCAATGTAGATAATGTCTCTAGATTCGGACATGCGCTGACTACCATTTGGGATAATTTAAATCTAAGAATGAAAAATTCGAGGCATGAAGTTTTTGATATCCCTAATTTTTGCAATGACAATAATTGGAGCTAGTTCTGCGTATGGATATGATGAATTATCAGCATCAGACTTTAAGATAGTAAACTCTCTTGGTGAGGAAATTAAGTCTCCTGTAGTTGATCAACAGCTCAACTTACAAACATCATTGAAGAATGCGAGTGAAAAAAATATCGATTGGGCATACATAGTTCAAGTGATCAATTCAGATGGTGCAATTGTTGATCTCAATTATGCAACAGGATCTCTAGCAAATAATCAAACTCTTGCTGCAGCACTATCATGGACTCCAAGTGAAGCAGGAAACTACAAAATTGAGATATTTGTTTGGGACAATTTACGGGACATAAATCCACTTGCTCCCATGTCAACGTATTCAATTACTGTAACTTGAAAAAGTGGACCGGGTGGGATTTGAACCCACGATCTCACCCATGCCAAGGGCGTATCCTACTAGGCTAGACGACCGGCCCATATTCAACCAGAATATCGCATCTGATTTGCATTAACTTTTTTTGAGAGGTTATTAACGTTTAGTGTAAATCAAAAATTTAGGATGCGAAATAACAGCATAAGATATTTAACTATCTAAATCAAAAATCCTCGCGTGGTCGTAGACAGTAAAGCAATAATTTCATACATACAAATTCAGAAAGAAGATTTAGCGGTTTTCAGATTCGTGCCAAAAGAAGGTGGTGAGGTACCACAGTACAAAGCTGGACAGTTTCTCACACTTGGAGCACATGTACCAGCAGAAAATAAAATAATTCGAAGAGCATACTCAATTGCATCAAATCCAGAAAATAGAAAATATATCGAATTATACATCAGATGGGTAAGAAAACCACTTCCAGGACGTCTTACTACAGTATTGTTTAGCGCAAAAGAAGGAGACGAAATAATTTGGTTAAAACCTACAGGTCCTTTCACCATAGAAGAAAAAAAACCAGATGGCGAACCAGATAATAGAAGAATAGTTTGTCTTGGCGGTGGTACAGGTCTTGCACCATTTCTCAGTTATGCAAAACATCTTCATGCAATAGGAAGTAAGAGAGAAATTGTAGTATATCACGGTGCTAGCTATGTTGATGAATTAGGTTACAGAGATGAATTAACCAAACTAGAAGAGGAAAGTCTCGATAGAGGAAAAGACAAATGGAATTTCAGATATAGAGCAACAATAAGCAGACCAGATGAATGGTTTAACAGAACATGGAATGGTCACAAAGGCAGAGTAGAAAGTTTCTTACAATCAAAAGACGGAGAAACATCACCACTTGAAAAAATGGTTGGTGAAAAAATCACAAAGGATAACACAGTATTTTTCATTTGTGGTTGGCAAGGAACTATAGATGGTTGTCTAGATGTCTTGACACCAAAAGGTTTTGTCACAGAAAGAAGCAAGCGAGCAGACAAGAGCTTTGAAATAAAGTACGAGTCATACGGCTAAACAAAATCTCCTTTGAAAGAATAATATTCTATTACCATAGCGAGTCTTACAGGGACGTAGGTTAGCTTGGTAGACTGCCAGCCTCGGGCGCTGGATGTCGTGGGTTCAAGTCCCATCGTCCCTATCCTTTCAGAAATTTGTTACATTTTGAAATAAATGATTGAAATATGACACAAAAATACAGGAAAGCAGTTGACAATAGCAATCTATCTTGCGCATTTGAATCCAGTTACCAAAGCACATGTAGAAATTATTAACGAATTAAAAAATGAAGGTCAAGTAAGAGTTTTACCAGTTATATTCATGAAGAACAATAAGGAAATCAATAGTAGAAGTTTTCCTTTTAGTTATGAATTAAGAAAAAAAATGCTTCACGCAGTATTTGGTGATAGTGTTACAGTTGTACCAAATTATACATTTTATGCGCCATTTGCAAAATACATGCCTCCAATGTTATCGCCACATTCTTGGAAAATAAAAGGACAAATCTTGGATGGAGTAAAAACAGATTATTTTACATACACTGGCGATAAAGCAGAAGGTTTCGTGCTCAAGTTATATGGTCTAAATCCTAAGGTAGGTAAAAGAAAGGAGACCTCAGCATCATCTGTAAAACAAAAAATGTTTGATGCATCAATTGGTAAAGATACAGATTGGGAAAACTATGTTGAACCCGAAGTAGTACGAATAATACGTGATAGTTGGGATGTTGTTAAAAAATTTGCAACTGCTAAGGATCTTACGTATAGAGTATTAGGAATGAAATTTCCTAGCATAGGATTTTGGTAGAAATAGATTAATTATAGACAGATTCGGTTTTTCAATATGAAATCTTTTGTTCCAAAATTCGTCTGGTTTGATGGTAAAATAGTTAGAGACGAGGATGCAAAGGTTCCGGTCATGACTCATGCCATACATTATGGAACTTCTGTTTTTGAAGGAGTAAGAGGATATTGGGATTCCAAAAACTTGAACATTTTCAGATTGCAAGATCATATTAGGAGATTTAGAAATTCAGGCAAAGTGTATTCGATCTCTCTTAGATTTACAGACAAAGAAATTACTAATGCGATAATTCAGCTCTGCAAAAAAAATAATGTTAAACAATCATGCTACATACGACCATTTTATTTTGTGGGCAAACATGGAATCAATCTCCATGTAACTGAAAATACTCCAACCCATGCTGCAATAGTCATGTTCCCGTTCGGGGAATTATTTGACAGAAATGGGATAAAGGTAGGCATATCATCTTGGAGACGAATTCATGACATTTCTACACCACCACTTGCAAAGATGGGCGGAAATTATCTCAATTCCATACTAGCAACACAAGAGTCAAAGAGAAACGGTTACGATGAAGCAATCATGTTAGACCATTTAGGAAACATAAGTGAAGCCCCTGGTGAAAACATCTTTGTTGTAAGAGGTAGAAAGTTACTAACACCTCCACCCAGTTCATCAGCATTAGAAGGAATAACAAAAGATTCAGTGATCAAGATAGCAGAAGATCTTGGTTATCAGATAATAGAGCGTGAGATTCCTAGAACAGAAATTTACTTTGCCGATGAAGTATTTCTGACAGGAACTGCCGCAGAAATAACTCCAGTTATTTCAGTAGACAACAAGATAGTAGGAGATGGTAAAATAGGAAAGATTACGGGAGATATTAGAAAGATCTACTCAGATATTACCATGTATAAAAATAAGAAATATTCAAAATGGATTACACAGGTGTACTAGTATGAAGATAGTTCAGATAGGTACTGGCGGTTTTGGAAAAAACCATGTAAGAATCTTATCCCAACTCGGAGTTCTTTCAGCCATATGTGACATGGATGATTCTCGTGCAAAAGAGATTAGTGAAAAATATTCTGTGAATCATTATTCATCTCTAGATTCCCTCATGAATTCAGAAGAATTTGATGCTGCATTTGTGTGTACACCTACTTCGACTCACTTTGATTTGGCAAAAAAACTCTTAGAACAGAAGAAAAATGTTTTTGTAGAAAAACCAATGACTTATTTTTCTAATGAGGGAGAAGACCTTCTCAAATTAGCCAAGAAAAACAAGGTAATTCTCACAAGTGGTTACATAGAGAGATTCAATCCTGCAGTTTCACTTGTCAAAGAATATGTCAAGACTAAAAAGTATGGAGAATTGATCATGCTTGAATTTCACAGAGAAAACAGAATGCCAAATCACATAAAAGATGTTGGAATTATTTACGATACTTCAGTTCATGACATTGATACTGCTATGTGGTTATTTGATGATGTACCAGAAGTAGTATTTGCAAGGTCTGGAAAAATAAGACATGAACATGAAGATTTTGCAACAATAATGCTAGGTTTTAAAGATAACAGGGTTGCAATTATATCATCAAATTGGATCACTCCAATTCGTGTAAGGAAATTTAATGCAGTGTGTGGTGATGCCATAATTTCTTCTGATTTTATTACGCAAGAGGTTAAGATCGAAACTAGTTCAGGAGCAGAAATACCGAGAAAGGAGATGGAAGAGCCTTTGTTTTTAGAGATAAAAAATTTCATATCTGCGATAGAAGGAAAAGAGAACATTCGAGTTAGAGCAGAAGATGCTGTAAACACCACCAAGATTGCAGAAGCGGCACTTTTATCTAGTCAGAAAGGAACTCCAATCTATCTGAATTTAAAATGAACCGAAAACTAATGGAAATTCTTGCATGTCCAATAGACAAACACTTTCCACTAGAGTTGGTAGAATTAATTTCAAAAGAAGAGATTATTTCTGAAGGCACAATATTTTGTTCAAAATGCTCTAGATACTATCCAATAATAGAAGAGATTCCCATAATGCTACCTGACGAATTGAGGGATAAGAATCAGGATATAGAATTTTTGAACAAACATAAGAATATTCTTCCGGATAAAATTATTACAAAAGGGCTTCCATGGCACCTGTGATAAGAAATGGTTACAAATTTTATTTCTGAAAAAGCTAAACTTGGAAAAAATGTAAGAATATGGCATTTTGCATATGTAGGAGATAATACCGAGATTGGAGACAATGTCAAAATCGGTTCCCTTGCACATGTAGATTACAATGTAAAAATAGGAGAAAATACCATGATTGAGGGACTTGTCTACATACCACCACTTTCAAGAATTGGAAAAAATGTCTTCATAGGCCCATCAGCATCTTTAACTAATGATCCTTATCCAGCTAGTAAAAAAATGATAGGAGTTACCATAGAAGATGGAGCAGTCATAGGCTCCAGGGCAGTCATAAAGGCAGGAGTTAGAATAGGAGAAAATAGTGTTGTGGCAATGGGAGCTGTGGTCACAAAGGATGTTCCACCCAATTGTGTAGTCGTTGGAGTTCCAGCCAAGGTCAAATATTCAAGAGAAGAATATGACAAGAAAAAGACGAAATGGGAAAATAGCTAGTGACGTATCTGTTGATGAAATATCCAGTTCTTTACTTTTGACATTATCAAGATCCAAAGTGCTACAAGTGTAAGTGCAATACCTGCTTTTACAACAGAATCTATGATACCATCTAGCTTACCAAATCCCTGTATTGAAATATGTGCAATAATTGGTACAATAAGAGCACCTCCAGCAATAATCAGCAACCACATTACAAATATGTAGAAAAAAATTGAAGTTCCCTTCATAGCCTAATTTCCATCATGAAAGATGTTATTATTGCAAGTGCTGCAGAAAATAATGCTAGTCTAAATATCACAAATCCTACTTGTTTTTCAGTTAGAGGTCCATTTGCCAAGATCAATCGCACAAGTGTAACTGGAGCAGATTTATCGGTACTAGCCATCAATTTGAAATCTTCAGTGTGAACAACTGGATTTGCTTTTATTTGTCTGTGTTCAACTATTCGTTTTACACTAGAAAGAAACAGAAAAGAGTTTATCACTGCAGGAAGTAATGCAATTGCTGCAACAATTTCAACATGACCTATGATTGACAATGCACCATACATAGATCCCAAAGTTAGTGCACCAGAATCCCCTGGAAATATTTTACTTGGAATTTTATGATATTTGTAAAATGCTAACGAGACAAATCCAAGAGGTAAACTCGCTAATGCAGTATCATAATGATGTACAATAACTAGACAAACAGTAAGAGCAAAGCTGGCAATTGTCATAAATCCACTTGCAACACCATTTAGTACATCAATAGAGTTTACAGTATTTCCCATGACTGGAATTATAATAACTATCAATCCCAAATACAGTTCTGGGATTTTGACCGAGCCAAATAGTGGAAAGGCAAGATGCGGAGGAGTATATGCTCCAAGTAAGATAATAGGTAATGCAGAAGCTGCAAGAGCGAGTGGTTTGAACCACCCACCAAGTACTTTTCTATCATCAGCAAAACCAACAAAAAAAGCAAGAGAAGTTGTAATGATAATTGCAAGTATATCAGTGGAGGAAAAAAATGCATAGAGTGTAAATTCAGAAGCCAGAATTCCTACAAGAATTGAAGGTCCTCCAGGACGAGCAACCATTGTTGCAATTTCTTTGTTGTAATCTTTTACAACCATATTTCTTTTTGTTAGTACTTTAATCAGACTTGGAGTAATTGCATAAACGGTAACAAATGCTATTGCTGAAATCAGTATTCCAATAATTGTTTTATCCAGCATTATCTTATCTTTTTCAGATGTGTCTTTATGTTTTCTGCGATAATTGGTCCTATCTTGTCTATTTTGGCTAGTTTTTCAACAGATATAGAAGTTAGATCCTCTCTAGTTTTTATGCCATTTTTGAAGAGCACCCTGGCTCTAACTCTTCCAATTCCTTTCACTTGTACCAGATCAACAAGTTCTTCTTTTATGCCATATGTCACCCTAGACCTTATAGAATCAATTTCAGTCAAGATCTCATCTTTTTTTTCTAGTTTTGCAATCTCATAAAGAGCGTGAATTAACCAGTCTGCAGTATCTACCATCCTATGCATATCCCCAGATTCTATGCCAAAATTATCAGACAAGAATATTTCGCTTGATTCATTTATCCAAGCATGTATTGCAAGAAGACTTCGATTACAATCGTATTCAGACATAGGTTCTATTAGCTGATCAGCATAATTTTCAATCAAAGTACCCACAAACTCGTAATCTTTATTTCGCAATGAAAACTTGGGAAAGAAATCTTCTGAGATTGTGATTAAGTGTAACAAACCAAGAGCATGGCCTTTTGTTGTAATTAGCTCCAGAGATTTTCTAAATAAAACTGCTGTAAGAGGATCGATATACAATGTAGAAGTTTTTTTGCCAAATTCTGTAGCGATATACCTATTTCCTTTTTGTTTGACAAGTTCTTCGGATTCTAAATATCGTAAGGATATTTGAATATGGAATTTTATTGTAGTTTTTCTTTCTTGTGAACCAGAAAGAGTCTTTGAAAAGAATTCTACAATATCTTCTCCCTTGATACCAGGATTTGTAGATACAAAACTGAGAAGATGAATTCGTAATGCCTTGTCTCCGGTAAGTTTTGAAGATATTGGTTCAGGAATTCCATTAATGTAATAATCAAAGATCTCATCACTGTTTGAGTTGCTCACAATTATCGCCTCACCATATTTGTCATATTGTGGTCTGCCTGCACGGCCGCACAGTTGTTTATACTCCAATATACTGATTGGCTTGTTTACACCATATTTTGCATCATATCTAGATACATTAGCAATAATTACTCTTCTTGCTGGAAGATTTACTCCCGCAGCCAATGTAGGTGTGGATGCTAGAATCTTTATTCTTTTATTCCTAAACTCAGATTCAATTAGATCTCTGCAATTAGGATTAAGACCAGCATGATGAAATGCCACTCCATTTTTAACTAGACCTGCCAGTGTTTTAACAAGTTCAGTATGTTCATTATCATTCAAGATTTTTTGTGAAATTTTTACCAATACTTCTTTATCTTCACTGTTTAGAGTCTTTGACACAGCCTCTGATGCCTTTGTAGCAAGAGAGACAGAACGTGTTCTTGTTTCTGCAAATAAAATTGCTTGACCACCATCATTTAATGAATCAAGGCCAAGATCAACAGGCGGTCCCCTAATGCTTATTTGAACTTCAAATTTTTTCTTGTCTTGCATGGTAACAATACCTTGATCATAGACTCCTTCAGACAATGGAACTGGCCTCCACTCACTATGAACTAGTTTACACTCTAACCAATCAGCAATCTCATCTGCATTAGTAACAGTAGCACTAAGAGCAAGTATTTGAGGTTTTTGTGATAATAGTTTCAGTTTTGTAAGTATAATTTCAAGAGTTGGACCTCTATCATCGTCACCCAATAGATGTACTTCGTCAGCTATTACAAGACTAATTTGATCTAACCATTCTGCACCTTGTCTTATGATAGAATCCATTTTTTCATTTGTCAGTACGAGAATATCATTTTGGCCTAGGTTCTTGTCAGATATATCAAAATCACCTGTAGATATCTGGATTTTCAGATTTCCACCAAGACCGTCTGAACCAAGTTTTTTAAATTCATTGAATTTTTCTGAAGCCAAAGCCTTTAGAGGACTGAGATAGATTATTTTGCCCCTCTTTTCAGACAGATGTTTTATTATTGCAAGAATAGCAAGTAATGTCTTACCACTTGCTGTTGGAGCAGAGACCAAGATACTTTTCCCTTCAAGCAATCCAGCCTTGACGGTCTTTTCTTGAGGAGGATATAGACTCACATAACCATTTTTTTGGAGAAATTCAATTGTAGAAGGAGGAATGTCTAGATGTTCTATTTTCATACCCGGTTATAATGACCAGGTTTGGATTCATAAATAGCTGACTCTCTCTGTAATTTTTTAATATATTTTCTTGATTCATCTTCTGTAAATTTACCAGTCTTGATAAGTTCTTTGACAAATGCTTTTTCTTCAACAGGTCTTTTTTCATCTCCTTCAAGTGACTTCATCACATCCATGAATAGTTGCATTTTTGAGACCTCGCTATGAGGACGACCTTGAAGAACTCCGAGATCAACTTTTCCCGTATTAACATCAACCCCAGCATCTTGTAACATACTCTGCATGAGAAATATTGCACGTTCTGCATCCTCACCATCAACTTGTGTCTTCATCAACAATCTAGCTCTTGCTGTTGCTAATCTTACAAGTCCCTCTAATTGTCTTGGTGTTACGGTTATCATCCCTTCAGATTCTACATTCCTCATTGTCATATAGTAATTGAGAATTAGATCTTCTGCTTCTGGAGTAAGATTTGGATCAAATCTTTTTGCATATGAGAGATATTTTGTAAGAATATCAACATCAACTAGCGACTTGGTATCAGTTCCTGATACCCTATGTAGATTCAATATGTGTCTTGCAATCCTTGTATCTCGTTCTTTTGATGGAATATCTCTGACAACAAAAATAAGATCAAAACGAGTTAAGAGCGGAACTGGAAGATTAACATTTTCAGTAATATTCTTGAAAGGATCATATTTTCCAAACATTGGGTTTGCTGCTGCCAGAATGGAAGTTCTAGCATTTAATGTTGCAACAATTCCACCCTTTGCAATACTTACCGATTGTTGTTCCATTGTTTCATGTAATGCACTTCTATCTTCTGGTTTCATTTTATCAAATTCATCTATACACACAAGACCTTGATCTCCTAATACTACAGCACCAGCCTCAAGCATCATTATACCAATTTTATCTCGGACAACTGCAGCTGTGAGTCCTGCGGCAGTAGAACCTCTACCAGATGTATAGAGTCCCCTTGGTGCAATTCTTGCACAAAATTTTAGCATCTCACTTTTTGCAGTACCAGGATCACCTACCAGGAAGACATTGATGTCACCACGAATTTTAGCACCATCAGCAAGAATTTTTTGAGTGGATCCTACAATTAATAACAAAATAGCTTCTTTGATTATATCATGCCCACTCACATGTGGTGCAAATGAGGCAACTAGTCTATCATAGATATCCGGATTTTTAACAAGTGATTTGATTATTCTTTCTTCATCAAGAGAGATTTCTTCTCGTTCAGTGCTTCTAGAAGTTTTATTTCCTCGTCCACGATGAAATTCGATGTTATTTCCTTGAATTCTTAGTCTATAGATGCCACTTTTTCCCCTCATAGAAGGTATGTGTTCTTGTTCAATTCTCACAATTCCTGTAAGTATGATACGATCTCCGGGTCTTGCGTTATCAACCAAATCTTGTAAGACTGTGACATCAAGATAATGAGGTAATTGACCAGGAGGTAGATCCTCTGGTAATTCTTGCAGTCTCACCATTTGAAAATCAATAAACTTACTTTGTTCGGGATTTATCTCAAGATCTCTGTGGGTACATTTTCCGTTATCACATTTTAATGGCTCCTTGAACTCTAGACCTTTCTCTTGAATTCGCACAGTCTTGTGATTATCAGGACAAAAGTAAACTAGTTCTTTTGCAAGTGGTTTGATTTCAGAAGATCTAACAACCATTCCAGATACACTAATTACTTTTCCAATAACCTCTGCGTTTACTTCACGTAAGCTTCTCTGTGAGGGGTAATTTGAAATTCTTACTCTAATATCATGTCGAATTTTTTCTGCATATTGAGGAAATCGTTCTTTAAGAATATCTTTTATTGCACCACCGAAGGCTCGAAGTATTTCATCAGGATCAATGGTAAATACAGATTCAATTTCGGGATACGAAACTAGATCATTATAATCAACTACGATGTATTGTGTTTTCTTTGCCATCATTTGATCTATTTCATCGACATATTTGTAAACATCAGACTTGTCTTTGAATTGACTCAGAAAATCTTTCACTTGATCCTGAAGTTTACTCTTGGAAATTGATTCAGGTTGAGTAGTCATTTTTTATCATCCATTATTTGTCGTTTAAATTCAGCACTGTTGTCATGAATATAATCAAACAGTGTTCTTTCTTCTATGGTCAACTTTTTTGCTAAATCATTAGTCATTTTTGATGAATCTGCCAATCGAATTATCTTTCCTTGTCGTTTACGAACAAGAGAATTCAATAGACTTTCTATTTTATCACGATCTTCTTGTGGAAGTCTACGAGTAAATGAATTCACTTTGATGTAAAAATCAAGATCCAATGTAGATAGATCAAAATCGCCCTGTACATTTTCTTTCATAACTGCCTGCTTCAAGGCTACAATCATATCAGTGTCTTGCACTTCAACCAATTTTTCTGAAGATAATACCTCAGCTATCCATCGAGATATACTCAGCATATCACCCTGTTTGGCCTCTATGGATGTCAATGGTGCATCTATTTTCAGATCATGAGCAAAATTTACTTTGACGTCTTGTAGACGATATCCTATACTATGTATTTGTATGAGTTCTGAAATGTGCAATTTACTCGATCCACCTTTGAGCAACTAAAGGGATCGATCGATCAATTCTGTTAACCATTTGGTTCGATCATTTGATCTAGGATGTTGATTTAATCAATTCGGTTGAAATGAAGTCAACTAAGATATCAAACACTATTCAAAACCGTAAGAACGACTAGATTAGTAAATTTTTTCATGATTTGAAGGGTATTTTGCAATAACCAGTTGTTCTTAATGCTTGTAAATTCATGTTGTTTGTGTACAGAGCACAAATTCCACAAAATATGAAAACAAAATTGAGACTATGTCCTACAGGATGTACTCAACGAAGAACTTTGAACTATTGGTTGTCTGAAAGAAAAACTTTCGATGGAAAGAGATGTAAGAATTGTGGATACAAAGTAGATTATGATATAAACAAGGTATCATTTAGAAAATATTCAATTTTAAGGTCTAATTAGTAATAGGAGAATACCTATCATTTCCACGATCATAGAGTCTGCCTTTTCTCAGTAGACTTTGTATTACTTTATCACATTCTTGATAATCCATTTTCATATGTTCTGCACATTCCTTCATTGTTGCTTGCTGACGATCGATAAAGAAAACATAGACTCTTCGTTCGTCATATCGTATTGATGACGTAGCAGAAATTTGATCATAAAACCAGTCTTCATGTACGTCTATAATATACTTCAGATTTTCCAAGTATGTATCACATGTGTTTTCGATATCATTAACTTCCAAAGTATTATGCGATAATGCACGTCCAACAGAGACAGACAAGGAGTGAACTGATAGTGGTTTACCTTTTATGCCTAGATCATAGAATTGATTGTTACCAGAATATTTTTTCAGTATTTCATTTGTATTGGAAAATCTCTCTAGTCTATTTCTACATAATTCAAGACTATCATCATAAGTTTCTTTGTTAACTATAGGTGCAGAGAGACGTACTGCTAAAAGATATTTGTATACTTGAGGATCTACATCTTTGTTTATTCCGCGTCTTTCTATACTCTGTTCTAGAACTATAGGATAATCAGATTTTATGAGTCCTCTTAAATTGAAATCTAGGGGTTTCCCATTGTCTTGCAGAAGAGTAATGCCATATTCATCGTTAGAAGATCTGTCCAACTTCAAGTCCACAGTTTTAGAAATAGAATTCAGTGGTTCAACATGATTTTGCCATCCAGATATTGGAAGTGAGTGTTTTATTCCCAATTCATTTATTTCAAATGATACACTTTTGGAACTTAACAAATCTCTTGGTAAAAATCTACGAAGGTCGTTTTTCAGATGAACTTGAGGTAATTGTTTTGCATAATTTGCCATGGTCAGGGTAAGACCTCCAGCTCTCTGATTGTATATTGGAGGAGAGCTCACCAGACTTTGTGCAATAAGTTGTTGAGTTGTATCTTCTATGTTTATCCATTTTTCAAACAAAATATTTCTAAATTCATCTGTTGAAATTTCAGGTTCTAGTCGACCATAATCTGGTCTACTAGGAATGATATCTTCCACCAGCAAAGTTTTTTCTACTAAAGCACTATTTCCTTTAAGAGAGTACAACCATTTTCCTTTAACAGTGACGTATTGATTCTGAGGAGGATACTCTACAAAATCTCCGGTTTTGCAAAGAATGTAGGTATTAGGAGTTGTAGGAGATGCTAACAATACAAAATTAGGAGGAGTTAACCAGGATACAAATCCTGTAACCTCTACATCATGTTCTTGCCTTCTTGCATTATATAATGAACGCATTTGCTCCATTTCAAAATCAAGATATTCTACTCCAAATGTTCGATCAAGAAACCTAGCAGTTGAGTACTTGTATTTTGGTAATTCTGGCGTAAGCGGTAAAAATGACATGTCTATTCACCATCAGGAAATTATTTCCTCTTCATCCTTTACTGCCTCATCAGCCTTTGCTATTTCTTCCCATTGATCATTTCTACTGATTCTCTCTAGTTCATCAATTTTGACTCTCTGTTTTTGTATCAATTCTATTAGTTTATCATTTGGTAATTCAGAGAGTGCTTCATAACTATAGTCAATGTCATCTAGATTAAAATCGTCCAATATGTCAGATTCTCCTTTGTGCCTCTAAAGGAATCGATCGATCAATTCTGTTAACCATTTAGTGCGATCATTTGATCTAGTATTCGTCTGTACAAATTTGTTCCTGTTTATAATTAAAAAACATATCTTCTCATTTAACATGGAATCCAAGTTATCATTCCAACAATTGGTCTTTTTTCAACAATAATAACAATCGGTTATAATAGTAATACCCAAGGTACATCCTTCATGCACATATGGTACAATTCACATAATTTCTTAAACTTAATTTTATTAGTAAGTGAAAGACGTATGTCCCTATGACTGAATCGTCAATGTGGGTAGAAAAATACCGCCCTACCAAGATTTCATCAATCATAAACCAAAAAGAAATAGTTGGTAGTCTACGATCTCTTTTAAAAAATACATCAGAAATGCCCCATTTGTTATTCTCTGGCTCGGCAGGAGTTGGTAAAACTACTACTGCATTGTGTCTTGCAAGAGAGATCTTGGGAGAGTCATGGCATGAGCACACTTTAGAATTAAACGCTTCTGATGAACGCGGTATCAACATGGTTAGAGAAAGAGTAAAGAAATTTGCAAGATTTTCAGGTTTAGATACCAGCATTCCTTTCAAGCTTATAATTTTGGATGAAGCTGATGAGATGACCTCAGATGCTCAAACTGCCCTAAGAAGGATCATTGAAGACACCGCAAAACATTGTAGATTTATCATGATTGCAAATAACATATCAAAAATCATAGAACCTCTGCAGAGTAGATGTGCAGTTTTCAGATTTACAAGAATATCTGAAGAAGACATAATCATCCATTTGGAAGAGATTTGTAAAAAAGAGAAAATAAAGTATACACAAGAGGGTTTGAAGACTTTATACCAACATTCAGAAGGAGATATGCGTCACTCCATAAACATGTTACAAGCAACAGCAAGTGTTGGAATAATAAATGAAGACAATGTAAAAACTTCCGCAGGACTTGCTAAAACAAGCGATGTAAGTGTCATTTTGAAACTTGCACTTGGAGGAAAAATTTCAGAGGCCAGAAGCAAAATGATTGAACTTATCAAAGTTTATGGAATGTCAGAGTCAGACTTTTTGAAATATCTAAATGAAGAATGTTATAAAATTAAAACTAGCCATTTATCTCAGATGTTAGAAGCCATAGCAAAATATGATTATAGATTAATCATAGGAGCCAATCCAGAGATTCAGCTATCTGCACTATTAGCAGAACTTGGAAATATAGAAAAATAATAGCGCAGAGAGAGGGATTTGAACCCCCGGGTGCTTGCGCACATAGGCTCTCAAGGCCCACGCCATGCCGGGCTAGGCGACCTCTGCGAGTTTTTTTTGTAAGGACTTGTTAAAATTTGTTTAAGATTGTCATTTTTAGAACTAGGACATACTATGTAGAGATGAATAATAAGAAAAAGAAAAGGGACGAAAAATTCTAGTGGTGTGCGTGTGGATTGACAGAACCAGTTTCCATTTTTACAAAGGTTCCGGCTGCTTTCTCATGGTGTTCCAAGTTAGATTGGTCTACCTTGATAGCTTGTGGAGGGCAAACTGAAACGCATGCCATGCACCAAATACAATCATGTTCTCTGATTGGATCAGCCTTGTCTGTGTAGTCTGCTCTGTGTTCTTTTTCAGAACTACCTGTTCCAGCAAATGTTGCATTTACTGTCTGTTTTGCAGGAATATCTTGTTCTGTTCTGTACCATTGGAAGACTTGGACAGGACATGCTTCAATGCATGCACCATCTGCGACACATGAATCCCAATCTACAGCTACCATAGTACCACTTACGCCTAATGGTTCGATTTTTTCTCCTCTAGCCTTGAAGGATTCGATGCAGTTTTCATCTTTTGATGCTTCTGCTAATCTTCCAGGGCCCCATCTGAAGTGAAAATGTTCACCATCGGAGTGATTTATTTTTCCAAGTGGGTTGTAACCCTTTGGAAAGTCTTCTGGTATCGGCATAGTTTTTTGTCGCAGGCTATGTTATTTAAACCTAGACAAAACTAAGTGAATTTTACAATCTCTTTTTCATGTATATCTTGATTCAACTGATCAACCTTGATTGCTTTTGTAGGACAAACTTCAACACATGCCATGCACCAAATACAATCAGCTTCTTTTACAGGATTTGCTTTGTCAGTGTAATCTTTTCTGTCGTTTCTACCAGTCTCACCAGGGTTTTTGTACCATTCAAAAACCTTGACAGGACAGCTCATCAAACAGATACCATCACCAATACAAGAATCCCAGTCTACAGCTACAAATGTACCATGTACACCTATAGGTTTGATTTCTTCACCTGCAGCTTGAGAGTCAGCTTTTACTTTGGGATCAGTTGATGCTTCAGCAAGACGTCCAGGACCCCATACAAGATGATAATTTTCACTTAATGGATCTTTGAACTTTTCAATTGCATGATGATTTGCAGGAAAGTTTGGATCTATAGGCACAATATTTGAGATTATTGTTAGTTATTTAAAGTGTATACAAGATAAATTCATATCTTTCACAAATCGCCCTAGTTTGTGGGAATTTTCAAGTATGATGTATATCGTAATCCTAACGTAGGCATCTATGCTAAGTGTAATGACAAATTTGTTTTCATACCAAATGGATTTGCCGCTACAAAAGCAAAAAACTTGGCAGAATTTTTAAAAACGGATTATGTTTTTACGGCAGTTGCAAATACAAGATTACTTGGACCAATGATGGTAGTAAATAACAGTGGATTATTGTTGCCACGTAATTGTCATGAAGAAGAGATCGCACACTTGAAAAAATCAACCGGACTTAATGTGGACATACTAGATACAAAACACAACGCATTAGGAAATCTAATTTGTGCAAATGACAAGGGAGCAGTAATGTCACCACTTATTCCAACAGAATATATCAAACAAATTGAAGATGTACTAAAAGTCAATGTGATAAGAAAAAGAGTTGCAGCATATCATCAAACTGGTGCAATGACGGTAGCAAATTCCAAAGGAGGAATCATTCACCCATCTACAGAGGATGAAGATATCAAGGCAATATCACATGTATTAGGTATAGAATTAGAACCTGCAACTATCAATGGTGGATCTCCTTATCTATCGTCAGGCATGTTGGTAAATAACAATGCAATAGTTGTAGGAGGCCTTACAAACGGTCCTGAGCTAGTCATGATTACCAAGGCTTTTAGAGTTGAAGACTAGATTTTACATCATTTAGCATAACATCAAGTTGTATCTGTCTTTCAGAACCATCCTCCATATTTCGAATTATTACATAGTTATCAGCAAATTCTTTTGGTGCTACTATTATGACACGCTTTGAAGCAGAGGCAATTTCCATCTGTTTTTTCAGAGATTTCCCAGATAGATCCACATCTGTAGGAATACCTTTTAGACGCAATTTAGACGCAATACCAATTGCAATTTTTTGCATATCACTATTAACAAAAACTACAGATATTCTGGATTCAGAATTTCTTGTAGATATTTGCTGTTTTTCCAATAACAATGCAATTCGTTCTACTCCTCCAGCTGCACCAGTGGCACCAAGATCGTTTCTTCCAAAGGCTCTAGTCAATGTGTCATATCTTCCGCCACCAACCAGCGCACCTGCACCAGAGTCAGTCTCAAACACTTCAAAAACAATTCCAGAATAGTAATCAAGACCTCTTACTATGCCAAAATTTATTCGGACGTTATTTACACCACGGTTTTTTAGAGTATCAAACAGTTGTAAAATTTTATCCCAGTTTTTTATTTTGTTAGCATCAATCTGTTTTTCTATTTCATCAGGGAGTCCTTTTATCTCAGAAAATTTAAGAAGTTGTTCTAATTCCGGTACAGAATAACCTTTTTCTTGATATTCTTTAATGATGTCTTGTTTTCTCTTTTTTTGAATTTTATCAACAGCCCTTAGAATGTCGCCAATCACATCAGGCGAATCAGACTTGAAAACATCTTTTACATAGGATTCGACAAGTTCTCTGTCACAGATATCAATTACAATATTTCCAAGTCCCAATCGGGCTAGGAATTTGGATGTAAAATCAATTATTTCAGCATCTGATTCTATGCTTGGTTCACCATAGATCTCTATATCCCATTGATGGAAGAATCTGTACCTACCTTTTTGTGGTTCATCATAACGCCATACACCACCAAATGTCGAGATTTTAGCAGGCAATCGCATAGATTTTTGTGATGTAGCAAAACGTGTAAGACCTATTGTAAAATCAAAACGTAATGCTACCTCACGATCTCCTTTGTCAGTAAAGTAATAAATTTCATTTTTTATTGATGGACCACTTTTTGTTTCTATTACAGATAACAATTCAATTGGTGATGGTTCCATGAATTGAAAACCAAATAAATTTGATGTCTCAATGAATTTTTGACGCAGATATTCAATTGTAGAAGATTCCACTGATTCAATATCTCGCATACCACGTGGTAATTCCAATTTCAAGTCTCATTCTTTTTCTAATGCATTTAGACTTTCTGATTACCAAAATCATTGTTAGAATAAATAGTGCACCGCAGACCTATCAATTCGTGGCTTATCGATATCTAGATCATATGACAGATGCTTTCATAGAGGTGACTGGAGATACAATTGATGAAGCCTTTGAAAATGCAGGCGTATCAGTTGTAGATACAATTGTTGATATCAAGTCGGTTGAGAGTAAAGAAGATAGAGAAATCGTACTAAATGCAGATGATCTGAAGAGTTTGTTATATAGCTGGCTCGAGGAAATAATCATTCTTACAGTAACAGACGGTTTTGTAGGAAAAATATTTCATGTCAAAATAACAAAAAATGATGGATATCACATATTGGCAAAAGTTAGTGGAGAGGAAATTAGTGTTGAAAAACATCATTTCAAAATGGAGATCAAGGCACCTACGTATCATTTAATGGAGATCAAAGAGGAGAAACCAGTTTTGATGCAATTTATTCTTGACCTCTAGGCTAAATTATTAAATAGCTTTTATCTAGAGCAAGTAGGTTTGGTAGACGAAGAATTAGAAAAAATTATGAAAAAAAAATTGGAAGAGATGAAGATGTACAAGGAACCAGAAATTCTTGATCTTACAGATTCTAATTTTGATAAATCCATAGTTGGCGACACGCCAGTAATTGTAGATTTTTGGGCTACATGGTGTGGTCCATGTCAGTTCATGTCTCCAATTTTTGAAAAAATTGCAAAAAAATACAAGACTATTAGATTTGCACGTGTAAATGTAGATAATGCTCCAGGCATATCTCAAAGATATGGAGTTTATTCAATTCCAACATTTCTCGTATTTAGTAATGGAGAACCGGTTGACAAGGCAATGGGAGCAGTTGGAGAACCTGGGCTACACATGCTTGCGCAAAAATATGCCTAATAGGCATAAAGCGGATTAACTTTCCTCTGGATATCTATTATTTCTCTGAGAACTTGAAATTCCTCAGGACTCAATTTGTGAGAGAATGTTTTCAACAACAACTTTGCTTCAGGAGAAGGTGGGAAGGAATAAAGAACTTCTTCTTCAGATATTTGTCTACCTATTGTTACATTCTGAATCGAGACAGCTACTTCTTTGCCTTTTTTTGCAACATCAACATTTTTACCGTTCTCTTGAATTTGATGCACAGTACCAATTTTTCTACCATTTGAATTCATAACAGATACTTTTTGCTTCAATATACCAGCATCCACTAACACTCCAAAAACTGCTGGGTTATTCTGTCTGAACACATAACCTTTGAGAAATGTGAATTTGGATATTGGTGTAAGTTCTTGGAAAATAGCATTTTCTTCATTTGCAGTATCATCTCGAACCCAATCTACATAATTATCAATCAAGCTGTAAATTACCTGATCATGAAAGATCTTGATGTGACTGGCCTCTGCTTCCTCTTGAGCATCCTGTAAAATTTTTACATTAAATGCTATTATCACACCCAAATGTCTATCACGTTCTTTTATTGCAAGTGCCTCCATAACATCTCGTCTTGTTACAGGCCCAATGTCTGCCATGGATATAGATACATTTTGTTTTTTTAACATATCAGTCAAAGCTTCTAGAGAACCAATAGTATCACATTTTAGAATTATTCCTTTTGTATCAGTTTTGATAAATACAGATTTCATTTCAGATTCGATCAATTTTTTAAATTCTTCAATTTTCGATTCGTCAGTAGTTGCATATACAGGACTTCCTGGAAGTGCACCTTCTAGATCAGGTGATGCGATTTTGACACCAGCTGCTGCAACCACCTCGTTTACTGGCATAAATTTATCTCTAGGATCACGCATTTCGTCCAGAGGTTTTGGAAGAAGTATTGCCTTGGGCTTTGTTACAATTACCGAGTCTCTCTTGGCAACTAGAATAAAATCACTTTTTCTCAGAGTACCATCAATTAATACAATGTTTGCAGTCATTCCAAGACCAATCTCTTCTTTAACCTCAAGAACTATGCCCCTTGTCTGCTTCTCAGTTTGGTCCAATTTTTTCTGCATATATTGCTGTGTAAGCCCTACCAGGACCGCTAGTAACTCAGGCATTCCTTCACCACTTCTGGCACTGACTGGAACTATTGCTACTTCTTTTAGGAAATCCTTTACTCTGTAAAATGCCTCTGAATTGTATCCTAAAACAGATAATGTTCCCACTACATTATACAGTAACTCATCAAGTGCTGTCTGTACAAATTGGTCCTGTTCTTTGACTGATTGTGAAATAAATTTTGTTGTAGGATTTTTTTTCCATCCAGAAACCATATCAACTTTATTCAATGCTATTACAAATGGAACTTTTCTGCTCTGCAAGATTTTCAGACTTTCGTTAGTTTGGGGTTGAAATCCTCGATTTACATCTACAACCAAGATAGCAATATCTGCTGCAGAGCCACCCCTTGCTCGAAGATTTGTAAATATTTCATGCCCAGGAGTATCAATAACAAGCAAACCTGGAATTTCTTCATTTCCTCCACCCATTTTTGCAAAAAGAGGTCCACAAACTTTCTTTAATGTTTCAGCAGGAAGAAAACTTGCACCAATGTGTTGTGTGATACCTCCAGCTTCTCTTGCTTGTACGCCGGTACCTCGTATCTTATCTAACAGAGATGTTTTACCAGAGTCTACGTGACCCAGAACTGCTACTATGGGCTGTCGTATATGCAACTACTTTCACTTGAATACCACAGCTATTTCTTTTTCAAAACTTTCCTTAGAGTCAGAAGCATGTATGATGTTATCAGAGATACCCAATCCAAAGTCTCCTCGTATTGTTCCTGGTGTAGCATCAAACGATTTAGTGGAACCTATCATTAGTCTAGTTGTTGCAATTGCATTATTTCCTTCCACAATAGCTGCAACCACACATCCTGAAGTGATAAAAGAAACCAATTCGCCAAAAAACGGTTTTGTGTTATGTACTGAATAGAATTCTTCTGCCATTTGTTTTGTAAAAGTAAACATTTTCAATTTTAAAACATTAAACCCCTTGTGTTCAAATCTAGAGATAATATCACCTACTAGTTTTCTTTCTACACCGTCAGGCTTTACAATGAATAACGTCTGTTCAGTCATTTTATTTTTTGACCTTTATTCCGCCCTTGACATATTTGTTAGTCCACTTGAGTCTTCTTGGATCACGTTTTAGGACTAGCATGTTCTTTTTGCACTTTGAAGAACAAAACCAAAACACTGAGCCATCATTTTTTACAAGCATAGTACCAGAACCCTTTGCTACAGGTCGATTACAAAAACTACAAGGTTTGACTAGAACACTCAATTTTTATCACTTTATCTTTCTCGCTTCACGTTCTGTTTCTCGTAATATGAGAATATCTGACATTCTTACAGAACCTTTAACATTTCTTGTTAGAATTCTGCCTCTGTCTTTACCATCTAATATTTTTACTCTAACTTGGATAACTTCACCAGCAATTCCAGTTCTTCCGACTATTTGTATAACTTCAGCAGAGGTAGGAACTTCAGTACTCATTTGTTAGCTTGACCACCTTTTATCTGCGATAATGATGCCACAATTTGGTCTACAATGTGTTGAGCATCTCCAGAATCTAATATCGCAGCAGCAGCAGAAGTAACATCAATTCCCAGAGACTTACCTAGTTCCTGTCTGCTTGGAACAAAGCCATATGGAATTCCATGCTCCTCACATAGTATAGGAAGGTGAGCAACTACTTCTGCTGGTTCTACATCTTCTGCAATAATCACCAGTTTACTGATTCCTCTTTCAATTGCTTTTGTAACTTCGTTGGTACCTTTCTTTACTTTACCACTTTGATGTGCGACTCTTACAGCCTCGTATATTGGGCTAACCAAGTCAGTAGGCACCTCAAACTTTACGTAATAAGCCTTAGCCAGATGTATCACCCATTGGGATCATTTTCATTCTTTCTGTCTTTTCAATTGGTTTTAAAAGTGTTATCTGTCTAGTGCGACATTTACCTTTTGCAGGTATTTTTCAAAAATATCATCTAATTTAGATTGGGAATGAGATTCAGCATAGAGTCGGGCTATTGGTTCAGTACCACTCAATCGCACCATAATCCAACTAGAATCATCTAGTGACATTTTAATTCCATCAGTAAGATCTTTTTTGTAGGGTTCTGTTTTTAGAATTTTAACTATTTTTTTAAAATCATCTTTTGAGCATTCAATTTTTCCCTTAGTGGTAAAAGATGGTGGCAACATATCCATTTCTTGAGATAGAGAATGTGTACTATTTGCTAGAAGATCAAGCAAGATAGCCATAGTCATTGAACCATCTCTAACCTGATTATGTTTGCCATACATGAATCCACCATTTTCTTCAAAACCAATAATTGCATTTTCTTTTATCATTTTACGTGAAACCTCAACACTACCCACTTTGGTTCGTAAAACTTTAGATTGTGAATTGGAAGCTATTTTTTCTATCACAGATGTAGAGTTGACAGATGTAACTACTGTAGATGCTGGTTGTTTCTTTAGAATATATTGTGATAAAAGTAATGCAGATCTGTCACCTGTGAGAATTTTTCCTGTCTCATCACAGAAAATACTCCTATCACCATCACCATCAAATGCTATTCCAAGATCAGCTTTTGATTTTATTATCATATTGGAGAGATTATTCAAATTTTGAGGTGTTGGCTCTGAGCCCCGACCCGGAAAATTACCATCTATATTTTCATTTATTCGAATTGTCTCACATCCAAGATCCTTACATAAAGTAGGAGCCGTTACTGCTTGAGCACCATTGCCAAGATCAAGCACTATCCTGAGGTTTCGTGATTTGATTTTATTTACGTTAACCTGTTTCTTTATTCCAGAAAGATATGTGCTAATAGCATGCGACTCATTCATTATTGAGCCAAATTTCGTTGAAGTTTTCCATTTTTTTGTAAAATAAATTTCTTCTACTTGGAGTTCAGATTCTCTTGAAATTTCAATTCCATCTTTTGCAATGACCTTCATTCCATTATACTGAGGAGGATTGTGTGACGCTGTTATCATGATTCCTCCATTATAGCCAAGTTGTCTTGTGGCAAACTGCAAACATGGTGTAGGAACCAAACCACATATTGCAGAATCAAGACCTGCAGAACTCAGTGTGGCTGTTACTATTTTTGATATTATTACACTTGATTTTCTTCCATCATAGCCTACTAAAATTGGCCCTTTTTTGAAGAAACTTGCAATCGATAAAGTAATTTTTGAGATAAAATCAAGGGTGAGATCTTCCCCAAATACCCCTCTAACACCATTAGTTCCAAATAATTTCGCCATACAGACCATTCAACAATAGATAAATTTGTCTTAAAAGTCATGGTGCATGCGGGAGTTGCCAAGCCTGGTCAAAGGCGCAGGGCTTAGGACCCTGTCTTTTAGGAGTTCGTGGGTTCAAATCCCACCTCCCGCATCTATTGAACTATACAAAGCTGCATTTCTTTATGATTACGAAAATGAACACTGCAAAAGTTATTTGAGCACTCATAACAATGCCAGTCACCTATCGTAGAACATACTTTGCAAATTTTTATAGGATTATTGTGATCATAACTATTTCCTCTATTATGTACCCGGTGAGTAGTCTTTTGTTTGTCCATCATTCTCCCTCATTTGAATTAAAATTTGAAAAACTACTATCTTCCATTCAACAACACATTACAGAATTACAATATCTAGTTGGACTAGCATTCTTACAATACGTCATATTCCAAAAGGCTATTTAAGTATTAATAAGTGCAATACGTCTAACAATTAGGATGGATAAGACAATTGTAGAACTTGTTGTAGTTGGAAAAGACCACGAGGGTGTAGTAGCAGGTTTCACTAATTTCATTTTTCAAAATAAGGGAAACATAGAAAAAATTAATCAAAATGTAGTAAAGGGACTTTTTGGAATGTATCTAGAAGCATCTTTTACAAAAAAACTAGATGCAATGAAATTCAATAAAGAAGCTGAGAGATTAGCAAAGAATCTCAAAATGGAAGTCAATATCCACTACGAAGTATCAAAAAGAAAGAAAGTAGCAGTACTTGTAACAAAAGAACCTCATTGTCTTGAAACCATTCTAGATGCAAGAACAAAAGATAAGATCAAAGGAGAAATTGTAGTCTTAATAGGCACTGAGAATACCTTAGCACCTCTAGCAAAAAAAGCAAACATTCCATTTGTCATGGTCGATGAAAAAGATCAGGCAAAAGCAGAAGAAAAAATAATTACAATCATAAAAAAATTTGATGTTGACTTGATAGTACTTGCAAGATACATGCGAATACTTTCTCCCAACTTTGTATGGAGATATCCCAACAGAGTCATTAACATACATCCATCACTCTTACCTGCATTTCCTGGTGCTTTCGCCTATGTCCAAGCATACGAACGTGGCGCAAAAATTGTAGGATGTACCGCACATTATGTAACTGAAGACTTGGATCAAGGCCCCATAATTTTCCAAGATGCTTTTTCTATAGATGAAGATGAAACTTTAGAATCATTGAAAAAGAAAGGTCAGAAATTAGAAGCTAGTACATTGTTAGAAGCTGTGAAAATGCACCTTGATGGAAGATTAGAAGTATATTGGGGCAAGGTACATGTCAAACCCAAGAGATCTAGATGATAATAAGAGACCTCACAAATACTGACATTCTCAAACTAACAAAGAATAGATCAGTTGCATTAATTCCAGTCGGATCAATTGAGCAACATGGTTCTCATCTTCCCATATCCACAGATTCTGATATAGTTACATACATAGCAAAACAGGTCTCAGAAAAAAATAGATTTTTGTTACTGCCCACTCTTCAATATGGAGTTTCTTTTGAGCACCATCCATTTTTCAATTTGAGTCTGTCAAGTCCAACTCTAGAAAAAATTCTAGTTGAATTGTGTATTTCATTATCAAAAAACCACATTGATACAGTAATCATCCTTAATGGTCACCATGGAAATCTAAACGCATTAAAAAAACTAGCAGATAAAATTTCCAAGAAAACAGGCATCAAACAACGTATCTTTGTTTATTCATATTGGCATTTTATGAAAAATGAATTTGATCATGCAGGATTTGTTGAAACATCCATCATGTTAGCAATATCAGACAAAGTACAGATGAGCAAGGCTAAAAAAGGATTCATTCCGGGTAACTTGTCAAAGACTGAATTGAATAGGTTGGGCAAAAAGGCAAACAAGTCATTTATTTCAGTAACAAAGAATGGTATCTGGGGAGATCCTACTATAGCTACATCAAAGGATGGAAAAGCGATTTTAAATGAAATAATCACAAATTTAGTGAAAGCGAGTCAAACTTGCCTTACTGGAACAGGTCGAAAATTTCACCAATGAAATTTTAATATATACCCTCCATAGAGTGGGTAATAAGTGAAATAAATGTCAGTAGATATGGCAGTAAAAGTACTTGATGAAAGCCTAAACAAGGTTGTACTTATCAAGCTGAAAGGCGGCAAAGTGATAAGAGGTAACCTTCATGGTTTTGACCAACACATGAACCTGCTACTTGAATCTTCAGAAGAGATTCCTTCTGAAGGAGAGACAAAAAGCCTTGGTACCATAGTTGTCAGAGGAGACAACGTAGTTATCATATCCCCTCCACCAAAGTGAGTGCATTATGACTAAAGGTACTACCTCAATGGGAGGCTATACAAGAAAACACGTACACATTAGATGTAGAAGATGTGGAAAGAACTCTTATCACATACGACACAAAAGATGCGCTAGCTGTGGTTTTCCTGAGGCTAAGATAAGAAAATACAACTGGATCAAATGGTATACCTAAATGGAAGAAATAGCGCTAGTTTTTAGCTCTCTTGCAGGCGCATGCACCGCAGTCGCACTCGACAAGGTTCCAAAAATAAAACGCAATAAACAAACTCCAACTATTAATTCTGCAATCACAAATCAATTACATTCACTAAGAATGGAAAAAGAAATACTTTCAAAAACCATTACTAGACTTCACCAACAAGAATCAGATGTTACAAGAATACAAAAAGACAAACTTTTGCTTCGCTATCAACATCAACTTGGAACAGTCATAACCAAGATTGAAAAACTTGAAGTTGCAAGCAAGTACCCAGATCTAGGTCCAGTCGGAGATAGTTTGATTTCACTGATGGACAATAAACTTTCACAGTTAGATCAGAGATTACATGAAATTTCTTCAAAGATTACAGTAAATACAATTACTCAACCCAAACAAGCGGAAAGAATTGTAGAGACAATACTGGAAAATCCTCAAGTCAAGAAAATAGAACCAAAAATAGAGATTCAAAAGGAAAAGATGGAGGTTCTAGAGGAGAAAATAATAAAATCAGAAAGAACACCTGAATGGTTACCTCCAATTGAGGTTCCGACATATGAAAAACACAGAACTGTAGAACTGAGCACCCTAACAGAGATCACAAATAAGATTCCACAATTCCCTGCTGATCTTATAAAACATACACAAGTTGAACCACAAATTCCTCAAGTAATCATAGAACCAATAATAGTTGAAGAACCAATATTGATTCCTCAGCCCAACATACAAAATATAACAGAAGAGATTTTGCCAGAAACACCAAAGCCAGAACTAATACAACAAGAGTCAGAAAGAAAGATACAGCTTCCAGCAGCAATCAAGATACCAGAAGAAGAAAAACTTGAAGATGATGACAAAGATTTGGATAAGATAAAAAGCGAAATAATGAAGGCATTATCAAAACTCGAACAAGTAGAGGTAGAATAATTGACGGTAGATGATGCCATTGAGGCATTATCACCACAGGCATTAAAAATGATAAAAAACAATTTTGTCATAGGCCTTGGGAGTGGAAGAGCTGCAACTACAATAGTCAGACTATTGTCACAATATATTAAAAAGAACAAATTTGTTGTCAAGGCAGTACCTACATCCTTGCAGATCAAAATTGAAGCAGAAAATGGAGGAATTCCAATAATAGAAGCAGATCAAATTGATCATATTGATCTAGTCTTTGACGGTGCAGATCAAATAGACACAAAAGGAAACATGATCAAAGGCGGTGGAGGTGCTTTGCTTCGAGAAAAAATTTTGATAAGTATAGCAAAGAAGGTTGTAATAGTTGCTGATGAATCAAAATTTGTCAAAAAACTTGATCGAAGTGTACCTGTAGAGATACACCCATTTGCAAGAAACATAGCTGATAAACAAATAAGAGAATATGGAGGCAAGCCACACATCAGACTGTTAGAACGCGGTTATCCATTTGTAACTGAAAATGGAAACATCATACTAGATTGTGATTTTGGTCAAATACAGAATCCCAAGGAACTTGCATCAAAAATAATAGGAATTCCCGGCGTTATCGAAGTTGGAATATTTCCAAAGCCAGATATTATTTACAAGGCAAGAAAAAATGGCCAGTATGAAATCATACAGTAGGAGAATTTTATTATGAAATGTGATCGTTGTGAAAATACAGTTGTTTATTCAAGAAAATATTCTGGCGAAAATCTTTGCTCCAATTGTTTTTCAAGATCAATCGTACATAAAACTACAAAGACAATGGCCAAGTATAACATGATAAAACCTGGAGATGTGGTCGGTGTTGCAGTATCAGGTGGAAAGGATTCACTTTCATTGTTACAAGTATTAAAAGAAATTTCTCTTGATCATCATTTTACATTAAAAGCTATTACAGTAGATGAAGGAATTCCAGGATATAGAGACGAAGCGTTGAAGATCGTAGAAGAGTTTTGTAAAAAAATAGATGTAGAGCACAAAGTATACCCATACAATTCGCTTTTTGGTACAACTTTAGAAGAGACACTAGAAAATAGAAACAATGAGAAAATTTCATCATGTTCCATATGTGGAGTATTAAGAAGAAGAGCAATAGATTTTGGCGCAATTGATCTGAAAGTTGATGTGATAGCAACAGGTCACAATATGGACGATATGTTACAGACTTTCATAATCAACATTATTTCAGGTGATACAAAAAAAATTGGCTGGATGGATCCTGATACTTCGGAAAATAAGATACGAAAGATAAAGCCATTCTATGAAATTTATGAAAATGAGATTGTCTTCTATGCATTCACAAATGAAATTCCATTCCAGTCAGAAGAGTGTCCCCACATGAATGAAGGAATTAGAACAGAAATTCGTAATTTTCTAAATTCTCTAGAAAAGACCCATAGCGGAATTAAAAATAACATGTTCAAGTCAATTTTGAAGATTTCATCTACCCTCAAGGACTCTAATAATTCAGAATGGAAAATTTGTTCAAAGTGTGGTAGTGAGTGTACAGGAGACATATGTTCAGTATGTAATACGTTAGCCAATCTACGATTGAACTAAATCCTAATGCAGATAAAGAACTTGTATTACAATAAATTTGGTAGTAGGTAGGGTTGGGGCGCTAGCCGTGCCCTGTCTCTGAAACCGGCTATATGCAGAGACCAGTAACTGCTGGATAAATCTCTAGATAGACGGTACTTGCCTGACTTGCGGATATGAAATCACGCCGAAGCGGGTGGATACAGGACTGAAGTTGTCCGAAGGGATAACTCTCAAGTTCTAACTGCCGAAAGGGATGAGGTCCGGGAGGGAGCAATCCTAAGGTAGAGCATCCACGCTGCTTCGTCTACGTGGCGGATCTTGCTTGACTTGAGATGAGACCGCTTGTTTAGACTGGAACTAGCGGATCTACTACCTTAATATTCTTAAATCAAACAAGAATAACATGGAAGGATTAATCTCAGGAAAATTGAGAACTTATGAGGAATTTAGATCAAGCATGCCTTCCAGTGTAGCAACTCTATTTGATGAACTTCGCAGTTATTGCTTGACTCTTGGAAAAAATGTAATAGAAGACATTCGTATGCATAGAATTGTATTTGCAAAATCAATCAAATTTCGAAGTTTTGCAGACATAGAGCCACAACGAGATTCAGTCATAATAAAAATAAAGAAAGATAGAAAAGAACCTGAAAAAGAAATACAAATAAAACTAAATGATAATCTAGATGAAATTAAGGAACTTTTATTGAATGCATATACTAGTATTCATTGAGAATGAATTGTAAAATTAGTAAATTCTCCAACATGTTTTTCTTCAGTAACTGTTAGTTCTTTTACAACTGCTCCAGCAGGACCAAAATTAGCCCACTCTACTACAGCATCTACGTTTGAATCATTTCCTTCCAAGATTGCTTCTACTCTATCATCTGGAAGATTTTTGACCCAACCAAAAACATTATTTTTTTCAGCAGTCTCCATCATTCCTTGACGAAAGTAAACACCTTGTACTCTTCCTCTTACTAAAAGATGAACTCTCTTTGAATTCATGATATCATGTTTTTTAAAACTAGTATTTAGTCTTGAGGAATTATGCTCGTTCTTTCATTCTGGATCGTCCAGTTTTTCTAGCTGCGATGCTTCCGACTTTACGTCCAGGTGGAGCGTTTCGTGAAACTGTAGAGCTTCTTCCAACGTGTTGATGTCTTCCACCACCGTGTGGGTGGACATAAACAGCTTGTGCGACACCTCTTACTATTGGATATTTGTGTCCCTTTGAACGCTTTCTTCTCCATGCAGGTCCGGCTCTCATAAACGGTCTATCACCTACACCACCTCCAGCAAGAACTCCGATCATTGCACGGTTCTGTGGATTAAGGGTTGTGAATTTTCCAGATGGAAGTTTTATTGTTACACCTTCAGAGCTATGTGAGAAAACGGTTGCATAGGTTCCAGCAGATTTTACTATTGCTCCACCATCGCCAAAATGCTTCTCTACATTACACACTATAGTACCGTCAGGAATGTTTTGTACACTAATAACATTGCCTGGAGAAATATCAGACTTTAAACCAAATTGAAATTTAGAACCAATTTTAGTACCAAGAACAGACGGGATAAAAGACAACAAGCCAGTTTCAAATCTAATTTTGGCTAGAGGTGCATCTCTTCCTGTCTCATGAACAATATCAACCACTTTGGCTTCGTGTTGTTCTGCGAGCTGGAATCTAGGATATTTAGCTGGAAGTAACTTGCCAGTAGAAGCTGCACGGAACTGCATTCCACCTCTACCTCGTCTTCGTACTAACGGTCTCTTACCCAAAGTACCGATTTTGGTTTATCTTGTAAATTTTAATCTTCTGATCCTTTGATCTGGATCAAAGACGACAAAGGTATAAAAATTAGTTTGGGGGTGCTAAATCTGTGAGCCAGAACACACTTTCCCTTAAGGTACTTGAGGCTTACACTCGTGACGTAGGGAGAGGAGTGGCACGTATAGATTATGATTCCATGGATTCGTTAGGAGCTTCAACAGGTGATGTTATTGAAATTAAGGGAAAACGAAGAACTGTAGCCAAATGCTTACCACTTTATCCTTCTGATGAAGGAAAAGGGATTATCAGAGTAGATGGATTAGTTCGAAACAATGCAGGAATTGCAATAGGTGATACTGTAGCTGTCAGAAAGATCAAGGCAGTAGCTGCTGAGAAAGTAGTTGTAGCCCCATTAGAAGCAATACCACCAATTGATGAAAGATATCTTGCTGATGCATTGGAAAGTGTTCCATTGATAAAAGGAGATAATGTGATGGTTCCTTATTTTGGAGGAAGATTAACTTTTCAAGTTATTGGAGTTACACCAGCAGCTGATGCTGTGCTTGTAACACAAAAGACAGTATTTCACATTGCAGAGAAAGGAGAGACCCTTCGTGGTGTACCACAAGTAACTTACGAGGACATTGGAGGATTAACGGACGAAATTAAGAAAGTTCGTGAAATGATAGAACTTCCACTAAGACACCCAGAGATTTTTGAAAAACTTGGGATTGAAGCTCCAAAGGGAGTATTATTGTATGGACCTCCAGGAACTGGTAAAACATTACTTGCAAAAGCAGTTGCAAATGAAAGTAATGCACATTTCATTAGCATATCAGGACCAGAGATAATGAGCAAGTTTTACGGTGAAAGTGAAGCTAGATTAAGAGAGATTTTCAAGGAAGCAAAAGAGAAATCACCATCTATCATATTTATTGATGAAATTGATTCCATAGCTCCAAAAAGGGAAGAGGTTACTGGAGAGGTAGAAAGAAGAGTGGTTTCACAGTTACTATCTCTAATGGACGGTCTAGAGGCAAGAGGAAAAGTAATTGTCATATCTGCAACTAACAGACCAAATGCAATTGATCCAGCTCTTAGGAGACCTGGAAGATTCGACAGAGAAATTGAGATCAAGGTACCAGACAAGAAGGGTAGAAAAGACATCCTAATGATACATACAAGAAATATGCCACTAAGTGACGATGTTAACGTAGACAAAGTTGCTTCAATAAGCCATGGCTATGTTGGAGCTGATTTAGAATATTTGTGTAAAGAAGCTGCAATGAAGTGTCTTAGAAGATTACTTCCAGAATTAAATCTGGAAGATGAAAAACTTCCACCAGAAACACTTGACAAACTAGTAGTCAACGGCGATGATTTTCAAAATGCCATCAGAGAAGTTACGCCATCAGGAATGCGCGAAGTATTCATTGAAAATCCAGACGTAAGTTGGGATGAAGTTGGTGGATTAGAAAATGTAAAGCGTGAGCTGCAAGAAGCTGTAGAATGGCCAATGAAATATCCCACCCTATATTCAAAATTAGGACACAGAATGCCAAGAGGAATATTATTACACGGTCCTAGTGGAACTGGAAAAACCCTAATGGCAAAAGCTGTTGCAACTGAAAGTGAAGCCAATTTTATTTCTGTAAGAGGACCAGAATTATTATCAAAATGGGTAGGAGAATCAGAACGTGGAATAAGAGAAATATTTAGACGTGCAAGACAGGCATCGCCATGTGTAATATTTTTTGATGAGATAGATTCCATTGCCCCAATACGTGGAGTTGGAGGAGAGACAGCAGTGACAGAAAGAGTAGTAAGCCAGCTTTTAACTGAATTAGATGGCATAGAGAGTTTGCATGGAGTCGTAGTACTTGCTGCAACTAACAGAGCAGACATGATAGACACAGCATTGCTAAGACCAGGCAGATTTGATAAAATAATACTAGTTCCATTGCCAGACAAAGAAGGAAGGAAAAAGATTTTGGCCATAAATACAAAGGAGATTCCAGTCATAAGAGAATCAATGGAAAACGGTATAAAGAATCCAGACTTTGTAGACATTGATAAAATTGCAGAAGCAACAGATGGAATGAGCGGTGCAGATGTGGCATCAATAGCAAACACTGCAGTATCACTTGTAATACACGAGTTTCTTGACAAGTATCCTGATCAAAAAGAAGCTGAAAAACAGGCTACAGAAGCAAAGGTAACCATGAGACATTTTGAAGAAGCCGTGAGAAAAGTAAAGACACAAAAAGAATTAAAGATAGGCGAAAAAGTCGCAGTTCCTTACTATAGGTAATTTTAATAAAATAACTTTTCTAATCCTAGTTAGATGTCACAATTTGGATACAAGGGTAAAGGATTAGAATTTCTTACAAGTAACAAGATATTGATAGGAAGTCAGGTAAAGATTTACTCAGATTCAATTTATTCAGGAGTAATAATGCCCAGATATGAACACAGTGACGATCATCACATTGTTTTGAAATTAAAGAGTGGATACAACATTGGATTAGAACTTGATAAGATAAAAAAAATAGAGGTAGAAGCACAACCTGCAATAAAAAAAGAAATAACATACAATTCTCAGCAAAATCCAAAGCTTCCAAAAATTCTCCTCTTGTCAACAGGAGGAACTATTGCAAGTAGAATAGACTATAGAACTGGTGCAGTTACCCCAGCTCTTAATGCTGCAGAGCTCAATGCAAGTGTTCCTGAACTTGCAACCATTGCAAATATAGACACCGAAGTACTTTTTTCAGAATATTCGGAAAATTTACTTCCACAACACTGGATAAAGATTGCAGAAAAACTCGATTCATATTCCAAATCAGAATATGATGGGATCATAGTAGCGCATGGCACAGACACTATGCAATATACAGCATCAGCATTAGCATTTTCTTTAGCAGGATTTCCAAAACCGGTTGCATTAGTAGGCTCACAGAGATCATCGGACAGACCATCTTCAGATGCTGCATTGAATCTAATTGCTGCTACGATATTTTTGACAGAGATACAGTCTCCAGGAATTTTTGTAATAATGCACAATAGTTCAAGTGATGATGAAATTGCTTGTAACTGGGCCACACGTGTAAGAAAGAATCATACTAGCAGACGAGATGCATTCAAAACAATAGGCGGTCCTCCCGCATATATTGTCAAATCAAGAAATATTGAAAAAAACAAGATGTTTAATGTTTCAAAAAGAGAGTATGTACCTAGAATCAAGTTTGATGAACATGTCTTGTTGCTAAAATATTATCCAGGCCTTGATTCGAAGATCATTGAATACGCCATAGATTCTGGATATAGAGGAATAATTATTGAAGGAACTGGACTTGGACATGTTGGAAAAACAATGTATGCATCAATAGAAAAGGCAAAGAAAAATGGATTATTCATTGGAATGACTTCGCAATGTATTGACGGAATGGTAAGAATGACTGTCTATGACAGTGGAAGAGATCTTTTGAATCTCGGAGTTATACCACTTGGAAATATGATACCTGAGACAGCTCTTGTGAAAACGATGTGGGCATTGGCCAATTCCAAAAATTTGGATGAAATGACAAAACTGATGAAAGAGAATATCGCTCTTGAATTTTCAGACTAAGCTTTAAAGCAAGTACAAGAATAAAATTACAAATGTCCGAAATCCAAATTGATAAGATAGGACTTTTAGTAGGATTAGAAATTCATCAACAACTTGCAACAGGAGCCAAATTGTTTTGCAAATGCAAGCCTATCGAGTCAGATGAATATCCAATTAAATTTTCACGTAAATTAAGGATAACAAGTAGCGAGTTGGGAGAATTTGATCCTAGCGCCATTTTTGAAAAAAGTAAGGAAAAAACAATCATCTATTCTGCAAATCCAGAAAGTAGTTGCCTAGTGGAACAAGATGATGAGCCTCCACATGATCTTGATCTTAATGCAAAAGAGACGGTTTTGATCATGTCATCTGCATTAAAATCAAACATTTTCAATGAAATCTATGTAATGAGAAAACTTGTAATCGATGGTTCCAATACCTCAGGTTTTCAAAGAACTATGCTAGTATCCATGGGTGGAAGTCTTGATGTCAATGGTAAGAAAGTGGGAGTCCAAAGCATCTGTCTTGAAGAAGATGCTGCAAAACTGCTTCAAGACTCAAAAGATACAAGAGAATACAGTTTGGACAGATTAGGAGTACCACTAGTAGAAATTGCATTGGATCCAGTTTCCGGCACACCAGAAGAGATCAAAAACATTGCTTTGACTTTGGGTCGAATGTTACGTGCAACAAAAAGAGTGGGAAGAGGCATTGGGTCAATTAGACAGGATGTCAATGTGTCAATAGAGGGAGGAGGTTCAGTAATAGAAGTAAAAGGGGTGCAAAAATTGGATCAATTAGAAAAAGTCATCGAGTATGAGGCAAAGAGACAACATGGTCTTAAGATCATTGCCGAAAAATTAAGAACACTAAAAATTGAAAAAATATCCAAAGAGCATGATGTAAAGGATGTATCAAGTATATTCAAAAACTGTAAATCAAAGATCATTCAAAAATCACTTTCAGAAGGCTCCTCAATAAAGGCAATGAGAATCAAAGAATACGCCGGAATGTTGGGATGGGAGCCATATCCAGAAATAAGATTAGGAAAACAATTAGGCGAATTAGTCAGATTTTTTGGCATAGGTGGACTGTTTCATTCTGACGAATTACCAAACTATGGTATTGAAGAGTTAGAAATTCAGGAAATAAAAAATACACTTGACATAAAATCTAATGATGCATTCATCATAGTAGCTGGAAATGAGAAAAAACTTGACACTGTTATAGAATCCATCATAAAACGAATTGAAGATGCAAGAAATGGCATACCTGCAGAGACAAGAGCGGCTACAATAACTGGCGAAACAGTGTTTCTACGACCTAGACCTGGATCTTCTAGAATGTACCCAGAGACTGACATACCGCCAATTATTGTAAACAATACAGAGATAGAACAAGCAAGGGATAAAATTCCAAAATCATGGGAAGAAAATCTCATAGCATTACAAAAACAATATGAACTAAATCAACAACTCTCAGTTCAGATATTTGACTCTGAATATCTAGATCTGTTTGAAACAATATGCAAAGACAAGAGAGTTTCGCCGAATTTTGTGGCCTCGACTCTTTGTGGTACAATTACAAACTTGGAGCGAAGAGGAATGAATTCAGAATTATTAAAGACTGGAGATATTGTTGAAGCCTTTAGGCTAGTCACAGAAGAAAAGATAGCAAAAGAGTCACTTGAGATGATATTTGAGAGTATTATGAGTGGAAAATCAAAAACAATTTCAGAATCAATCAAATCTAATGCGTTGGGTACCATAGAAGATTCAGAATTACACAAGATACTAGATGATCTGGTAAGATCTAACTTGAAAATAATTGAAGAGCAAGGATTAAGATCAATGGGACCCCTAATGGGACTAGCCATGAAAACATTACGTGGTAAAGTAGACGGTCAGAAATTAAATCAGATATTAGAAGATAAGATAAAGATCAAGATAGATAAAAAATAAACAAAAGGTGCGGGAGGTGGGATTTGAACCCACGAACTCCTAAGAGATAAGGTTCTGAGCCTTACGCCGTTGACCAGGCTAGGCGACCCCCGCAACAACGTGAGAATTAAGATCCGACAATAAGTTCTTTTTTATATTCACCAGTAGTTTAGAATCATTTATTCACATCAAGCATTTTATTAATTACAGGTATTGCATTTTTTAGCTCGTGAATCCTTGTTACCCTATCGTCTTTAAAAGATTCATTCCAAGGCTGCGAATATAGTATTACAGACTTTCCTTCATCCAACATACTTTTTGCATTAAGTGGAGAATCATCAATGAATACATCATAATCTAGTTGCGATTTTTCAATTCCTTCTAATACACCAACATAGTTTTTGAAATTTATTTTATGTAGTTTAAGCCATTTTTTTACATCACCATGAGTAGATTTTTCTCTTGCTGTTACAATATCAACAGTACCAAGATTTGATAACTGTGTAGTAACATATGCAAGATTGCTTTCAGTTGGAGGCATAGTTTCCCAAGATTTCCAACAAATTGAAAGTTCATTGTAGAAATCAAATTTATTTATACCATGATCTCTCCAAAAGTCCCAATCAGATATTTGGGATTTCAGTATTATCGGTCTTATTTTATTACTATAAGATAGCCATGATGTAATTACATCTGCTAGAACTCCATCCACATCAAGTCCTATTCTCAATATTACTAACTCCTGTTAAAACTGTCTTCTAATTCTTCAAGTAATTTACGTTGATGTTTGTCTATCTTGTTAGGTATATTGATGACAAATCGAACATATTCATCACCTCTACCTCTCCCACTTTGACGAGGAAGCCCTTTTCCTTTCAATTTAACTATTGTATTTGGTTGACTTCCTGATTCCACCTCAAGTTTTTCTTGTCCCTCTAATGTTTCAACTAAAATATTTTTTCCCAATGTTGCATCAATCATAGAGATATTTGCATCATAGAAAATATCAGCGCCGTCTCTCTTGAATTTATCATGTGGTTGTACTCTTATTCTAACAATTAGATCGCCATTTACACCATTTTGAATTGATTCACCCTCACCTGGTATTCGGTATTCGCCATCCTCTACTCCAGGAGGAATTTCAAATGAAAACTTCTTTGTTGTTTTTTGTTTTCCAGCTCCTTTACATTTTGAACAAGGTCTTTCAATTATCTTACCTTGTCCTCTGCAGGTATTACATGGCTGTACAGTTACAAATGTAGAAAATCCGCTACTTCGTGATACTCGGGTTTGACCTTGACCATTACATACAGTACATGTTCTCACAGATGTACCAGGGGCAGAACCTGATCCATTACAAATATCACAATTTACTAGTCGTGGTAAATCAATTTCTTCTTTTTTCCCCTTGAATGCTTCTTCAAGTGTCAATGCTGTTTCATACACAAGATCAGAACCTCTTGATCTTCCAGATCCTCCAAAATCAAATCCGCCAAATCGGAATCCGCCACCTCTGCCAAAAACAGATTCGAAAATAGACTCAAAACCGCCAGCACCTCCAAAGATATCTTCAAAGTTAGAACGTGAACCTTGAAAAATATCATCTGTGCTATATCTTCCATCTACTCCAGCATGACCATGTGTATCATAGAGTTTACGTTTTTCTGAATCAGATAATACTGCATATGCTTCTGAAATTTCTTTAAAGTGCTCTGCAGCATCAGGTGATTTGTTTTTATCAGGATGAAATTTTAGAGCAAGTTTTCTATATTGTGACTTTATCTCATCAGGGTTTGAGTTTTTTGAGACTCCCAGAACCTCATAATAATCACGTTTAGAACTCATGATAATTCAACTTGATAATATTCCCTTGTATAAAGATCAGTTTGGCGAGTTGCCTGCATTCTGTTCTGTTGCATCAGATCCACTTTGTGTAGTTGCCTCTGGTCCACCGTGCGCATCTGCGCCAGGTGGCGGTGTAGCATTCTTGTAAAGTTCTGTACTGATATCATTTATCAATTTAGTTAGAGAATCAAGTTTTGGTTTTATATCTTCAATACTCTTGTCAAGAACATCTTTTAGTTCTTTTATTGCATTACTTACTTGAACACCCTGATCTTGTGATATCTTGTCCTTCTGTTGGCTGATCAAAGTTTCAGCTGCATAGATAGATTGTTGTGCTTCGTTTTTGATTAATACATCTTCTTTTTTCTTTTTGTCTTGTTCAGCAAAGAGTTCAGCATCCTTTGTCATTTTTTCTATATCTTCTTTGGCAAGTTTTGTACTAGCACTAATAGTTATTTTTGCTTCTTTTTGTGTAGCTAGATCCTTTGCTGTGACATTTAGTATACCGTTTGCATCAATATCGAATTTGACCTCAATTTGTGGAATACCCCTAGGAGCAGGAAGAATTCCTGAAAGATTAAAACTTCCAAGAGATACGTTATCGGCAGCCATTGGTCGTTCTCCTTGGACTACATGTATAGTTACAGCAGTTTGATTATCTGCAGCAGTTGTGAAGACCTTGCTCTTTGAGGTAGGAATCGTTGTATTTCTGTCAATTATGGGTTCGCGTAATCCACCTAATACCTCTAAACCAAGTGTAAGAGGAGTAACATCAAGAAGTACAATATCACTTGTAACTTCACCACCAATAATTCCTGCCTGAACTGCAGCACCCAAAGCAACTGCTTCCATTGGATCTATTCCAGCTTCAGGTTCTTTTCCCATCAAATTAGCAACAAATTTTTTGACCAATGGAATTCTAGTAGGGCCTCCAACCAAGATAATTTTACTAACATCAGAAGGAGTAAGCTTTGCATCCTCCATAGATTTTGTAACAGAAGGTCTGCATCTTTCCACTATCGGATTGATAAGTTCTTCAAACTTTGCTCGAGTTATTTTTAATTCAAGATTCTTTGGTCCAGATGATTGGTCATAAGATATGAATGGTAAGTTGATATCTGTTTCAAATATTGAGGAGAGTTCGATCTTTGCCTTTTCAGCTGCTTCTCTTACTCTCACCATAGCTGCATTGTCTTTTGAGATATCTATTCCAGATGTTTTTCTAAAACTATCAACAACATAATCAATCAAAACCTTATCCATGTCCGTACCTCCAAGCTGAGTATCTCCAGAAGTACTCATGACTTCAAATACACCACCACCCATTTCCATAATGGTTACATCAAGTGTTCCCCCACCCAAGTCAAACACCATGATTTTCATATCTTGTTTTAATTTGTCTAGTCCAAAGGCAAGTGCGGCAGCAGTCGGTTCATTTATTATTCTTACAACATCAAGACCTGCAATTTGTCCAGCGTCTTTGGTTGCTTGTCGCTGGTTATCATTGAAATATGCAGGTACTGTGATTACTGCTTTTTCAACTTTATCTCCAGTAAAAGCCTCAGCATCTCGCTTTATTTTTTGTAAAATGAATGCAGAAATTTGCTGGGGTTTGTATTCTTTATCGTAGATTTTAAAAAAGTGATCTGTTCCCATCTTTCTTTTTGCTGCTACCACGGTACCTTCGGGATTGGTTACCGCTTGTCTCCTAGCTGGTTCACCAACTATGAGTTGACCATCTTTTGTAAGCCCAACAACCGAAGGAAACGCTTTTCCTCCAACTGTAGTTCCCTCAGATGCAGGAATAAGAGTAGGTTTTCCACCCAGCATAACAGCAGCAGCAGAATTACTTGTTCCCAAATCAATACCAATAATTTTAGCCATTTACATTCATCTCTTTTGTATTTCTCTTAGATATCTCCACTAAGCTTGGTCTAATAACTCTCTCTTTCAAAATATATCCTTTACGAAATTCTGCAGTTATTGTATTATCATCCAATGTGGAATCTTCTTTTACAGATATTGCCTCATGTAACTTGGGATCAAAGATCTCACCTACTGCTTCAATGGGTTTTACTCCAAATTCGGTTAGAAATGTATCCATATTTTTTAGAATAGAGTCCAGACCTTGAGTATTTGCATCTTGTTTTGATAAAATATCTTTTGCTCGAATAAAATCATCATATATTCCAAGAAATTTGAGAACAACACCATCAGTGATTGAGTTTACGCGATTCTGAATATCAATATCTGATCTTTTCTTTAGATTTTCAAAATCTGCAAGCAAATATTGAATTTTTTTTTCATAAGAAGAAACTTTTTCTTTTTCATGTTCAAGTTGAGTTTTCATTATTTCAAGTTCTTGTGAGGATTCCGTTTCATTGCTATGACGTTCATGGGTTTCTGTTAAATCATTTTGAGATACATCAGATGTGTCAGACAATTTTATTACATTATTTTTTAGAACATACCCATATTATAATATCTCGCAAAGAGGATTTGTTTTAATTACGATAACATCAGAGTCTTTTCCATTTTTAGCAATCTTGTCATAATCAAATTTTGAACATGCCACTATGATTGTGGTTTTATCACTATGGAAAATATCTAGTTCTTGTCCTTGATGTATTTCTACATCGCCTATGTAATCACGTAGTTTTGTAACAAGAGAATTTAGCATATCTACTTTGTCTCCTCTCATCTCATAGGAATCTTGAGTCCATACTAAAACTACTTTAGTCCTACTTGCTTTTAGTTCATTTTTCTTTAATGTGGAACGAATTTCATCAATCAGTCTTTTGACATAACCCTCAATTCCCTTTATGCTTCCATTTACTAGATACATCATGGTACCTGCACCTTCTACAGATGTACCAAGTGATCGTAAATCATAGAGTCCATTTGTCATATCATCAAGAAATAGATCGTTATATTCAGTTAGAACAAGATCGTTTCTGGTCTGTGAATCCTGTGCAAATTTAGAAACTTCAAGAACACTTGATAAACTTGCAAATTGAGTAAGAATTTTAATCGCGTGTAAAATTTCAGCGGAAGATATTGATACAAACTTTTTTCCTTTTTTATCAGATTCTAATAATTTGGCAAGCTTGTCATCATCTTTTGCATTAAATGAACCAATAATTTCAGGAATATTATTTTTTGAAAGAGGATAATAAAAATACGATATACTTTTTCCCATCTCAAGACCAGAAACATGTTCAAGTAGAGAAATAGTTTCATTATTTCCTCCGATGCCAGTTGGAAGATTGTAAATTACTGAACCACCCTTCTTTATTGATGATGTCGCATCTTTGAATTTTGAGTGAATTTCCATCTTTGCTTCTTGTCCGGTTTTTCTTATTCGCGGAGCAAAGAAGAGATATTCAGCATGAGAGATTGCAACATCTATTGGTTCAACACCCAAAAGTGGTTCGTCCTCTTTTAATGATGTAACATTAGGATAGGTCTTTGCAATCTCAGCCTTGAGAGAAATTGCCATATGAGCAGATTCATCAACAATGAAAACATCAGCTCCTTTTATTGCCATTTGGCAAGCAATGGCATATCCCTCTGTGCTCAATCCATACACAACAATTTTTGTTGCAACCAAACCATCCGGACTATGAGTACGGGCTAAGAAAAACTTTTTCCACCCTCAGATTATACCAGAAATGTTTGAAAATCTGGTTTGACATTCTGACGCCTAAACAGCTGCTTTTCTTTGCTCCAATGGTAAGCAAATTGAGTAAAAATCACAAAATACTGTGTACTTCAAGAAATTATCGTGAAGTTGTCGAATTAGCAAAGATAAAAAATGTAGATCTCAAGTTAGTCGGAAAACACGGAGGATCTACAAAAGAGGGAAAACTTCACTCAAGCATACAGAGAATGAATAGCCTTCTAGAGGAGGTAATGAAATTTTCTCCGGATTTAACTGTCAGTTTTTGTTCGCCCGAAGCAGCAAGAATCTCTTATGGAATGGGGATCAAACATGTTGCATTTTCAGATTCTCCCCATGCTGAGGCAGTAATGAGACTTGCAGTACCACTAGTTCAAAAACTGCTCATTCCTTGGGTAATACCAAAGAATGAGTTTACCAGATATGGAATTTCAAAAAAAGACATCATACATTACAAGGCCATTGATGCATCTGTAATAGTAAAAGAAAGATCAAGAATTCAAAGTATAACAATTGACAAAACTAGAAAGACAATCGTAATCAGACCAGAAGAATCAGAGGCGGCATACATTTTAGGAAAGACTGGAAGTGACAATGTAATCTATGAAGTGAGTAAACAAAATGATCTCTACAACATAATGGTTTTAACAAGATACGCAATGCAAAAAAAGAGACTAGAAGAAAAATTCGGTAAAAAAGTTATCATAATGGATAAAGTTGTAGACGGCAAATCTCTTCTCAGTACTACAGATCTTTTCATTGGGTCAGGAGGTACCATGACCGCAGAAGCTGCATTGATGGGAATTCCTACCATATCATATGATGCAGTACCAAATTACATTGAGAAATATCTTGTACGAGTAGGACTTGTAAAGAGAGAAATTAATCCAAAGAGAATTTTAGCTTTGATTAAAAAAATGGTAAATTCTAATAGAACAAATAAACAAAGAGCAAAAATCGTTCTAGGCGCAATGGAAGATCCTTATTTGAAATTACTTCAAATAATAAATAGAATATAGGTTTTGAAAAAATTTGTTATGCGTTTACTAACTTTTTGTATAGTGTAATAGCAGAGTTTTCATCTTTTTCACCAACAATTACAGCAGAACCACGTTTTAGGAAACTCACAAAGATATCATTAGTAGAAATTGATAATCCGAGTTCGCCTTGGTTTTGTACTTTGAATCCTTTTCCTGATGCCACACTTGTTATTTTTGGAACATCAATCTCAATCATTGTTGTGGGAGTGATAGAAAATGTACGCTTTCCTCTATTTCGTCCACATAATTCTTCAACAATAAATTCTTGAGTAGGCAATTCCTCACGTTTACCAGAACCACATTCAGAACATTCATCCACCTTATTGAAAGCAGCAGTATTGAAATCAAGATTATCAAGATCAATGTAAAGTAATTTGTTTATCAAAGTAGGTGTTCTTCCTATGAGAACTTTTACTGCTTCTGCAACCTCAATTCCTCCAACAATAGAAAGTATTGAGGGATGAACTCCTTCTGTACTGCATGTAGGCATTGAATTTTCATCAAGCGATGGAAATATGCAATGATAACATGCCGTTTGATGCGGCAGTATAGTGAATACCTGTCCTGAAACTCCTACTGCTGCTCCGGTCACAAATGGAATATTCTTTTTGATACAAGCCTTGTTAAGAGAATATCTGGCGTTAACACTGTCAAGTGCATCAATCACAACATTGCATCCCTCTACTACATCTAGTGCAGTATAGTCATTTACAGAAACAGGTAATGCTTCAATTATTACGTCTGAATTCATTTTTTTGAGCTTTTTTGCAGCTACCTCAACTTTGACCTGACCTACATCAGATTCATCAAACATTGTTTGTCTATGCAAATTTGATATTTCGATTACATCCCTATCTACGATTCTTATCGTTCCTACTCCCATGGCAACTAATCGAGTCACTATAGGATTGCCTAATCCACCAACTCCAACAACACATACTTTTGATTTTTTGAGCTTGAGTTGACCTTCATAGCCGATCTCTTCTAACATCACTTGCCTTGAATATCTTTCAAGGTCCTTACTTGAAAGATCAGAACCACCTGCTACTGCAGGCAGAATGTAAATCGCGTCTCCATCATTTAGAGCTGTTTCTAGTCCTCCGGAAAATTTCATGTTTTTTCCGTTTACGTATATGTTGATAAGTGATCGTGGGGAACCGTCTGGGTTAAGAACTCGTCTTTTGAATTCATCTCCCAACTGTTCTGAAATTTTAATAAATGCATCAGAAAGTGTGACTGCTGTCAAGTCTATTTTTTTTTCTCCGCCGCCTTTGTTCAGTACAGAAGGAATAGTGAATTGTATATTTGCCATCTATCTCACCAATGCCAATATTTTGCCAACATCAGCCTGCATTACTTGAGGTTTTTGGAGTACTTCCATCATGACTTCTGTTGTCTTCAATCCATTACCCGTAACATAACATACAGTATGATCATTCTTGTCAATCTTTCCCTCATCTACCATTTTCTTCAATACTGCTACTGAAACACCTCCTGCTGGCTCTGTGAATATGCCTTCAGTTTTTGCTAGCAATAGTATAGCATCCAAGATTTCTTTGTTGTTTGACTCTTCAGCAAAACCATTGTATTGTTTCAGGCGTCGTAATACATACTGACCATCACCAGGATCGCCTATGGCTAAACTTTTTGCTATTGTATCTGGAATTTCTACAGGAGTTACTTCTGAGAGATTTTTCTTAAAGGCATCAACAATTGGTGCGCATCCATGAGGTTGTGCCGCAATCATGTGCATGTTAGAGACTTGATTTATCAATGAAACACTTTCAAGTTCTTCAAATCCCTTGCAAATGGCATTTAACATTGCACCACTTCCAACTGGTACAATAAGTTGATCAGGTACTTTCCAATCAAGTTGTTCTGCTACTTCATAGGCTAGTGTTTTTGATCCTTCAACATAATAGGAACGCATGTTTATGTTTACTATTCCAATACCTTTACTGTCACCTATTTGTGCAGCAATTCTATTTGCATCATCATAAGTTCCATCAACTGAAATAAAATTAGCTCCATAAGAAAGAGCTTGTGTTATTTTTGCATGTTCAATATCACTTGGTGCAAATATATAACATGGGAAATCGCCTTTTGCTGCATGAGCTGCCGTAGCTGATGCCAAATTTCCTGTTGATGCACACCCAACAGCAGATAAACCAAATTCTTTTGCTTTTGATACAGCTATACCTGCAGGTCTGTCTTTAAATGAGAAAGTAGGGTTTACTGAATCATTTTTTATGTAGAGATTGTTAAGACCAAGTATTTTACCCAGCTTTTCTGCCTTGATCAATGGAGTCATCCCAGCCCCAATACTTACTATGTTAGATTTTGATTCAATTGGCAGGAGTTCATGATATCTCCAGTAAGTGTGTTCACGATTTGAAAAAGTATTCTTATTTACCGATGGAAAATCATAGTGCACATCAAGAGGACCAAAACAGTCTTCGCAGATATACTTGAATGTAGGAGCATATTCTTTCTTACACTCTCTGCACTGTAGAAACTTTATTTTTCCCAAGATAGTTTTAACTTCGTAAAATAGTACATAAAAAATCCTAATATTAATTTAAGTGACACTTAATTTCCAAAACAGTAAGATTAAGTGAAAATTAATATAAATTTAGACATAATTTTAAAAAAGATCCAATAACAAAAGAGTCCACAACTTGGAAATTTCGTAAATTAAGAGATTTTATGAATTTTTTACAATTAGAAGAAATATTAATAATAACACCAGAACAAAGTTCAAAAATTGAAAATAAAAGAGAGAGCAAAAAAGAAGAAACATACTGGAAAGATAATTGCGTTAATCATAGTAGTTGGCATAGCTGCAGCCATCACATATTCTTATTATCAACAAAAACAATTAGAGTCACAACAATGGCATTGGATTGCATCAGGTCCATTTTCAATCAATAAAAATCAATACGAACTTGGAGAAAATATTTTCATGATAGTAAATGGCTTACAACCAACCGATGTAGGAGAAATTGATGTTGTAGATCCAAAAGGAGATACATACACCAAGATACCGTTTAATGGAACAATGAAGTCTGATTTTAAACAATTTTTCAAGCCAGTTACTGAGAGAAATCTAGCATTATGTAATGCCACAGATCTTGTAGGCAATTGGAACATAGTATTCAAAGGAGTTCCTTACAAATCCATACCATTTAAAATCATAAATGAGTATATTCCAGGAGAAGAAAGCGGTTCAGGTATGGCACCAGTACCAAAGGGATTAGCTCCGTGCTAGATTTATTTTTCTAAAACATTGTGGAAACACACTCTGTCTCCAGTGTGACATGCAGGACCACTTGGTTCCACTAGATACACAATTGCATCCAAATCACAATCAAGCAAAATTTCTTTGACTTTTTGCACGTTTCCTGATTCCTCCCCTTTCATCCATAACTTGTTTCTCGATCTACTCCAAAACCACGAGTTGCCAGTTTTTTGGGTGAGTTCAAGAGATTCTTTATTTGCATATGCAAGTGTTAATACCTCTTTAGAAGTCACATCTTGAACAATTACGGGTACAAGACCATCACTTTTTGCAAAATCAATATCGTTTATTGTCTTATTCATCATAACACCATTTGTTTGAGCCCTATTTTTCTGTTATAGTCTAACAGGGACTCCATTTTCTTTGAGATATTCCTTTACCCTATCTACGGAATGAGTCTTGTAATGAAATATTGATGCAGCCAGAGCAGCATCCACATTGGTTTGTAGAAAGACATCAAGCATGTGTTTTGGTTTGCCACATCCCCCTGATGCCACAACTGGTATGTTTACAGCGTTGACTATTTCTTTAATGAGTTGCACATCATATCCCTCCTTTGTTCCATCCATGTCTATGCTTGTTAGCAAAACCTCACCCGCACCGCGTCTTTCTACCTCTTTTGCCCACTCTATTGCATCAAGGTTAGTAGGAGTTTTTCCACCATAAATGTAAACCTCGAACCAAAACTTTTTGGAATCAGATGTAAAGATGTGTCTATCTTCTTTTATCTCATAATTACGTTTTACATCCATCGCTATTACTACACATTGTTTACCAAAAATTTCCATCAACTTTGTTATTATTTCAGGGTTTTTTACGGCACCGGTGTTAATGGCAACCTTGTCAGCACCACTAAGAAGAATATCTCTTGCATCCTGCAAGTTCTTTACTCCGCCACCTACAGTAAATGGAATATCAATTACTTGAGCTACTTTTTGTACGAGACTTTTGATTGTCTCACGTTGTTGTTCAGAAGCTGTTATGTCAAGAAAGACTAGTTCGTCTGCTCCTTCTTGACTATATTTTTCTGCAAGTAAAACAGGATCCCCTGCATCTTTTATCGATTTAAAATGCATTCCCTTTACTACTCTACCATTATCAACATCAAGACAAGGAATTACTCTCTTGGTTAAAGTCATGCTAACGTCTTAACCTCTTCTACAGATATTTTTCCATCATATAATGCCTTACCAAGAATTACTGCACCAGCACCACATTTTTTTACGTTTGCAATATCCTGCAGGTTGGATATCCCCCCACTTGCTATAACACTTGTATTTTGTATATTACATGCTTTTTGTAAAGAGCCAAGATCTGGTCCATGTAGTGTTCCATCTCTTTCTACAGTGGTTATAAGGAATTGAGAATATCCAAGTTTTACAAAACTTTCAATTCCGTGGATAAGCTCGATGCCAGTACTTTCTTTCCATCCGCTAATCACTATTTTACCTCCCATTTGATCTGCAGATATCACAATTCTCTCCTTCCCAAATTTCTTTGAAACCTCTTCCAAGATCTCTTTATTTTTAAAAGCAACAGTTCCAAGAACTACTTTGGAAGAAAATTGTAATGCATTTTCTATCATTTCCTTTGTACGTAGACCTCCAGCAGCTTCAACAGGTATGGAAATTGATTGGGTAATTTTTTGAATTATTTGTAGATTTGAACCTGTTCCAAGAGTAGCATCCAAATCTACCACATGAAGCATGTCTGCACCAGCTTTTTCCCATTTTTTTGCCATTCCAACAGGATCAGAACTATACACAGTCTTATTTTTTGGATCTCCCTTTACTAGACGCACTACTTTATTATCCATAATATCAATGGCAGGAATTACCTTCACTTTTTACACACTCGTAAAAAGTTCTTAATCATAATAGAGCCAACCTTGCTAGATTTTTCAGGATGAAATTGTGTTCCAAATAATGTTTGGCTTTCAATTACAGCTGGTACATCTATCCCATAATCAGAATCTGCCATGATGATTTCTTCATTTTTTGGTTTTACTCTATAGGAATGAACAAAGTAAACCCAAGAACCTTCCTTTATTCCATCTAATAGTACACTTGGTTTTTTTATCTGAAGATTATTCCAACCCATATGTGGAATTTTGAATTTGTTTGGAAGAAGAATTACTTCACCATCTAAAACTCCCAGTCCTCCAAGTTTTCCTTCTTCGCTTTTCTCAAAGAACATCTCCATGCCTAAACAAATACCTAATACAGGAATCTGATTCTTTACCAAGTCTTGAAATGCAACTTTTGAAGTATGAAGACTCTTTATTGCAGGATCAAAGTTTCCCACACCAGGCAAAAACAATCCAGAATAATTCTTTATTTTTTCAAGATTAGTTATAATGTCTACTTGTGCTTCGTTTTTTTCTAAGGATGATTTGAGACTGAATATGTTTCCTGCCCCATAGTCAAATATTGCTACTTTGACCATTACATGGCACCTTTTGTACTTGGTATTCCCTTTTGTTTACCATCATAACCTGCAGCTGATCTCCAAGCTACTGCAAATGCCTTTATCGCAGCTTCAATCTTGTGGTGATCATTGTCACCATATTTTACTGATATGTGCATACAGATGTTTAGATTTTGAGCTAGTGATCGGAAAAAGTGTTCTAGATCCTCTTTTGAGATTTCTTCTATTTGATTTCTCTTTATAGACAAGTCGATCCTTTGGTATTGTCTTTTGATAAGATCTAAAGACGCCTCTGCAAGAGATTCATCCATCGGTACTGAAGCGTGACCAAATCTCACAATTCCTGCTCTGTCACCCAGAGATTTGTCCATTGCATTTCCAAGGGCTATTGCAGTATCCTCAATCAGGTGATGAGCTATTCCATCCATGGACTTTGCATTAAGTTTTAAATCAAGCATGGCATGTTTTGACAGCGATGTAATCAGGTGATCAAGAAATGGCAAACCTGTTTTGATAGAGATCATCCCGGTTCCGTCCAGATTTACCTCAACTAGTACCTCGGTTTCCTTAGTTTTCCTATTGATGTGTGCTTTTCTAGATTTCATTAAAATCCCCGAGTAGAGAAGTGGTTTATGCCTAGACTAGATTTAATGCCTTCGGAATTAGATCTATGGATTTGACTATAATATCGGCATGATTGTTCTCAAATAGAGATTTTTTTGCCTCAGGATCCTTACTAGTACCATATACACCACAAAATATTGTAGGTATTCCAGACTCGTCAACCTTGCGTGCCATGATATAATCTTCCATAGAATCACCAACATATAGTGAAACACTAGCATTCATGCCCTGTATTGTAGACATGAGAGATTGAGGATTTGGTTTTGCCATTTCACGCGGTTCATCCTCAAGAAATTTTGAATTGTTTAGATCAAACTCTTTGAATAAATCCTTGAGAGAGTGTTTTGCAGATAAATTACCTCGACCCGTTACAATAGCAATTTTTCTGTCAAACCGTTGATGTAGTTTTGCAATAAGATCTTTATTCAGAAGCACAATATCATTTTCAATTAATCCAAGACCATGAAAAAATTGTGGTTTTCTCTTGTACAGTTGCTCATATAATTCAGAACCATAAAACATCTCGTCAAATATAGAAGAGAGTGGATTTTGAAATTTCTTACCAGGGTATTCTAGTTTTTGTCGAATATCAGAAACATCAACATTAATGATATCCAGATATCTTTCAACAGATTTTATTCCGGTTTGATCTGCATTTTCAATTACTTGTAGAATAAAATCAGAGAAGAGAATGTTTCTTTTTTTTGCTGCAACAATACCAAGTATTAATGCATATGCCACATCAATTTCATCATTAAAACCTCCACTTGTCTTGAAGCCCTCAATCATTTTTGTTGTTACCAATCCAGAGTTGTTTATTTGCGTCATTTCTGTGATAACAAAATCTACAGTTTTTTTTATAGCCAAATCGTATGAATTGGATACATCTATGAGAACTCCATCACAATCAAATATTATGGAATCAAGAGTTCTCATTTTTTCAATCGTTGTAGGATCTATTATAATTTCATCTTCTACTTTATTCAGAATCAATTCAGTAAATCCCGTATGGCAGTAAGGAATTTAGAATTCATATCTTGTGAACCTACTGTAACTCTCAAACAACCCTCATGTGTACCAATCTTACCAATATTTTTAATTGATATTCCTTGTTCAATCAGTGCTTTGTAGATTCTCTGACTAGAACCACCCGCTGCAAAGAGAACAAAATTTGCTTTAGAGTCAAACACCTCAAATATCTTCATCTGTCGTAGATTAGAAATAATTCGTGAGCGTTCCTTCTTGACAAGGTTTGCAATATCTTCAAAATATTTTGATTGTTGTAAGGCCATCATACCAACCTCTATTGCTATAGCATTCAATGGATAGGGATATTGAATTACTCTTGTGAATGTTTCAATTATCTTGGCATTAGCTACAAAATAACCCACTCTTAGTCCTGCCAATCCAAATGATTTGGACAGGGTCCTGAGTACAACAAGATTTTTGAACTTCTTTGTCATATCCATCACAGAATAATCAGAAAATTCTGCATATGCCTCATCTATGATTACAAGACCTTTGAATTCACGAATCAATCTTTCAAGATCTCGTTTTTCAAACTGGAATCCAGTTGGATTGTTTGGAGTATCAAGATAAAGAATGCTAGCTTTTTTGGAGTATAACAAGAATTTTTCCAGATTAAGGGTCATATTTTTGTCAAATGGAATTTTTATTGTTGGAATCGAGTATAACTTGCATCTTTCTTCAAAGAATCCAAAAGTTGGATCCGATGTTAGAATTTTGGTATTCTTAGAAGCAAAATTACTCAAAAAAAGATCAATTATTTGATCAGAGCCATTTCCAACGCCAATCATCTCTTTTGGTGTCTTGGTATATTTTGAAATATTTTGAGCTAGTCTTTCTGTTCCCCCCAGAGGATATTCCCGTACATCCATGTTTTCTTTGACTTGATTTATCATTTTTTCGAGGAATTCTTGAGATACAGCATAATTTTCATTTGAGTCAAGTTTTATCGCGTTAGAATGTTTTTCAGGTTTTTTATAACCGGTAAGCTTGGAATATTTTTCTAATTCCTTCTCAAACCAATCTTGTTTCATGACAATCTTTCCTTTACTGCTTCATAGTGATTTGGCAAGCCTTCTGCTTCAGTTAGAGCATGCATATATTTTGAAATTTTCTTCAGGGCAGGTTTAGAGGACTCTACTTGGGTTTGTATCTTCATGTAATCCAACACACTCAATGAACCTCTAGTTCTTCCAAATCTGTTGGTTGGAAGTATGTGATTTGATCCTAACAGATAATCACTTGCTGATGAGGGAGTATTATTTCCTATTAATGTAAGTCCTGCAGATTTTATCTTCTTTGCTACTTGTTGCGGTTTTTTTGTAATTACTTCAAGATGTTCTGGTGCAAGTCTATTTGCAAAATCTACCATTTGTTGTTCAGTATTACACATAACAATAAATCCATTTTTTTGTAGACTCTCTTTTACAATAGAAGATCTCTTGATTGTTCTAATTTTTTTCTGCAATAATTCAAGTACTGAATCTTTTAATTTTGATGAATTTGTAATTAGGCAACATACAGTATCTGGACTGTGTTCTGCCTGAGAAATCAAATCAAGTACAACAAATTCTGCATCTGCAGTGAGATCTGCAAGTATAGCAAGTTCTGTAGGACCTGCAACCATGTCAATCGAAACTACTTCACTTAGTAGAGATTTTGCAAGAGTAACAAATGCACCCCCTGGACCCACTATCTTGTCTACTTGCGGTATTGATTCGGTACCATATGCCAAGGCTGCAATAGCCTGTGCACCACCTATTCTATAGAACTCGTTTACGCCACAAATATTGCCAGCTACAAGCGTCAATGGATCTATCTCACCTTTTTCATTAGAGGGAGATACAGCTATTATTTTCTTGACACCTGCAACCTTTGCTGGAACAACAGACATGACAACAGTGCTAGGATATCTTGCCTTTCCCCCAGGAATGTAACATCCTATAGCATCAATTGGCAAAAATGTTTTTTTGATTATAATTCCATCAATTGTTACAGATACGTCTTGCAGTTTTTTTCGTAGTGCATTTTCAGATTTCTCTAATCGTGTCTTTGCAAGTTTTATTCCAGCAATTTGTTCTTTTTTTACCTTAGAGTATGCAGATTTGATCTCTTGTTGTGTAATTTTTAAAGAATGAATTTGTACTCCAGTAAACTTTGTTTCGTATTCCTTGAGAGCCTTGTCTTTTCGTTTTTGTACATCAGAGATTATGGATAAGATTTGTTGTCTTGTTGTGTTACTTGTTTTGGGTCTTGCAGATTCTATAATAGAACCCATGTCGTTTACATCTATGATTCTCATCAACTTTCCTCATCGCGTTTTATCTCCTCAAGTGCCAGTATTTGTTTTGGCTCATGTACTACTAGACCTTGAGCGATTTTTCGTAATTTTGGAATCATTTTATGGAATTCAGATTTTGGAATTACCGTATTGATACCATACCATCCTTTTTCACTCAGAGGACTTATTGTTGGACGTTTGAGAGAAGGAAGGTCATGTAGCAACTTATCAAGGTGTTCTTCTTTTACGTTTAAGAATATGTGGAGATGTTTTTTTCCTTCTACTGCACCTCGCAACATAGTCACTATATCATAGATTTTCTCTCGTTTTGATTTGTCTTTGAGCGATATTTTATTTGCAATTAATACTGCAGATGACTCCATTACAGTCTCAATTATCTTTAGTTGGTTTTGTGTCAGAGTAGTACCGGTCTCTGTTACATCAATTATAGCATCAACATCTTCCGGAGGTTTTGCTTCTGTAGCACCAAAAGATAAGAAGATCTGGATATTCTTGTTAGAACCCTGGCTTAACCATGGAGTTACAATGATCGGTTGTTTTGAACCATAAAGTTTCTTGTAGTTTTTACACTGCATGATGAATTTTGCTGTGGTATTTAGATACTCAGAAGAAATTCGTAATATTTTCTTCTTCTTTGCATAAGATAAAATCATATCATCTAGTGATTTGAAATTATAAGAATCAGGTATTGCAATTACAAGTTTTATCTTGCCATATTCTAAATCAAGAAGTATTTCTACATCAGAATTTGTTTCTTTGACCCAGTCTCTTCCTGTTATACCTACGTCATATAGACCTGCAAATACTAAATTCGGGATTTCTTGAGGTCGTAACATCTTGACTGCAATCTGTGGATCATCTAACATAACACGATAGGTCCTGTCTCTTCTAACTACGCGTGTCCATGATCTTTCAAGTATCTTAAAAGTCGCTTCTTCTATACTGCCTTTTGGAACAGCAAATTTTACTATAGTCAATGTAGTCCTAACAAACTTCTTTGGATATATATTTAGTCGCCTAGAGATTCTCTAGAATCTCCTTTGCCCTAGTTACTGAGATATTTCCTTCCCTAGTCATTTGTGCTATTACATAAGCTATCTTTTCTTGTGGAACACCAGCACTTGTGGCTATGTTTTGTGCATGCAATTTCATATGTCCTTTTTGAATCCCTTCTGAAGACAATGCCCTTATGGCGCTAAAGTTTTGTGCAAGACCTGCAGCTCCAATAATACAAGCCAATTCCCGAGCTGATTTTACACCTAGAATTTTTACACATGTCTTTATCATAGGATGAATGTTTATGATTCCACCAACTATTCCTACTGACATTGGTACTTCAATCTCTCCAACTAGGTTTCCATCTTTGTTCTTTTTCCATTTTGTAAGCGATGTGTATCTACCGTGTCTTGATGCATATGCATGCGCTGCAGCTTCAATTGCTCTTGTGTCTTGTCCAGTAGAATTTGCAACAGCTATGATTCCATTCATTATTCCTTTATTGTGTGTAACAGCTCTGTAAGGATCATTTGCAGCAAACTCATAAGCCCAGATTATATTATTTACAATTTCTTCGCCACCCAAGTCTTCTTTGTCAAATATTGCATTACCCCTCACCAATCTTTTTGTTGAATAATTAGATAATATTTTTAAAATTACTCTTCCTCCAGTTATTTTCTCAATTAGTGGTGCAACTGCTTCACACATTGTATTGGTTACATTAGCTCCCATTGCATCACCTACATCTATTAGAATTTCAACTACAAGCATGGAACCTAATTCTGTTATAACCTCTTTACATGAAATTGTTTTTGCTCCCTTCCCCATTTTTGAAAGAGTCTTACTTTTAGAATTTGCAAGAACAATAATCTCCTCAGAATTTTTCATTATTTTAGAGACACTAGATTTTACGTCAACATTGACAACTTGAATTTGACCGATACTGTACGAGTCATCTGCTTCCATTGTAAATCCTCCATGTTTTCTTGCAATTTTAGCTGCTTTTGATGCTGCTGCAATTACTGATGGTTCTTCTATTACCATTGGAATAAGATAGTCCTTTCCATTTATTTTGAAATTTGTTGCTATTCCAAGTGGATATGACATGGTTCCAATTGCGTTTTCAACCATGTTATTGGCCTGATCAAAGTTAATTCCTCCCTCACTTTTTAAAATCAGGATATCTTCTTTTGAAAGATTAGAGAATGATTCTAGCACTTTTAGTTTTTCGTCTCTTGTCTTTTCATGAAATTTTGGAATTGGTGAATCAGTCAATTTATTGAACAATCCTCAATAGTTTATCGTCTTTGTTGTCTGGAAATCCTTGTCCATCTGTATTTCCTGTAAGTAAATACAGATAGCCATCAGGTCCTACTCCAACCTCACGAATTCTTCCCAGTCCATCCAATATGATCTTTTGTGATGTCATATTGCCATTAGAAATAGGAAGTTGATACAAGATATTGCCGCGAAGAGTAGCAAGTATTAGACTGTTTTTGAAATCAAGCTTTCCAGAACCATAGTATGCAATTCCCGAGGGCTGTATACTGACATTATAGCAGTTTAGAGCAGATTGATACTCTGCAGAACCAGAGCATTCTTGGTTTGGCCAGCCATAGTTTTTGTCTTTTTCTATAAGGTTTATTTCATCATTTTTTGTTGGTCCTTCTTCGGTTTCGTAAAGATTTCCTTGATCATCCCACGCTAGTCCCTGTGGATTTCTATGACCAAGTGAATAAATGGGAGAATTTGGAATGGGATTATCGCTTGGAATAGAGCCATCATCATTTAATCTCAATATTTTTCCAGCAAGTGAAGTCAAGTCTTGGGCAGCATTTTGATCAGTTGCATCGCCTGTGCCAATGTAGAGCTTTTTATCAGGACCAAATTTGATTACACCACCATCATCAAATTCCGCACCAGGAATTTTATCAAGTATCACCGTTGCGTCAACTAGTTTATCATTAGATTCTGTAATTCTGAGCACTTTATTCCATAGCTTGTCTCCCTCTTTGTAAGTATAGTAAACATACATGAAATGATTTTGTGCAAAATCTGGGTGTGTTGTTACTCCAAGAAGACCTGCATCTGAAATATCAGCAACTCGAAAATCAGCTACAGATTCGTTTACAAGTGTACCATTGTCTACAACTCGTAGCCTTCCAACTTTTTCAGTAAAAAAGATTTTTCCATCACCAAATGTTAATGCCCATGGTTTTTGCAGATTTGTTGCAATAATTTTTACTGCGTCACTTCCTGAAGAGCTAGTATTTGGTTTTGGAATTACAATGGAACCTGATGGCGAGGTAATAATCAAGATAGAAGCTGCAACTGCAGCAGCTATTGCAAATATTCTAGTTTTTTTATCCACGATACAAAGACTTTGGAAATCCTATTAATTATTTCTAAATTCGTTTAAAGAGTATATATCACCCTTGAGACTTTTCTCCACTTAGCGGGGTGGGGAAGTCAGACTAAGGGGCTAAGTCATCCCGGCGGGCTCATAATCAATACTGATGAGATACCCGCAAGTCAGTAGTTCAAATCTACTCCCCGCTATCTTCAAGACAATTTCAATTTGCTTTAGAGAACCATCTTTTAGAATTATGAAATTCCATATTGGTGTTAATTTTACCAATTCTTTGCATGGGACGTGTGAGATGTCTGTGTGCAGAGACCACAGGTAGATAGAATTGTTTTTGAATTTGTCGCGGAATTTCTTGTTTTACTTTAGTTAAACCAGTATTTCCACATTTTGAGCATTGATACCCTTGGTTTTTGCCCTTTGATTTCATGCGCTTGTTACATTTCATACAAGTTGGATTTGTCATAATCACATGTTTTTGAAGGTCAAGTACTTCAAGAAATTCAACATTTAGAACTTGTTTATGTTTTTTTGATGATTTCCGTATGCCGCCGCCAATTTTTATCAAGTCTCCTTCCATTAATTTTTCTACAATAGTAGCAAGTCTAGTTGGTTTGTACACAGCACACTTTATTGTAATTTCATTCTTAGATATTGAAAAAAATACATGCCCACCAGGAATTGTTCTAGGTTTTTCAGATACTTTTCCAATTACATAACCGGAAGAAAATGGTTTTAGGTTTTTTACATCAAGTTCATTTTGTAAATGATCACCTGTACCTTGGTTTGAACGAAACACCATATAACCACAGAATTTTTCTGTTGATTTTACAAGTGATGCGCCTTGTATTACGGCATCAGGATCTTCACCACGCACACCAAAGAGGACTGGATCAGGACCATGTGGTGCAATTAAGATCCTATTCTTTGATTCATCAAAACTGTTGAATGTTTTAGGAAATGTTATTTGTTGCATTTTTTGTACACTATCTTTAAGAATTTCTCTTTTTTTTCCTAGATTTGTTTTATCTCGATATGAAATCAATTCAAAAGTATGATCTCTGAAATCATACCCTATTGCTCCTATTGCACCTATCAATCCCTGACCATTGCCAAGATGATATGTTTCAAGTTCATTGTCTTGTATGAATTTTTTTACTTCTTTTCTACTCACTAGACGATATAGTGCCATCTTTCCAAATTTAGCAAAATTTTCTGGGATGTCTTTATGTTCATAAAAAACAAGTCCAGGGTTTGCGCCATCTTGTACGGCAGAATATTTTTGAATGTATTTGACTATATTTTTCTTAATCAACTCAGGCTTTGTAGTCTGAAGTTTTAATGCAACAGCTCCATTTCCACGAGTTTTCCAAGGTACATTTGGATTAAATCGAATTAAATAGGGATAATCAAGAAACTTGACTTTTTCTTTTTTTAGATATTCTACCACCTTGTAAGCAAGAAAAGTAGTGCACATTCCTTTTCTGGAATCAGTATCATCAAAACCAATATGAAGAATGGATGTTTCTTTCATTCGATTACAGTCATTGTAAGGGTTGCACGTACATTTTTGAGTTGCCTTATGTTGTTTGAGATGGTTTTCTTCAAGGTCTCATTGTCTGGTGCCTCTACTTTTACTACCAGATCATATGCACCATACAAGACATAGGTGTATTTCACGCTTGGCATATTTTTTAACTGGTTTAACAGTTCAGTTTCGGCTCCTAATTCTGCATTTATCAGAACAAAAGCAATAGGCATTAGTTTGGTCTTTGAAATGTACGATATTAAATATTGTGGCCAGTTCGTTTGATTTAAATTAAAAAAACAATTGTCGATAGCGATTGATAGTAATAGACGAGAAAAAGATTTTCGAAGAGATAGAAAAAAGAAAACCGGTTTCAGTGGCATTAAATGGTCCTGATGGAATAATACCAAAGATCCAAGAGACAGCCTCAAGAATAATGGCAAGAGCTGGAATTCCAGCATACGTACTAGCAGACAGCTGTTTTGGAACCTGTGATCTTAATTCAAATGGTGCCAAAGTACTAGGAGCAGAGATTTTGTTTCACATAGGACACACCATCAACTCAACAAGTTTTGGCGACAACATAATTCTCATAAATGCCTTTGATGATATGCCATTTGAAAATATTGCAAGAAAATGTGCAACAGAGATGAAGGAAAAAACAATCTCACTTGTTACAGATAGTCAACATCTACACGAAATTGACAAGGTAAAAAAAATATTTGAAGAAAATGGAATTACAGTAAAAATTGGAAAAGGAAAAGGTCAGCTAAATGATGGGCAGGTGTTTGGATGTGAGTTTTATCCAGTTGCTGAGACCAAGAATATAGTTGAGGCAAATGTGTTTCTAGGACAAAGTAATTTCCACGCAGCAGGGATTGCCTTGTCTACCAACCTACCAACGTATGTACTAGATCCATACTTTAATGAGGTCAGAGAGGTTACTGAATTTGCAAGAAAGTTGCAGAAAAAGGCAATATTGACAGTTTACAAGGCTGCAGAAGCAGAAACATTTGGCATAATTATTGGATTAAAAGAAGGTCAATTTTCAAAAGTTACTGCACTCAAGTTCAAAAAAGAGTTGGAAAACATAGGAAAAAAAGTTCAACTCTTTGCCATAACGGATATTACAGATGATAAATTGCGCAACCTCAAGGGAATTGATGCCTTTATTCAGGTTGCATGTCCAAGAATATCAACAGACAATCATTTTCATAAACCAGTCTTGTCTACACCTCAAGCAAATGCATTATTAAAAATATTAAGAAAAGAAAACATGGAAGGATTTTTAGAAATTCCGCATTGGTTATAAATAATTACAATCCAGTCAAAAGATGAATAATCTAATTTGTAATTTTCAATAACATCAGCTCAATACATTTCAACCAAAATCAAATAGTAGTTTGTACCTGTTTTTGTAATTTCATAATTGGTAATGTAATTATGAATATAGTACCTTGACCTAATTCTGTTTTAACAGATATTCTTCCGCTATGTTGCTCAATAATATTTCTACAAGATGGTAAGCCAAGACCAGTTCCTTCTTGTTTTGTGGTAAATAATGGTTCAAAAATATTAGGGAGTATTTCTTTTGGTATTCCTGAACCAGAATCTTGGATCTCAATTTTGACTAAATTCTTGTCTTGGCTTGTTTGTATATCAATGGTACCAGAATTATCCATTGCCTGTTTTGCATTAACTAGAATATTATCAAAAACTATCTCCAATTTTGAGGGATCACAATCAAGTATGATGTCTTTAGTTGGTAAGACAATTTTGATAGAATCAGGGATATTAGATTTTTCAACTGCATTTTTAATGATCTCATTTAATGATTTTGTTTCTAGTTGAAGTTCATGAGTAGTAACAAAATCCATTACATTTTCAATTTGATGTGACATTCTAAATACAGACCTATCAATTCGGTCAAAATCCTTCATAGAATCTGGACTAGAACCATATTTGTGTCGTATTAGTAACAATGAATTTTTTATTACACTCAATGGATTTCGCAGATCATGTGCTAGTCTTGCTGCAAGCTCACCTATTGCAGACAGTCTTTCAGTCTTGACAATGGTTACCTGTTGTTCCTTTAATTTAGATGCCATTACCGCTACCTCATTTCCTAGTTTCTTGACTTCGTCATATCCTCTTGATTCAGATTTTATATCAAAATCTCCCTCTTGGATCTTCTTAGTTTGAATACGAATACCCAATATTGGATTGATCAAATTATTCCTAAAAGTATTAAATGCTAAGAAGATGGTTAAACTAACCAAACTTATGCCAGTCAGAGTAATAAGTAGAATACTTTGATTAGCATTTCCGATATAGGTATTGACAAGATCCATTGAAGCATATGTTTCAATTACACCAATAACTTTACCAGAATCTGATTTTATTGGAACGTATATCTCAATTAATTGTTTAAAATCTTTCTCAGATATGTTTTCAGATTTTTCTAAATCTGAAATCTCAGATTGCACTTCTCCACCTAATGCATCATTTAATTCATCATCATCAGAAAAAGTCTTTCCAACTTCATCTTTTTGATCAGAATATACTATTGTTTTATCAGTACTCCAAACCTTGAATCTGACTATTTCATCGGTACTAATTTCATAAAAGAATTTTTTGTATGTTTTGTCTTTAGATGCAAAATCTTTTGCAGTAAAATCTTCAGGCGTCAGGTGTTGTTTTGCTTGCAATTCAATGAACTTTGCATTGACATCAATGTCACGTTCAAGTATTGTCTTTTTGAAGTAATCAGATACAACTTGGGACATTGAAAATCCCGCTATGGCTACTATTGCTATTACTATTACTAGCCATAATACTATACCTGTTTTAATTTTCATAGATATACACCAATGAAATCTAATGATCCTCTAGAATTGTCAAGTATTAGCATAAAGCTTGTTTAAAACGATCATTTCAAAAAGAAACCACATTTCACATCTAGAAAACAGAAATTTACTGCCTGTAAATACAAAAAAAATTAGAATAAACAATTATAATCATCAGATTGCAAATCAAGGCATTGTCTCAGAAACCAGCCCTTCCAGGGGATAAAATTGCAATAATTGAAGAATTTGAAATGGGTAACAATACCTTTGATGACGGTCAGTCAATAAGATCACTAGTTATAGGTACTCAAGAATTTGACAAAACAAATCGAATAGCAAAAATCAATGAGATGCGAAAACCTGCAGTTGCCAAAACAAATGATGTGATAACAGGAAATATTTCAGCATTGATGAATAACATGTTTGCCATAAACATTTTGTACATAAATGGAAAACCTACACATTCAGGTCTAGAATGTATTTGTCAGGCAAAAGGAGCAAAGAAAAGAATTCTTGTACGAGTAGGTGACATAGTATCTGCAAAAATAATTAATCTTCTCAATGGTGTTGTACATGCAACGATTAGCGAACCTGAACTTGGAGTTTTATTTACCCAGTGTATCAAGTGTGGAGCAAAAGTTGTTGCAATGGGCAACAACATAAAGTGCATAGATTGCGGATATATAGAAGAGAGAAAGTTATCAACCAGATTTGGAAACAGCGATTTTATAAAATTCAACTCCAATTAAGAATATGTTAAAAGTAGCATTCCAAGGAGAACCAGGAGCATATAGTCAAGCTGCTGCAGTTAATTTTTTCAAAGAATCAATAGAGACAGTACCAAATCCTACATTTTATGAGGCATTGGATTCTACAGAAAATGGAAGATCAGATTACACCATACTTCCTGTAGAAAATTCACTTGAAGGAAGCGTAGGCGAAAGTTATGATTTGTTACTTACTACCAAACTAAGTGTTGTAAATGAGACATATCATAGAATATCACATTGTCTTATTGGTTTACAGAGTTTGAAAGAAATTGATACTGTGTATTCTCATCCACAAGCACTTGGTCAGTGCAGAAAATTCATTCAAGAAAATCACTTAAAGCCCATACCGACTTATGATACTGCTGGAAGTGTAAAGATCCTTCTGGAACTTAACAAAAACAATGTTGCCTGTATTGCCAGCAGAAAGGCAGCTGAGATATACAATGTTCCAATAATAAAAGAGGGAATAGAAGACAACTCAAACAACTATACCAGATTTCTCATATTAGCAAACAAGAAAAAAGAAAAAACATCAAAAGACAAGACATCAATAATTTTTGCAATAAAACACATCCCAGGAACATTGTACAACATTCTTGAAAAATTTAACACAAGTAACATTAATTTAACAAAGATTGAATCACGTCCCACAAAAAATACTCCTTGGGAGTACAATTTTTACGTAGACTTTGAGGGTCACCAAGATGAAAAAAATATTCGAGATACTCTTGAGAAGATAGAGATAAACACAACATTTCTCAAGATATTAGGTTCCTATCCACGAGCTGAGTTAGTCTAGAATCCTTTTGGTCGTCTAATTGAAAATACTGCACTTATTCCAATTATCAGAACTCCAGAGGATATTACTATCAAATGGGATGTAAATATCAATGGATTTGTAACTGCTTCTAGTTTTCCTGTTACATGAAGCAGTGAACCTCCAGTGTTTGTTATGTTTATGAGATGCTGTCCATTCTCAAGACTATACCAGTCAAAACTTACTTGCTTTTGAAAATCTTTGTCAATTTGTAGACCAGTACTAGGTGTTTTCATGTATACATGAAATGAACTTCCAGTGACATTGAGAAGTTCATGATAATGTTTTTCTGCATCAAACTGAAAGACGTCATTTTTTCCAACATCTACAGTATCATTGACATCATGCACATTAGTCATAATTGTCTGTAATAAGAAAAAAGTACCCAATACAACAGCAACTAGACCTATTCCAATCCCAGCTGCAGATCTTTTTGTAAGCATTATGAAAAATTATTCCTAATTATATTTAAAGTAAATCACATCAATTCAACATCGTGTGGTTGACTTTCTGCATATCCTGCAGTTGACATTTTTATAAATTCCGCATTTTGTTGCATTTGTGAAATGTTATTTGCGCCACAATAGCTCAAACCAGATCGAATTCCTCCCGTTAGTTGTTTTATGATATCAGTTACACTTCCCTTGTATGGAACCATTGCCTCAACACCTTCTGCAACATAATCATTGAGATCTTCCACCATTGAGGCATTGCTAGTTTCTTTATTTTTCCTTCCAAGAGCTGCATAAAATGATGCCATTCCTCGGTAAATCTTGTATCGTTTACCATTTTTCATCATAAATGAACCTGGACTTTCATCAGTTCCACCCAACAAGCTACCAACCATTAAAGTAGATGCTCCTGCTGCAAGTGCTTTGGTAGCATCACCTGATGTTCTGACTCCACCATCCGATATTATTGGAATATCATATTTTTTGCCAACTTGTGCACAATCCATTACAGCAGTAAGTTGTGGCACTCCAGAGCCAGTGATTACTCTAGTTATACATATTGAACCAGAACCAACTCCTACCTTTACTGCATCTACTCCAGCTTTGATTAGATCTTCGGTTCCTTGAGCAGTAGCTACATTTCCTGCAATTAATTCACAATTTGGAAATGCTTTTTTTATCAACCGAACTGTATTGAGTGCATTCTCACTATGACCATGTGCAATATCTACTACTATAACATCTGCGCCTGCATCTAGTAATGCTTCAGTTCGTTCCATAAAATCACCTTTTACACCAACTGCTGCACCAACTAGTGGCCTTCCCTTTTTGTCCTTTGATGCTTGCGGATAATTACCAGAATTTATAATGTCTTTACTAGTGATCAAACCCTTGACATGTCCCCTCTCATCTAAAAGGGGTAATTTTTCAATGCAATTTTTCCTCAGTATGTCCTTTGCTTGAGTTATATCTACTCCAAATTGTGCAGTGATAACATCATTTGTCATAACTTCTGTGACCTTTTTACTTTCATCTTTAGGTTCTAACATCACAATATCTCGTCTTGTTAGTATCCCAACCAATTGGCTCTGATTATCTGTCACAAGTAATCCCGAAGCTCCTTTTTCTCGCATGGATTCAATGGCTTCACGTACAGTTTGATCTGGATGGATTGTGTATGGATTTTCGATTATAATGCTACCTGAACGTTTAGTCTTGAGTATTTCATTTACCTGTTCTGAGATAGTAAGAAATCTGTGTATGATTCCAATTCCTCCCTCTCTTGCTATTGCTACTGCCATAGCAGACTCAGTAACAGTATCCATATTTGCACTAATAATTGGAATGTTAAGAGAGATATTTTTAGAAAGTTTTGTTTGTAAATTTGTTTGAGATCGAGTAACTATACTAGATCGTTTGGGAACAAGGAGTACATCGTCAAATGTTAGTCCTTCCCGTATTTCCAACTAAACCTTCTTGATTAGAATGAAAATCTGTTATAAGCCTTTCTTGAAATTTTGCAAGTTTTTTACGATCTCGACAACATTGCTAGTAGCCTTGACATTATGAGTTCGTATCAAGTCAGCACCATTTAGAGCAGCAAAAGTTTCTGCTGCAATAGATCCATAGAGTCTGTTTGCAGGATCAGATTCCCTTAACAGTTCTCCTATGAATGATTTTCGTGAAACCGAAACAAGAATTGGATATTCTTGTTTTATGTAATTTAGATTTTTTAATACCGATACATCTCTTTGTAGCCAATCCGAATTTATTTTTGTAGATAGTATACCTTGTGCTTTTTTTCTAAAAAAACCAATAGCTGGATCTACTACAATTTTATTTACCGGTATTCCGGATTTTAATGCTAGTCTAACACTTTGATCAATTAATTTTTTTGCCTGCGAGACTTGATTTCCTTTAACTAGCTTGTTACTAAATGCACATAAAATAACAGACGGACAGTATTTCTCAAGTACACTAACCATATTTTTGTCATATTTTAATCCCGAAACATCATTAACTATTTCTGCACCTAACTGAAGAGCAACCTCTGCCACATTTGCCCTACACGTATCAATTGAGACGGGCAATTTCGAGACTTTTTTTATGGCGTTTATAGCATTTGTAATTCTTTTTATCTCTTGATTTTCTGACACAAGGGTTTTGAGATATGGTGCAGTAGACATTCCTCCAACATCAATAAAATCAGCACCTTCTTCTTCCATCAATTTAGCAGTTTTTTCTATAATTTTTTTATCAGTAAATATTGATTTTTTGTAAAATGATTCTGGACTTGTATTAATTATTCCCATTATCCGTATGGGATTAGAATTACCAACACTTACTCGTGCTAGATGATGCATATGGTTTATGATTAACCCAGATACATTTAGACTTACATGACTTTAGATGGTTGGCAACAAAAATATCTAGAGATTCTAAAGGAATTCAATTACGATAGATCAAGAGAGATAAGATCAGCCAATATCCTCAATGCATTATTAAAAAATAAATTTCAAATGAACGATTTGGAGAGAAAAATTAAAAACAAAACTGTGTTTGTCGTCGGAGCAGGTCCATCTTTGAATTATTCCTTGACACATCTTAAAAAATTCAAAGGTTTTACAAAGATTGTTGCAGATGGAGCTACACAAGCAATGCTTGAAAATAACATGATACCAGATATTATAGTTACAGATCTTGATGGAAATATAGAGTTCCTCAGAAAATCATCAGAATCAAAGTCAATAATGATTGTACACTCACATGGAGACAATATTAAGAAATTACCGTATGCAGTTTCATTCAGATACTGCATAGGAACTACAGAGGATAGACCATTTGGAAAAATCAAAAACTTTGGTGGATTCACGGACGGTGATAGATGTGTGTTTCTTGCCAATCATTTTCGAGCATCTAAAATTATTTTGATGGGAATGGATTTTGGTACACAAATAGGAAAATATTCCAAAGATGGAGTATACAATAGATTTGTAAAGATAAAAAAGATGAAAAAAGCAAAATCACTTTTAGAGTGGCTAGCCTCAAAGAGTAATGCAGATCTCTATACAACATCTCAGTCAATAACAGGATTCAAAAATGTAAAATTGACAGATCTTCAAAGGTTGGTCAGACGATAGAATTTGTTTTAATATTTATATCCACTCAACAATAGAAAAAACATGGATTATTCAGAGGAAAACCTTCGCGATATTTTAGAATTAAGAGAATGGATCTCTGAAGAGATTGAGAAAAAAGAAAGAGAAGTAGACAAGTTTAAGCATAATCTTCGCATTCTTGATTCTCTTGTAAAGCAATCAAGTTTTAGCAAAGCATCTTCACTTGTATCTAACAAACAGAACATACCACAAAATCAACCAACATCAACATCTTCTATCATACCAATCAAGACACAAGACAATAAAATTTTAGCAAATGTACATGTTACTTCTGATGAGCTAGTGATTATTCCATCAGAAGATACAATATTAGACATAGAGACTAACCCATTCAAATCATTTTTCATAGGACGTATAATTGGAGGAATGGAAAATCAAGATAGGTTAGACGTTCAAAACGGTACAATTCCACAAAATGCTGCAATATCATGTTTAGTAAATAAAGACGGTAACAGAATCAGAGAAATCCTCATCAAAAATTATCGTCAAAAGGAAAGAGTAAACGAGATAATAAATACGATAACTTGGTCATTTTCAAGAATGATTGAAAATTCTCAAAAGTGATATCATGGACAAGATAATTGTATTAGATTTTGGTTCGCAATACAGTCACCTCATTTGTAGGAGAATTAGAGAATTTTCAGTTTATTCGGAACTTGTTCCATATGACATATCGTTAGAAGAACTACGAAAAATGAATCCCAAGGGCATAGTATTCAGTGGAGGACCTGCAAGCGTATACAATAAAGACTCACCACAACCAACAAACGGAATATTTGAGATAGGACTTCCAGTACTTGGAATATGTTATGGTCACCAATTAATTGTGAATAAATTTGGAGGCAGAGTAAAAAGTTCTCACAAGGAATATGGTTCTTCTTTGCTTAGCATAGACAACAATTCTGATTTGTTAGCAGACATGGGCCAATCAACAAGAGCGTGGATGAGTCATGGTGATGCTGCTGAAAGCTTACCAGATGGGTTTACTGTAATAGGTCATACTGAAAATTCTTTTGCAGCAGCAATAGCAAACAAGCAAAAGATGGTATACGGCATCCAGTTTCATCCAGAAGTAATTCACACTGAAAATGGAACTCAAGTTCTCAAGAATTTTGTACTGAACATATGTAAAGCAAAACAAGACTGGACCTTGGAGAATTTTATAGAGTCAACAGTATCAGAAATTTCAAAGATTGATGGAAATGTATTATGTGGAATAAGCGGAGGTGTTGATTCCACAGTAGCTGCATTGTTGATTCAAAAAGCAATAGGAAACAGACTCAAGTGTGTTTTTGTAGATAATGGTCTTTTACGAATGGATGAAGAAGTAGAAGTAGAAAACATGTTTGAAAATAATTTTGGAATGAATTTCACAGCAATAAATGCCAAAGAAAGATTTCTTACAAGACTCAAGGGAATAACTGATCCTGAGCAGAAACGAAAGATTGTAGGAGAAGAATTTGTTAAGGTATTCACAGAGTTTGCTGAGAAAAATGGTCCCTTCAAATGGTTAGCTCAGGGTACACTTTATCCAGATGTCATAGAAAGCGGAGTTTCAAAAGGCCCTGCGGCAGTGATCAAAACCCATCACAATGTAGGTGGATTACCTTCATGGTTGAATTTGCAAGTCTTGGAACCACTCAGATTTTTGTACAAGGATGAAGTAAGAAAAGTGGGTAAAATTTTAGGTGTTCCAGATAAACTTCTTTATCGTCATCCGTTTCCCGGACCTGGTCTTGCAGTGAGAATAATAGGTGAAGTTACTCCAGAGAAATTGCAGATTTCAAAACATGCAAGTAAAATTGTAGAAGATGAGCTTGTATCATCAGGATGGCATGGAAAGGTTTGGCAAGCATATGCAGCAGTTGGAGATGATAGAGCCGTAGGTGTAGTTGGTGATGAAAGAAAATATGGTCATGTGGTTCTTGTCAGGATAGTCGATTCTATTGATGCCATGACTGCAGACTGGACAAGACTACCGTCTGAGATACTTGAAAGAATTAGCAATAGAATTACAAATGAAGTAGAAGATGTAGCTTGGGTTAGCTATGTGATTTCAAGTAAACCGCCTGCTACAATAGAGCCTCAATAAAAATAAAAAATTCATCTAAAATTCAGGGAACTTTGTTTTAAAAGATATTTTTTAAAATGAAAGAGTTATGGTGCCACGTTTATTCTGGCAGTTGGTGGATTATTGTCCTGAACTATTGTAACCTTCACTGTACTAGTGTCTACACCATATGCATTGCTCACTGTGAGTTTGAACTCTACTACTTTTTGTTGACCATAGTCAGCAGATGGTGAGTAGAATGCTGGATTAGCAGTGCTGCCCAATATTAGAGTGACTGGGTCGCCGCTGATTTGTTCCCACTTGTATGTTATATTGTCACCTGTGCTAGCACTTCCATCTAATACGACTCTGCTATTTGGCGAGACTGTTTGATCTGGACCTGCATTAGCAACTGGTGGTTGTCCAGCTACTGGAAGATTATTGACTTTTACAGTGACAGAACATGATGGAATGTCAACCATGTTGTCTGATACATCTAATGTGAATTGAAGTGTACTGCTAGTGCTACTTGGAGTTGGTGCCACAAATGTTGGACTCATGTCAGTACTAGAAGACAATTGTACTGGTTGTCCAGAAATTTGTCTCCAATAGTATGAGATTGTGTCGCCACTTGGGTTTGCAACTGATACTGGCAATCTAACTAGAGAATTAGAATTAACAGAAGCATCTTGACATGATACAGTTGGATCTTGATGAGTGCTTTTAACAGTAACTTTGGTCATGGCTGCTGCTTTTCCGCCATTTCCATCATCGGCAGTAAATACAAATAACAAAGTTGCAGTTTGACCAGGTGCCACGGCTGGAGCCACAAATGATGTTCCAGTAGTGCTAATAGATGATAATTGTACAGCAGAGCCAGAATATTGACCCCATGCTAGTGTTAATGGATCATTGTCTTGATCTGTTGCGTTAGCCATAAGAGATACTGTAGATCCCTCATCTACGACTTGATCAGGATTTATTGTAACAACCGGAGGATGATTAACGTGTAAAACTACGACATTAAATGTTGTAGTATCATTTAGTCCATATCCATCATTTACGGTTAATGATAATTTTAATGACTTGACTTCATTTGCAGGCACTGCAGGAGCGACAAAAGATATCACTGGAGCAGCAGAACTTGGAGTAAATGTTACAGTATCACCAGAAACTTGACCCCATTGATAAGTCAATGTCTTACCAGAATCTGGAGTTGTTGATTTGAGACCAGAAAGTGTAACCTTTGTGTTTTCGTATACTACAATGCTATTTGCAAGTGAACCTTGTAGGAAATATTGAGTTAATGTACCTGATCTTGCAACTTGAGAGGTATAGAAATTAGCGCAATAACCATGATCTGAACCCTGAAATTGTTGAATACATTGTTGAAGGGATTGTGATGCTGCATCACTGCTTGATGAGCTGGTTTGAGCATTTGCAGATATTGTTGGCAATGCTACAGAGAAAATCATCGCAGCTAGTATTGCAACAAAAAATTTGTAATTCAACTTGTCAGTTCTAAATTTTAGATTATTAAAAAACCTTTCTCTCAATTTGTAGCACCATCAAGATCAGTTTTTTGATCTAAAAACACTGTTTGATGTGGTAATTTCATCAATTTTACACCAGATAATTGAAGGCTCTACGGACTATTAGCCCTAACAAATGACACAACTTCATCCATTGTTGGTGGGATTCCAAGTGAATTACCAACATATAGAGAAGCTGCACCATTGGCAAATCGCAGTCTTTCAAGGCTACCTAGATTTGCAAGATATCCAAGCATATTTGCAGCATCCCAAACATCCCCAGCTCCTGTTACAAATTTGGGTTGAACTTGAAAAGATCTGGCATATTCCACCTCTTGTCCATTTGACCAGTATGATCCTGCAGAGGTATGAAGGTCAATAGGTATCGAATATTTCTTGGCCAATTCTAGTACGAGTTTTCGTGTTTCTTTTTCTCCAGAAATTGTGTCCAGTCCTGACTGTTTTAGAAGAATATTACACTCGTTCTCATTGATACATAAAGAATTTAGTTTATCAGCAAGTTGGAATAGTGCTTGTTGGAATTCTTCTGATCGTGACTGGATATCAGCTGGATCCAAGAGATGAAATGATGATGCTGACTTGGAAAATACAGATTGCGATAATTCTGTTCCTTTTTTATTGCTTGCCCAATTTGTTACAATTACTGCATCAGCATTTGCAAGCACATTCTGTTCTTTTGTTCCAAGTTTTTCAGGTCCAAAGTTTTCATTATCTCCTAAATCAGAAATCATAACATTCACAATACTTCCAGCATTGTTAAATTCAAGAGATGTTGTTCGTCCAGGCTTACCATTTATTATGAATATAGAGACTTTGTCAAATTCAGAAAAAGTTTCTTTTATTATTTGAGAGCTAGTCTTGTCTGCAATTGTGATCAATGATACAGGACAACCAAGTCTTGCAAGAGCATATGCAACGTTTGTTGCATTTCCACCCTTTAGATCTGTTTGTGGAATTCCACGAATGCTTCCACCCAGTTTGCTTTTTTCTAAAATTTGATTGTATAGATTATCTAGATTTTCAATCTTGATTATACGATCTAGAAAAAAATCATTTAGAACAACAACTGAATTAACTAGTTTTAGATTTTGTAGTTTTTCTAACATGCAAAGGCTTAGCCCATTGGAGGACCGCGTCCGCCGCCTCTGCCACCGGACGAAGCAATGACATCATCAATTCTAAGTATCATACATGCTGCTTCGGTTGCAGATTTTATTATCTGCTCTTTTACAGCAACTGGTTCTATGATATCAATTGTGAACATGTCTGCTACTCTAGTGTTTCTTGCATCAATACCTGTCCATTTTCTTCCCTGACTATGTTTTGCACGAAGTGTAACCATAGTATTGATTGGATCCATTCCTGCATTTTCTGCAATTGTTAATGGAATTACCTCTAGAGCTTCAGCATATTTTTTAATTGCAAGTTGTTCTCTTCCTTCAAATTTGTCTGCCCATTCCTTGAGATTTGAGGCCAAGAATTCTTCTGGCGCACCGCCTCCAGCTACAACTGCTGGTTTTTCTATCACATCTTTTACAACCATCAATGAATCATGCATAGATCTATCAACTTCATCTACAACCCTTTGAGATCCTCCCCTAAGCAACAATGTAATGGCTTTGGGATTCTTACAACCTTCAATGAAGACCCACTTGTCAGTTTCCACTTTTCTTTGTTCTACGAGATCTGCTAAACCCAAGTCCTTTGAGATCATGTCATCAATATTACTACTGATTCTACCTCCGGTTGCCTTGGCAAGTTTTGTCATATCACTTTCTTTTACTCTTCTAACTGAAAGTATACCTTGTTTAGCGAGATAATGCTGTGCAATGTCATCAATTCCCTTTTGACAAATCAATACATTTGCGCCAATTTGATGAATCTTGTCTACCATTGATTTGAGCATTCTATTTTCTTCTTCAAGGAACATCTGCATTTGAGTTGGATCACTAATTCTAATTTCTGCACTCATCTCTGTTTTTTCAATTTCCAGAGCTGAGTTTAGTAATGCAATCTTTGCCTTTTCTATTTTAGTAGGCATACCACTATGGACAACTTCCTTGTCAAGTACTATGCCTTTGATGAACTGAGTATTTCTAATAGAACCGCCTGCTTTCTTTTCTACTTTAATATTGTCAAGATCTACTTTATTTCCTTCCGCTTCTTTTTCTACAATTTGTAGTATAGAATCAACTACAAGTTTTGATAACATATCACTATCTTCTGAGATAAGTTTTGACTGCATACTTGTTTTTGCAATTTTTAATAGAATTTCTTTATCATTTGGACCTACTTGTTTTGCCATTTCTGTGAGAAGTTCAAGTGCTTTTTCTGCAGCTGCTTGATATCCTTCAATAATTACGGTAGCATGGACATCTTTTTCTAAAAGTTCTTCGGCCTTTGCTAACAAAGCACCACCGAATACTACAGAAGATGTTGTACCATCACCTACTTCATTATCAACAGTTTTTGAAATTTCAACCATCATTTTTGCGGCTGGATGTTGAACATCAATCTCTTTTAGAATAGTAGCGCCATCATTTGTAATTGTAACATCTCCTAGAGAATCAACAAGCATTTTATCCATTCCACGTGGACCAAGACTTGTTCGTACAAGTTCTGCAACTAACTTTGCCGCAGCAATGTTATTCTTTTGTGCATCGCGTCCCTTTTGTTGTAATGCACTTTCTTTTAATACCAATACAGGTCCTTGTGGTGTTTGTTGAATAGATGCCAAAATTAATCCCTTAATTCGTGTAACTAATTGCCCCTTTTAATACCTTATCGATTCAAGATCTTCAGATATCTTCTATTTTTAACGTCTACAACACCAGTGTACAAGATCCTGATCTCAGGTAATGCAAGAAACGGTAAGAAAAGAGGTATCAGATGAGGATTTTTGAATTTACATCCAGTCTCAACTAGTTTAGAATCTATACTAGAGTATTCATCCAATGTTTTTTCAAAAGATAATGAAGAGATCAGGCCTGCAAGAGGCAATGAAAATTTACTTAGTATGTTACCATCTTTAGCGACCAGCATACCACCTTGCATTTTAGTCAGATTATTTGCAACAAAGGCCATATCTTTTTCATTGGAACCAATAATTATCATGTCATTTTCGTGAAAGCTCTGTGTGCACCCAAATGCTCCTACATCAGCTCCAAAATTTCTTAAAAATGCCACAGATTTTTTTCCAGAACCATATGTTCTATCAATAGCTGCTACCTTCCACACGTCTTTATCGTAGGATGCTGTTACATTACCATCCTTAACCTGAAGATCTTCCTGATCCATTTTTGTTATTATTTCAGTATCAAGTCGGATAACTAGTGCCTGCGCAGTGCTCCCCTTGCTTGGTATAACAAAGTCTTTTTCTCCAAACTTTGCTCCTGTCTTTACAGTTTTTCTAATCCAGTTTGGGATTATGGTTTTGGGTACGTCTATTACAAGGTTATTGTGGGCGACTACCAGTTTTCCTCCTACAAAGACCTTGTTTGGTTTGATCTTTTCAAGATCATCAAAGACTAGAATATCAGCTAACTTGCCAGGTGCTATTGCACCAAGATCCTTACTCATTCCGTAATACTCAAAGGAATTCTTTGATGCAATGGTTATAGCATCTATTGGATCCATGCCAATAGAGACAGATTTTCGTATGCAATGATCAATCATGCCATAATCTACAATATCTTTCGGGTTAATTCCATCTGTACAAAACATCAATCTATCAAGATATGTTTTATGAGATAATACGTTAGGTATGATTTTGTCTAGATCTCGCCGGATAGATCCTTCTCTCATCATGACCCACATTCCAAGTCTGAGTCGTTCTAGAACTTGATCATAATCAATCGGTTCATGGCATGAGAAAATTCCAGAAGCAATGTACGCATTTAGTTTTTTATCACTTGCACCTGCAGTATGACCATTTATGATACCATCATTTTCTAAAACATTGGATATACTTTTCATAGTATTAGGATCTCGTGTTGTGACTTTAGTCCAAGAAAATACTTCACCCAATCCAACCACATTTTCAATATCTAATCCCTTGATCTCTTCTTTTTTTGTCAGTGTTCTTGCATGACTGAATTTTCTGTCAACAGGCAACCCTCCAGGAATTACGTGATAGGTTCTAATTGGAAGGCGCTGTGTCATTTTAACAAATTCTTTGAATCCCCTATAACCGCAAACGCTTACAATATCAATTGGATCTGCAAACAAAGTAGTAGTACCTGACAAAAGTGATTTTTTTGCAAGTTCTGATGGAAGAACATATTGATCTATGTGTATGTGTGGATCTACAAATCCTGGTGTGATGTACTTGTCCTGTAGATCAATGACACCAGTATTTTCTCCAACAGTATGAGATGCGTCCCTTCCCACATATGCAATCCTGTCTTTTTTAATTGCTACATGAATTTGAGATATGATTTCCCTCGAGTATACATTAATCAGCCTACAGTTTTTCAAGACAACATCTGCCTTGCTGTCACCCATTGCAACAGCATTGAGTGATGAAATCATGGAGGCAAGTGAGCTGGCCTTCATAATGATAATGTAATCTATGATCTATTAAAGCGATGTTTAAATTACGGTCAACGTAGCTCATTTTTTATGAACATGCCAAAGGAGATCAATAGGTATTGCCCCAAGTGTAAAAAACATACATTACACAAGGTCTCTATATACAAGGCAGGAAAGAGAAGAGGTTCTGCTATTGGTGAAAGAAGACACGCAGAAGATAAGAAAGGTTACGGCGGTCAGAAATTCCCAAAGTTAGCAAAGCCAGCAAAGACTACTAAGAAGATTACTCCCATCATGACATGTCCAGAATGTAAGAAAAAGTGGAATGTATCAGGAATAAGACTGAGAAAATTGGAGTTAGTTGCATAATGAAAAGAGCTCACATTTGGATACCAAAGCCAGGAAGTAAATTCCAAAAAGTACAGTGTAAAGAATGTGGAGAAGAGAGTGTTGTTTATTCGCATGTTTCATCAATAGTTACATGCAAGGCATGCGGTAACACTTTAGCAGAACCAACTGGTTCCATTGCAAAAGTAAATGGAAAAATTTTAGGCAGTACAGATTAAGTCATAATCTTTCTTTGTATTCAGGTTGACAGCTATTCTTTTATCATCAAGAACAATGTGAGATTCCCTCACAGTTCGAATATTGTTTATTTGTGTAGGATCAACTATAGAAATTCCAGTATATGCACATTCTTCATCACAGTAATTAACAAAAAATTCGGCTTCCAATCCAAGAGATTTAAGAAAATTTTTTCGTATCAATATACTTGTCCACACATTTCCTTCATTTACTAGTTTTACAATTTTTTTAATTATATCAGGATCTAAAAGTGGCATATCTCCAGAAGTTATAAAAATTGATTCCTTAAACTTTGACAGGGATTCTCCTAAATCATTAACATATCCATCCCCATTTGTTTCTAATATATCAAAACCCAGATTAGAAACAAACTCGCGAGTTTTTGGAGCATTGTTACTTGTAGCACATACTATATTCGAAAATATTTCTGAATTTTTTAAAGCATTTAGAACATGTTCTATCAATGGTTTCTTGTATAGTAAAAGTAGTTTTTCTTCAGAGGATTTCATTCTAGTGCCTTTACCCCCACACATAACTAATCCTATCATATAGATACAAAAATCAATAATGATGTCAATCTTACCAACTCATTGCTTGCACCAAACACATCACCTGAAATTCCTCCAAAGTTTCTGTTTGCAATGACTAGCAATAGAAAAGACAATCCTATACACGATATTACTACAAGTACACCTGTAATTCCTGCTAAAATTACAGTAGGTATTATTGCCAATAGTGCAGCTACAGCAAGTTTTCGTGGATCCTTCATAGATTGAGTAAATGGAGAACTTAGTCCTTGCCAAGCTGAAAGACCACGATTTGCCTGTATTACCATGGATAGTTTAGCCATAAGTTCACTTAGTAGTATAGCCTCAAATAATGCAAAACCCTTGACCATTGAAATAGCTAGTATCATACCTGCAACATACAGAACAATTGTCATTACTCCTGCAGAGCCAACTGCTGGGTCTCTCATTGCCTGGAGTTTTTTTTCTTTTGTCCCTTTTGCCATAATTCCATCTGCAAAATCACAAAGCGCATCAGTATGATGTAATCCAGTAATTATCGCAAGGGCTCCAGTTAAGATCAATCCAGTAATCAATGGTTGGAGAAACAATGATAGTCCATAACCAGATGCACCAATGATTAGACCAATCAAAGCTCCAACAATTGGAAAAAGATACATGTTCTTTGCTACAGTTTCTAATTCACTATTCTTAGACGGAATGATAGTTAGGAATGATATTACTGATAGCATTCCCTTAAACATTAAACCACCAACCAAGATATGACAGTATTAGAATCACAGGAACTGTAAAAAATAAAACAAACAATATTGTGGTTACTTTCATTATAGAAATTGCAGATTTGAAGTGCCTTTCAGTTATTTCAGAATTACCGTCTCCTAACACATAATGTTCCATCTTTTCGAATTTTATTCCAAGTGCACCTGCCAAAGTAGCCATTGGATAACCAGCATTTGGACTTTCAGTCTTTGAACCATCTCTTTTCATGATATGAATTGAATGTCTCCAATCTTCTTTTAGTACAATACAAGAAAATACCATTACAAGACTTGTGAGTCTAGAGGGAATGAAGTTAAGTATTTTGTCACTGTTTGCAGCAAACCAGCCCATGTTCTTGAATATTTCTGTTTTGTATCCTATCATAGAGTCTGCAGTGTTTATAGATCTATAGACAAATGCACCAATCAGACCAAAAATTGAAAAATAGAAAAGTGGACCAGTTATTCCATCAACAATGTTTTCACTAATGCTTTCTAATGTTGCAGAGATTACATGTTGTTTATCTAAATTCTTTGTATCTCGCTTTACGATCATAGAAAGTCGAACTCTGGCACTACTCAAGTCATTTTTTGATAGAGAATCCATAATTTTTGATGCGTGTTCTTCCATTCCCTTTATTGCGATAGTAGTCTTTAGTAGAATACCAACTAGAATTATGCTTGTGGCCATGATCAGAATTTTGTAAAGTTCATTTGAACCTAGATTTTCTAAGTATTTCAGTGAATATGAAAACAAGGTAATCAAAATCGATATTATTGTTACCACCAAAACAAGAAGAATCATTCCATTAATTTTGTCAGTGATGGGATTTTTGGATTTTATATACGGCACAGACTTGCCAATTAATTTACCCATCCAAACAGTTGGATGATATCTATTTTGTGGATCTCCAAAAAGAAAATCAAGTGCAAGTGCAAACATAACTGCAATGATTGGTATTAGAATCAATTTAACATACCTCGTATCTTTTTCATGTCCAGATTTTTTTTCACAGTTAAAGACAAATGATTAATTTCTTTATCCAGTGTTTTGAGATATCTTGTTGTCCAAGATACGTGTTTTGGATTTGCATGTAAAGAATCCTCATCCGGAATATTAAATTCCATTAGTGGAATTGTACCAAGTACGGGTTTCATGGTTTTCTTTTTCAACATAGAATAACCAGGATGTAATATAGTAACATCTCCTCTAAACTTGTTTATGACAAACCCTTTGACAAGTTTTTGATGTTTCCTGTCAAGAAGAGATAAAGTACCGATGATACTAGCAAAACTTCCGCCCTTATCAATATCAGTTACCAAAATTACCGGTGATTTACAATATTCTGCCATTCGCATATTAGCAATATCATATCGTTGCAAATTTATCTCTGAAGGAGATCCTGCTCCTTCCAACACTACAATATCATTTGTTTTTATCAATTGATCAAGTGCATTCTTTGATTCTTTAAGTCCTGTAGTGAGTACAAACTTTTTGTAATAATCTTGAGCATGCATTTTTCCATATGATATACCATTTACAAAAATTTCACTTTTGTAATTTCCAATGGGTTTTAGTAAAATTGGGTTCATTATTGGCATTATTTCGGTTCTTGCTGCCATTGCCTGAATAGCTTGTGCTCTTGAGATCTCAAATTCTTTACCAACATAAGAATAAACAGACATGTTTTGCGACTTGAATGGAGCTACCTTGTATCCATCATCAGAAAAAATTCTGCAAAGGGCTGTGACCAGAGTTGTTTTTCCAGCACCTGAGGCGGTGCCTTGTATCATCAAAGTTTTTGCAGTCATGATTCCTGCAATGCCTCAATTAGATGGAGATTTTCTTTGTGGGTTCTAACCGCAATTCTTATGAAGTTATCATTCAATCCTCGAAATGTACTACAATCTCTTATGAGAATATTTTTTTTTAATAGTCTATTTTGAATTTGATTAGATTTTATTTTCGATTTAATTAGAATAAAGTTTGTATCAGAGCGATAACAAGTAAATCCCTTTATCTTTGATATAGAATCTGTAAGAAATTTAGATTCTTTTCTAATAACATTCAGTGTCTTTGACAAATGAGACTTGTCCGATAATGCCTTGATTGACGATTGTTGTGCAATTCCACTGACATTCCATGGAATCTTTATCTTTTGTAAGACTTCAATCATTTTTTTACTGCCAAGTCCATATCCAATTCTCAATCCTGCCAATCCAAATGACTTTGTCAAAGATCGAAGGATGAAAAGATTATCAAATTCTTTCATATATGAGACAATACTCTCATCACCGCTAGGAACCAACTCAATAAAACATTCATCAAGAAAAACCATTGCAGATTTGTCATATGCAGATTCGATAATCTTTAACATGTTTCTTTTCTTCACAAGTACACCTGTAGGATTATTTGGGTTGCATAGAAAAATACAATTGTTTGCAGAAATTGCATCTTGAAACTCTGACAAGTTTTGATTTAGATCCATTGTTTTGAAAAAATATGGCATAGATCCATTTAGTTTTGCAGCAGATTCATATTCACTAAATGTAGGAATTGGAATTAACACTTTTTGTTTTCGCAAAAATGCAGCGCAAAAATTATAAATTATTTCCGTAGCTCCATTTCCCACTATGATCTGATTTTTTGAAATTCCAATGTATTTTTGGAGACTAGTCCGTAGCTCATTTGAGTTAGGATCTGGATAGACAGAAACATGTGATACATTTTTGAGAACATCTTTGACTTTTGATGGAAACCCAAGAGGATTAACATTTGAGCTAAAATCTAACAGTTTCAAATTGTATTTGAGGCCATTTGCGAACATACCTCCATGAGAAGCCACTTTATGATTTGCTATGGCTTTTTCTACTCTAATTCGCATATTTTTCAAATATCAATAACAGTATTTAGTTGTGTTTTGCTTGCACTTCTAAAAGAATATTAATTGTATAATGATTATTTTCTTTATGAAACGTGTAGCCATCATTGGAGTTACTGGTGCAGTAGGGCAAGAATTTGTCTTAGCTCTGAATAAACATCCATGGTTTGAGGTAAAACAAATAGCTGCATCTGAGCGATCAGCAACAAAAAAGTTTGTAGAAGCAATCAGAGATCCAAATAGTGGCATTTTGAGATGGCATTTACGAGAGCCCATTCCAGAATACGTGAAAAACATGGTGATAGACGCTGTAGATGATATCAATCCAGAAAATTTCGATTTAATTTTTAGTTCAGTAGAAAGCGAAGCAGCAAGAGACATAGAGACAAAATTTGCAAAACATGTTCCAGTTATCAGCACTTCTGCAGCATATAGATACGAAGCAGATGTCCCCATTTTGATTCCCGGAATAAATGATGACCATATTGGGTTATTAGATATTCAAAGGAAGAATCGGGGTTGGAAAGGATTCGTAGCGCCACTACCAAATTGTACAACAACAGGACTTGCAATAACAATGAGGCCACTTTTAGACCAGTTTGGAGCTCAAAAAATAATCATGACATCCATGCAAGCAATGTCAGGTGCAGGTAGATCACCTGGTGTTTCTGCACTAGATATTACTGATAACATAATTCCATTCATACCAAAAGAAGAAGACAAGGTGAGACTAGAGACAGGCAAAATACTTGGAAAGTTCACAGATGGAAAAATCGATCCAGCAAAGATGAAAGTCAGTTGTACATGTACAAGAGTCCCAGTGTTAGATGGTCATACCGAAACTGTTTTTGTCGAGACTGCTAATCATGTAGATCCTGAAACTGTAAAGAAAGCCATGCAGGATTTCTCAAATAATGTAAGTGTTACAGGATTACCTTCCGCTCCAAAAGAATACCTAATGGTTAATGATGATCCTACAAGACCACAACCAAGACTAGACAGAGAGATTAACGATGGAATGACTACAGTAGTTGGAAGGCTAAGAGAAGATACAGTATTTGATAATGGTATCAAGTATGTATTGTTCTCACATAATGAAAAAATGGGTTCTGCAAAAGGCGCAGTCTTGTTGGCAGAAATGCTATACAAGAAAGGCTACATTTAGCAAATCATGGAATTATAGAAATTTTATACTAACAACTTTAATAAGATCCATTTATTCACAATAATCTGTATTTTGATGACAAAAGTTGATGATTTAGATATGATAATTTTATCAGAATTATCGCAAGATGCAAACATATCAGTTCCACGAATTTCAAAGAAGATTAATGTAAATTCATCTGTAGTATACAGTCGAATTAAGAGATTAATCAAGAGAAAACTCATTGAACGTTTTACAATAGTAGTAAATGATAGAGAATTAGGCTATACAGTAAAGGCACTCACTGGAATAAACATGGACTCAAAGATGAGAGATAACGTAATTGAAGAATTAATGAAGATTCCAGAAGTACGAGAGATTTCAGAGGTAACTGGAAGATTTGACATCATTGTAACTATGTATGCCAAAAACCTTGATGAGATGCATCGATTAATATCGGAAAGACTTGGGAGAATTCAAGGAGTTCAGCGTTCTGAGAGTTTCATTGAAATGAAAAGGACTACAAAGCCTATGCCTTACAAGCCAGCAAAATGATTGATTCTATTCAACCTATAAATAAGTAATAAGATCCAAATGGAAGTAAGAGTGTGCTAACAACAAAAGCCAGTTCAAGAATTAAGGTATACTATGAGGTTACCAAGCCCAAGATATGGTATCTCCTTGTTTTTACTGCGATAGGAGCAGCCTTCACGGCATCGAATTTGTATCATATTCCATTATCTCCATTAACATGGTGTCTTGTCATAGGAGGCGTCATAGCTGGTTCTGCTTCTGCAAATACACTGACAAACTATAATGATAGAGATATTGATGCAATAATGGAAAGAACCAAAGACAGACCCATTCCAAGTAGGAGAATTTTTCCTGCTGAAAAGGCGTTATATTTTGGATTAATTCTTGCAGCAATATCCCTAGTCAGTGCTTTTGCCATAAACATGTGGGCAGGTATTTTCATGGCCTTTGGACTTGCCGACAATATTTTAGTTTACAGTAAATTACTAAAAAGGAGAAGTAGAACAAATATTGTTTTAGGAGGTTTTTCTGGAGGGGCACCTGCAATGATTGGTTATGTCGCAGTTACAACTACAGGCCTATGGGATCTAGGATTAGTAATGGCAGGATTAGTCTTTGTTTGGATTCCAATGCACATATGGAGTCTCACACTACATGTCAAAGAAGATTATAACAAAGTCAATGTTCCAATGTTGACTGCTGTAGAATCCGAAAAGACATCAGTACGAGTAATTGCTGGAACTACTCTCATGATGGTTCTTTTTAGTGTCATTCCTTTTTTCATGACAGGGATATCTGGAAAACATCTATTTCATGAAGTATATCTGTATACAGCAGTTGTTTCAGGGGCAATAATGATTGCACTAAGTGTATGGCTACTTGTAAAACCATCAGAGAAAGCATCATGGACGCTATTCAAGTTTTCAAGTCCATATCTTGCGATATTATTTATTGCGTTAATGATTGATTCTGCACTTTAAAATTTATTTTAGATATTTTTTTAGCAATATATTTTCTACACCGGGAATTTTAGCAATCTCAAATCCTTCGGCTCTTTTTGAGAATGATTTGGTTGCATCCACTCCCATCTTAGTAGTACGAAGATTTTTTTGATCACTAGAAGGATCAAGACTAGAACCTCGTACATTTGGTACTATCACTAGGTCTTTGTCTGCTTGAAATCTGGTAGCCATTGCATATTCTACTGCAACAGGATCTGATGGATCAATATCATCATCAACTATTACCACGTTCTTAAGAGAACGATGTGCAGAAAAGGTAGCGTCAATTGCTTTTTTTGGATCAGATTCTCGTTTTTTAGAAATCTGAACTACAGCGTGCAACCATTTACAACCGCCCTCAGTCAATACGACATTTTTGGTTTGTGGCAGAGCTTGTTTTAGTTCCTTGTTTATCTTAGCTTCAATAGGCATACCCATTAGCAATTGATGTTCACCAAAGCCAGCGAGCACATCGTGAAAGATAGGATTGTTCCTAAAGTGTATTCTATCAAGCTCAAAAACAGGTTGTGCTCTTTTAAAGTCATATGTTCGAAGCATTTCTACCATCCATTCTTTGTGTGTCTTATCCTTGAGAATTCTTCCTTCTATGATTATTTCTGATTCAGACGGAACCAACATTTGCGAATAAGGTGATTTGGAAAGAGTTAATTTTTTTCCCAACAATTCATTTGCTATTTCCAATTCATCTTTTCCCCAATCAGCTTGATATGCACCTGCAATTGAAACTGCTGGATGAACACCTATAGAAATAGCAACTTTGAGGTCTTCACCATGTTCTTTTGCATAAACAAAAGTTCTATGAAGATGTCTTCCCTCAACCATTCTAATTGAGAAATGTTTCTCATCTATTCTCAATAATCTGTTAAATGATGAATTTTGTGTACCCATTTCCTGATTTTTAGTATATATGATTGACGATGTGATAAAAGGTCCTGGTTCCTTTTCAAAATGAGTAACTATAGGCAAAGTAAAAAGATCTCGTGACTGATTTTCTAAGAATTTTGCTTTTGTGATTATTTTTGGTTTTGACGCGTGTTTTATAGCAGAAATTACTTTATTATGTATCTCGGCATCAGAGGTACCTACTGCATAAGCAAATCTTTTTCGGGTTCCAACCAGATTTGAAACTACACGAAACTTGCTATCTTTGACATTTTCAAATAACAGTGCTTTTGAGCCGTCCATTTTAGCAGTTACTGCTGCAATTTCAAATTTTGTAGAAACTTTCTTTTTTACTGCAGCCAATTCCCCTTTTTTAGCAATAAGTTCCAGATAGCTTCTCATATCACAGGTCATTGTTTGATAACCTCCATCAATTCATTCATTAGAACTTTCATACTATCAAGATCTAAATCTTTTTCAATATTTAATGAAAAAATACAAATTCCATTCATTGTTGTTGCTACACGCTCTGAAACCATCTTGAGAAAAAGTGTATCTGATTTTGACGGTATTACAGCAGCTGTACTTACACGACCACCAGAACTAATAGAAACAACGAGTGTTCCTATTCTCTCTTTTCCCTCAGAAATAGAAATAAAATTTCCATTATCGTATGGAACGATCTGTACCAAGAAGTCTCGATGATTCACCTTTACGGTTTTTTTCGTATAACCGATTTGGGATATCAACAGTCTACTTCAGCTTACTAGGCCTATATTGCTACCGGCGTAACTGCTACTTTTTTCATAGCTTTCACCGTTTTAGCTTTTGTCGTTTTTGCCTTTGCAGTTTTAGCCTTTTTTGTAGCTTTTTTCACTGCTATTGGTTCTACTAGCTCTATCTCTTCGACTTCTGCAGCCTTGACAGCTACAGCTTCTAATTGATCAGCCTCGACTCTAGCTCTTAGTTTTGCTTTGTACTTGAGGTTTCGTGGTTTAGTTCTTAGTCTATATCCACAACAAGGACACCAAAGACCCTCCCATTTTATGAAAATTTCACAAATTTGGCATCTTTTCTGTCCCGATGCGTAACGACCAGTTCCTACTGGCTTCTGTGCTTTGTATCTTGTGCATATTCCTTTACATGTCATATGTAGTTACCTGTTTATCATATAGTAATAGTAAATATTTAAGCATGGATCAAGAAATTCTATAATTTTAAAGCATTTTTTATGAAATTATTATTTTAGATCCATATTACTAAGTGAACAGTTTTCAAGAAAAAAATGAAAAACACTATAAATATCTACCGTCCTTTCACATCTACCCTAAAAGATCAACTTTAAATGAAACTTCCAAAGGTTTTTGATCGATTTCAGCCTTTTTACCCAATTCTTGAAAGAGGTAGAACAAGATGTCTGTAACCTTCCCTTTGTGTGATATATCTAGCAGATATCTTATCACGCTCTCCTCTCTTGTTAAAATTTTTTATTTTTAGTGATGTTTTGCGTTCATCTACAAATTCTAGTTCAAAGTGGGAACAGAATCGGAGATTTAGAGAGTTCGCAATATGTAAAGCAATTTTCATGTTACCATTACCTACTTTGACAATTTTTCTTTGAGCATTTATCCCTACCAAAATTTTGACAATATGTGATATCAGATCATCAGTTGACGTGTAGATTGAGCTCTCAATTTCTTTTTCATAGTAAAAAATTGACAATCCTATTCTGTTGCCAGGATCAATTCCTATTACTAACGAATTATTGTTGATCCCTGATTGTAATTTCTCAACTATTTTTGCACGTATAATAGTAGGATGATAATTGAATTCATCATCCAAAAGAACCAGATTAGACGGTATCTTCAAAGACTCGTATGTTGTGGTAAGAATTAATCGCCTATCTGAACTTGTTATTTCTTCAGGCAATATTGAATCATAATTTAGTCGAAGTCTCCTTAAGACATTAATGAATTTAAAATATGATCTACCGGATATCGTTGCCACTGCAATATTGTTTTGTGGTGGGTATGATATGACTAATAATACTTTTTAGAAAATTTAAAGATTGTTCATGTGTTATTGTTAATCAACAAATTTCATTTAGTTGTCAGTAACAATATTGCTCTTGCAAGATCTCCCTTTGCTTCAATTAATGCCTGTGTTGCCTCTTCAGGAGACACATTAGCTTGTTGTGCTACAAGCATTATATCCTCTTGACTAAAAATAGGTACTTCGAGCTCCCTTTCTTCGTAACTCTCGGCTATTATTTGGAAAATAGAGTTATCTTTTGCCTTCATTTCTGTAACTGATGGTTTTGCAATTATGATCTCTTTTGTATCTGTCTTAATTATGACCTCTTGAACATTTTGGACATCTTTCATCTCAAGACCCATCTTGTCCAGCATTCTCCGCATTTCTCGGTTTCCGCCACGCATCATGATATATTCATACTCCACTGTTTGTACTTTTTAAACTATCTCTGATCTTTACAGCTACTCCTTTTTTAAACGACTTGATCATTCTTGTAGATAACACAGCCTTACCAACTGCTATTACCTTACCATCATGTAATACTGATACATCTCCTCCGATCATTATGTTCTTCCCACACCAAGTTACATGTTTACAAAATACTGAGCTACCTTCTTGGACAAATGCCTTGGAATCATTATCTATTTCAAGGCAATTTTCCTTGAATTTTTTACTTTTCAAAAGAATTTGGGCAAAAAAAGGAGTTATTGCAAGACCACCATCTGTTCGCAGTGTACAAAGCAAACTATCATTTTGATATACATGTTTTATTCGTCCAGTTTTCTTTGAGTAGGTAATCGTTATGTCCTTTGGAAGATATTTTGATACACCATGACCAAAAAGTGCATCCAAAGTATACTTGATTTTAAGAATCGAGTCCATGAAATTATGTTAATTCATCCATGTTAATTATTTTTGCAATGAAAGTGACCTATATAGTAAGCCCTAACAACTATATAGAATAATTCATCATCATGTAATATGGGAACAAATGAAGAAATGCGAAAGATACAGTTTACAGGCAAGTCTTCATACATCGTATCATTACCAAAACAATGGATTACAGATATGGGTCTTAAGCAAGGAGACCAAGTGGCAGTAGTAAGACAAGGAGTTTCTAATTTGCAAATTGTACCGTTAAAGCATCACAACAAATCAGTCGGTACAGAAGAAGCAACAATTGAAATCAAACCAGAAGATGAAGACTCTACAATTGTAAGAAAACTAATTTCGCTTTATCTTCTTGGATTCACCATCATTAACGTAAAATCAAAAATCGGTAGATTAAAACCATCTCAGAGAAATTCCATCAAAGATGCAGTAAAAAGCATCCTTATGGGAACTGAGATTACTGCAGATTCTGTAGAAGGCATAACTATTCAAGTATTAATCAATCTGTTTGAGCTTTCAGTTGATGGAGCGTTAAAAAGAATGTTGATTATAGCAAAATCGATGCAAAATGATGCTTTACTCGCTCAGGAAGAAGCAAATTTTGAGCTAGCAAAAGAGGTTGTAAATAGTGATGATGAAGTTGATAGGTTTAGTTTTTACATAATGAGACAACTCAAGATAGCAATACAAAATGAACATATGTTAAATGAAATGGGAATAGAAAGTCCCTACCATTGTTTAGGTTACAGATTAATAGTAAAAAATATTGAACGTGTTGGAGATCATGCAACAGATATTGCAAAAGATTTATTGGAATACAAGAAGGCAATCAAGAAAAATGTACTTGAGCCGATAAATGAAATGAATCTATTTACTTTATCAGTATTAGACGAGGCTTGTTTATCATTATTCAAAAAGGATTCTAATCAAGCAGAACGAACAGTACAAAAAACAGCAGAAATTGTAAAATACGAAAAGAAGGTTCAAGATAGTCTAAAAACATTGAAGGATACAGAAGAGATCTACAGAGTAAGAAGAATGAGCGAAAATATACGAAGAATATCAGAATATGCCAGTGATATAGCAGAGATAGTGCTAGATGTTACAATAGAAAAAACCCTGCGAAAGCAATAAGATATCGAAGAAGGATAGTAAAATATTGAAAGATTCTGCAATCCTCATAACATATGATAATAAAGATTCTCTAAAAGAGGCGTTAGGCCTATGTGATGCTGCAGGATATGAGGTTCGGAAAATCATACAACATAGAATTCTAAACAAATCAAAATATGGTCTTGGAGAAGGCAAGGTAGATGAACTAAAGGAAATGTTAGGTACCATCAAACCGGATGTTATAATCTTCGATGAAATACTCAAACCAAGTCAGAATTATAATTTAGCCTCTACTCTTAAAATGAACATACTTGATAGAGAGGCTCTAATTCTTGAGATCTTTGAACGAAGAGCAAAGAGTTCAGAATCTACATTGCAAGTAAAGATGGCACAATTAAGATATGAGATGTCAAGGGCCAAAGAAAAAGTTAGGTTAGCCAAGATGGGAGAACAACCAGGATTCATGGGAATAGGAAAGTTCGAAGTGGATGTCTACTTTAATGACATCAAAAATAGAATGAATGGTGTAAAAACAAAATTAGCAAAGTCATCAACCCAACGTGCTCTTCATAGACAAGCAAGAGAGAGATTCGGATTTAAAACAATCTCTCTTGCAGGGTATACATCAGCAGGAAAGACCACGCTTTTCAACATATTAACAGGAGAGGAAAAAGAGGAGAGTCCGAAACTTTTCACTACTCTATCTACAACCACACGAAAGATCACTCTCAAAAACTCTGAAGTTTTGATTTCAGATACTGTAGGTTTCATAAGCAGGCTTCCGTCATACATGGTAGCAGCATTCAAATCAACTCTTGAAGAACTTGTGTATACAGATATTGTGATAGTTGTCATTGATGTTAGTGATGATATTTTAGAACTGAGAAAAAAATTCAAGAGTTGTATTTCTACTTTAGATGAAATTGGAGTAGGTAAAGATAAAATGATTTTTGTTCTAAACAAGTCAGACCTGATTTCAAAAGATGAAGTTGTAGAAAGAGCGAAAGAATTAGGTATGGATAATTATAAAAAATGGTTACCAATATCTTCCACAACTAGATATAACATTAATCAATTAAAGACGCTAATATTTGAGACAATAGATGCTATACCCATAACAGGAAGAAGAACAGAAATATCAAAACCGAAAAAGCAAAAAAAATTGCAAAGATGAAGATCGAAGTTTTACGTATAGGCACACGACTTGTCAGGGATGACAGAGTTACTACACATGTTACGCTTGTATCTAGGGCATTTGGAGCATCAAAAATATACATGTATGACGCAAACCCAGAGATCAAAGAGACCATTTCAAAAGTAAACAAGATGTGGGGCGGGGACTTTAAAGTAGAAATTATTGAGAATTGGAAGGATGTTATAAAATCAAAAAAGAAAGATTTGTTCAAGATAGTTCATTTAACAATGTATGGTGAAAACATCAATGATGTACAGGATCAAGTAAGAAATGAGGAAAAAATTTTGATTGTTGTAGGGGCAGAAAAAGTTCCAAGAGAAGCATATGACATGGCAGATTACAACATAGCAATTGGAAACCAACCACATTCAGAGATTTCTGCACTTGCCATATTGCTTGATAGAATATTGCAAGGACAACATCTCCAGAAAAAGTATTCCGGCGGAGAGCGGGAAATAATTCCTACAAAAAAGGGAAAAAATGTGATAGATAAAACAAGTAATTGAATTAACCAACCACAAAAACAGGTTTAAAACCATTTGATTAAATATAGAGATTGAGAAGAAGAATATACGATGTCAGTTGAACATGAAGATCCTTTTGTAAAAATTGCTGCTTTGATTGGCGGAGATGAGTATCTAAAAGTTGCCCGTTCTCTTCTTAATACGGAAGATGCTACAGATGAGGAAATAGCAAGCTCAACCGGACTTAGAATTAACATAGTAAGAAAAGTATTGTATGATCTTTTTGGCAAAGCTTTGATAACCGGTATAAGAGTAAAGGACGAAAAAAAGGGATGGTTTGTCTATAGATGGAGAGCAAGAAAAGACGAAGTGGACAATTTTATTGAAAACCAAAAAAAGAAGATTGTGGAGAGATTGCAACAGAGAATTGACTATGAGAACTCTGCAGACTTTTATCATTGTGGAAATGAAGATTGTCAAAAACTAACCTTTGAAAAAGCCCTTGACCTATCTTTCAAATGTCCTACTTGTGGAAAATTAGTAAATCTTTCAAAAAATGAAAAGCTGAAAAAGGCATTACAAGGAAAAATAGATCAGCTTCGTGATGATCTCAAACATTAAGATACATAGTGTAAAACTATTTCATTTTGGATTTTCTGGATCTTTTTCAATTTAAATGAATTAGATATTTTCTCAAAGCCAATACCTTCAACTAGAGAAACAGCAGTACTTCCCCCTAGAACATATGGTGTGATGGTAACTATGATTTCATCTATCAGTTTTTCCTTAAGAAAATACCAGTTAGTTGTACCCCCTCCTTCAACAACAATTTTCTGGATTCCTTTTTTTCCAAGGATTTTCAATAATTTTTTTACATCAATTCTTTTTTTGCCACATCTGATTACTTGGACTCCTTTTACAGTAAATCTTTCAATATTTCTTGGAGCGTTTTCAGATACAACCAGTATAGTAGGAGTTTTTTTTGCGGTTTTGATCACATTTGATTTTATAGATAAACTACCTTTTGGGTCAAGGATGATACGAATGGGACTTTTTCCTTTTACATAACGAACAGTAAGTAGTGGATCGTCAACATTTATGGTATTTTTTCCCACCAGTACAGCATCAACATTTTTTCTAAGATTATGTACTCTAATCAGATCTTTTTTAGATGATAAATTAGATCTTCCTGTACGAGTAGCTATTTTTCCATCGATACTAATGGCAGCACTAAGTATCACATATGGTCTAGATTTTTCCATGCACTAGTTTTCCTTCATACATTACTGCTTTTATCACATTTTCTGAAGCTCGCTGTACTATTGAGGCATGTGGGTTATGCATTGGCTCCAGATCAATCGAATGTTTTTCAATGAATATACAGTCAGCTATTTTGTTATTTTGAATGACTCCTATTTTACCACCCAAGAGATTTGAAGCATTAGTAGTAGCCATTTTGAGTATATCTTTTGGTAATAGTCTTTTTTTCTTGGTACCCATTGAAACTTTCCAAAGATAATCCATTTCTCGAAACATGTCAGGTGAATTTATCATTACATTATCGGTTCCTATCATAATATTACAACCAGCATCAAGCATAAGATCTACGTCTGGAACGCCCTCTGCAAGTGATCCATTTGCCCGGGGACAAACAACAATGCTCGCTTTATTCCTGGTTGTCATCACAAGATCTTTTTTTGAAGCATAAGTCATGTGAACCAAAAAATTTGGTTTGGCAATAAGTGCTCTTTGAGTTTCAGTTTTTCTAGATATCTTTTTGGATATATTGTTACTTTCTTCAGTTTCAGCTGAATGTATGGCACGGATATTTTTTGTTTTTGCAAAGTACTGTAATGCCAAATCACTGAATTCATTTGGACCGCTAATACCAACACCATTACAATTCATTACAAGATTTTGAAGATCTGATTTGTGAGATTTTGGAATGGGTATGTTATTTTTAATAGAATTAGAATCTTGATAATACTCGATTCTTCCCAAAATAATTGGTCGTATTGGAATATCAAGTGCGGCATTTTTTAATAGATTAATTCCATCAATACCTCCCTCTCGAAAGTCAATGAATGAGGTTATTCCTTTTTTAAGCATTGATACACATGAATTTTTGATAAAACTTGTTAGATGAGATTTATCAGAATTTTTGAGAATTTTTTGTTTAAATCCACTAACTGGGTGTATTTTTTCCTCAACATCTGAATCTATTCCAATGTCTTTTGCAATTGAATCTCCGATATGGGTATGTGAGTTAATTAGCCCAGGCATCATCAATAGACCCTCACAGTCAAGCACTTTTTCTCCTTTGAGAGGAGAAAGTTTTGTACATATTTTCTCAATATGCTTTCCAGAAATTCTTACGCTAGTATTTTGAACATAATCCAGTTCTGTTCCATAAAAAAGACTAATGTTTCGTATCAGCATGTTGTCTCAAGAATTCGTGTATCTTTTTTTCCAGAATCTCTGAGTTCACGGATCTTATCTAATGACTGTGTAGCTAATTTGGCAGCATCCCTTCCTGTTTTTGCGGTTCCAATTCCGCAGTTAAAGGAAATATCATATTTTTGTTTTACAATTTCGAGAAATTTTGTTATTTCATTTTTATCAGAGTTAGAACTTATTATCATAAAATTATCCCCACCCATAAAAAATGCTAATGAATTTCTTTGGAGAAAAAACTCTGACATTTCAGAATATAATTTTATGATAAGAGAAGATATCTCATAAGGAGATTTTTTGGTGGAAACTGAAGTGGAGCCATCTACATCCATATGGACAATCTGAACAAAATCAGAATCTTTTCCCAACTGCAATCCAAAGATATTATGATCTTTGCTTAGACTTGTGTTAGATCGTCGTGCCTTGTCAGCATTGAAACTTGCCTCAAATGGAGTATTTCCTTGTCCAATGGACATTGACAAACCCAAATCAAATGACTTTGCTAGTTGTTTTTGGATCTCTACATGATCGTCAACTGAAAGACCGTTACTTATTACAAAGATTTCATCAAATCTGTTAGGAAATGCCAGACAGTTTTTTTCTGAGAACAAATTTTGTATTTCTTTGTATAATGAGGCTTGAAGCATCTGAAGTCTATGTTCTCGATCACTACCTAAGGTCAAAGTCCATGGTCCATATCCAGTAATCTTGATTATAGTTAATTGGATCATTTTCTGATTTTCTCAAGTTCTTCAAATAATTTCTTTGCCGCCTCAATAGCTCTCTCAGCTACAGGTCGTATTCTCTGGTGTGCCTGCCTGTCACTCATTCCAGGTCCTGTTATTCCTAATGTAACGGGTTTTTGATGTTTTATCGAAAGATCTGCTATTGATTTTGCAGTAACATGTGAAATGAGTTCATCGTGCTTTGTTTGTCCCTTGATTACTGCTCCAAGAGTCACCACAGCATCAACATCTTTTCTTTGTAACAAAGTATCAATAATCAGAGGCATATCAAATACACCCGGAACCTTTGCAGTATATTTTACATTAATTTTTAATGCATTTGCTTTTTCTATTGCGAGATCAAGCATTTTAGACGTGATTTCACTGTTAAACTCTGCAACAACTATAGCTATATTCAAAATTAATGCTCCTTAGAGAGTTTAACAAGTTCGGCACCATCAAGATATGGTATTGCATTATCTTGAGCATATTTTTTTGCCTTGTCTGTAGACAATGCAGTAAATGTTTGAGAGTCCAACATTTCACATATTGCAGTAACTGGTGAAAGCCCTGCAAGTTTCATTAGATAAATGGACATTTCAGTATGTCCAAGTCTATTTGATAATAATCCTTCGGATGCAATAAGCAGTGGAACATGACCAGGCGTCTTGAAATTAGAAGTGAAGAGAATTTTTTTGTCAGTATTTTCATTTTTGTATAATTTGGCCATTTCAGAAATTGTAAATGCTCTTTCTTTGTCTGTTATTCCAGTAAACGTATCTTTGTGATTAACTGAGATTGAAAATGATGGTCTGTCACCATAAGGTGCAGTGCCAATTATCATCTTCTTTAAACCTGCATCAAAATTTTGAGAATTGGAAAGAATTTCATGTACATAGTCTAATCCTAGGTTTGATGCAAGTGCATGGTTAATGGACATGCAAATCAGTCCTCCAGCATCCATACGCATACGTGCGATATGCTTCGGGGTCACAAATTCTGCTGCTATTACCATATCTACCTCATTTTCACGTTTGCCCTCATCATGAAGTAGAATAAAGTCACCTCTTCGAAGAGATGAGAGTGCTTCGTCTAAGGACATAACTGATCAGCTTTTCATTATTGTTATAAATCTTACTAGAAAATTGGTAATTACCAAAATAGTGGTAATAGATTAATTTTCAGATAAAATATATTTTCCAAGGATGTCGGTTTCAATATTAACTTTATCGCCAATTTTTTTGTAACTTAGATTAGTTATTTGCATGGTATGAGGTATTATCGAAACAGAGAATTGATCTTTTAGTACATCAACAACTGTTAGACTTATGCCATCAACTGTTATCGAACCTTTCTCGATTACATGTTTTGATAACTCTTTTGGAAGTTTTATCCAGATTTGTATTTGATTAGACTGTTTTTTAATCTTGGAAATAATGCCGACGCCATCAACATGTCCCAGTACAAAGTGTCCCTCAAGTCGTTCACCAACTTTGAGACTTCTTTCAATATTGACCTTATCACCGCGTTCTAGAGATCCTAAATTAGTTCTCTTGATGGTTTCACCAACCATTTCAAATTCTGTGATTCCTTTTGAGATATCTACTGCAGTAAGGCACACACCGTTTATTGCCACGCTATCTCCTATTTTGAGGTCTTTTGCGATTTTGCCAAGATTAATTTTCATTTTTGCTGCACTATGATTATTTGTTTTTTTGTCAAATGCTACAATGTTGCCAAGACCTGCAATTATACCCGTGAACATGATTAACAATTCCTATTTGCGTCTAGATGATTTATGTTTATCAAAAAAATAATCTAAAATAGGTGGTTTTTGTGCGATTTAGGCATCATTTTACAGAATTCAACAAAGCTGCTGCTCGTTTGTAGTGCACTTCATCAATCATTTTTCCATCAACAGTAGTAGCGCCTTTCTTATTTTTCTTGGCAAGATCATATGCATTCATAACTTTTTTTGCCCATTCTATTTCCACAGGAGTTGGATAGAACACATTGTGAACAACATCTACTTGATTGGGATGAATGATGCTTTTGCCTGCATATCCAAGATTTTTAGCAACAAGAGAATCCTGTTTTAGCCCAGAGACATCATCTAGGTCTTGCCATATTGCATCTATTGCATATTTTCCAGCAGCCCTTGCATCCACTGGAATTTTTGCTCTGGAATAGATAGCTCCTTCAGGCTTTTTCGTATATTCTACACCAAGGTCATTTAATAGATCAAATACGCCAAAAACCAAGGCTGATACTCTTTTACTACATGACGCAATAGAATATGCATTTACAACGCCTTGTGTAGATTCTATTGATGCCATAAGTTCTATAGGCTTGAGCTTACGTTTTTTTTCTAATACCACCATAGTTTTTTCAATTTTTTTTATTTCACTTGCAGTATTTACTTTTGGAATTACTATGCCGTCAACACCCTTCTGAATAATTTCAGACAGGTCGTCAGGTATAATTCCAGATTCAGGAGAATTGGTTCGCACATAAATTTCGGAATCATATTCAGATCTATTTTGCAAGGCATTTTTTATTAGATTTCTTGCAGTTTTTTTTTCTCCTAATGGGACAGAATCTTCAAGATCAAAACATATAATGTCTGCCTGGAGAGATTTTGCTTTTTCCAAGAAACGACTATTGTTACCTGGAACAAACAGAAGACTGCGTAAGAGTCTTGCCATGGATGGACGAATTTATGGCTTGAGTAAGATTTTGCCGACTAGACCTTTACCAGTAAGCATCTTAGTATGTGCTTCTGCGGCATTTTCAAAGTTATACACTGAATCTATTATAGATTTAATTTTCTTCTTACCCATCCAATACAATCCTTGTTCTAGTTCTGCCTTTGTTCCTTGTGTAGAACCCAAGATGTTAGTTCCTTTGAAGAAGATGTGTCGCAAATCAGTTTTTGCATCATATCCTGTTGTTGCTCCACATGTTACTAGTGTTCCACCGTATTTTAGCAATGTAAGCTGATCATTCCAGTGTGTTTGACCTATGTGATCAAATGAGACATCAATTCCACCTAGTGGTTTTGCAATTTGTCTTACTTCTTTAGCCCAATCTGGTTTTCTGTGGTCAACTGCAAAATCGGCTCCAATTTCTTTTAACTTGTCTAGTTTGTCTGGACTTCCGGTAGCGATGACATTACAGTTGTATAATTTTGCAATTTGAATTCCATAGCTTCCTACACCAGAACCTCCACCCATGATAAGGACTGTTTGACCAGGACGAATTCTTGCTCTTCCTACAAGCATATGCCAAGATGTCAGTATTGTCATAGAAGCTGCTGCAGCTTCATCAAAGCTTACGCCTTCTGGTATTTTTGCAACATTAACTTCTGGCAAGTGTGTAATTTCTGAGAATGCTCCCCAGGTGGGTCCTGTTTGAAATCCCCAGATGGTTCTCTTTAGACAATCATATTCACGTCCGTCAGTACATGCATCACATACTCTGCATGCCATGTTAGAGTGTGAAACAACTCTATCACCAACTTTGAAATTTGTAACATCTTCTCCTATAGCAATAACTTCTCCTGCAGCATCAGAACCTGAGACGTGTGGCAATGGTACAGCAACTGGTTGACCTCTCATTCCCCAGATATCATTATAGTTCAGAGCTGCAGCCTTGACACTGAAAACAACTTCGTTTGGCTTTGGTTTTGGATCAGGTATTTCTTTTACACTTAGGATTGATTTGTAATCATCATTTGGAGCATACTTGTCATAAACAACTGCTTTCATATTTGTAATCGTTCAGTTTACCCCTAATATATTTTCCCTAGGGAACTACTTGCGGTTAATCTTAAAATCTCTCTTGGGTTGTTGTGTAGACAATAGAATTTGCTTTAACTGATCATCAGAGATTTGGGAATTTAGCCTTCCTTGAGATGCCAACCCCAATAGATAGTTCTCAACCATTGCTGCAAGATCAGGTTTAACCAGTCTGACATTATTCAGTCTCAATCGGGCTTCAGCTGTTAGAAGAGTTTTTAGTGCATTTTCCTTCATTGCAGAAACTTCTGCATCGCTTGGATTTCTATCATCATTTGGATTATGAGAGCTCATGATATTATCAGGAGTATTTCTTCAGATTTGGATTCTTTACAATTAATTCATTCAAGATCTCAGTCGATAGTCTGTCAAGTTTCTTCATACCTTCATGAGATATTGTTCTGCCTTTTCCTTCAACTTTATCCAAATAACCTAATTTTTCTAAACTATGCACTGCGGTTCTGATTATTGCACCACCGGCATCTCTGTGATGAGCTCCTCCATAACCAACAGGTTTTGTTCCTCCATACATTGATCTTAAATCATTTATGCCGATAGGTCCATGCAGGTAAATCTTTCTTAGAAGAGATGCACATCTAGTATAATACCAATCACTCTGTTGAGGAGGTTTTACTGCATGAGCACCAGTTTTAACAAATGGAATCCAGCTTGGTTGTACGATATCTTCATTCTTTAGAGTCTCGGATAATTTACCGATCAATAAATCCGCTGGTACATCATATGCCTTTGCCATAAAAACCAAAATTCAAAGTTCGTCTTATAAATCATTGACCTATTGGAATTTGTTTTTTGATTATCTTTCGATATGTGTGATTACAAAAACTACAGGTAATACGTACTGATTTGATAGCACTTCTTCCTATTCTTATTCTTGCAGTAAATCCTGGTACAATGAATTTTTTACACTTTTTACAATAATTCATCTTCAATTCATATGGCATTCGAATACGATATTTTGTACACAATCTCTTAGCAAGTATTGCCTGTCTTTCTGCCAATTCAGGATTAGATCTTGCATTTGATATAGCATTTTTAATTAAAATTTTCATTCTTTCTATCAAAATATCCCTGATTACGGGTTTCATGTTGTTTAATAGTTCCTACCCTTAAAATACAATCTTGCTCTCGCTTGTAATAGCAGAATCTGCATTAGAATTAGTACCTTTAGAGTTACAGAGACACAACTCTGTTACAGCATCTGCTAGGAAATTTAACAAAAAACCATCTGAAATTTTGTTGGATATATCATGGCACTTTGCTGCAATGAAAGGAATCAAAAATGAGATAAAGAGAGGAAGACCAGATCTAGTACATTTTTCGCTCCTTGAGGCTTGTAGTATTCCTCTTTATTATGAAAATAAAATGAATGTATTTGTTCACACCATTGATGATAAAGTTATTTTCATAGGTCAAAATGTAAGACTGCCAAAATCATATCATAGATTCATAGGACTTGTTGAGAAGCTGTATGGAACTAAAGAAATCAAAGAAGACAACAACACACTTCTTGCGTTAAAGAATATGAGTTTTAGTACTTTGATTAAAAAAATCAATCCAGAACAGACAATTGCACTTTCAAGCAAAGGGATCCAAAGTTCTTATCAAAAATTAGCTGAGGAAATAAAAGATAACACTTGTCTTGTAGTAGGAGGATTTTCAAAAGGTCAATTTGCTGACAAAACCAGAGAGTATTTTGACAAGACTGTATCTGTAGATAAAAATCCACTTGAAGCTCACATAATAATTTCACGTATACTCTATGAATACGAAAAAAGAATTATTATGTAGGTCTAAGATTGGCACAGTGAGCGGTCGTAGTATAGTTTGGTTAGTACACTGGCCTTCCAAGCCCGTTACCCGGGTTCAAATCCCGGCGACCGCACTCTATTTACTCAATGAATTATTCCGGACGAGATCACATATTGAATAGAACTAACAAATGTATTATCATCAATTTCACCTGTGAACCACAAATGAGCAGTTTTTTGTAACCAATGAGGTATTGTAGAAATCGTTGTTTTTTCATTATTTGAACTGATTATGTTGTACTTCATCAGATAATCAATTGCAGAATAAAAATACTCATCTTGTACATTACCGCTTGACCATTGACCTGCAACCTGTTTTATCCAGATAGGTATGGATTCATTTGTCATATTCGATGTTTTTTCATTATTAAAAAGATAAAACCATGCAATCCCAAGTTTTGTGTCATCTTTCAAGTGTCCACTAAGAAATACATCATTTTTTACTTGAAAAAATGAATTTTCAGATATATTATTTGTTCTAAAAGTAATTTTTGAGCTATTTTCAAATGTAGGATAATCGTCAAAACTAAAGACTTTGATAGTAAATGTTCCATTATTTGTTTCATCAGAAGAAATTTCTTTTGTTATCATTTTTCCTCCCACTTCATTAACAAGAGCGGATGCAAATTGTGTTTGTAGATAATTTATTATTTTATGATCAGGATCAGCAAAGGAATAATCTATATTTTCTCCAGGCTGTAGGTTACAAGTTTCCTCTTGCCATATTGATGAGCTCTTTATTGCATCAATCATAAGTTGACCATGTAGTAACTCATGATACAAAATGACTAAATTTTCAATATTGTGTAATTGTGGATCTATTTGCGTATCATTAGATATCACCTTTGGATTGATCCTAAGTTCATTATTGCAATCTAATGAAATTTTTCTATTTTGTATAGTTTCAGAACAGTGCCATGTATACGAACCACCTGTAATTAGATCTTGATTAGTTGTGTTTTCATCAAATTTTGCTAATTTAGTGTTGACGATTGTTATAATTTGATTATTAGTATCATGTAAATTACAAAAAAAAGTATTGATCATGGGTTTTTGAAATGTTCCAATTACATCAGATACATCTTTTTTTGGTGCATCAACTGTCTGAAATTGAGCAAGCAATTGATCAAAATCGATCTTCTCTTCGTTCGTAGGGGGTTCGTATAATGCATATGCAGGAACAATGTTTACAATTAATAATAATACACTAAAAACCCGGACATACTTCAATAAGAAAGAAAATCGTAATTCTGTAATTAAGAGTTAGGAATAGATTGAATTTGTTGTTTGAGTTCATCCCAAGCAGGTTTTGGATTTTTATTTACATCAATTAGACCGCTGCCACACAAATATGCAGCAGTGTTATTCAAGACTTCATCATTAGCAAATATGGAATTATCAGCTTGGTTTAATGAATTGTAACAAGTATCAACAGGTCTATCATACTGTCTATACCAAGTGAGAAACTCAAAATCAGACTGATTCTTCTTGTAAAAGTCATACACAACTTTTACAAATTTTTGTTGATCCTCTTCTGTTCCATTGATTGACTTGTCCGTACTCCAACCAATCTCCATTAATGCTATTTTCTTACCCTGTGCAAAGTCAATCATTTTTTGCAAATTAACACCTTCATTGTCAGTACTATTACTTTGATCATATAGCAAGTCTACAGGGGCGTATGAATATGCCACAAAATCGCCTTGGTTTAATTTTCCTACAATATCACCTTGAGCATGATTTGTTATATCATTTAGTGAAAACCAATTTCCGAATTTGACAGTTGGGTGTTTTAGCTTTAATTTTTCGTACACACCATTGAAGAAATCAACATATTGTGGAATTTCGTTTGGATGATCTCTAAAGTAGCTGTCTACATTTCCTCCAATTATTACATAATCTACTATGTAATATCTTGAAAGTATGGCATCAAGAGTTGTTACTGTTTGATTTTGAAGTTTTTGATCAAGTTGTGGTTTTCCCATCCAGTTTGGAAATGGCCCTAAAAGCTGGTTATTAATTACTGAAAAGTAAAGTGTGACATTAAGACCTTGTTCACGATTTAATCCCATCAGAATATCTGAATAGCCCCAATTGTAAGTTCCCTGACTTGGTTCCATTATAGGCCAAGAAAGATAGACATTGCTTCTTCCTATTCCTGTTGATGCTGCTTGAGCATATGCACTTCTAATTTCTTCAAGAGTTGGTTTTTGAGTAGGAGGCATAATAACAAGACCAAGTTTTGGGTTATGTACCAAACTTGCTGGTTGAATTGTAGATCCAGTTTGTAGTTGAGGCAACAATACAAAGAAAGTCACTGCAATTACTATTGCAGCCACTGCTCCAATAGCAACACCAATGATTTTCTTATTCAATAATACTGTCAAGAATTGAAGACACTAAAAGAGTTTTGATTTGGAAAAATCTAACCAGATGTACAACCGCTATATCCACATTCTATGCATACACTACATCCTTCTGCAAATACCAAGTTGTTTTTACATGTAGGACATAGTCTTTCTTCCATTTGTTCTTGAGTAAGTGCTGGTGCTGGAGTAGATTGTACATTTTCTGGAATTTTTATTTGAAGTGCTCTTTCTATCTCAGTTTTTAGATACGCATTTGTGACATTCTTTGAGATATAGTCTGTGACATAAGTACTTGGAGTTACTAGGAAATTCTTTTGAACATTATTTCCTGTCATGTGTAATACTTGTTCATGTCTTGAACCATCTCGGAATACTGTAATTCCTTTCAGACCAAGATCATGTGCTAGCAGATATGCAGCTTTTACATCATCAGATGATACGTCATTTGGCATATTGATTGTCTTTGCAATAGCATTACCTATCCAGCGTTGCCATACTCCTTGAGCCATAAGATGATCTGCCCAGTGAATATCCATTGCGGTGACAAATATCTTCTGCATCCATTCAGGAATTTCAGCTATTCCCTTTACAGAGCCATAATTATTTGCAATTTTTTCTAGAATTTGATCATTGTATAGACCATGTTCTTTTAGTACGGCTTCAAAGATCTTGTTCGTATAGAAGAACCTACCAACTGTTACTCTCTTTTCAAAGACTAGTGCAAACATTGGTTCCATTCCGTTTGAACAGTCAGATATCATTGACAGTGTACCAGTAGGAGCAACAGTTGTTGTTAGAACATTTCTAATTCCATGTTTCTGAATCTTGGCAATCAAAGCATCCCAATCATAGGTGCGAGCACTCTTTGGTTTTTCATAGTATCCAGCAACAGGAATTTTGCCCTCGGGGTATTCAGTTTTTGAGCATAATGGGAACGGTCCTCGTGTCTTTGCTAGTGCAATACTTTCTTCCATAGAATAGTATGTTAGCGCTTCAGCAAGTTTTTCTTGGAATTCATATCCTTCTTGCGAGTTGTATGGAATTCGTAATTTGAATAAGAGATCTGCAACTCCCATTACTCCAAGTCCGATTCTTCGGGAATCTTTTGATGCCTTGTCAATTTCAGGAATTGGGTATGTATTAACATCTATAACATTATCAAGGAATCTTGTTGTCTTCCTAATGGTTTCTTCATATCTCTGCCAGTCAAATTCGTATTGACCATCAGCTTTTCTCTTGACATAGTTAGAGAGATTGATTGAACCCAAATTGCATGATTCGTATGGATAAAGGCTTTGTTCGCCACATGGGTTTGTTGCTCGTATTGGTTGACCTCTTGCTTTTGCAAAAACATTGTATTTGTTTATGATATCAAAAAAGATCAACCCTGGTTCTCCACTTTTCCATGCAGAAAGTGCAATCAAGTCAATCAAATGATGTGCATTTATTTCTCGTACAGGATCTCTTTCACGTGGACTTCGAAGAGTGAATTTTCCATCGGATGAATTAACAAGTGCTTCCCAAAAGTCTTCCCAAACTCCTACACTTACATTAAAGTTTTCAAGAACACCAGGTTTTGTTTTTGCAGTGATAAACTTTTCAATATCAGGATGCCATGCTTCTATGATTCCCATGTTTGCACCTCTTCGTTTACCACCTTGTTTGACTACTTCAGTAACAGTGTTAATGATATTCATGAATGAGACAGGACCCGAGGCTACTCCAGATGTTGATGCCACCATATCTCCTTCTTGTCTCAAATCTGAATAGTTGATACCAACTCCACCTCCAGATTTGAATATCAATGCAGCATCAGATGATGATTTCATTATCTTTTCCATGTCGTCTTCCATGGCAAGAACAAAACATGCAGAAAGTTGGCCCAATCGTGCACCAGCGTTCATCATAGTTGGTGAATTAGGCAGAAAGTCTTGTGCAATCATCAGATCGGCAGATTCTTTGATTCGTTCAGTATATTGTTCAAACTTGTTTGCAGCCAACATGGTCAATAATTCTCTAAAGCTGACTTTCATCTGACCATGTTTTGCTAAATCTATATAGTGATTTATCAGGGATCTAAAATGATATTTGTTAAGATAGTATTTTCCTATCTTGAATTTGTAGTTAAAGTCATCAAGTTTATCCAGATATCTTGCTGCTTCCTCAGTGTTTTGAGTATTTCCGCCTTCAATTTGAAATACCGATGGATCTCTAATGATATCAGCAATACCTACCAAAATAGCAACTCTTTCAAACATTTCACCTGGACTTTCAGTTATCTGACCTTTGTTATTTCTAAGCAAGTATCTAGATGCCAAAACTCGTAAACAATTAAGATCAAATCTCTTTGCAACTCCATCAAGAGATTTAGATTCAAGAACTTTCATTTTTTCTTCTCTAACTCTTCGTCGTTCGTGTCTGTATAGGATGTATGCCTTTGCGATCTCTCCAAGTCCCTCTTCAATTAGAGTAGACTCTACCATATCTTGAACATCTTCTACACTTGGTGCCTCTGAACCAGAAAAGCCTCTAGTCACAAGTTTTGCAAGAACATGATTTGCTAGCTTGTCTGCTAGTGCATGATCTGATCTTCCACAAGCAACAAGTGCTTTGTATATTGCGTTTGAAATTTTATCTCTTTGGAAATCGGATACTCTACCATCGCGCTTCTTTACTTGAATGATCGAATTTTCTATTTGTGAAAAATCTGTCAAATTACTCCCCTCAACCCTATCAAATGGGAGTTAATTAAACACTGCGGCAAAAAATAATTTTCCAAAGCTAAAATTTGGATCAATTTTGTTGACACCGTTACTATCTCCATAGTATCAGATCATCTCAAGGCAAAATAAATTTTAACATTAAACCCACAGATTAATGGAAATTCTTGTTCATTAGACTGTCGTAGTATTCTCTATAGTGAAAATTATGCTAGTATGTAAGGAGACTTGCATACTGAACACTTTTCAGCGATCTTTTCCTCTTTAAGTCCACAGTTACTACATATAGGCACTTTTTTTATAGGCCTGAAAGATCCCAATAGATCGCCTGCCTTTTCTATTGCTTTCTTTATTCCTGAAGAATCCATTGTATCTGGGATCTTTAATTGGACTAAGAGACCACCGTTAAGTATTTTTGAGAAGTAATTTGATTCCACAATTTTTTCATTCTTTGGATTCATCTCAGCCATTTCAGAGGCGTCAAGAACAACTCCTTCTGAGTATGATTCTCCCATAACATGATGATTGATCGACATTTTGCCATATTTTTCACCATCAAGTGATGAGAAACGGCTTGCTGCATCACTCTCAGTCATAGTCACAATAACATTATCACCCATCTCTTTTCCTTTCTTTGTAGCTACTTCCATAGCAGTGTTAATCACTTTGGCCAATATTTCATGTCCAGCCTTATTATTTTCATATCCTAAAATACCATAAACTGCTTCCTTGAGTCCGATCAAATTAACAACTAAAGTCACTGATCCCTTTTGCATATATTGTGTATTATTTGCAAGGATTGGATTAAGACCACGTCTTGTTAGATCAGATATCTCTTTCTTTCTCAGAGACATGGCTGCTAGTGCCGGTTTCATCAACAAGGCAAGTCGTGCTCTGAAATAGGTTTCATCTTTGTTAGATTCAAAGGCAAGTCTTGGCATATTAATTGATAAAGATTCCAAATTGATAGAAGTTGTTCCAACATTCTTTGTATCTTCTCGTGCTAATCCTTTGTTAGATACTAATCCTTTTGCAAACATAACATGTCCCCCTAATGCAATTACATCTGCTAAAGCTTCTGAATAATCACTTATCTTGGACTTTTCATAATCGATAACTAATCCTATGGAAGGAAGTGGTGTTGATTTTACATATTTTTTATAGGCTTGAAGAATAGTTCCAATTATCTTCGGTTCGGTTCCAATAGAAATTCTAAATGAAGCCAGTGTTCCATTCTTTCCATATTTAGGTCCTGTAGATATTTTTGCAAAACAGCTTTCAAGTTTTTCTTCAATTTCAGGCAAATTCTTTGAATATTTTTGTAATACGGCAACTAATCCATCCATTACTACTTCTTGTGATGCTTCTTTTATGAGGAGACATGTAAGTAGAGATAAAGAAGTGAAAAGATCATCTAATGAACTTGGTGATGAGGTTCGTGTTACGCCCAAGAATTTTCCTCTCAAGTCAACTCCCTCTTCAATAAGTTCCTTGATGTTTACAAATATGGTATCTGGAAGAAGCGACCATAATCCAGCATTTGTGATATGAAGATCTCCGGAGAGATGAGAATCAGCTACATCCTTAGGTAGAGTATTTAAGACAAGATATTCGCCAAATACGTTTTGTCCCGTTTTAAATAACAAGCCTTCAACTCCGTTATGAATACCATCTACGTTAGTTAGCATTTCATGAATATCATAACCAGGTAAACCAAATCTTGCCAGTTTGTGCCTATAATCCTCATGACCCTGTTCTAAGAGAACAGAGTTGACCATTTCACGTATGAGTGAAGATGTAAGATAAGATGTTTGGAATTTGTATATTCTGTTTTCTACTTCTTCAGTTATTTTTTGAGCAAGTTCAAGTGGAAGGCTACCCTCTCTAACTAGTGATTGAATTATCTTATGAGAGTTGAATTCTTCAATAGATTCATGCGAGGTTCTAACATACATCTTTCCACTTTCAATGATAGATCGTTCCTCAATCTGTCGTGCAAGACTTAGAACTAGTTTTCCCAAATTAGTAATAGTATATCGTCTTTCAGACTTGTTTAAAGCTACAAGAGACTGTCGCAATAATTTTCTCAAATGATATGCAAATTTGCCACTTTCCTTTTTGGATTTAAAGCCAGCAAGAGATTTTAGTTCGGAATAAGTAAGCGGTCCTTTTGAGTTCAGTATACGTAAAATATCAATTCTGTTTGGACTTGCCATAACAGAGAAGATCATTCTTACACGTTTTGATGCAGATTGTAATATTCCGCCACGTTTAGGATCGCCAAAGTCCTCGCTTAGTTCCATGAGATTGTCTAGAGTGTATCGGTAATTAAGATTTTTGACTAAATTGATCTCAAGTAAAGCTTTTTAGATCAGTTCTTCTGCACATCCACACTGAATTCAGATGGAGATAGTGTCTGTCCACAAGATGGACATTTGCTGTTATATGGTCGCATAACATCTTTTATTGATTTCAACATACGCATATTTGCAATTTTCGCTCCGCATTTTCCACAAACAACATCAACAGACATTTCAAGTTAATGTTAAAGAGAATGTTATAAAAGAGATTTTTTGAATTTTTTTAATCTGTTCAATAAATTTCATTTACTGCTTTTCAATTATGATTCCACGTTGATCATAACCTGTAATTTTTGCTCCTGTTCCAAGAGGAAGATCTGTAGGAGATTTAATATTGGCCATAAAACCAGAAATTCTCAATTCAGAATTATCTAATTTCATAACTACCCACGCATATGGAACATATTCCTCATATCCATCTGGCGGTACAGTGATTATTGTATAAGTAACAATAGTACCTTTGCCATCAATTATTGTATTCTCAAATCCTTTATTTCCACAATTTTGACAGAAATATGTAGTGACAAGATGATGGTGTCCACATTTTGTACATTTTCTAGTCAGAATCTTACCTAATTTGGCATTGTTAGCGAATTCTTCTTTTGTGAGCAATTTACACACTTTTGAATATATGTACGGCACAACTTGCACCTGTTGCACCAAAGTTATGTGTTAATCCGATTTTAGCGTCTTTTACTGTTCTTTCTCCTGCTTTTCCAGTTAATTGATCAAAAACTTCTGCTACTTGACCTATTCCAGTTGCACCTATTGGATGACCCTTTGATTTTAGACCACCTGATGGATTGATGGATATATCTCCATTAAGTTTAGTTCGTCCTTCTCTAACTGCTTGTACAGCTTTTCCTTGTTCAAAGAATCCCAAGTCTTCAGTGTCAACTAATTCAGCAATTGTGAAACAATCATGAACTTCTGCAAAATCAACATCTTTTGCTGTTATACCTGCCATCTTGTATGCAGCCTGTGCTGCAATTCTAGTACTTGGTATTGTAGTAATATGATCTCTTCCTTGTAGTGCAGCAGGTGATCCACCCCTACCTGATCCAATAACTTCAACATAATTTTTAGTGTGTGCCTTTGCAAATTTTTCACTGCATATTATGACAGCACTTGCACCATCTGAAAAGGGACAACAGTCATACAATTTTAATGGACTTGCAACTACTGCGGATTTTATTACATCATCTACTGTTATTTTTTTTCTGAGATGCGCTTTTGGATTAAGAATACCATTATCATGATTCTTTACTGCAACCATTGCAAGATCTTCTTCTGTAGCTTTGTATTCTGCAAGATATGCTCTTGCCATGGATGCAAATAATCCCGGAAATGAAGCACCAGCTCCTCCCTCGTAAAAGAAATCAGAACAATATGAAAAGTAAGTTGTAGTCCATTCAGTACCTGTATGAGTTACTTTTTCTACTCCTGTTGCTAACACTACATCATAAAATCCTGCAGCAACATTTGCATATGCTTCTCTAAATGAAACAGAACCACTTCCACATGCAGATTCGATTGAAAGTGAAGGAACTTCCGGAATACCAAGATTACTCATTATTACAGGGCCTAGGTGAACTTGTTTGTCTGCAATACCAAACACATTAGAAATATACCCTGCTTGAATTTCCTTTGAACTTATCCCAGCACTTTCTATAGCATCAACTGACGCCTGAAGCGCGATATCAGTAATACTGTCTTCTAATTTACCATATTTTGTACTGCCAGCACCAATAAGACAAACTTTTTCCACAAATCTAGCTGACTAGATTCCATATAAAAATTCTTCAGTAGTTTCTTTAATTCAATAAATAATACAACATCATCATTGAAAGACCAAATTACTCAGATATCAATAGTCAAAAAACGAGTAGATCCTAGAAATTCTGTCAGGATAACAGAAAAAAAAATTGGCAAGATCCAAAGTGAGATAAAACAATACTATGACAAGAATGGATATCTTTCATGGTCTGAGAAAAAGAGAAAATACGTCATATTGGGTACAAATGCACCTGTTAATGGTCTTGTGGAATGCCCTGCTTGTCACACAGGAAAACTTCTCATAATAAGATCTCGGCAAACAAAGAAACGATTCATTGGATGTTCAAATTACTATAATGGTTGCAAGGCATCATCTCCACTAGTACAGAGAGGTATGATTTGTGCAACAAAGATTTCTTGTAAGATTTGTTTGTGGCCAATTATTTTCCAAAGATATTCCAGAAAACAAAAGTGGGCGCGACAATGTTCTAACATACGATGTACAAGTAGAACTAAATCTTGAGATTATCGTAAATGTCAGTACGTCTATTTCGTAAAAGTGGAAGTTTCTGTCTTACTTGTTTTATTTCATCAAGTGAAATGTCAACAATTCCAATTCCTTCTTTTTTCTTCATATCAAGAAGTATTTTTCCATAAGGATCAACTACTATGCTTCTTCCACAATAGATATTGCCAACTTGATCTGGAGAAATTACATAGCAGCCATTTTCAATAGCTCTTGTCTTGTTTATTGTAATCCAGTGTTCTTCTTTCATTTTTCCTTGCACCCATGCAGATGGAACTACAAGAATTTCAGAACCAGATGAGGCTAATATTCTAGACATTTCAGGAAATCGAAGATCATAACAAATCATCATTCCCATTTTTCCTGCACTAGTTTTTACAGGCTTTGTGATTGATGAACCAGGATAAAGTTTTGCAGATTCTTTGAATCCAAGTGCATCATAAAGATGAATTTTTCTGTATGTTGATATAACTTTACCAGTTTTTCCTATGAAAAAAGATGTATCATACACTCTGTTTGGTTTTGGACTTTTTTCATACAAGGTGCCTATGATTTGTATCGAATTTTTTTTTGCTTCTTCAGATATCGATGAAACAAATTCGCCATTTATTTTTTCAGCAATTTTTGCAAGATCCACAGGAGATTGAGATGAGGGAGTATAACACATCATAAATTCTGGAAAAGTACAAAGTGTAGAACCTTTACGTGCTGCTTGTGATATATATTTTAGAATTTTTTTTAGATTATTTTGTTTGTCTGTTTCAGCACGCATTTGAACTACGGCAATTTTTGTCACAAGTTTTGTGAATTATTATAAAATAAAAATGTGTTTAGAGAGGATTTCCTGCCATATACCAATTTTCTTTTGGGTTCTCTTCGAAAACCACAATTACATGACTTTCTTTTGTCTTGAGAATCTCAACTGCCGATTTTGTAATGGCTTTGGCAAATTCCTCTTTTTGTTTTTCATTTCTGCCCGGATACATTGAAATTGTTATGAGAGGCATATTTCTCCAATAGACATATGGAATTTATTCTTTGGTAATCATCAGAATTATCTTGAATGTTTTATGGCAAATTACATCTACATAGTAATTTTACAGATCTAAGTTCCCCACTTGGTATTGCTACCTTTCCATCCATATCTTGTACCATAGGTAAATTCCGAGCCATGAGTCTTTTTGTAAACATATCCAACAAACAATCCCACTAGAAATCCACCAATATGAGCAAAAAAGGCTACACCAGAACCACTTGATCCAATAAATGCAGGTAAGACATTTTGTATAAGAAACCAAAACAATAACCACCACTTAGCTGAGATTCTGATGAATCTGGTGAAAAATCCAAGAAACATTAGTGTGACTACCTTTGCATTTGGAAATAAAATAAGATATGCACCAAGTACACCAGAGATTGCACCAGATGCACCTAATGTAGGTAGTTGACTGGAAGGATTTGACAAGATATAAAGAAAATCAGCTGCAACACCCCAAAAAAGATAAAGTGCCAAAAATTTTCCTCGCCCAAATTTGTACTCAATGTTGTCTCCAAATATCCAGAGAAATAACATGTTACCACCAATGTGCATTATACCTGCATGCAGAAACATGGAACTGAAAATAGAAATAAATACACTGTAATTGTGATCTGTAAATCCGTTTACAACATTATTAGGAATTGTACCATAACTCAGCAACATATTTTCTGCACGTTGATTTGTAAACTCCCAAATTTGATGAGTTACAGATATTTCCCAAAGAAATATGATGATGTTAATTGCAATTAAAGAATAAGTTACGTATGGTCTATATCCTATAGGTTTTGGATTTTCATCTCTAATAGGTAACATGTAATGACAAATTCACTTCAATTTCTATAATAGTATTTTCTGAATTAGACTACGATTATTCCAATTTGGATCAAGTATTGAATTCCGGATACAAAAGTTGGATCATCAATTTGACCACTTGCCCATAATCCAGCATTATTTTTGACCCATGGGGGTACAGTAACACTAGAAGTTGGTTGACCCGCAGTAGTTGGAGGAAGTTGAATTATTCCTTGTTTTATGAGATATTGAATTCCTGATACAAAAGTTGGATCATCAATTTGACCACTTGCCCATAATTTTGCGTTATTTTTTATCCACGGAGGAATTACAATTGCTTGTCCAGTTTGAGTGTTAGATTGATTGGTAGATGTTTGAGTGCTAGATTGATTGATTGACTGGGTCAATGATTCATCATCTGTTACAGTAGAAGGTATCACAACATTTCCTCTGGCCATGCCAATTCTTGTCGTATCAGGAACACCGTTGGTAACTATTGATTTTACATGTATGACTATACCATATATGCCGTTACCAGGCAAGTTTACTGTTTGAGTGTCAGCTCCATTCTGCGCATCGGCGTTATTATTTGACCACAGTATATTTTGATCTTTGTCAAGTAGTTGGATGTCATAGTTTACATCGCCTGCTACTTGTTGTTCTGTAAATGAATCAGAGAATACAATATTCAGTTTATTTTGTGAGTCTGCTGATAAGCTTGTTGGATTCCAACCAAGCTTTATGTGCCAACCTCCAAAGTCTGTTAATAACGAAGCAGATGATTGTACATTTGGAGTTTCTGGTGCCACCTTAAATTCGATGTCATTAGTTCCATTTGGAATAGTCTTTGACATGTTTATCAGATCAAATTTGTTAAGGAATAGATGAACTATCATATAATCTCCAAGTGTATATGGATCAACAATTATTCTGCTTCCAGTAAGACCGAATCCTTCAGCACTTGCAGCATATGTTGGAGTATTAGAGAAAGCAGTAAGTGACTTTGGAACTCTTAGTTCTTCATGTATAAAGATGGGTCTATCTTGGAATCTACTTACATCCCAATCAAACGGCATGGTCCAAGAAAATTGTTTTGTGGATTGATCAAAATTAAAATTCGATGTCTTGTCATAGTATGAAATCAATGTAGTATTATACAAATTATTTTGATATGTGACATTTTGTGTAGATACATCTCCAACACTTAGATAGGAATCAAACTTTGGAGGATTGGATGGATCAACAAGCGTGTTAGCATAATCAAGGGCTAGAATTTCCATATGAAAATGATAGAGTCCACCCTCTGTCAATATTGGTCCTATAACATTTACTTGATCATCTTGTGACATCCATCCGCCCAATACTGGATCACGGTCACCCTGTACTGTCCAGTGACCCGGCTCGCCACCAGGTTCTAACTTTATTGTGAGATATCCTGAGTGAGTGTAAAACAAGTCATTCATCAAAAATTGATCCCCTTTTGTTGCATTGATAAAAAATGAAACATTGTTTATTGTAGTATTGGTATTTGCATCAAAAAATCTAAACTGAATATACTTGTCACCTGAATTATCAGAGGTTATAACTGGAGGATTGACTTTGATGAAAAGTGTAATGACTCTGTTTCCAATGTTTGCCTGTACATTCTCTTGAGTAAAACCATCTCCATATGCTTTTTGAGGAATAAATGGAACTGAAGATGATAAAACTATCAAGCCAAGAACAAGTGATAATATACTCTTGACATAAAGTCGCATTAATTAAAAAAGGGCCTGTAACCTATTTAATTCTTGGGCATCAATGTGCTTAACATAAAATTATTAACGAGATAAAATAAAATGATAAAATGAAAAGACAGTCAAAGATATCATCCATTTTTGTAATAGTGGCTACAATATCAGTTTTATATTTTGTATTAAGCTCAGGAATTTACCACTCAGGAAATACGGCATTTGCACAAAGTTCGTCACTTACAATAATTTCACTTTCAAGTGATAACAAGCTAATTGGTGAAGGTCAATTTGTGATATCACCAAATCCGTTTACTGGAACAGGAAATTATACAATCAAAGATAATTCTCCAGATGACACTGAAAAGGATAAAGATGGTGTAATTATTTTATCAGGAATAAAAAATGGAGGCTATAACATAATTCAGATAAACACTACACCAGGATATGGTGTTGATCAAATGCAGAAAACAATTCAAGTGAATAATTCATCAGGTGTAGTTACATTTACTGATCTTCCTACCAATAATGCTGCTGCCGCATCTTCAACCTCTACAAGAAGCGTTACCTACACAACCAAGTTTGAATGTGGATCAATATTTGCAGGAGAGGGGCCATTAAGACCTGGTCACTATGATACAGACATTAGTTTATTTAACAAACAAAAATTCCAGATTCAAGTTCTTTGGAATGCTGTACCTAACAATGGTCCAAGTTCAAATGCTATTTTATTGAAGATGGATTCAGAAACATCAAAGAGTATAACTTGTCAGGACATTAGAACTACACTTGGAAACAATAATGAAAATTTCATTGAAGGGTTTACAATTATCAATGTTCCATTAGACTCAACACTAGGTGGCGGAATAACAATGACAAATCCTTCTTCAAATGATATCAATGTATTAGATGTCCAGGCATTTTATACTGCAAATGCTTTGGATATTCTTCCCCACGAGGTAATTGTAGATAAGATTTCGTTTTACATAATACAAGATGGTAGTGGAAAGATTCCAGCCAACATGATGCAAAAAACCCTTGATATATCCATCCCGTCGGGTCTAAATCAAATATCAGATACTGAAAAGAAAGTAAAGGATGCTCTTGCTAAACAATATACTCTTTCTGACGATGACTTGGCAAAAATTGTGATCAGGATAAAGGATGTCTCAATTGGAGTTGGTGTTTTAATAGACGATCATGCCATATCATTGTCTACAGTTCAACCAGAACTAGGTTCTTAAGAAGAAAAATAATAAAAAAGAAAGTTAGAATTAAGTTTAGAGTTTTGGAATTCCTCTAGTCTTTGCAGCAAATACTACCATGCTCATTACAGCAATTGCAAGAACTATTGATGCTACTGGACCAAATTCTGGTACAGCTGATGTAGTATTTGTAGCTGGAGTACTGGTTGTGGTACTAGCTGCTCCTACAATTACTTGACCTGTCATCCAAGGATGGACAGTGCAAAAGTAATTGAATGTGCCTGCATTTGCAAAAGTAAATTGGTATGTACTGCCTGGTTTGATCAAATTAC